>VOFF01000726.1_pt1 | contig 163414 bp, 136 predicted proteins | sample 5384061 | NCBI WGS metagenome assembly VOFF01 (sample SAMN12384725, study PRJNA508395) | human gut metagenome | isolation source: healthy gut E | host: Homo sapiens | reverse complement strand
CCAGTTCAATATCATCATTGCGCAGGGCAGTCAGTGCGCTTTCAATGGCAGCAGGCGGTCCTTCACTTCGTCCCAGATGGCAGCGCCGCGCAGGCTTTTTTCCACAATTTCATCCAGCTGCGCCTTGCTGCGCACCGTGGGTGTGCGGGGACCGTATGCGATGTTGTCGTAAATGCTCATCGGGAACGGATTCGGCTTCTGGAATACCATGCCGACACGCTTGCGCAGCACATTGACATCCATCTTATCCTTATAGATATCCACACCGTCCAGCAGGATGAACGCCGTGATCTCTTTTTCGGGGATGGCAATATTGATATTTTTCAGTGCATGGAAGCTGCCGTAATACAGGTCCATGTTTTTAACTTCGAATTTATTCATCATGCAGTTCCTTTCGGCATTACTTTTTGGCAAGGCGGCCGGCAATAAAGCTGGACAGGCTGTTGATGAGCAGCACCAGGATCAACAGCACCACGGCAGTGCCGTAGGTTTCATTGATATGCAGGCCCTCGTTGGAAAGCAGATACATATGGGTGGCAAGGGTACGGGTGGAGCTGAACACGCTGGCGGGCACGGCGGCAACGGTGCTGGCCGTGTAGATCAGGGCCGCGGTTTCGCCTACAATGCGGCCCGTTGCCAAAATCACGCCGGACAGGATGCCCGGCATGGCGCTGGGCAGCACAATGGTGAATACGGTGCGCAGCTTGCCGGCCCCCAGGCCAAAGCTGCCCTCGCGGTAAGAATCCGGCACTGCAAGCAGCGCTTCCTCGGTGGTGCGCATGATGACCGGCAGCACCATGATGGCCAGCGTGAAGGCACCGGCGATCAGGCTGTAGCCCCATTTGAGCTGCATGACAAAGAACAGCATACCGAACAGACCGTATACGATGGAGGGGATGCCCTGCAGCGTTTCGGTGGTGATGCGCACCACCTTGACCAGCTTGCTGCCGCGCTTGGCGTATTCCACCAGCCAGACCGCAGCAAAAATGCCCAGCGGTGTGGCAATGGCCAGCGAGAACGCCGTCATCAGAATGGTATTGATAAGCGCGGGCATCAGGGATACGTTGTCGGAATTATAGGTCCACTCAAACAGGGACGGCTTGAGGTTGGGAATACCGTTGACCAGGATATAGCCGATCAGGAACACAAGGATCGTCACGGTAATCAGGGCCGCCAGCCGCACCAGCCAGCGCATGACAAGGGCATACGCGCGGGCCGCCATGCGGTTTTCGTGGCGGGCGGGGGGAACGATTTTTGCATTTGCGTGGGTCATATCATCGGTTTTACCGGCGGTTGCAGCAAAATCAGCCATTCTTTTCGCCCCCCTTTACAAGAGTGAAGCAGAGATTGATCAGCAGAATGAAAACGAACAACACAACGCCGGTTGCGATCAGCGCTTCGCGGTGCAGGTCTGCAGCGTAACCCATCTCGATGACGATGTTGGAGGTCATCGTGCGCAGCCCCTGGAACAAGCCCTTGGGCATCCAGGTCTGGTTGCCGGCAACCATCACAACGGCCATCGTTTCGCCGATGGCGCGGCCCACACCCAGGATTACAGCGGACATTACGCCGCTTTTGGCGGCGGGCAGCACCGCGCAAAACACGCTGCGCTCATGGGTAGCACCCAGAGCCAGGCTGCCCTCGTAATAGCTTTGGGGCACAGCGTCCAGGCTGGTTTTGCTGACCGTGATGATGGTGGGCAAAATCATGATGCCCAGCAGCAGGCTGGCGGTAAACAGGCTCATGCCCTTGCCGCTTTTGACATGCAGCACAGTTTTGAAAAAGTCCGATTTGACCATAGCCTGCACCGCCGGGACCATAACGATCATGCCGAAGAAACCGTACACGACCGAGGGGATACCGGCCAGCAGCTGTACCGCCGGCAACAGCACCTTGTTGATACGGGGCGATGCAAAGCGGGACATATAGATGGCCGTCAGCAGCCCAATGGGCACCCCCACAATGATCGCGCCTGCGGTGACATAGATGCTCCCCAGGATCATAGGCAGGATGCCGTACAGGTTGTTGCCGGGTTTCCAGGTGGTGCCAAGCAGGAACTTGAGGGAGCCGATCTCAAAAATGGTGGGCAGACCGTTTGCAAACAAGAAGATGCAGATCAGCGCCACGGCCAGAATGGAGATGCACGCGCAGAGGTGCGAAGTTGTTGTTTTCATTTTCCTATACTCTCCTGTCTTTGCTCAGGAACTATATACCGATGGCTTTCAAAAAACGGCCGTTGCCGCCTTTTGCCGCCGCAACAGCCGTTTTCTTTAGAAAAAGGGGGTTTACTGAACGTCTGCCCAGGTGGTCAGCTCGCCGGTGTAGATGCCTTTGATCTGGTCAACGGTCAGGTTATCAGTGGGGTTGTCGTTGCTGACGATAACAGCAATGCCATCCTTTGCCAAGACAGTCGCCTTTGCACCGCCCTCAACCTCAGAATCTTTCAGCTCACGGCTGGCCATGCCGATGGTGTAAGTGCCATCCAGTGCGCCGGAAACGCCGGTGGTGGAGTCGGTGGTCTGGAGTTCCAGGGTTGCGTTGGGGTTCACGGTCTTATAAGCTTCGATCAGCTTTTCCATCAGCGGGGAAACAGAGGTGGAACCGCCAACCACGATCTTGCCTGCGGGCTGGGTGCTGGTGTAATCAGCGCCAACATCGCCGATGTAGCCTTCCTCGGTGGCCAGGGCCTGGCCGTCGGTGCTCATGCAGTAAGCAATGAAGTCCACGGCAACGGGGTCGGCAGCTTCGCCGTTCGTAACGATGTTGAACGGACGAGCCAGGGTGTAAGTACCATCCTTCACAGTGTCAGCGCTGGGGGCAACGCCTTCCACGGTGACAGCCTTGACATCATTGTTCAGAGAACCCAGGCTGATGTAGCCGATTGCGGTCTCATCGTTGGAAACAGCGGTCAGAACGCCGTTGGTGGAGCTCTGGATGGCAGCCGCCTCGGTGGTGTTGTCAACCTTTTCGCCTGCATCGTTCTTGGCTTCCACACCGGTCAGCTCGATGAAAGCGCCGCGGGTGCCGGAGCCATCCTCACGGGAAATCACGGTGATGTCCTGATCGACATCGAAATCGCCGGCAGCCGGTGCAGCAGTGGCTTCACTGGAAGCAGCCTCACTGGAGACGGCCTCGCTGGAAACTGCCTGGAAGCAGCGGAGGATGCCGGGCTGGAACCACAGGCGGCCAGGCTGAGAGCCAGAGCAGCAGCAACTGCAACGGAAACATTACGCTTTAACATAAACTTTCTTCTCCCTTAATTGTATCTGTTATTCTATCTCACACATTCGCTCAGGGGTTCGTGTTTTCCTATTCGTTCTTCCTGAGTGCGTATTTATTGTACCGCGCTGTTTCCCCAGTATCGACCATAGTGCAGTACAATCCGGGTAAAGCTTTGGTAATGGAAACTTTCCTTTTGCAAAGTTTGTGTAAAGTTGCCCAAAATCAATACGCCAAATTTTTACAATGTGCCAATTTTAGCAGTTTTCTTGCGTTGATTCGACATTTTACACGATCTTTACAATTCTTTTACTGGCTTTTGGTGTTCATAAAGCCCTGTTTTCTATTATAATAGGTAACGGTATCGTGCCATTGTGGGCATGTGCAAAACGATTTGATTCGGTTTTGCTCCGGGTGCGGCTGCACCAACAATGAAAACATAACAAAAGAGAAATGGAAGTGTAACCCCCTGTATGAGCATTTTTAATGTGTTCACGCTGATGGGCGGTATTGCCATGTTCCTTTACGGCATGGACCTCATGGGCAAAGCCCTTGAGCAGACCGCTGGCAGCAAACTGCAAGGCATCCTTTCCAAAATGACAGCCAGCCCGGTGCGCGGGCTGCTGCTGGGCATGGTCATCACTGCAGTGATCCAGTCCAGCGGTGCCACCACCGTTATGGCGGTCGGCTTTGTCAACTCCGGCCTGATGGAGCTGCACCAGGCCATCGGCGTCATCATGGGCGCCAACATCGGTACCACCGTTACCGGCTGGCTGCTCTCGCTTTCAGGCCTGGAGGGTGATTCCTTCGCCATCCAGATGCTGAACCCCAACGCGTGGGCCCCCATCCTTGGCTTTATCGGCATCTTCCTTTATATGCTGGGCAAGGATAAGGACCGCCGCAGCGGCGTGGGCAAGATCATGGTGGGCTTTTCCGTCCTGATGGCCGGTATGAACACCATGTCCACCGCCATGAGTCCTCTGGCCGATGAGCCCTGGTTCATGGACCTGTTTCTGAGCTTCAAAAACCCGGTTCTGGGCGTGCTGGCCGGTGCCGTGCTGACGGCTGTGCTGCAGTCTTCCTCCGCTTCGGTGGGTATTTTGCAGGCCCTCACCTCCACCGGTGCCGTCACCTATGCGGCGGCGGTTCCCATCATCATGGGCCAGAACATCGGCACCACCGTTACCGCGCTGATCTCCTCTGCCGGTGCCAACAAAAAAAATGCTAAGCGCACCGCATTTGTTCATCTGTACTTTAACCTCATCGGCACGCTGGTGTTCCTGTGCGGTTTTTACGGGCTGCATGCGCTGTTGGGATTCTCGTTCTACAACGAAACCGCCAACACCTTTGGCATTGCCATTGTGCACACGATATTCAACATTGTGACCACCGCCATCCTGCTGCCGTTCAACCGCGTGCTGGAAAAGCTGGCCATCCTGACCGTGCCGGACAGCAAGGATCAGGCGGGCGAGCAGCATTCCCTGCTGGACGAACGCCTGCTTTCCACCCCGTCCGTTGCCGTTGGCCGCGCTATGCTGACCGGCGGCGATATGGCCGAGATCTGCCGCACCTCCCTGCTGCAGGCCATGTCTCTGACCCACAAGTGGGATGAAGCCATTGCCGACGAGGTGAACCGCAAGGAAGACGCTGTGGACCATTACGAGGACGTTCTGGGTACCTATCTGGTCAAGCTGAGTGCCAAGGCACTTTCCCGCGAGGACAACCGCACCATCAACACCCTGCTGCACACCATCAATGACCTGGAGCGCATCTCTGACCACTCGGTCAACCTGCTCAAGGCCGGGCAGGAAATTCAGGAAAAATCCATCCACTTCAGCCACGAAGCGATCGACGATCTTTCCGTTCTGGAGGCCGCCGTTCAGGATATCGTGAACCGCACCGTGGATGCGTTCCAGAAGAACGACTGTTACGCCGCCGGCAAGATCGAGCCGCTGGAGCAGGTTGTGGACGGCCTGGTGCGCGAAGTCAAAACCCGCCATATTGCCCGCCTGCAGGCCGGCGCCTGCACCATTGAGTACGGTTTTGTGCTGGATGATCTGCTGACCAACTATGAGCGCATTGCGGACCACTGCTCCAACATTGCCGTTGCCATGATTGAAGTATCGGAGGACCGCTTTGATACCCATGAATACCTGAACCACATCAAAAACGGTGAAAGCCCCAGTTTTGAAAAGCGCTATGAGCGCTACCGCGGCCGCTATACCTTTGAGCCCGGCCCCAGCGGAACTGCCGCTGCACCGGAGCAGAAAAAATAATTATCGCAGGGCTTTCCCCTGTAAAATGGGCCGGGACCTGTGGCATATCGCAGGTTTCGGCCTGTTTGTTTGGAGGATCTTATGATCTATATTGTTGAAGATGACGCATCCATCCGTGAGCTGGAGCAGTATGCTCTGCAAACCAACCAGTACACCGTCCGCGGGTTTGAGGACGGGGCTTCCTTCTGGGCTGCCGTGCGGGAGACCGTGCCCGACCTGGTGATTCTGGACGTTATGCTGCCCGATGAGGACGGCTACCAGATTTTGGGCCGCCTGCGGGAGACCGCCGCGACCCGCACCGTACCAGTCATCATGGTCACAGCCAAAACCAGCGAGATTGATGTGGTAAAAGGGCTGGACCACGGTGCAGACGATTACCTCTGCAAGCCGTTCGGCATTATGGAGTTCATCAGCCGCGTCAAGGCGGTGCTGCGCCGCGCCAGCACCGCACCAGCCAGCACCACCACCCTGCGGTTTGGAGACATCACGCTGGATGACGTTGCCCGCACCGTTACGGTGGACGGTGAGCCGGTGGAGCTGACCTTTAAGGAATATTCGCTGCTGCATTTCTTTTTGGAGCATCCCGAAGAAGTTCTGGCCCGCGAGCGCATCATGAAAGCCGTGTGGGATACCGACGACCTGTTGGAAAGCCGCACCATTGACATGCACGTGCGGACCCTGCGCCAAAAGCTGGGCCACGCCGGGGACGCCATCTGCACCGTGCGCAAGGTGGGGTACAAACTGTCCGCCAAGGGCACGGAGGCCGGGGAAGATGCCTGATACCGCCGAAACCGCCCACATCACTGCGCCGCGCAGCATGGCTCACCTGTTGCGCACCACTTTGATGGCTGTGGGTATTTTGTCCCTCCTGCTCAGCGTGGTAGGGGCAGCGCTGCTGTTCCAGCACGCTTTTGCCGAGCAATTTGACACCGACCTTTCCCGCACGGTGGAAGCTATTGCGGTGGGGTATGAGCATTCTGCCGACCCACAGCCAGAGCAGCTGGCCCAGTATGCAGACGGCCTGCGTCTGACCCTTGTGGCCCAGGATGGCACCGTTTTTTGTACGATTCTGCCACTGCTGATCCCAGCACCTTGCCCAACCATGCCAACCGCCCAGAGATCCAGCAGGCTATGGCAGAGGGCACTGGTGCCAGCGTGCGCCGCAGTGCAACCCTTGGGTACGACACCCATTATTATGCCGTGCGCCTGACGGACGGAAGCGTTTTGCGGCTGGCGGACGAAACCAGCAACATGTGGAGCAGCTACAACCGCGTGCTGCCCGTTCTGGTGGCCGGGTGCATCCTTATCATCATTCTGGCGCTGGTGCTGGCGCAGGTCATTACCAAGCATCTGGTGCAGCCCATCACCCGAATGGCGGAGCACCTGGACTGCATCGAGGCCAATGTGCCGTATGAGGAGCTGATCCCGCTGGCGCACACGGTACAGTCTGACCGCAAGCTGCGGGAGGACAATGAGACCATCCGCCGGGAGTTTACCGCTAATGTCAGCCACGAGCTGAAAACCCCGCTGACAAGCATTTCCGGCTATGCGGAGATGATCGAGAACGGCATGGCAAAAGAGGAGGACATTCCCACCTTTGGCCACCGTATCCACAAAGGAAGCCCAGCGCATGATCACGCTGGTATCGGATATTTTGCAGCTTTCGGAACTGGACGGCATGAGCAAGCAGCAGGAAAACAGCCCACCCGCCGATTTTGTACCGGTGGACCTTGGCGTGCTGGTCAAGGATGTTGCCACCAACATGACGGTGAACGCCCGCAAAGCCTACATTACGCTGCAATACAAAGTACAGCCCGTTACGGTGCGCGGCAGCCACGACCTGTTGACCGAGCTTGTAACCAACCTGTGCGACAATGCCATCCGCTACAACCGGCCGGGTGGCCATGTGGAGCTGAGCTGCGGCACCAATGCGGACGGCTGCCCGTATTTCTGCGTGGAGGACAATGGCATCGGCATCCCACAGGACAGCCAGAGCCGCGTGTTTGAGCGCTTTTACCGAGTGGACAAATCCCGCTCCAAGGCGACCGGCGGAACAGGCCTGGGGCTCGCCATTGTCAAGCATATCGCTGTTCTGCACGGTGCGCGCATAGATCTGGAATCCACTGTCGGCACGCATTATCTTCCCGAAGATGTGAGGTTTTATTTACGGGAGATTGGCGGCCTTTTTTGAAAAAAGTCCTGGCGAAAAACTTTAATGGCGATAGAATAGAATTATAGAAATAGAAAAAGGCATGTGCTTACATCTTTGAGGGATGGGGCACATGCTCTTTTTCTTGTTCCTTGCGCCAGTTTTCACTTGCAACCAGGCAAAGTTCCGGCGGGGTCAGGTCACCCCGCCCCTACCCCTTTATTTTCCCGTCAACCGTCCCATGTCTCCCTCCCGCGCACAATATTTCCCGCAAAAGTTCCCCATTTCCCACCCCCTGCCACAGGGCAGTTTTCAACATTGACCACATTTTTTGCGGATAATTTCTCCTGTTTACGGTCAGTTTTCCACCATCTCTGCAAAATAATCACACGATACTTCGTCATCTATTCCTGCGCAATTTTGCAACTCTGAGTTTTCAACGTTTTTCACAGATTTTCCCACCGTTTCCACTGTGGAAAAGTTGAAAACATTGTTCAAAGACATAAATCTTTTACATTTACAGTTGTAACATCTTGGTTACATGCCTCGTTTATATATTATAGAAAGTTGAAATTTTCCGCCAAAGGAGGTTATCGTATGGGAATGCACAGCACTTATACCGCAACGCATTACAAGGATTTGAATATTGACTGGCAGGCACGCGCCGTTACGCGCCACGGGGAGGATATTCTCCTGACCCCGCAGGAGTTTGCCCTGCTGCAAGTGCTGTTTGACCACCGCGGCCAGGCTGTAAGCCGCGGCGACCTGCTGCATACCGGCTGGGGTTACCCCTGCATCGGCATTACCCGCACGGTGGATGTACATATCCAGCATTTGCGCCGCAAACTGGGGCTGAAACAGGAGATCCAGACCATTTACCGTGTGGGGTATACCCTTTCCTGAACATAATTGGGAACACAAATCAATGGCAACACCGCACAATTCCCGCCTTGCGGCTTAAGCACCGCTCCGGCAGCTGCGGCACGGCATCTGCGTTGCCAAAATGCTCGATAATGTCGGGTTGCGGTACCCGCATCGTGCTTCGGGGGCAAAAGCCCCTCGCACTCTGCGACCGCTGCCCCTGCTTCGGTTCGCTGTTTCCGCCACTGGCGGCGCTCACCTTTGCAGCATCCAGTATTATCTGCGCTTTTGGCTTGGCATCTGCCGCACCTCGCTCGCCGTATCGGCACTTAGAATTATGCGGTATTGCCCAATATTTTTTCCGTTTGTGCCCGTCAAAGTCCGGTTTATCACCCTTGCCTTGTGGTATAATGAGGGTATTCGGGTGTATCTGAAAAAAAATCACGGCTGTTTTGCAGGCGCAAGCCACAAAACTGCACTTGCGAAAAACCGTTTATTTTCGCCTTTTCAGGTATACCCAAGGCAAAAATGTAAGCAGCAGGCTTGACATTCCCTTGCGGCGGGGGTATCCTGAATACAGGAACAGAATTTAATCACTGCGCGGTTCTGCCCCGCGCAGTGCAGGTAAAGTGAGGCTCCCGCCATGAGCAGAATGTATGATATCATCCAGGAGCTGTGCCGCCGCGACGGCACTGACGTAACAAAATGTGCCGCGCGCTGAAAATCCCGCGCAGCACCCTGTCGGAGCTGGCATCCGGCCGCACCAAACAGCTGACGCTGAAGCACGCGCGGCCCATTGCCGAGTATTTTGGCGTTACCATCGCCCAGCTTGCCGGGGATGAACCGCTGGAAACCGAGCCGGACCAGACGGATGCCGTTTCGGACCTGATCCGCGATGAGCCCATTGCCGCTTATGAGAACTTGAAGCGTTACCTGACCGAAGAGGACAAGGCCGATATTGCCACCCTGATCCGCCTGCGTGCGGAGATCAACCAGGGCAAGCAGTAAGCCGCCTTTGGCCGGGCCTGCGCTTGCGGGAGGGGCACGAATGTTCAAATATACCCTTGCAGCCACACTGGACGAGATGGACCGGGAAGGCATTACCGTGGCGGAATGCCCGCTGCGCAGCATGCGCTGCCTTTCTTTGCAGAACGGGCGCATTGTGGGCATCAACACCGCGCGGTTTGATTCTTCCGCCGAGGTGCGCACCGCCCTGATCCACGAGGACGGGCACTTTGCCAGCGGCGCGTTCTATCTGCCGTATTCGCCCTACCAGCTCAAAGCGCAGGCCGAATACCGGGCCGACAAAGCCGCCGTGCTCAAGCACATCCCCTACCCCGAACTTGCCGCCCGCCTGCGCCGCGGCGACACCCTTGCCGACGCCGACGAATACTTTTGCGTGACCGAAGATTTCCTGCGCAAAGCCTATGCTCTGTACCGAGATATGGGGTATAGCTTTGGGGCCGAGGAAAAGGCGTAAACATGTAAAACAGCCGCCCTGACGCAAAAACGTCAGGGCGGCTGTTTGTTAAGGAGTCAAGTACAAGTATTTTTTCATTATAGCAAAGTTATGCTTGGAACCAATGTTTTATCCACTCAATAATTGACAAAATCCAATCAATGATTGGGCCATATCCTCTTTTTTCTTTTTTGGTTCCGAATCTTGCTCCGTCTTTTTCTCTAAAAGTCACTTCTATCTCTTGGTCCTTTTTTTACCTTTTTAAACGTATAGTCTGTAATTTCTCCTTTATTTTTTCCATTAACTTTAACGTGTTCCACGGCGTACCCTTCATCCGGGGTAAACGTAAATGTCTGCGTTCCTCCAGCATCTACTGCTACATAACCCGCCGGGGATATTGTCCCATGTAGGCCAACTGATGCCCTGATTGTATAAGTTCCTTGAATCTTAATACAATCTCCAACCGTTGCATCTTCGTCTTCCTGAACTAGGATTTCGTTTTTGGTAGTGTTGATTGCTTTGCTGGCAAAGGTACCATCACCGTTTACTGTCACACGTGCATCCTGCATGTTGTCGCTATTAACTTTGACACCTTCACTTGTGGGGGTCAAAATCAATTCTTTTGCATCATTTACATCTACAGCCGTTCCATACCATGCACTGTTTGCACTAGGAGTATTCTGTGTCAGCCATGCACTAAGCAAGCCTTTTTCTTCTGATTGTATTTTTACGCTTTGTTCGGTATTATCCATACTAATTTGAATTGGTTTATCACTGACGATTGATACCGACCAGCCATCATTGATAATTGTTAGTTCGTTTCCTCCTGCATCGTTTGATACACTACAAAAGCCATCTTTTCCTAGCTGTTGTTTTTCAATGCAAAATTCAATTTCTCCATCGTCATTATCTCCATCAGACCTTAAACTGTATGGTCCCGAAACATTGTTGCTACTCTTAACTTCCCCATCAGAATATTCCAGTCTCGCATTACCGCTGGAAAAAGAAATTTGCGTTCCACTTTTTATTTGCAGATATGCTTTTTCATAATCCGAATAATCCGAAAACACTTCATGATCGTCCACTCCAAAATAATTTCTCGTATCAATATTATCGATTCCAGAAAACCATTGATAAAGTCGGTCCAAGCGATCTCCATAAGCATCTGTACTGATTCGGATAGCATCTTCTATATTGCCTTTATCCTTATACATGTACAGGCTCTTAATCTCCACCTGATTAGGGTCCCATACCTGCATGTCAACAAAATCTTCCGTTTCTTTGTTAATTCCAATCAATAAAAGTGCATGTGATCCCTTTGCCTGAGATTGGCCAGCCGTAACTTGTACACATTTTTCATTTTTGACAGCCGTCACTATATCATTGATTGCTCCTAAATAATCCGTTTTTATCCGATTTTCACATTCTTCTCTTTCAAGTGCTTTTTCAAGCGGAAGAACTTGTGCCAGCTGATAATAGTTAATTAAGTTTCTTACGTTCATATCTTGTGCCGGTTCTTTTAAATCAAATGTCACATTTTCTTCCAAAAGCTCTGGCGAAATAGCCGTTAGTGGCAGCCTTGTTTTATCCAAATATCGTATTGCTGCCACTCTTACCATACCATAGCATGAACCACCCCATTTTTTTCATTTCAAGAGCTATAACTTCATTTTTAACGGTGTTCGACATTCCTCTTGTCAATTTTTCAAAGTCTTCTTCCGGGATATAATAATTCAACTCGTTCGATACCGTATCCGGTACCATGCCTTTTCTAAAAAGCTGTGCTGCTAAGCCAGCTCTTTTTGCCTGCCTCAGTTCTTCTTCATCAAAAAAATATTTTTCTTCATTCAAAAAGCTAAAATCATCTCTGCCCACGGTAAACTTTTGTTCATCGGGGGTGTCGGACTCATAAATCCAGGTAGCTGTTAAAATATCTTCATTATCTGACCCAAAGTATATCGTATTTTTCTGTTCTTCCGTACCTGCATAATAAACATACGTCAAGTTTGGGCATCCACTAAATGCGCCATCTTCAATTTCAGTTACACTAGTAGAAAGCGTAACGCTTTGCAGTGAATCACAGCCCGAAAATGAAAAATAATCAATATCCTGTATTCCATCTGGAATCGTAATATTTTTAAGGGACGTACAATTATTAAATGCACTAGGTCCAATATAGGATACATTTTGTGGGATGTTCACTTCGGTAAGCGCTGTACAACCGTCAAATGCACTATCTCCAATATACTTCACTCCGCTGGGAATAACAAGTTTCGCAAGGGTGCTGCACTCATAGAATGCAACATCTTTAATTTTTGTTACTTTATAACCATCAATTTCTTCCGGGATTTCATAAGTTCCAGATACAGATTCCTCGCAATCTCTAATGGCACAGCTGGTGCCATCATCATTCACTGTATAGATTAATAGGCCTTCTTTTCCTATCATGTCATCCGGGAGATTGGGGCGTTCATAGTCATAATTATAATGCCAGGTTGCACTCAAAAAGCTATCATTACCAGCCCCTAGAGTAATCCCTCCCCTTTGCTCTTCTGTACCGGCATAATACACGTCTGTTAAATTTGTGCACCTCGAGAACGCACCTTCGCCAATGCTTACCATACTTGAAGGGATAAAGATTTTTGTAAGTGCCGTACAGCCCGAAAATGCACCTTCGTCAATATCCGTTGTTTCTTCCAGAATTTTTATATCTGTAAGTAAAGTGCAGTCCTTGAAAGCGTCTTTTCCAATGCGCACTACTTTATATCCATCAATAATTCCCGGAAGTGTACAGTCCTTTACATGCACCGCAGGGTCACATGCCACAATTGTAAAATTATCATCAATGGCATATGTCAATGCACCTTTTGTCACCAGCATACTAGATGCGTTTTCCTCTGCACCAACTGGCAGCAATAGCATACTAACAAGTATAAGCGCCAGTATAAATGATACTGCTTTTTTCATGCTTATCCCCTTCCTAAAAAAGGCTTAAAAGTTCATTTTTTCATTCGCGATTTGAACTTTTAAGCCTTTATCTCTTGATTTATTTAATTCAGCTGCGTTTGATAATTTTTCAATTCTTTGTAGCAATCATCGCACAATTCAACATCCTGTCCAAGAATCCGTGCTTCGTGTGGTTTTTCGTGTACGCTGCGGGTGCACCAACCACAAATAAAATCTTTTTCGCCGCAACTTGTCAGCGTTACTGCTAAAAGAACTGTCAAAATTATAGTTGTTATCCTCACATTTTTCTTTTTTCATTTTACATTGTTCCATTCTTCACTCATAAGTGATTCTATAATGCTTGGTCCCAACATTTCCGGTTGTTCTTTTGCAAATGGGCAGGGTGCTCCTGGTTTCATTTCGCAATGTTTATAGTTGCAGTAATAGCGGTCCTTACGCATTTCACCGTTCTCCCATAAGGGTATCCAGTAACCGCATTCCACAATACCGCAGCACCCTTCTTGTTTGACATCTTCAGACGGCGCTTTTGGTAATTTGCTATTTTTCTCAAGATCTTTTGCCGACTTATAACAGGTATACAAAACTGCCGCACAAATTATGAACACTATCATCAGCAAAACATTCAATATCATCCTCACCTTCCATTTCCCAGCAAACAGAGCTTATTTCCACTTTTGTGTCTGATTTTTGGACAGAGTAGAATTTTGTTTCGCGGCACTTTTTTGTTAAAATTTGCAGGCCAAACCACAGTACTGGTAAATGAAAGCTATTAAACAGTTGTTCCGCAAATTTTATATCGCCCTCAGATAATTCCTTTTTATCTGTAATATGTGAGTGGATAAAGCCACAAAAGCAAATTTCTTCTTTTGCCCACTGGTGAATCTGGCGGTTTGCAGCTTCGATATCGGGAATATAGTAGTACTTTCCAGCCTTTTCAGCTGGTATCAACGCAAAAGAATCCACAATATCCAAGCTTTTGTTTGCTCCCAAAATTCCGCCTGCTTCTTCTTTTCGTCCGATGAAACTATTTGTTATTTTTGCCAATACCCTCGTAGTAACTATCAGCTTCTTACCACTGAAAGGCGGCACAGGCTTCTGTGCTCGGTGAAAGCCAGCAGCCTTTATACGCACAGCGGCGTGTCCCGTCATTATAGTGGTCATTGTCCATTTCCATATAACGGCAGTCTCGGCAATGCTGTGCACACAGCACACCTTTTTCCATTTTACAATCTTTGTTTTCCTGAATCAAAGTTTTAATGTTCTCCATTTTATTGCTCCTTTACAATTAGAGTGATTTAGCATTCGTATAAAGCATCCTTACCATTGAAATGCTGCACAAGCTTCCGTACTGGGTGGCAGCCAGCATCCTTTGTATGCACAGCGGCGATTTCCATCATTATAATGGTCGTTTTCCATTTCCATATAACGGCAGTCTCGGCAATGCTGTGCACACAGCACACCTTTTTCCATTTTACAATCTTTGTTTTCCTGAATCAAAGTTTTAATGTTCTCCATTTTATTGCTCCTTTTTGCTCTGCTATTTGTGATCTGCCATTCTCAATGCCGCTACAACAGCCCATTTCACAATCGTGCCCGCACCAACAATATAGCCCATGCCCAAAATAGCTGCATATTTGCAAATGCGATGCGCTATTTCTGGTTGCTCCAGCCATGGATAGCGCCCATTTACATATTTGTAGCCAGAGTATATTGCCCATGCCGTATACAGCACGACTGGCACAAGGATATAGCTATTCATTATTTTCTCCTTTCTCTAAATCATTATAGCTATTTTTATGACTATATTCTAGCTACAATTATAGCCATTGTCAATAAGTTGACCATAATTTATGCTTTATCTAGGTGATTAAATGATTGTATACGACAAATTCTGGGAAACGATGAAGCGGTGCGGGGAAAGCACTTATACGCTGATCAACCACTACAACATCAGCAGCGGCACCATTGACCGCATCCGCAAGGGGCGGGCATTACCACGGCCAAGCTGGACGACTTCTGCCAGATTTTCCACTGCCGGGTTGAGGACCTGATAACCTATGTTGAACCTGCCGATGGCGAACCACACAGCCCTTACAGCGAAAAAAGCCCAAAATAAAGCGACCGTTTGAACCCAAAAGCTCAAACGGCCGCTTTTCTATTTTACTTACTTTTCTTTTTCCCACGGCTGCAGGGGGGCCAGGAAACCGGCATCCTGCAAGGCCTGGCCGATCAAATCCAGGCGGTCGGGGGTGGCGGCCTCCACAAGGTGGTAGTGGTAGCCGTCCGTTGCGGTGGAAAGCACGGTGGAAGCGCCGCCCGCCAATGCCTGCAAGAACTCCTGCACATCCTGGCGGGAGCGGATATCCATTTCCGCGGTGATGCGCCCATAAACGCGGTGGCTGATGCTGATATTTTTCACCCGGCCGCCGTGGTCCACAATCAGGTTCAACTCCTGCTCGGCCTGCTCCGGGGTATGGCGGACCTTAAACTCCCGCAGGCAGCCGGTTTCCTGCTGCTGCAGGATATAACCGCGGTTGGTGGAGATGATATTGGGCCGGGGTGCCCGGATCACGGCAAGGTCCTGCACGATCACCTGGCGGCTGACCCCAAACCGCGCGGCCAGGTCCTTGGCGGCAATGGGGGCATCGGCCTGGTTAAGCAGGGCCAAGATTTCTTCCCGGCGCTGTGCGGTCGTCATACGGGTGCCCCCTTTCCCATCAGGCTGTCCAGTTCTGCATCGTTCATGGCGTTTGCTACTTCCTTTCGCATGGGTTCTGTAAACAGTATAGCACCTGCCGCGCACCGGTGCAAACGGATGGCGAAAATTCCCGGCAAGCGGCTTGGATTTTTAGGGTTGCCGGGCTTTTTAGGGTTGCTGGGGTTCTGGGTTTACCCGCAGACCTAGGAAGTTTTCCCTTTGCATTCTTTTTGTTCTTTGGCTTTTTCGGGTTCTTTTTTGAGGGCAGAATGTCCCACGCGCTGATAGACAAGCGTTGCACCGAAAACTGCGCCAAAGCGCAGCTGACTGTGGATATTTCCCGCACGGTGGAAGCACCGATTGAAGAGATTTTTATTTTTGAGTAATTTTTAAGCACATAACAAACACCGGACCGCATGTAATATTGCATGCGGCCCGGTGTGTTATTTCAGGCTATATTCTGTTTGAAGCGCGGAGGTTAAATCAACCACACCCTGGCTCATCATAGCGCTGGCGATCTTCTCGAAGCCTGCGATGTTGGCACCGGCAACCAGGTTGCCCTTCATGCCGTAACGCTCGGCTGCATCGGCAGCGTTCTTGTAGATGTTGACCATGATGTTGTGCAGGCGCTCGTCAACCTCTTCAAAGGTCCAGGATAGGCGCAGGCTGTTCTGGCTCATTTCCAGGCCGGAAGTAGCAACGCCGCCGGCGTTGGCTGCCTTAGCGGGAGCGAACAGGATACCGTGGCTCTGCAGGTAAGCGATTGCTTCCGGGGTAGAAGGCATGTTAGCACCTTCGGCAACAGCGTAGCAGCCGTTGGCAACCAGTGCCTCGGCACCTTCCAGCTGCAGCTCGTTCTGGGTTGCGCAGGGCAGAGCGATATCGCAGGGAACAGTCCAGATGCCCTTGCTGCCCTCAACGTACTTAGCGGTGGGAACGTAATCCAGGTAAGTCTTGATGCGGGCACGCTTGACTTCCTTGATTTCTGATGACCTTGTAGTCAATGCCGTTCTCGTCCACGATGTAGCCGTTGGAGTCGCTCATGGCGATAACCTTGCCGCCCATCTGGGTAGCTTTCTGGTTTGCATAGGTAGCAACGTTGCCGGAGCCGGAGATGACCACACGCTGGCCCTCAAAGCTCTTGCCAGCATCAGCCAGCATTTCCTTGGCAAAGTAGCACAGGCCGTAGCCGGTAGCCTCGGTACGGGCCAGGGAACCGCCGAACGGGATGCCCTTGCCGGTCAGGATGCCGGAGTACTCGTCGCGGATGCGCTTGTACTGGCCAAACAGGAAGCCGATCTCACGGCCGCCAACGCCGATATCACCGGCGGGCACATCGGTATCGGGGCCAATGTGGCGGTACAGCTCGGTCATAAAGCTCTGGCAGAAGCGCATAACTTCGGCGTCGCTCTTGCCGTGGGGGTCAAAGTCAGAACCGCCCTTGCCGCCGCCCATGGGCAGGCTGGTCAGGCTGTTCTTGAAGCACTGCTCAAAGCCCAGGAACTTGAGGATAGACAGGTTGACAGAAGAATGGAAGCGCAGGCCGCCTTTGTAGGGGCCGATGGCAGAGTTGAACTGTACACGGTAGCCGCGGTTGACCTGCACCTTGCCGGCGTCATCCACCCAAGGCACACGGAACATGATGATGCGCTCCGGCTCAACCAGGCGCTCGATCAGGCTTGCCTTTTCATATTCAGGATGGGCCTCAACAACGGGCTCCAGGCTTTCAAGAACTTCCTCAACAGCCTGCAGGAATTCCTTCTGCTCAGCATTGCGCTTTGCAAGGCCCTGGTACACTTCGTTCAGATAAGCATTTTTGATAGACATGGTATACACTCTCCTTTTTTGGTGGGCTGCTGTTTTCCGCTTCCGGCCGCACTGCCGGACCCCTTGAAACTGGCGGAAAGCGCGCGGTCCTCTATTTCTTTCACCGGTATTTATATTAGCACGCTAAAGTGCATTTGACAATATTTTTTGAAAAATTTTGTTTGTGCGATAACGGCAAGTGTATCCCATTTGCACACAAATAATAGTTTTTTACGCTTTTACCTCGTTTTTCAGTTCCTCACCGCGGGCAAAGGCACGGGCATTTTCCAGCGTGATGGCCGCAATGCTCTGCAATGCCGTGCGGGTAAAGAACGCCTGGTGGCTGGTAATAACCACATTGGGGAAGCTGAGCAGCACCGGCACCACCTCGTTTTCCAGCACATCGTCGGAGAAGTCCTGGAACACCTGGTCATCCTCATCCTCGTACACATCCAGGCCCACGCCGCCGAACTTGCGGGCGCGCAGGGCTTCGATCAGGGCGTCGGTGTCGATCAGGCCGCCGCGGCTGGTGTTGACCAGGATGGCAGAATCCCTCATCATGGCGATGGTATCCTTGTTAATCATGTGATGGGTACCCTCGGTCAGCGGGCAGTGCAAGCTGACCAGGTCGGCTTTCTGCAGCAGTTCTTCCAGCGAAACATAGCGGGCAAACTTTTCCATTCGTGGGAGTTGATGTAAACCCGCATCGCCTTGATGACCAGCCACAGCAGGTAGATACCGACAATGCCCATAACCAGCATGAGCGCAAGATTGAATACCGTCCAAAGAATGCCAAATACTTGATATTTCATTTTATAATCTCCTATCAACAGCTTGCAGTGGGCGGTGCACCACCCGGCAAAACCCGGCCGGATGGTCCGGCCCCTTGTGTTTTGCTGGCCTTATTATAGCGAAAGCACCCGGTTGCCGCCACCAACTGGGGCGATACTTTGGGTTGCAGCCTGCTATTTTGCCGGTTTTGGGGCCATTTTGCATCAAAAAGCACCCACCCGCCGGAAAAACCCGGCCAGGCGGGTGCAAAACCATGCGATCCGATTTTGGCAGAACCAGCGCAGCAAACCGGGCCGCCGGGCGGCGGTTCTCTGCACGTGCAGTACTATACAGTTTGTATTATTTGTTTAGGCAATACCGCATAATTCTAAGTGCCGATACGGCGAGCGAGGTGCGGCAGATGCTAAGCCAAAAGCGCAGATAATACTGGATGCTGCAAAGGTGAGCGCCGCCAGTGGCGGAAACAGCGAACCGAAGCAGGGGCAGCGGTCGCAGAGTGCGAGGGGCTTTTGCCCCCGAAGCACAATGCGGGTACCGCAACCCGACATTATCGAGCATTTTGGCAACGCAGATGCCGTGCCGCAGCCGCCGAAGCGGTGCTTAAGCCGCTAGGCGGGAATTGTGCGGTGTTGCCTTTAATATATCCAAGTCAAGCATTCTTTTGTTCGATTTCGACCATCACCAGCTCGGTCTTGCCCTCGGTGCGGATCTTGTAGCCCCAGGTCCCGGTGCCGCCGCTCACAATGGCGGCGCAGGCGGGGGTGATCTGTTTCATGCCGTAATTCAGTTCATTATAGCGGAACAGCTTTGCCACAAGGCCGGTGGGCCAGATCTGACCGCCGTGGGTGTGACCGCTCAAAATCAGGTTTGCACCGGCTGCGGCATCGGCTTTCAGCTCGCGCGGCTCGTGGTCCAGCAGGATGGTATACACATTGTCCGGGCCGTTCGGCATCAGCTGGGCGGGGGTAAATCGGTTACCCTGGGTGTACAGCCAGTCCTTGCGGCCCACAATGCGCACCGGGGTGGCATCTTTACCCACATAGGCCAGCTGGGAAACATCCTCCAAAATGCGAATGTGCGCCCGCGCAAAAGCGCCCTCCAGGTCCGCACGGGCATAGCTCGGCTCCCGCCAGTGGTGGAACAGATCATGGTTGCCCAACACGAACCACTTGCCGCCGGGCGGGTCCAGCGTGGCAAAGAAGGCATTGAAGGAATCAAAATCCGGGCGTTCCACATGCTCGTCAAAAATATCGCCGGTAAAAAGGATCATATCGGGGTTCAGTTCCCGGATGCGGCGGTTCAGCTCCGGGATGCGCTTGCGGTCCACGGCACCTTTGCCGGGGTGCAGGTCGCTGATTTGCAGCACCCGCAGTTTGCCGCCCGGCAGGGGCTTGGTGGTTTGCAGGCGATAGGTGGTGGTAACCAGGCGCATAGCCTTGAAATAGCTCCAGAGCATCATGGCGGCCGTGCCCACCCAGGCCAGCAGACCGCCCATCCAGATGCTCTGCCAGGCCGTCAGCACCGTTCCGCCGATTGCACGGGCCAGCAAGCCCACAACGTCCCCGGCGATATACAGCCCGGTCAGATGGGAGTTGACAATCATGCCGGGGCCGAGCGGGTCCCGCCCGATCCAGGACATCACGGCCAGCAGCAACAGCGGCAGCAGCAGATACACCGCCGGATGCACCCCCGCAAAGCAGGCCACAAACGGCAGTTTGAGAAAATTCAGATACAGCACCACCGCCACAAGGGCCTGGCCAATTTTGGGGATGGTGAACTGGATAAAATGCCCGTACATTGCAGGACCTCCGTTCTTTAGTTAGGAGTTAGGAGGGAGGAGTTGAGAGAATTAGAAATGAGCAATGAGAAATTATCCCCTAACTCCTAACTGATATTGTATCACTCGTGCCTGGCAAACTCAACAAACACAACAGGCAGGCCACCTGCGGGGTTGCGGGCAGCCTGCCTGGAAAAAGCAGGGATAAGTCTTTATTCAGTTATGCCTGTTCTTTTGCCTTGATGGCTTCGTCAATGGCCTTGGCGGCTTCCTTACCGGCACCCATAGCCAGAATGACGGTAGCGGCACCTGTAACAGCATCGCCGCCGGCATAGACGAACGGGCGGCTGGTCAGGCCATCGGGGCCATCGGTGATGATGCAGCCGTGCTTATCGGTATCCAGGCCGGGGGTAGTGGAACGGATCAGCGGGTTGGGGCTGGTGCCCAGAGCCATGATCATGGTATCCACATCCAGCTCAAACTCGCTGCCCTCCTTGACGATGGGGCGGCGGCGGCCGGAAGCATCGGGTTCACCCAGCTCCATCTCCACGCAGGTCATGCCCTTCACGCAGCCGTTTTCATCGCCCAGAACCTCGACCGGGTTGGTCAGTGTCTTGAAGATGATGCCCTCTTCCTCGGCATGCTCGACTTCTTCCTTACGGGCAGGCAGTTCGGCCATGCCGCGGCGGTATACAATGTACACCTGCTCGGCACCCAGGCGCTTGGCGCAGCGGGCTGCGTCCATGGCGACGTTGCCGCCGCCCACAACGGCAACGGCACGGCTCTTCATGATGGGGGGTGCGGCTGCCGGGCTGGTATGCTTTCATCAGGTTCACGCGGGTCAGGTACTCGTTAGCAGAGTAAACGCCCTTCAGGCTCTCGCCGGGGATGCCCATAAAGCGGGGCAGACCGGCGCCGGAAGCGATATAGATTGCCTCAAAGCCATAGTCGTTCATCAGCTCGTCAACGGTCAGCACCTTGCCGATGACCATGTTGCACTCAATATCAACACCCAGCTCTTTCAGGCCTTCCACTTCGTGCTGCACAATATCCTTGGGCAGACGGAACTCCGGAATGCCGTACATCAGAACGCCGCCTGCAACGTGCAGGGCTTCGTATACGGTAACCTTATAGCCCAGCTTGGCCAGGTCGCCGGCAACGGTCAGGCCGGAAGGACCTGCACCGATAACTGCCACCTTATGGCCGTTCGGCTCCGGCTTAGCAGCCGGGGTGTGGACGTTTTCACGGTGCCAGTCAGCCACAAAGCGCTCCAGGCGGCCAATGCCGACGGGTTCGCCCTTGATGCCGCGCACGCACTTGCCCTCGCACTGGTTTTCCTGCGGGCAGACACGGCCACAGACAGCGGGCAGCGCGCTGGACTTTGCGATGACCTGGTAAGCAGCTTCAAAATCGCCCTTTGCCACTTCGGCAATAAAGGCGGGAATATCGATCTGAACAGGGCAGCCGGTGCGGCAGGCGGGCTTTTTGCACTGCAGGCAGCGCTTGGCTTCGTTCACAGCCATTTCAGCGGTATAGCCCAGGGCAACTTCCTTAAAGTTTTTGTTGCGGACGTTGGGGTCCTGGCTGGGCATGGGGCATTTTTTCGGGTCCATATTCGGCATGTTACTCAACCTCCTTTTTCAGCAGGTTGCATTCCGCTTCCCGCGCGTGGGCTTCAAAATCGCGGTACATGGTGCCGCGGTGCATGGCTTCATCAAAATCGACTTCAAAACCATCGAAATCGGGGCCATCCACACAGGCAAACTTGGTTTTGCCGCCCACAGTCAGGCGGCAGCCGCCGCACATGCCGGTGCCGTCCACCATGATGGGATTCATGGAAACAACGGTCTTAACGTTATAAGGCTTGGTGGTCTTGACAACGAACTTCATCATAATCAGCGGGCCGATGGTGATGACCTCGTCAAAGTTGGCGCCAGCCTTGATCTTTTCTTCCAGCGGCATCGTCACAACGCCCTTCTGGCCGTAAGAGCCGTCATCGGACATGATGATCAGCTCGTCACAGCAGGCGCGGAATTCGTCTTCCAGGATGACAAGGTCCTTATTGCGGAAGCCGATGATGCCAGTAACCTTGGTGCCCTGGGCCTTGAGGGCCTGGGCAACGGGCAGGGCAATGGCGCAGCCGACGCCGCCGCCGACCACGCAGACATTTTTGAGCCCTTCAATTTCAGTTGCTTTGCCCAGCGGGCCGACAAAGTCATGCACATACTCGCCCTCTTTGAGGGAGTTCAGCTGCATGGTGCCTGCGCCGACGATCTGGAAAATGATAGCCACAGTGCCTGCTGCGGCATCATAATGGGCAATCGTCAGGGGGATGCGCTCGGAATCCTCCTTGGCGCGGATGATGATGAACTGGCCCGCTTTCGCCTTTTTGGCAATCAGCGGTGCTTCAATGACCATTTCGGTCACTGTGGGGTTCAATTCCCGCTTTTTAACGATCTTGAACACTTGTTCTAACCTCGCTTTTTCTCCGTTTTATCATTCCGTCCCCGCCTGCCAAATGCGCACAAGCAGGCAAAAGGGTAGATGGTATCATTGTACCATACTTACTTTACCAGCTTTTTTCAGGATTGTAAAGCGGTAAAGTGCGGTGTTTTATCGTCGCAATGTGTCAAAAAATGCTCTGTCGGGGCGAACATTGTTCGCCTGCAGTCTTTCTCCGTGTATGCTGTTTCCCGGAAAAGCCGCTGCCTCATCAGGTTGGTGGGCGCACAATGTGCGTACCTACGGCCTCCACAGAATATTTTGGCATGCCAAGTTACCGTCCTGTCTGCGCTGTTCACACCGTCAAAGCGTCAATGGCGGCTTTGCATGCCTGCAAGGTCAGGTAGGTGACTGCACAGTCTGAGCCGATAAACCAGCGTTCTTCGCCGTTACAGACAATTTTGCGGATCAATTTTCCACGGTACTCCGCCTGGATATAAATGCCGTTTGCCATGTTGCTGCCCCCTTTTCCGGCCGGCTAAAAGTAGCCTTACTTTTTATTGTGCCATCTTTTGGAGCAGCTTACAAGGGCAGGCAGTGTAAAATTTCGCCCATGCTGCGTACAGAAAATTCAGCAGTTGCACCAAAACTTTATCCATGCGCGGCAAACTGATAATATTTGACAGCGTTTTCCAGTTTTTTCACTGGAAAACTGTAGCTTTTTATGCTATACTGTATCAAAATATCTGCCGTTTTATTTTTACAAAATTATTGCGTCCTTTTGCAGGGCGTGTATAATATAATAGTAGATAATACGGGTGCAGCTGCACCCGGCTGGAGGAATACGGATATGACAAAGCAAGAGATGCTGCAGTTAAAAATGACTGCGACCCGCGTGCGCATGGGCATTATTGAAGCGACCCATGGCGGCAAAAGCGGGCACCCGGGCGGCAGCCTTTCTGCTGCTGATGTGCTGACTTACTTATACTTTAAGGAAATGCAGATCGATCCGCAGAACCCGCAGGACCCTGACCGTGACCGTTTTGTGCTTTCCAAGGGCCATGCAGCGCCGGGTCTGTACTCGGTGCTGGCAGAGCGCGGGTTCTTCCCCGTGGCTGACCTGCCTACCCTGCGCCGCTCCGGCAGCTACCTGCAGGGCCATCCCAACATGAACACGGTTCCCGGTGTTGATATGAGCACCGGCAGCCTGGGCCAGGGTGTTTCCGCCGCAGCCGGCATGGCACTGGCCGCCAAGATGAAGAACCCCGACATCAACGTGTACACCCTGCTGGGTGACGGCGAGATTGAAGAGGGCGAGTGCTGGGAAGCATTTATGTTTGCCAACCACTATAAGCTGGATAACCTCTGCATCATGATCGACGTGAACGGCCTGCAGATCGACGGCCCCACCGCCAAGGTCATGAACAGCGAACCGCTGGACCAGAAGATGGATGCCTTCGGCTTTAACACCATCATCTGCAACGGCAACAGCCTGGCTGATCTGGAGCAGGCATTCATCCTGTTTGACCGCTCCCATGGTTCCGGCAAGCCGACCTGCTTCCTGCTGCACACCACCAAGGGCCTGGGCGTGAGCTTTATGGAGAACGCTGTGGATTGGCACGGCAAAGCCCCCAACGATGCCGAGTATGACAAGGCGATGGCCGAGCTGCGCGCCAGCTATGAAGTGATGGAAAAGGAGGCTGAACGGATCAATGGCTGATAACAAGAGCATTGCCACACGCGACAGCTACGGTGCTGCGCTGCTGGAACTGGCCGATGCAGGCCATGACGATATCGTGGTATTTGATGCGGATTTGTCCGCTTCGACCCGTACCTCAGTATTTGCAAAAAAATATTCTGAACGCTTTTTTGACTGCGGCATTGCCGAGTGCAACATGGTCGGTGTAGCCGCCGGCATGTCCACCTTTGGCTATGTGCCTTTTGTTTCCTCGTTTGCCATGTTTGCTGCGGGCCGCGCTTTTGAGCAGATCCGCAACAGCATCGGTTACCCCGAGCTGAACGTCAAGATTGCTGCCACCCACGGCGGCCTGTCCGTCGGCGAGGACGGTGCCTCCCACCAGTGCTGCGAGGACTTTGCGCTGATGCGCACCATCCCCGGCATGGTCGTGATCTGCCCCTCTGACGATCTGGAAGCCCGTGCCGCTGTGCGCGCCGCTTACGCCCACAAGGGCCCCGTTTACCTGCGTTTCAGCCGTCTGGCCACCCCTTCCCTGCATGATGCCAATAACTATACTTTTGAAATCGGCAAGGGCGAGGTTCTGTGCGACGGTTTTGATCTGGCCATCATCTCCACCGGTCTGATGACCAGCGAAGCTCTGAAGGCTGCTGTCACCCTGAAGCGTCAGGATGCCATCAGTGTGCGCGTGATCAACATGCCCACCATCAAGCCGCTGGACGAAGAGATCGTTCTGCGCGCTGCCCGCGAGTGCCACAAAATCATCACGGTGGAAGAGCACAGCGTGATCGGCGGCCTGGGTGAGGCTGTTTGCAGTCTGCTGAGCGAGAAGGCCCCCACGCCCGTGCGCCGCATTGGTGTGCAGGATAAATTCGGCCATTCCGGCCCCGCATGGGAGGTTCTGCGCGATTACGGCCTGACCGCCGATGCCATTGCCGATGCCGTGCGCAGCTTTGTGAAAGAGGACCAGTAAGCTCTTTCCCCGCCCCATTTGATTCAATAAGCAACACCCCGCCATCCGGTTCAAACGCCGGGCGGCGGGGTGTTTTGGTTTGTATGGATTTAGGGCAATACCGCATAATTCTAAGTGCCGATACGGCGAGCGAGGTGCGGCAGATGCCAAGCCAAAAGCGCAGATAATACTTGGATGCTGCAAAGGTGAGCGCCGCCAGTGGCGGAAACAGCGAACCGAAGCAGGGGCAGCGGTCGCAGAGTGCGAGGGGCTTTTGCCCCCGAAGCACGATGCGGGTACCGCAACCCGACATTATCGAGCATTTTGGCAACGCAGATGCCGTGCCGCAGCTGTCGGAGCGGTGCTTAAGCCGTAAGGCGGGAATTGTGCGGTGTTGCCTTAGGTCAGAACTGATTGCACGCAAACACGCTGGCTCCGGTGGCGCGGGCGGCGGCAAGGCCGGGGGCGCTGTCCTCAAAGATCATGGTATGGGCGGCGTCCACGCCAAAGTGGGCCATGGCTTTCAGGTAGCCCTCCGGGTCCGGCTTATTGTTGACCACATCTTCCTGGGTCAGGATCAGGTCAAACCAGTCAGTGCAGTGAAAGTGGTCCAGCATTTCCGTTGCGTTCTGGCGGCTTCCTGTGGTAATCACGGCCAGGTAATGGGTGGGGCGCAGGGCTTCCAAGATGACAAACAGTGCCTCGTTTTTGCGGGCTATGTCCATGTTGGCGGCGTAATACTGCTTTTTCAGGTCATGCACCCGCTCCACATCCTCGGCAGAGGGGTTGCCGCCCATCAGCGGCTGCAAAAAGGCGCGGTAATGCCTGCCGTTGCAGTAAGCGGCATAGTAATCATAATCCAACGTAAAGCCGAACGACTCCAGCGCACGGCGGTAGCTTTCAGCGTTGACGGCAACCGTATCAATCAATGTGCCGTCCAGATCAACGGCGATCAGTCCTTGCTTTTTCATCAAACTTTCCCTCGTTTTCCCATGTGTTTAGGTCGTTGGCCACCATGACAAGCCCAGCATAGAACATGGGGGCACGCTTTTTATCTTTGTTGAGCTTGTAGGGCATCAGGCGCAGCCAGTGGATGAGCTCGTGCGCCAGGATACTGTGCAGCCCTGCCGCGCCGCAGCGGGCACGCAGGTCATCGCAGACCGCTTCAAACAGCGTATCATAGGCGGCGGAGCGGGTCAGCTGGAAGTCAATATGGTTTTCCTGCACAGTGCAGCGCGGGGTCATCATCATGAACTCATAGCCGCCGTGCAGGCTTTGCAGCAGTTTGCCGTAATCCAGGTAGGGGCTGTCGTGCAGGTTGCCGGTGTTGGGGTCAATGATGTACCACGCTTTATCGGGGTTCTCCACATCGGTGCGGCAGATGATGTTTTCCACCGTCAGATCGCCGTGGATATCCGCCACGGGGTCTGCGGCAAACAGGGTACGCAGCGCATTGTGGTCAAACAGGCGGCCCAGCTCTTTCAGGTTGCGGTAGCTGCGGCCATTGATCCAGATGCGGTCATAGTTCCACAGTTCTTTCAGGATGCGGGCGTCCCGGATCTTTTCCAGATTGGCATCCATCTTTTTGTTCAGGTATTCCTCTATTTTTTTCGGGATCCGCCGGGCGGGCTGTGGGGCGGTAGAGCTGTTCATCCAGTGCCCGCAGCACACTGCGCAGGATGGCTGCGCTTTTTCCCGGCGGGTTGGAATGGATATAGCGGAACAGCCCCACCGCGCTGCCGGAATAGGTCATATCATACCAGCAGTAGCCTTCGCCGGTGCCCTCGCGCAGAATTTCGCACAGCGGCAGGCGGGCGGCATTGCGGCGCAGCCAGGCCAGCTGTTCGGCCAGTTTGGCACCGTCCGCGCCAAAGGCGTATTTGCGGTAAAAGGTCGCGGCACCATCGGTACACAGCATGGTAGTTGCGTTGGAACCGGCGGAATAATCCTGCAAAATGGTAATGTTCTGGTTGATCTCAATGAACTTGGCCACATAGGCTTTGTTCTGCAGGCTGAAATACTGGTTGAGGAATGCGCCGCGGTCCCGCGGGTCCACCTGGGGCAGCAGGTTCAGGTAGTTTTCCTGCCCGGCTTCCCGGTTGGCGATCGGCTCCGCTGCACCGTTCAGGGCGGCGCGCAGATGTTCCGGCAAAAGAGGTGCCGCAAACATAACCGCCAGCGGCAGCAGGAACCAGGCGATCACCAGCCCACGGGCGGCATCGCTCAAACCGAGGGAGCCCGCCACGCCAAGGCTGGTCACATCCACACTCTTGACGCCGAACAGCATGTTGAACACTTCCACCAAGCCAAAGCTGCCGCCAGCGCCGCCGCAGGCAATGATTGCCTGCCCCAGCACCGCGTAAGAAGCAAGGTAGGCCCCCCACATGAGAACCGTATTGAGCAGCAGCCGCCACAGGTTGACGCGGCGCAGATCCTTGAAGGTATTGATGAGACTCCAGCAGAACACAAGGCCGTCCAGCTTGATGGTATCATTGAAAATGCTGCACACGGCCAGGCAACACCGCTTGAGCAGGTCCCGCAGCAGCACCACCAGCACCAGGGCGGCGGCCAGCAGCAGTGCAAAAACCAGATAATACCGCGCCGCGCCCAAAACCGCAGCGCCGCCCAGCCCGGCCAGCCGGAACCCGCCGAACAGCAGCGCCACCACCCACACATCCAGAAAGCGATCCATGATGACAGTGGCAAAAGCAAAGCCTGTTCCGGTTTTCATTTTGCGGCCAGCCAGAGCGGCGCGCAGAAAATCGCCCACATGGAATGGCAGCAGAAAGTTGACGGCATAGCCCCCGGCCATGGCGCGCAGCAGAGCTGGCGCTGGGGGTATTCATAAATGCGGATGAACTGTTCCCACCGGAGCAGGCGGAACACATGCCCCAGCAGCACCAATGCCGCGGAGGAAAGCAGCAATAATAAAATGGTTCCGAAAGATTGCATCGGCGGTCACCTGAATCAGTTAGTTTATTGGGGGGGATTTTACATCAGCATTTCAAACGCGGCCTTGTTGGCTTTCTGTTCCGCCTGGGCATACTCCGCCGGGGTGCCAAAGGGCAGGTGCAGATCAGTTGCAAATCCGCGCAGGTTCGCCCCGCGGGCGGCCAGCACGTTGTAAATGCCGGAAACAAAAAATTCTTTATAATCGCAGTGGTGCAGGTACTCTGCACAGGCGGAAGCATAGAGCTGCTTATTTTTAAAGTAATACGCCCCGCAGATGGCATCATGGCTGACGACCTGCTTTTCCACCGTGTGGCACACCCTGCCATCGGCCCCATATTGCAGGTAGCTGTAGGCCGGGGAGTCGCTGGCAAAGGTCAGCAGTGCGCCATCCGGGCCGTTGGCAAAATCGCCCGCCTTGCAAAACTCATTGAACGGCTTGCAGAGGAACAGGTGGTCGCAGTCATTAAAGAGCAGCGGCTCATCGTCCGGCAGGCTTTCCGCCCCGCGCAGGGCGGTGATGGCGGCGCCCTCCGTCACTTCGGGCAGGGCCACGATTTTGGCATCGGGGTAATAGGTTTTGATTTCCCGGTCAATGGCATGGTCGCGGATATGCTCCTCCAGCACCACAAAGGTGATATCGGCACAGTCCACAAATTTGGCAATGCTCTGGGTTGCCCAATAGAAAAACGGGCGGTCGTTGATCTCGATCAGGGGCTTGGGCATCACAAAGCCGTTTTCAAAAAAGCGGCTGCCGCGCCCGGCCATCGGCATTACAAGGTGCAGCTTTGCCATGTTATTCCCCTTTCGCATCGCGGGCAGCCAGCATGGCGCACTCGTTCTCGATCACGCGGCGCAGGCCTTCGCGGATGTCGATCTTCGGTTCCCAACCGTAGCACTCTTTGGCGTGGGTGTTATCGCACAGGGAATACTTGTTGACCTCGTGGTCCAGAATTTCCGGCTTGATGCCGTAAGCGCCGCCGTACAGCTCCGGGTACTTGGCCCAGTAATGGCTGGACGGGCAGTATTTGGCTTCGATCTGCTTGCCCATCAGCTCGCAGGCCGTGGCGTACAGTTCGCGGACGGAGTAGTTCTTGTTGCTGGAAACGTTGACGGCATCAAAGCCCGGCTGATCCCACACGCGCATGGCCAGGTCGATAAGGTCATCCACATAGATATAATCGCGGCGCTGGTTGCCGTCAGAGTGGAACTCCGGCACGCGGTCATAGTACAGCTCGCGGATCATATAGCCCACAAACGGCGGCTGCTTGCGCAGGCAGTCAATGTGCGGGCCGTAAACGTTGGCAAAGCGCAGGCAGGTGATATTCATGCCGTAGGTATCGGCAAAGCTCTGGCAGAACCGCTCGCCGCAGTATTTGGTGTTGGGATAGATCAGCGTGGGCGGGTTGAACTTGGCTTCCACGGTCGGGAACTCGGTTTCATTCTCGTACATCGCGTTGGTGGATGCCTGAATGACATGCTTAACGCCGGTGCGGCGGGCGTTTTCCAGCACGTTGACAAGGCCCAGCGTGTTGACGCTGACGGCCTCCACCGGGTCGCTCTGGCAGTCCGGCAGGGGGGCAATGCCCGCAATGTTATAGACGATATCAAACTTTTCCTGCTCAAACAGGGCTTTCATGCCCTCTTTATCGCGGATATCCATCTTGATGACATCGGCGGAAAAATCATGGTCGTCAAAATGCAGGTTATCGGCGCTGCCATAGCTGTAGTTATCCACACCAATGGCGGTATGGCCGTTTTTCCACAATGCATGCATGAGCTGGCCGCCGATAAACCCGGCAGCACCCGTTACCAGAACCTTCATAATCAACATCCCCCTTTACAGATTGGAAGCAATGATGGTGCTTGTATATTCTTCAATCGGTTTTTCCCGCCATTCGCGGGTCACAAACTCGTTTTTGTTTTTCAGGTAACGCCCGCACAGTTTGAGCAGGCTGACGCCAAAGCTGGTGAGCTTATTGTTGGATACCTGGTCTTCCTCCCGCCAGCTGATGGGGAAGAAAAGGACTTTCTGCTTGAGGTGGCAGAGGGCCAGGATCATGCAGTCATTAAAATACAACGTATCCGGAAATTTTTTATAATAACCGTTTGCCAGCGGTGGCACTGCGTACAGGTTCAGGCCGCTGCCCAGGTCGGTGATCTTGTGCCCGGCCACCAGGCTGAACAGCCAGTTAAAGCCATAGTTGCCCACCACGCGCAGAGTGCTGTAGCCCTTGATGCGGCTTCCCGGCATAAAACGGGAGCCAAGGCAGCAATCATACTTACGGTGGCGGCCGCTGTGTACCAGGGGCAGCACATCGCGGATATCGCCCTGGTCGTCGCCATGCAGCACAATCAGGTAGTCGAAGTTATGCTGAACGGCGTACTGGAATGCCACTTTATGACTGCCGCCCAGGCCATAGTTCTGGTCGTTGCGCAGCAGGCGGACCGGGGCCTGCGGGTGGGCCTGCATCCAGCTTTGCACGGCGGCTTCGGTGCCGTCGGTGGAGCGGTTATTGACCACGATGCACTCGGTGACCATAGCAGCCACCTGACGGTCCAGCAGTTGGTTCAGCACACGGGGCACCTGTTTTTCACAGTTATAGGCAGGGATAAAAACAAGAAAGCGTTCCGGCATAGGGCAAGCCTCCTGAACAAGATATTTTGATTGATTATAGAATACTATATTTAGGGCGGGGGGTCAAACGAAATCGCATGATTGCCAGGCGAATCATGCGATTTGAATGAATAATGAATAGAGAATAAAGAATAATGTTGGTGGACCGCCGCGCGGCGCGCGGCTCAAAAATAATAGTGGGGTCGTTTCCCTTGCAAATGCCCGCAAACTTTCCACATTTTTTCCTGTGCTTGTGGAAAGCTCAATCAACTACCAGCACTTCCAGGTGGGCGGTGCCGTGGGTGACGGGGTAGCGGGCGGTGATGGTAAAGTTTTCTTCGATCCAGGCATGGAACGCGGCCATATCGCGCACTTCGGCTTCATCATACAGAATCACATCAGGACGCTTCTCGGGCAGTTCCTCATAATACTGGATGAACCGCGGGTCGCTGTCGGTACCGGAGATGACGGACGCCTGACCGATGGTCAAGGTTCCTCCCGCCATCATAAAGCCAAGGCCGTGCTGCTCGCCAATAGCCTGCAGCACCTGCTTGCCCGCAAAGGGTTCCAGCGCTTCGTACAGGGCCATCTGCATATCGGCGGCTTTTTCGTCCGCCCAGGTCCCTGCGGCGGGGCCTGCGGTGATCTGCTTCAGGTTGGCTGTTGCCACATTGGCAGGCTTCCAGCCCGTTACCAGCACGCACCAGAACCGGCACACCAGCAAAAATACCAGCAGCGCCGCCAGCACACACTGGCCCTGGGGCAGCTTTCCCTGTTCCGGATTCTCCTGCCTGCACGCCAACATGGCAAAGCAGCCGCAGAGCGCGGGCCAGGTCAGATACATAAAGGTAGCCGAAAAGCCCAGCAGCGTAGAGCGCAGAATGAACGCATACGCCGCCATGCCCGGCAGAAAGCCCAGCCAGAACAGCGGCTCCCGCGCTGTGCCGCGCCCTTTGCGGAACGCCCAGGCAGCGGCCAGCACCAGCGCCGGCATAAAATAGCGCTCATCGGAGCTGGAGTCCGCCACAGCGCGCACCGCGCAGAGCAGGGCCGCCAGAATGGCCCAAAGGTTCAGGGCAAGGCCGGTCCAATCCCGTTTTTGGCGGGTTTTGGCCCACCACAGCAGACAGAGCACCACGCTGGCGGCCAGCGGCTTTGCCAGAAATTTGGCGGTGTTCAGCGCCTGGCTGCCCAGCAGGGCCAGCCGCTGGCTTGTGGTAAAATCATACTGCGGGTCGTTCAGGATCAAGCTGACGCGCTGCAAAAACACGGTAAGCCCCATGCCGGGCAGCACATACGCCAGAAACGCTGCCGCGCAGGCCATACAGCCCAGCACAAACAGCACCGCGCCGCGGGGGATCTTACAGATCGCCGGCTCCTTGCCGCGGCGGCCCAGCAACACCATGCCGATAAAAATCACCGCCGCCGCCAGTGCGCTTTGCGGGAACGCCAGAAAGCTGAAGCAGGCGCACACCGCCCCCAGCACTACCAGCCATGGGCGGCGGAAACCATGGGTGTAATAATGGTAAAAGCACAAAAATGCCGCCACGGTGAAGTGGAACTGCTGGCTGATATAATCCGGTCCCAGGAACCACTTGGGGGTGTAGACAAACAGAACCACCGCGCTCAGCAGCGCCCCATGGCGGCCAAGGGTCTGCTTGAAATCACGGTAAAATACCGCGCTCATGGCCGCTTTGCAGACCAGCACCACAGCACGCACAAACAGCAGCGCCCCGGTGGTTGTGCCTGCAATGGCGGTATACAGAGCCAGCACCAGCGCTGCCGGTAAGGCCGAAAGCTGGTGCGGCTCCCACATGGTATAAAACAGCCGGTCCCCCTTTACCAGGCGGAAGCCCAGGGAGAACGCATATTCTTCATCAATTTCCAGCCCCACAAACAGCGTTTTGGCCATGGCGAGAACCGCCAGAACCAGCAGCACCGGGGTTAAAATTTTCCACAGGCGGTCCTGTGCATTTTTTTGCGGCATAGGCCGCCCCTCCTCTATTGTTTGATTTCATGTAAGGCAAAGCGACGGGCGCACAATGTGCGCCCCTACGGGAGTTCTGCAATTTCTAATTGCTAATTAGGTTACAGGTGTTTTTGCAGCAGTTTGTCCCTTGCGCACAGCAAATACGGCAGGTAGTTTTCGCAAAAGGCTTCCCATTTGCATTGCAGCCAGCTGCGGGTGTGCTGAGAATGGTGTTTGACCGCCGCCACATCAAAGTAGCGGGATTTATTGCGCACAATGATCTTTTGCTCAAAGGGCATCTGCCAGCCTTCCGGGTACCAGTAAGCAGGGGGCAACAGGCGGTAGCTGCCGGGGTGTTCGGCGGCATAGCGGTTCAGCTGGCTTTCGTCATGCCACAGGGGCACCACGCCGTTGCGGATATCCTGCTCTGTGCGGCGGTCCAGCTCTTTGCACATGGCCAGGAATGCCGCGGAGGTACCGCCGTTCAGCCCGCCGGAAACATAGTCCCGCCCGCAGTTGTACGGGATATAGGCCGTACATCTGGGGTTGCGGTCATAGCTGTAAAACATCGGCTTTTTGTTCCAGAACCCCGGCTGCTGGACCAGCAGCAACTGTTCCCCCTGCTGGGCGCGGGGCAAAAATTCTTCCGGGGTAATGACCTCCCGGCAGGTCAGGTTGGCGTTGAAAAAGAAGAGATAATCCAGCTGTTCCAACGCCTTTTCCTGGGTTAGGAAAATCGCAAAGCGCTTCATGGTGCTCAGCGGCCAGTCATAGGCGGGCTGGTCAATGCGGTGCACAGCGGGGTCATCCTCGTGAGCGATGGACGGTGCATCGGTAAAGATAAAGTATTCTTTTTTGCAGCCGGGTAAAAAGTTTCGGCTGAAAGTTTCATAAAATTCCGGCCAGAACACGGTGTATTTGCCGGTGCAGATATACAGCATGCCAATGGTTGCCATGTTGTGTTTCCCCCTTAACGATGGGTAATTTTTTGCCAAAGGCGGCCAGCCTGGGTGCGCAGATAGGCGGCATCGCTGGTCCAGATATAAAACGCAAGGTTCAGCAGGTTGGGCAGGATGCAGACCACAACAGCCCGCCCCAGCAGCCCCAGAATACCGCCGGGCAGCAGGGTGCACACGCGGTAGCTGCCTGCCATAAGCACCACAAGGGTGACAAGATGCACCGCCTGCACCCGCAGATAGCGCCAGCCGCTGCCGCGCATATACTGGCGGCAAACCACAATGCCGCGCCCCACCCACATGATGCAGTGGGCCACAACGGTAGCCGCCACAATGCCGGTAATGCCAAACGCCGGGAAGAGTGCAAAGCTTAGAATCAGGTTTGTGGCGGCAGAGGCGACCATGAACCACTGGTCCTGCTCAAAGTGGCCCAGCACAGCGCGGTAGGAGCCGAGCATCCGATGGTTCCAGCCCACATATTCGTTCAGGCTGAACACAATAACAAAGCCCAGCGGCAGCAGGCGGTCACTGCCCATCCACAGGCTGATAAACGGCTGGAACAGGCAGAGATATGCCGTTGCCACAAAGCTGCCGAAAAAATAGCTGAACAGATCCAGCCCCCAGAACACCTGTTTATCATGGGCGTTGGCCGTGGCGGATTTATCGTACACGATATTGCCGATGGCTGCGGCAAAGCTGTCCATGATTTTATTGCCGATGTTGGTGGCGCTGTCCGACACGGTGGTATAGTTGCCAAGGTTAGCCGTCATAGCGCTGCCCGCCATACGGCTGGTGACGATGGTATCGGACGAGCCGTAAATGGTGTTGGACAGGCGGTGAACCAGGTAATACTTGAGGTCATGGAAGATGCCAAGATCCTTGAAATCCCGCAAAGTAACCTTGACCTCGTGCAGTTCGGGGAAGTCCTTTTTATACCGCGCTGCCACCACCAGGTTGGCACCGGTGTTGAACAGGATGCTGACGCCGAAATACAAAATATAGTTTGGCAGCCACAGCGCAATGGCAATGCGGGCCAGATAGTTGGCAACATTAAAGCAGAAGTCGATGCGGGTACACAGGTACCCCTGCTGGGTGCAGGTGTACATCAGCCGTCGGGTGACAAGGAAATAGCCCGACAGCGTGGAGATGGTGTTGAGCAGGTAAACGGTATAGGCCGTCTGGATGCTGGCCACGCCGGGCATGATCCACGGCAGGACCAGCGCCCCGATGCCCGCCAGCACGCAGATAACCACACCCACGGCGCGGTATGCCCATTTATACATGGACATATATTTGCTGATCTTCTCGGTATCCTTGGCGGCGATCTGTTCATACAAGCGGTAGCTGATGACGCTGCCAACACCGAATTCCGCGATGGAGAAAAAGTTGAACAGCTTATCCACCACCTGGGATGCGGCGGTGATATCGTTGCCAAAGTTAAATACCAGCAGCCGCCGCGTGGCAAAGCCCAGCAACATCAGCAGCAGGCTGGACCCCAGCGCATAGACCAGGTTCAAAATTGTTTTTTGTGTACGCAATCAGGTGTTCTCCTAGGTGTTTTGATAGGGTCAAGGCGCGGAAAGGCGGCGGGGTCGAGTGACCCCACCCTACGGGGCATGGAGCCGAAACCGGCATTTACGGCAGAGGTTCATGGGGCATCGGGGACGCCGCCCCCTACAATGGGTGCAGAGCTTTATTTCCGTTTCAGCAGCCCGGCCGCCCAAAGGGCAAAGCGGGGGCCGAAGTGGTTGAGGAGGAAGGCAAACAGCTTCCAGTCCGGGCGGGTGTTCTCGTCCCCCAGTTTCCAGAGCGCTTTGCAGGCGGTCAGGCCGGGGGCACAGGCGGCGCGTACCTCGGCATCACGGCAGGCAGCGCCGCGGGCCTGCGGCCAGAACACATTGGCGGTGCGCCGCCAGATCTCGGCTTGCTCCGCCGGGGTCCAGGGGCAGTCCGGCGCGGCGAACATTTTTTCAAACCGGTGGATGACCGCCGCGATGCCCGCAAAATGTTTGGCAAGGCCCGCGTTCAACAGGCTGCCCGCCCGGTTGGCGCGGTAGACCACCAGCTCCACATCCAGGTAATACAGCCTGGGGCAGGCACCGGCCAGCACCAGGTCAAAGGGATAATCCTCCGCCCAGCGGACCTCATTCCAGAAAAGCAGGTTATACTTAACCAGAAATTCCCGGTCAATACAAAAGCGCCAGACCGCCCAGTGGCCCGCGGCATACAGCCGCGCCACGCGGGCGGCGTAATCGGGGTCGGCATCCGGGCCGGGGGTAAACCGCTCCACCGGGCCGGGATAAGGCCTGGCATCCATCCCCTGGCTTTCGTCCTGCTCCAAATAGCGGCAGACGTACCAGCGGTAACCCGGCGCGGCGGCCAGGGCGGCGCGCAGTTTTTCCAGCATATGGGGCGGCCAGTAATCGTCGCTGTCCAAAAACAGCAGCCACTTGCCTTTGGCGGCCTTGATGCCGGTATTGCGCGCGGCGGCCAGCCCGCCGTTAGAGCGGTGGATGACCGTAACGCCGGGGCAAAGCTGAGCAAAAGCATCACACATGGCGGGGCAGGCATCCGTGGAGCCATCGTCCACCAGGATGCACTCCCAGTCCGCCGGGCCGGCCTGCTCCACCACGCTTTTGACGCAGGCAGAAAGATAAGCCTGCACATTATACACCGGCACAATGACCGAAAATGTGATGTTTCCTGTGCGTTCCATCGCAGTTGTTTCCTTTACTTTGTCGGGATCAATGTCCAGTCGTGGTCATACAGGGCGGTCTTTTTGCCGTTGGCGTACCAGCGGTCCGGCGCGATCACACAGCGGCCCGGCACACCGGCCAGCCACTGCCCCCACCAGCTGAAGGTGGAGTTGCTCAGCACAAACGCCCGGCAGCGGCGCATCAGGGCAAGGTCCGCCGCGGCACTTTTTGCCCCGGTGCTGTAATGCACCGGCAGGCCCGCAGCGTCCAGATGCTGCCGCACATAGGCGGGGTCGTCTGAAAAGACAAACAGTTCCGCCTGGGGCAGGCTTTGGCACACCGTGCGGCAGGCGGCGGCGTAATACTCCGGCGTACAGACCTGCAGGGCCGCGTTCTGCGGCAGCAGATAGTCCCCGCAGCGCCAATGCAGGCAGACGGGGAACGGGCTTGCCTCAATTTCCCGCGCAAAGGCGGCGGCCGCAGCGGTAAAGCCGTGTTCCGGGTTCTCAATGGGCAGCAGCTCCGCCCGGATAGTTTCAGCCTGGTCCTTAAAATAATCTGCCCCCTGGAAGTACCCCCAGGCCAGAAAGTTTTTGGCGTGACCGCGCTTGGCAGGGGTAAAGCCTTCAGTCGCAAAATGCAGGCCGATGGCGTTCAGCATAGGGGCCATGCGGGCTTCAAAGGGGTGCCAGTCCCGGTCCATCAGGCCCACACGCTGTTCGTGGCGGATCATCAGGGCCTTGGCGGCGTTCTGCACCGGCAGATGCTGCTTGACAAAGCCTGCATCTGTGATGAACTGCACCTCTGAGCTGATATGCAGTGCCTGCAATGCCAATGCAGTGTGGGCCGGGGAGCCGGTTTTCCAGTCCTGCCGGTCAATCAAAGTGACAGGCTCCTGGCAGCACAGGCCCATGGCGCGGGCAAAGGCATACACAAACATCTGGTTGCCCAGCCCGCCGGAAAGTTCGGCGTAAATCATCGTGCGCCCTCCCCTGCCACTTTATCATACACCTGCTCCATGCGGTGTGCAGCGGTTTTCAGCTCATAACCGGCAGCGGCCAGCGTAGGCCAATAGTCCGCGTGCGGCCCGCCGGGAGCAATGGAATCCGCCGTTTTTGCCCACTCTTCAAACGGGGCACTGAGCGGCAGGAAATGCACCAGCTCGGTCACCGAGCCATCCCCCGGCACATTGGTGGAGGCCAGGCAGGGCACGCCGCAGCCCTGGGCTTCCACCAGGGTAACGGGGCTGCCTTCAAAGTTACTGGGCAGCAAAAACAGGTCAAAGGCATTCATATAGTCGGGCACATTGTTCTGCACCCCGGCAAACAGCACCCGGTCCGCCACGCCAAGCTGGGCGGCAAGTTCCCGCATGGGCTGTTCCTGCTCGCCGCCGCCCACCAACAGCAGCTTCCAGCGGGGGTCCTGCTGAACCATAGCCGCAAACACCCGGATGAGGTAGAGCGGGTTTTTCTGGTGGTTGAGCCTCCCTACAAACCCGGCCAGACGCTCGGTTCCGGTAATGCCGTACTGGGCGCGGATTGCCGTGCGCGCCGCGGCGTTGGGGTAAAAGCGGGTTTGGTCCACCGCATTGCAGGCAACGGAAAAGTTCGGCCTGCGGTCGATATGGTCACCAAACACAAACCGGCCCGCAGCCACGCCGCAGCCCAGAAAGTAATCTGCAAACAGCTGGTACACCAGATGGGCGGCGCGCCAGGTCAGCGTCATGGGCGGGTAAACGATATGGCTGTGCACAATGATCTTGGCATGGGGGCAGAGCACCCGCATCATACCGCAGACGGGCGCGCCGATTTTGCTGGCAGTATGGTAATGGATGATATCGTAATCCTTATGGGTTTTCAGATGCTGGTACAGTGCGCGGATACGGGCTTTTTTATTGTCCGGCACCGCAATGATATGCACCCCGGCTGCTTCCAGTGCCGGCGCGCACGAAGCTTGATCCGGCGGGCAAAGGCCGACAAACAGATCCACCTGGTAGCGGGTAAGGTCCAGATTGAGCAGAAGGTTCTGCACATAGCGCTGCACCCCGCTTTGCACGCCAAGGTGGTTGCTGATCATCAGGATCTTCATGGATACGGCTCCTTTGCACATCTGGATTCGGGCGGACGGTTTGTTATAGCGTAATGTTAGGGGCGCAGGTTCTACCAGTAGCTGCCACCCTCCACCGCCTGCTTGTTGGCGGGCTGTTCGGCGGGGGCGGGGCGCACCCATGCAGGGTTATACAGCTTGCTGATTTGGGGGTGGGTGTCCCACCGGCGGCCCTTGATGCCAAACAGCAGCTGCGTAGCGCCGCTCATCTGGATGGCAACATGGCCGGTGTCCCGCGCATGGGCGGCCAGCGGCAGGCCGTAAGCACCTGCGCCAATGATGGCAACCTCATAATCGCAGGCATCCATCTGTTTTTCCATTGCGGCAAGGGCATCAAACCAGGTATCATACCCGGTTTTCTGCCCGGCAAGGCCCTGCACTGCCGGGATGACGGTCAGGGAGGCCAGTTCCGGCAGAGTGTTTACCCCGCCGGGGGCGTTGGTGAACAGCTCCCCGCGCTTTTGGTACTGGGCGCGGATGGTATCCGCAAAGGGGTGTACCACTAGCACATGCTTTCCGGCCAGTGCGGCGCTCCAGGGGTTGGCATAATAATATGGTTCCAGCGCGCGCAGCTGGGTATAGCGGGTGCCGTGGCAGCCATCGATTACCTGCCGCTCGGCCCCCACATCCCACAGCGCCAGCAGGTCCGCCCCCTGAGCGCAGGAAGTATACAGCTTGCAGAAGCGGTTCAGCGCTTTATCATCGGTGGGAAACACACCGGACAGGGTGTTGATCTCACCCCTGGTTTTCTCGGTATATTTCCCGGTCAAATATTCGGCCACGGTGCGCATCTCGGTTGCACCGCAGCGGCCGAACAGAAATGGCTGCCCGGCGCGGATGGCATCGGCAGCAGCCGCATTGCCCTGTTCCGCGGGCAGAATGATCAGGCCGCGGTATTTCCACCGGAAGCGCAGCCCTTTATAGGTATTGCGCAGTACCTCCAGCAAGGCTCCATCATTATCCACGGCGGTTTCCTCCTTGTTTGTCCAGCATGGCCAGGGCGGTTTCGGCGCTGTTTGCCCACAGGAAATGTTCATTCACGCGGCGCTGGGCAGCGTGGCCGCAGGCCGGGTCCGCCGCTGCTTTCTGGATGGCCTCAGCAAACTGGGCAGGGGTATCGGCAAAATAGCCGCTGGTGCCGGGCTCTATGATCAAATCCGGCCCCGGCGCATGGCGGGCAACCGGCGGGCAGCCCGCATACATGGCTTCCAGCAGGCTCATGCCAAAAATTTCGCCGTCATTAAAGTTCACAAACACATCGCAGGCATGGTAATAGGCCTGCACGGTTGCGTTGGGCAGCTGGGGAATGCAGGTACAGCGGTTTTCCAGCTTGTGGGTGCGCAGGGCATCCTGCAGTTCCCCGGTCAGGCTCCCCTGCCCGATGACCACCGCGTTCCAGCTGCGGGGCAGTGCTTCCAGTACCGGCACCAGGTCCAGCGGGCGCTTGTAGGAATCCAGCCGCCCCACAAAAACAAGATAGTTGGCTTTGGGGTCCAGCTTCAAAAATTCCCGCAGTTCATGTTTTTCCCCATTTGCATTGGGGATGATGGCGGTATCCAGCCCAACGGGCATTACCCCGGCGCATGGCACATGCAGCTGTTCCAGCTGGGCGGCCACGGCGGGGGTTTTGGCATAGGTGGGGGTTTTGCGGTAGATAGCCAGGTTGCGGCGGCACAAAAGGTCCATCACAGCCCGCATAACCGGGTTTTCGGACGTACTTTTGATGGCCCCCAGCTGGCTGTAGAAAAAGATATCGTGATCCCGGCAAAAGCGGTACAGCCCCGGCACGCCGAGGGCGTTATCCCCCATCACATGCACGGCGTCCACATGCTCGTTCAGCAGCGGCTGCCAGGTGCGGTAAAAGGCACTGACCCCGGCTTTGCGGGCCGGCACATAATAGATGCGCACATTGGGCTCCAGGTCCTCGCTGGTCACAGCTTCGGGGGCGGCGTCCGGGTCCGGGTACAGTACAACAGCCCGGCAGCCCAGGGCGGCAAACGCCCGTGCAAGGCCAACCTCCTGCCGGTTATAGGCTCCTTTTTTGCCGGATGCCCCGCAGTACAGCTGCGGGATGGCAATGGTTCGCATAAGCTTTGCTACTCCAATTTATTTTTAGGGCAACACCGCACAATTCCCGCCTGACGGCTTAAGCACCGCTCCGGCGGCTGCGGCACTTAGAATTATGCGGTATTGCCTTAGGGTGTATCTTGCTTTTGGTCACACCTTGCGCAGGTAGCGGGCATCGATCACCTCAATGTCCGCATCCCGGCAATAGGTGTGGATGCCGATCAGATCCGCCGGGTCAATGCCCGCAATGGCAACGTTCTGCGGCATGGCGGCGCACAGTGGCACTTCCGAAGCACCGCGCCGCACCCAGAATTGCAGGTACACACCGTAATCCACCTTGGTGCTGACCTGGGCCGGGCGCACGGTCTGGTCGTTGTTGGTAAACAGCGGGCCAGCATTGCGGCTGCCCAGCTCATAATTGCGGTGCTGCAGGTTAAAGGGTTCATCCTCATCCAGGATAAACTCATCCACATCATCGCGCTCTTCCGCTTCGGGGTTTTCGCGCACAGTATAGCGGCGGTAACGGGTGTACAGCTGGTTGTCCGGCCTGGTTTCGCTGCACAGCACCGTCAGGGCTTCGGGGGTTTTATCCACAATAATGCTGTCGCACAGTTCGCGCCCCACGCTGAACGCCTGCACTTTCTCCCATTTATCCGGGAACTGGGTGCAGCGGTAAAGGGTCAGGCTGTGGTCGGCGCTGGTTTCCGGCAGCATCCACACTTCCCCGCGCCAGTCAAACACGGTGGGGAAAGAGAGATGGAAGTTTTCCTTTAATACCACGCGGGGCGGCAGCAGGTGGTCGTTTTCATCAAACTCCGCCACGGCAATATCACCGCGGTTCTCCGCCATATTGAATGCTTCGCAGAACAGCCAGCGTTTGCCGTTGTCATCCTCATACAGCAGGGGGTCGGCATACCAGGTGCCGGGGGTGTAGGGCAGCGGGGTGTAAGGTTCTTCACCCAGAGCGGGCAGCGGGTCGCAGCCTTCCCCCTTGGGGGCGCGGCGCACCGCAATGGTATAGATTTCTTTTGGCCGCTCAGCTTTTTGATCAAACGCTTGGGCGGCATATGCAGGGCACGGTAGATCTGGTTCATGAATTTTCGTTCCTCATGATTTCCCGGTAAATTGTCATCAGTTCGCGGTAGTTTTGTTCCGCGTTATACGCCTGGCAGGCTTTTTGCTGCATGGCGGTCAAATCAAAGGTTTCGCCCACGTTTTGCAGCTTGCGCACGGCATCCGCCAGCGCGGCTGCATTGCCGGGGGCAAAGTGCAGGCCGTCAATCCCCTCCTGCACGGCAGCGCCCACGTTGCCAAGATCACTGGCAAGCACGGGGGTGCCCACCGCATGGGCTTCCGCCGGGATCAGGGCAAAGCTTTCATAGCACAGGCTGGGGCAAAGGGCGGCGCGGCTCTGGGCCAAAAGCTCGGTAAGTGTTCCATGCGGGAGCTGGCCGGTAAAGGTTACAGTATCGGGGGCGTTCTCTTTGGCCCAGGCTTCCAGCGGGCCGGTACCGGCCACGATCAGCTGCGGTGCGTCCGGCCCCAGCAGCTGCCAGGCCTCGATGGCGGTGCGCAGCCCCTTTAATTCTTCCAGCCGCCCAGCAAAAACAATCTGGTTTTTGCGCTGTGCCCAGGGCAGCGGGGAATGGTTCGGCACGGCCACGCCGTTGGGCTTGCAGTACAGCCGCTCCGGGGTAAACACCGGGCGCGAAGCTTTGCGGTTGAATTCCAGCAGCTTGCTGCGATCAAACTCCGTCAGGGTGATCAGGTTCACCTTGCGGTAGGTGCCAAGCAGGCGATGGAACGCATAAATGCCCGCACAGACCAAACTTTGGGCACGGCTGCCGCGGTAGCAGCTGTGCCGCACCGCACAGCCAAGGCCATGCTGCGGGCATTCCTCGCACACATGGCCGTCCCGCATCAGGATGCCGTTGGGGCAGAAAATGCGGAAGTTGTGCAGCGTCTGCACCGCCGGAACATGCTCTTTGAAGCATGCCTGGAACACCGACGGGCTGATGGTCAGCAGGGTGTTATGCACATGCACCAAATCCACCTGTTCTTTGCGGATCAGGGCGCGCACTTCCCGCACGGTTTTGGTGCTGTAGATGGCCCGCAGGGGCAGCAGCAGTTTTTGGGCCAGGCCGCCGGCATCATTATTGCGCTCATAGGTGATCACGCGGTGGCCGTGGGCTTGCAGCATGGCGCACTCCGCGGCAAACACGGCGTCCTCACCGCCGGGCAGGCGGTAGTGGCAGTGCACCAGCAAAATGGTATGCGGTTGTTCCGGCTGCGGCATCTGCGGCCCCCTTTCCCTGCGTGAACAGAACTAAGGCAGCACCGCACAATTCCCGCCTTACGGCTTAAGCACCGCTTCGGCGGCTGCGGCACGGCATCTGCGTTGCCAAAATGCTCGATAATGTCGGGTTGCGGTACCCGCATCGTGCTTCGGGGGCAAAAGCCCCTCGCACTCTGCGACCGCTGCCCCTGCTTCGGTTCGCTGTTTCCGCCACTGGCGGCGCTCACCTTTGCAGCATCCAGTATTATCTGCGCTTTTGGCTTAGCAGCTGCCGCACCTCGCTCGCCGTATCGGCACTTAGAATTATGCGGTATTGCTCTAAATATAATTATTATACCGCGCAGCACCAGATATGGAAAGAGATAAAACGTAAAAAATGCCCCTGTGCACAACGCCTGCGCACAGGGGCAGCGGTTATTCAGCTTCTTCTTCCAGCTCGCGGACCAAGTTCCAAACTTCGCCAATGGTACCAAGCTGTTTTAAGCGGTCCTCTTCAACCTCGGTACCGGTAGCTTCCCCAAGCTGCCAGGCCAGCTCCACCAGGTCTTCTGCATCCACGCCCAAGTCTTCAAAGCTGGTGTCCTCGCTCAGTTCGGTGGCGTCACAGCTGAACTGCTCCGCCAAAATGTCAAGCAGGTCCTCAAACGTCATGTGTCCTTCCCTCCGTATCGGTGCATATGGTATTTCTATAATACCCATACGGCAGCATGCCGTCAATGGCAGATTCGACTAATATTGCGAGCTTTTTCCGTTAAAAGCGCACAAGTTTGTACGGCGGGGGCTGACTGTTTGTGGAAAAGCGCGAAATACAGTATGCTGGCAGTGCTGCATTTTGCAGCAGGCACTGCACACAACGGCAGGCGGTTAGCCCCACTTCAGAAAGGAGGTGAGAGCCATGCCAAAACCTCTGACTTTTCATGTTTTGGGTTTACCCATAGCAGTCACGGTAAAAAGCAAGAACCGCCACCCCGGCCGGGCCGTCAAGTTCAGGACCGGCTTTACTTTTTCTGGCCGTAATAGGCGTTGGGGCCGTGCTTGCGCATAAAGTGCTTGTCCAGCACATGCTGGGGGGCGGCTCCGCGTTGGGGTTGATCTGGCAGGTCAGCAGGGCCATCTTGGCCACTTCTTCCAGCACAACGGCGTGGTAAACAGCCTGGGCGGCATCCTTGCCCCAGGTAAAGGGGCCATGGCTGGCGCACAGAACGCCGGGCACATGCACCGGGTCAATGCCGCGGGTGCGGAAAGTTTCAATAATCACCTTGCCGGTGTTTTTCTCGTAATCTTCCTCGATCTCTTCGGGGGTCAGCTCACGGGCACAGGGCACCGGGCCGTAAAAATAGTCTGCATGGGTGGTGCCGAACGCCGGGATATCCCGCCGGGCCTGGGCCCATGCCACGGCGTGGGTGCTGTGGGTATGCACCACACCGCCCAGCGCGGGGAATGCCTTGTACAGTTCCAGATGGGTCTTGGTATCGCTGCTGGGGTTCAGGTCACCTTCCACCTGATTGCCGTTCAGATCCATGACCACCAGCATATCAGGGGTCAGTTCATCGTACTCCACGCCGGACGGCTTGATGACAAACAGCCCTTTTTCCCGGTCAATGCCGGACACATTGCCCCATGTGTAAGTAACAAGGCTGCGGCGGGGCAGTTCCATATTGGCTTCGTATACCTGTTGTTTCAGTTCTTCCAGCATAATTGTTCCCTCACATTGTTTCAACGGCGGTGCGCTCGGCGCACAGTGCCTTTTTGTATTCTTTCAGGAATGCGGCAAACCCGGCTTCATCAGCGGCATCCGGGTTCAGGGTGGTGCTGGCGGCACCGGCGAACACGCGGTTCTGCAGGTAGCTTGCCAGCGTTTCGCCATCGGCGTGCTCCACACGGTAAGCAGCCAGCAGGGCCATGCCGTAAGGGCCGCCCTCGCCTGCGGTTTCGGTGCAGGTCACAGCGGTGTGGGCGGCAGCGGCCAGGTAGCGCTGGGCCACGCCGGGGGTCTTGAACAGGCCGCCGTGGCCCAGCAGGGTATCCAGCGTCACATGTTCTTCGTTCAGGATATCCAACCCGATGGCCAGCGTGGCAAACGCGGAGTAAATGTTGGCGCGCATCAGGTTTGCCAGGCTGAAATCACTTTCCGGCCCACGCAGCAGCATGGGGCGGCCTGCATCAAAGTGGGTCACGCCCTCGCCGGAGTAATAGTTCACGGGGATCACACCGCCGCAGTCCGGTGCCCCCTGCAAAGAAAGGTTGAACAGCTTGGTAAACAGCTCACCCTTGTTCACTTTTGCACCGCAGAGTTCGGCGTTCTGGGCCAGCAGCTCCACCCAGGCGTTCAGGTCGCTGGTGCAGTTGTTGCAGTGCACCATGGCAACAGGGTCGCCTGCGGGGGTGGTAACCATATCAATTTCGGGGTAAACTTTGCTCAGGGCCTTTTCCAGCACAACCATGGCAAAAATGCTGGTGCCGGCGCTGACATTGCCGGTGCGGGGCGCCACGCTGTTGGTGGCGGCCATGCCGGTTCCGGCGTCGCCCTCCGGCGGGCAGAGCGGAATACCGGCCTGCAAATTGCCGGCGGGGTCCAACAGGCGGGCACCGGCTTCGGTCAGGGTGCCGGCGTCCGCACCGGCGGGCAGAACCTCCGGCAGCAGCGCGTTCAGGTCCACGGCATAGCCCTTGGCGGCGGCCATGGTGTTGAACTTTTGCAGCATGGCGACGTCATAACCGCCGGTAGTGCTGTCAATGGGGAACATGCCGCTGGCATCGCCAACGCCCAGCACTTTATGGCCGGTCAGCTGCCAGTGCACATAGCCTGCCAGCGTGGTAAAAAAGTCCAGCTTGGACAGATGCTCTTCTTTGTTCAGCATAGCCTGGTACAGGTGGGCAATGCTCCAGCGCTGGGGGATGTTGAAGCCGAACGCCGCAGTCAGCTCCTCGGCCGCTGCGCCGGTGATGGTGTTGCGCCAGGTGCGGAACGGCACCAGCAGTTCGCCGTTGGCATCAAAGGCCAGGTAGCCGTGCATCATGGCGGAAATGCCAATGCAGCCCACCTTGGTCAGGGTGCAGCCGTATTTTTGCTGTACATCGGCGGCAAGGGCAGCGTAAGCACTTTGCAGGCCCTGCCAGACCTGTTCCAGTGGGTAGGTCCAGATGCCGTTGTGCAGCTGGTTTTCCCAGGTATAATCCCCCTGTGCCAGCGGGGTATGCTCCGGGCCGATCAGCACTGCCTTGATGCGGGTAGAGCCGAATTCGATGCCGAGAGCTGTCTTTTCCGGTACAAAGTTGGACATATTGCAGGACTCCTTTTTGGCAAGCGGAATGCCGTATTTCTTATTTGTTAGTATAGCAAAGTGCGCCCCGGAAAGATAGACCTCTTTGCTTAAATTTCTGGACTTTTGTTCAGGAATGCTGCATTTTAGTTATTTGAACAAATTTCCCCGTGCAGTTTTGTAAGGTCTGCGCAGGGGGATGGATTACAGCATGATAACCAATGCGGTTGTGATCAAAACGATACTGGCAATGATGGAAACCGAATTGATCGCACTGGCAAGGCCGAAGTCACTGCCCATCTGCGCGATAAAAGGCGGGTTGGCGCTGGCCACCGGGGCCAAAAATACGATCACAAGTGCCTGGCGGTATTCCAGCGGGAGCGGCAGGATAAAATAGGCTGCCAATGCTAACGCAATGCCGATGATGTACCGTACGCCCAGAATTTTAATGATATCCCCGATCTGGGACGGGTCGCCGTTCAGGTGGAACCCCACGCCGATCATCAGCATGGCCATAAAGGCGTTGGCATTGCCCACAATGCCCGCAAACTCCACAACCGGGGCGGGCAGGCTCAGGTGCAGAAGCCCCAGGATCGTCATAAAGATATAGGTCATCAGCGGGATGCTGTGCACAAGGTTATTCAAAATCGGCTTGATGCGGAACTTTCCATCGCCGGATTTGACAATGCTGGCAATGCTGTAAGCCCCGCCCAGGCAGATCATGCTGTTGCCGCAGTCAAACAGGCTGACGGCGATAACGCCCACCGGGCCAAGGAAGCCCTGGGCAAAGGGCATGGCAAAGTTGCCGATGTTGCAGCCGGAGGCATTAAGCATGGCAAACGCCTGGCGCTCCCTCCCCTGGGGGAGATACATAACCGAGCCAACGATCATCATCAGCACGCCGAAGCCGAAGCCCATCAGGGTGAGCAGCAGCATGGAGGTCTGCATCTCCCGCCCGGAAAAGTTTGTCACGATCGCCGCCGTCAGGGTGATCTTGATCACAATTTTGCTGAGCACATGGAAGTCGCTCTCCTTAAAGAATCCGACCCGGCGCAGCGCCCAGCCCAACAGAATGATGCCGATAAAACACCCGGCATGCGTAAGAATTTCTACCACGGTTTCCCCTTCTTTGTCCTTAAACTTTTATTTGTTTATATCATACTTTGTACATGTCGGCAAGTAATTCTGCGTCCAAACCGCATATTTTTTTTGCGGCAGCCCAGTTGTATTTACGGCAGCAAACGATTATTCTATAAGTATCATAAACCATATCATTTCCTGCGTGCCGGATTCTCCGGTACGCAGCATACAGAAAGGACTTGCATTCTAATATGGCTTGTACAACAATTCTGGTTGGCAGAAAAGCTTCTTATGATGGCTCTACCATGATTGCCCGCAATGACGATTCCGGTTCCGGGCATTTCACCCCCAAAAAGTTCGTGGTCGTTCCCCCGCAGGAGCACCCGGCCGTGTACCGGTCGGTACTTTCCCATGTGGAAGTGGAGCTGCCCGGCAGCCCGATGCGGATGACCGCAATGCCCAACGCCGTGGAGGGCAAGGGCATCTGGGCCGCAGGCGGCGTGAACGAGGCCGGTGTCGGCATGACCGCCACCGAGACCATCACTTCCAACCCCCGCGTTCTGGGGGCTGACCCGCTGGTGGAGTATATCCCCGCCAAGGACGGTCAGCCAGAAGTTCCCGGCGGCATTGGCGAGGAGGACATTGTTTATCTGGTACTGCCTTACATCCACACTGCGCGCGAGGGCGTGCTGCGGCTGGGCAAGCTGCTGGAAAAATACGGCACTTACGAGATGAACGGCATTGCGTTCCAGGACGTGCACGAAATCTGGTGGCTGGAGACCATCGGCGGGCACCACTGGATCGCTAAGCGCGTTCCGGACGATGCCTATGTGGTGATGCCCAACCAACTTGGCATTGACCAGTTTGATCTGGAAGACGCATTTGGCGCCAAAAAGAACCACCTTTGCTCCGCCGACCTGGATGATTTTATCGAGAACGACCATCTGGATCTTTCCTGGAACGGGGTACTGAACCCGCGGGACGCCTTTGGCAGCCACGATGATTCTGACCATGTGTACAACACGCCGCGTGCCTGGTTCATGCTGCGCTATCTGAACCCCCACAGCAAGAAGTGGGACGGCCCCAACGCCGACTACACACCCCGCAGTGATGACCTGCCGTGGTGCATGGCACCGGAAAAGAAGATCACGCCGGAGGATGTCAAATACGTATTATCCTCCCACTATCAGGGCACACCGTATGACCCGTATGGCAGCAGCCAGTCGGACCAGAAGGGCGCATTCCGCTCCATCGGCATCAACCGCAACGACTTTATGGCCCTGATCCAGATGCGCCCCGACCAGCCGGAGGATTCCCGCGTTTTGGAATGGATTGCCTTTGCTTCCAACGCGTTCAATGTGATGGTGCCGTTCTATGCCAATGTAACCACCACCCCTGCGTATCTTTCCAACACTACGGGCGCGGTTTCCACCGACAACTTCTATTGGAACAGCCGGATGATCGCTGCCATGGCCGATGCTGCCTACAGCAAATCGGTGTTCCATATTGAGCGCTACCAGCTGGCGGCGGCTTCCGCCGGGCATGCGAACATCAATACTTACGATGCCAAGCTGCGCCGTGAACAGGATGCTTCCGCCCGCGCCGCCCTGCGCGAGCAGGCCAACGAAGCCATGGCCGATACCATCCGCGACCTGTCCGCCGACACACTGGACAAAGTGCTGTATGAGCTGAGCTGCCAGATGAAAAACTGCTACTCCCGCTCGGATGCGTAAAACCGCATAAGTGTAAAGGCAATACCGCATAATTCTAAGTGCCGTGCCGCAGCTGCCGGAGCGGTGCTTAAGCCGCAAGGCGGGAATTGTGCGGTATTGCCCTAACCCTTAAAAGCAAATCAGCCCTTGCCATCTCTCAGGCAGGGGCTGATCTTTTGCGTTAATACTGGTACTTTTTCCGGTTTTTAACCAGGAAGAATGCATTGACAAACAGTGCGGCGATTTCGGCTGCCACAACGGAAAGCCAGATGCCGTTCATGCCCAGCAGATGGGGCAACACGAGAATGGCGGTGACCTGGAACACCAGGGTGCGCAGGAAAGAAATAACGGCGGATACTATGCCGTTGTTGAGCGCGGTAAAGAATGCCGAGCCAAAGATGTTAAAACCGCAGAGCAGGAAGCTGAGGGAATACAGCTTCATGCCGAGGGTAGTCAGTTCCAGCAGTTCCGCATCATAACCCACAAAGAAGCGGGAAAGCGGGGCGGCCAGCAGCTCACTGAAGCAGAGCATCGCCACACCCCCCACGGCAATGACCCGCAGGCTGATACGCAGCAGGTTTTTTAGCTCGTCCGTGTTGTCGGCACCGTAATGATAGCTGACAACCGGGGCACAGCCCTGGGCATAGCCGATAAAGATGGCGGCAAAGATAAAGCTGACATACATGATAACGCCGTAAGCGGCCACGCCATCGGCACCGCCCAGGCGGAGCAGCTGCCAGTTGTACAGCGCGCCTACCAAAGAGGCGGACAGATTCGTCATCAGTTCACTGGAGCCGTTGGTGCAGGCCTTAAGCAGCGCCTTGCCGCTGAACACCGGGCGCACAAAGTGTAGCAGGCTGCCGTTGCCGGGGCGGGCAAAATAGAACATGGGGCCGATGCCGCCGATCAGCTGGCTAATCACCGTTGCAGCTGCGGCACCGGTGATGCCAAGCCCCATGACACCGACAAACACAAAGTCCAGCACCATGTTGGTCAGGCCGGCTGCCACGGTAAAGAAAAGGCCCAGCTTGGGTTTTTCGGCCGTGATGAAAAAGCTCTGGAACAAAAATTGCAGCATAAACGCCGTCTGGAACACCGTGATGATGGTGCCGTACAAGATGCAGTCATCCAGCAGTTCCGCAGTGGCCCCCAGCAGAACAGCCGCGGGGCGCAGCACCAGCAGAGCAACCACCGTAAAAATCACGCCCAGCACCGCAGTGGCGCAGACCAGCATGGAAAACAGCTCATTGGCGCGCTTTTTGTTGCCGGTGCCCAGCGTCATAGCAACCAGAGCGCTGCCGCCGGTGCCCAGCATAAAGCCGATGCAGCCAAATGCCTGTAAAAACGGCATAATGAGATTGACGGCAGCGAATGCCTGTTTGCCGGCAAAGTTGGAAACGAAAAATCCATCCACCACGCTGTAGATGGAGGTAAACACCATCATGATGATAGGGGATGCTGCAAAGCGCAGGATGCGCGATGTGGTAAAATGGTCCGATAATTGGATGCGCTGATTCATACTTTCTCCTGTTGTAAAATTTTGTTAAATTCCGTGCGGATGGCGTTCAGGTGTTCCTGGCCAAGGCGGACGAAATGTTCAGCCTCCGCCATGCCCAGCTGTTCCAGTGCCGCCTGTTCTGCGCTGTACACCGGTTTGGCAGTTTTGGCTGCCAGTTCCCGCCCGGCTGGCGTCAGGTGCAGCAGTTTGCCGCTGTAACGGCCCGGCGCGGGTTCCAGTTCCAACATTCCTTGCTTGACCATCGAAGCCACGGCTGAATTCATCGTCTGCTTCGGCAGGTTCCATTCCATGCACAGGCGGTTCTGGGTCTGCGGTTCGCTGCTGTTATACAGTGAATACAGCAGCCAGAACACGGTATCCGAAACACCGTAATGCACGGCAAGCTCATGATAAAGGGCGTTGCATTCATTGAACTGGCGGTTCATCTGTTCCAACAGATTTCGGGCAGTGAGATGGTGTTCTTCCGGCATTACACTATCATTCTCCTATTCTTCACAGCAACACGGCGATGCTTTATTTGTGCACCGCTGTGTGATGTGTTATAATCCGATTTCGGATTTATATTATAGTCCGGGTTCGGATTTTTGTCAAGCGTTTCGGCACAAAAAATACCGCACAGCGTTTGAACTGTGCGGTATGTGCGGGTTTTCAGGCGTTATCAAAACCCTTGCCGAACACTTCGGTGGTGCTCAGCATGGACATAAAGGCGTTCAGGTGTTCCTTGTGGATAAACTCCCGCAGCTGCATTGCTTCGTGCCGGGTCAGGGTGGTATAGATAATGTAGCGCGGCTGGTTGGTGTATGCACCGTTGCAGGGGGTGTATGTTGCGCCGCGGTTCAGTTCCTTATTCACAAAGTCGCAGATCGGCTCCTTGTCGTCGCAGACGATCAAGATAGCTTTGCACATCTTCATGCGCTCCAACACCACGTCGATCATCAGGGATTTAACGGTAAGGCCGACGAAAGAGTAAAGCGCGGTGTGCAGGTCAAACACAAAGCAGGCCGCCACCACCATGACCAGATCGGTCAAAAACAACGCCGCTGCAATGCTGTGCAGGTGGGTGTATTTTTCCACGATCAGGGCAATCACATCGGTGCCGCCGCTGGAAGCCCCCACGCTGAAGAGCAATGCCGAAGCAATGGCAGGCAGCGCAATGGCAAAAATCAGTTCCAGCATGGGCTGGTCCGACAAAGGCTCGTTGAGCGGGCAGGCCTTTTCCAACAGCATCAATTCCGCCGAAAGCACCACGGTGGCATAACCGGTGGTCAGCGCAAACTCTTTGCCCAAAAAAATCAGGCCCAGAAGCAGCATCAACATATTGACCACGGCGGAAAACTCACTGGCCGAAATCGGGGTCAGCTTGGCAGCCAGTGCCGCCGCGCCGGTCACACCGCCAAAGACAAAGTTGTTGGGAAATTTGAAGAAATACACCCCCACCGCCATCATGCTAATGCCGAGCGTGATGATCGTATACTGCCGTACTATTTTCATCCATTTGCCTTTCATGGTCGGTTCCTTTCCGCTGGCTTTCCAGCGTTCTTACTCCACGGAAATTATAACACCAAATCCGCCGTTTGCCATCCCCTGCCCCGCCGGGTTTGAGGTTGGTTGTGCGTAATTTGCTTTTTTTGTCGGATACAGTTTCGGGGGAACGCGCACCTTGTTTGGCCGTTGACGCGCCAAATGCTGAGTTTTGGCGGAAATTTGTTCGCCAGCGGCAGGCAGGGCAACTGAGCAAATTTGGTGCGCCGGGTAAACAGTTTGCTATGATGCAAACAAAAAGACATGTGCGGGATTCCGGCACATGCCTTTGGGTAAAATCGTTATCCTTTTAGGTTGGCGGGCGCAGAGTGCGCCCCTACGGGGTGAGAGGCACGGCAAATGTTGATTGCCCATTATAAAATACGCTGCAGGGAGACGGGTATCCCACAAATTCTTACGCCTTTTTCTGGCTGGTGGCCAGAATCTTGTTAAAGCGGATAAAGAATGCGCTGCAGGTTACGGTTGCCGCGATGATATCGCTGACCGGCTCGGCCAAAAAGACAGCAAAAACCTTGTCCTGCAAAATCAGGGGCAGGATAAAGATCAGGGGAATCAGCAAAATCAGCTTGCGCAGGCAGGCCATGAACAGACTGATCTTGGCTTGGCCCAGCGCCACAAAACTCTGCTGGCAGGAAACCTGGAACCCGGTGGAGAAAATACCCGCCATGTAAACGCGCATGGCCCAGGCCGTGTACCGCACCAGTTCCGGATCGGTGGAGAAGATGCTCGCAAACATCTGGGGCACCAGCATACAGGCGGCCCAGAACGCGGCTGCATATGCCACGCAGATGATGAACTGTAACCGAAACGCCTGTTTGACGCGGTCACCCTTGCCCGCGCCAAAGTTAAAGCTCATGATGGGCTGTGCGCCCTGGCAAAGCCCCTGCACCGGCATGCTGAGCAGCTGGGTGGCGCTGGTGATGATGGTCATGGCGCCGACGGCGATATCGCCGCCATAGCGTGCCAGGCTGGAGTTGAAGCTGATGGAAAGGATACTTTCGGTGGCAATCATCACAAAGGTGGAAACGCCCAGCCCAAGGCAGGGGCCGATGACTTTTCCCACCAGCGGCATGTTTTTCACGCTCAGGCGCAGCCTGGTGCGGCTGCCGGTCAAAAAGCGCAGCACCCACACCGTGCCCACCGCCTGGCTGATGACAGTCGCCGTGGCGGCACCGCGCACCCCCATATTGAGGGCAAAAATCAGGATGGGGTCCAGGATGATGTTGCACACAGCGCCGATCACGGTGGTCATCATGCTGAACGTGGCAAAGCCCTGGGTGGTGACAAAGGGGTTCATGCCCATAACGATGAGCACAAAAATGGTGCCGATGATATAGATGCGGGCGTAATCCAGCGCATAAGGCAGCGTTTTTTCGCTGGCACCGAACAGCACCAGCAGGGACGGCGCAGCGAAATAAAACACAACGGTCAGCACAGCCGCCAGAATCAGCAGCAGCGTAAAGCAGTTGCCCATGATCTTTTCGGCGGCATCGTCATCGCCGCGGCCCATGGCAATGGCCGCGCGGGGCGCGCCGCCGGAGCCGCACAGCATGGCAAACGCGGTAATCAGCATCAAAATGGGGGTAAACAGGCCAACGCCCGTCAGCGCGGATGCGCCGACCTCCGGCATATGGCCAATATAGATGCGGTCCACAATGTTATACAGCAGGTTTACCACCTGCGCCACCACCGCGGGCAGTGCCAGCTGAGCCAGCAGCTTGGGAATGCTGCCGCTCCCCATATCCCTGTTTTGCGTTGCAGCCATAATCAAAGTACCTCCTGCGTTTTTGTTGTAAAAAAAGTGGAGCAGTTCCCTGCTCCGCTTATTGTGTTGAAAAAATGGGTTCCGGATTGATGTTTTTATATTTTAGGTTCCCATGCCACGCACTTAACGATTTACTTTGCCCCCCGGCCGGCAAAGACGACCCATACGGTCTTGAAGAGGATCTTTATATCGCCCCACAGGCTCCAGTTATCAATGTATTCAACGTCCAGTTTGACAACGTCCTCAAAATCCTCAATATCGCTGCGGCCGCTGACCTGCCACAGGCCGGTGATGCCCGGTTTCATGGAAAGGCGGCGCTTGTGGTGGCTTTCGTACTGTTTATACTCGTCCAGCGTGGGCGGGCGGGTGCCGACAAGGCTCATATCTCCGCGCAGAACATCAAAGAACTGCGGCAGTTCGTCAATGCTTGTTTTGCGGATAAACTTACCCACCTTGGTAATGCGGGGGTCATCCTGCATTTTGAACATCAGGCCGTTCATCTCGTTCTGGGCCATCAGTTCCTTTGCGTTCCTCGGCATCCATATACATGCTGCGCAGCTTATGGATGTAGAAAACACGGCCATTGCGGCCCACGCGCTTCTGCTTAAAGAAGAGCGGGCCGGGGCTTTCCAGTTTCAGGGGGATGGCTGTAATGGCAATGATGGGGATGCTGATGATGCAGCCCACCAGGCTGCCCAAAATATCCATCAGGCGCTTCAGGATCTGGTCCCGCAGCTTGGGTTCAATGGTAGCCATGGTAACCAGGTTGCCGCCAGCGCAGCGGCCCAGATCGCGGCACAGTCGGGCGGAGCTGGTTTCGTTGCAGCAGCTTTCCTCGATGCGGTCCAGCAGCGGCATGTGGAAATGCACGGTCAGGCCCATGCTTTCCATCTCTTCCAGGTACGGGATAAAGGATTCGCCGCTGTCCATCGGAACATCGATATACACTTCATCCAAAGCGGCGCGGCGCAGCCAGTTCATAAAGGTATTATAATTGGCTTTTACTTCAATATTCTCCACCTTGGTACCGATTGCATCCCCCGTGGCTTCCAGCAGGGCCACACCGCACACACGGCGGGACCAGTCGTTGCTGATCTCACGGATCATCTTGCCTGCACGGTCACCGGTGGTAACAATGCCAACCAGCGTTTCGTTCTGGAGATTGTCAGGGGCTTTTACCAGCAGCTTTTTGAGCAGGCCATGGGCCGCCGGGAGCAGGAAGAGGTTAAACGACACGACCCCCACCAGAAAATAGCGGGAATCCTGCAAAACCGCTTTGGACAGCGTCAGAAAAGCAGAATAGATCACCATCATCAGCAGGTTGGACTTGATGGAAAGTTTGGCTTCCTGCCCGCGGGTACGCTTGACAATGTTTTCCGTCTGGTCAAAACAGAAAAATGTAACGGTATAGGCCAGCACCAGCAAAACCAGCGCCTGAACCCAATCCAGAACACTGTAAGGCAGCAGCTGCCCCATAATGCCGCCAACGATCAGCCATGCCAGAATCACACTGGCGGCCAGAGCTGCAAGGTCTGTTAAAAAGACATAGACATACTGCAGCTTTTCGCGCTTTGTAATCATACCCTGTTTCCCTTTTCTTCCAAGTTTTCTTCATATCCCAGGCCCGCCGGCCTGCATACCACTGTGCCCCGTTGATAAGGCAGCACCAGTATTTTGCGGCAAAGCTACCGCAATGCCGTTTTGCCTGCAAGCCCGCAAAGGCCTTTTCCCCACAGGGCAAAACCAGCTTTTTTCTTTCCTCTTTATGTCATATGAATATTTACATTTTATCATATTAAGATGCGGCTTTCAATCATTTTAGCTATAATTATCAAAGGCAATACCGCATAATTCTAAGTGCCGATACGGCGAGCGAGGTGCGGCAGATGCCAAGCCAAAAGCGCAGATAATACTGGATGCTGCAAAGGTGAGCGCCGCCAGTGGCGGAAACAGCGAACCGAAGCGGGCAGCGGTCGCAGAGTGCGAGGGGCTTTTGCCCCCGAAGCACGATGCGGGTACCGCAACCCGACATTATCGAGCATTTTGGCAACGCAGATGCCGTGCCGCAGCCGCCGGAGCGGTGCTTAAGCCGTCAGGCGGGAATTGTGCGGTGTTGCCTAAAGAACAGCAGGATATATTGCATCTTGGGTCCGCGTCTTATTTTCATCGCTTTTTCGCGGGTTTGTTTTTCGTTTTTGAATCTTCCTGCTCGACTTGCCGGCACCAAGCAGCGTAGAGTCTTTGTGGAATCACACAGGGCAAATACAGCCTGCGGGAACACGGTAGAGGTACCGGCGCGGCCTACACCGTGGATCCGTAATTTATATCTTCCACCCGCCCCCATTCTTCCCCAACCTCCACATAAAAACAAAACAATAAAGCCCTCTTCCCAAGGAGCAGCTGGGGAGAGGGCTATATTGTTTTGATTCAGGCAATGAAAAAGGTGCAGAGCAAACACCCGAAACGGAGAACTGCCTGACTTTGACAGGAGCAGGGAGCAAGCCTGTTCCTTTTCTGGGCCACGGCGATGGGAGGCATTCCATGCGCCGTCAGCAAAAGCGGCCCTGTCGGTTAGTCCTCACTAACCATGCGTATACTATACCATGTTTCAAGTGGTTCGTCAAGCACTTTTTATCTGTTTTTGAAATAAATTTTCGCGTTTAGCGGCACAGCTTGCCTTAGGCAACACCGCACAATTCCCGCCTTGCGGCTCAAGCACCGCTCCGGCGGCTGCGGCACGGCATCTGCGTTGCCAAAATACTCGATAAGACATCCAGTATTATCTGCGCTTTTGGCTTAGCAGCTGCCGCACCTCGCTCGCCGTATCGGCACTTAGAATTATGCGGTATTGCCCTTACTTTTTGAAATCCGGATAATCCTTGATGCAAAGCAGCTCTTCAGCGCGCTGAACCGCTTCCTCGCTGGGCGGCTGAATGCCATCCAGGCTGTAGGTGATGCCAAGTTTTTCCCACTTGAACAGGCCAAGGGTATGGTAGGGCAGCACCTCCACGCGGCGCACGCTGCCAAGGGATTTGATAAAATCGCTCATCTCCCGCAGCTCGGCTTCATCGTCCGTCAGCCCGGGCACCAGAACGTGGCGGATCCACATGGCTTTGCCATGTTCGCCCATCCAGCGCGCCATATCCAGAATGGGGGTGTTATCGCAGCCAGTCAGGGCTTTGTGGCGGTCCGGGTAAAAGGCTTTCAGGTCCAGCATCACCAGGTCGGTGTTCTGCATCAGGGTCTCAAACTTGGAATAGAACGGTTCCGCGGTGGTGTAGGGCTGGCCGGCGGTATCCAGGGTGGTATGCACGCCCTGCAGTTTGGCCAGGCGGAACAGCTCCGACACAAAGTCGATCTGTAACAGCGGTTCACCGCCGCTGACCGTCAGGCCACCATTGTTTTTCCAGTAAGTGCGATAGCGCAGGGCTTTTTGCAGGGCCTGGGCCGGGGTTTGCTGCTCCCCAATGGTGCAGGGCCAGGTTTCGGGGTTATGGCAATAGCGGCAGCGCATGGCACAGCCCTGTACAAACAGGACATACCGCACGCCGGGGCCATCGACAAGGCCGAACGTTTCGACCGAATGGATGCGGCCGGTGATGGGGGTGTTTTGCTCCATGGAATATTACCTCTTTTGCGGTTGGTGTTGGGTTTGGGATGTGGCAGGGGCGGCGGGCGCACAATAAATAATTGTCGCACATTATAAAATGCTCTGTAGGGAACGGTCTATCTCCGGCCTAAGAGCCGGGATTAAAATCCCGGTTGGCCTCCGAAACGCGCCTGCGGGCGCAGTGACCGTTCCGGGGCCGCACAGTGGGTGCCATAACGCGATTTGCCGCAAGGCCCAACGGTGGCCAGGGGGCTGGCCGCCCTACTGCGGGGCTGGGTTCCACATCAAATTTATGATATGCAGCAAGGCAAAGGCCCACGGGACGATGCAGGCATCGTCCCCTACAAACGGCTTTCTTGGTTCGCAGCCTCTCACGGCGGGGCGGGTGACCCCGCCCTACTGGGGTATACGCATTTTTCAACGTGTGACTGGGCTGGAGTCCTGCGTTTCCTCCACTATTATACCACGCATTTGCCCAAAAAGCCCGCGGCCGCAAAACGCAGCCGCGGGCCTTGTATGCTAATCGGCAGTCACGCCGCAGCAATTACATCTTCTTGTGGCAGGTACGAGCAATAACGTCCATCTGCTGTTCGCGGGTCAGGTCGATGAACTTGACGGCATAGCCGGAAACACGGATGGTGAAGTTGGCGTACTCTTCCTTCTCGGGGTGCTCCATGGCGTCGAGCAGCTTTTCAGTGCCAAAGACGTTGACGTTCAGGTGGTGGGCGCCCTGGTCAAAGTAGCCGTCCATAACCTGGACCAGGTTCTCAACGCGCTCGCCCTCGCTGTGGCCCAGAGCGTCGGGGTTGATGGTCTGGGTGTTGGAGATGCCGTCCAGTGCCCAGTGGTAGGGCAGCTTGGCAACGCTGTTCAGGCTGGCCAGCAGGCCGTTCTGCTCTGCGCCGTAAGCCGGGTTTGCACCGGGGGCAAACGGGGTAAAGGCTGCGCGGCCATCCGGCATTGCGCCGGTTGCCTTACCGTATACCACATTGGAGGTGATGGTCAGGATAGAGGTGGTAGCCTCGGAGTTGCGGTAGGTGTGGCGGCGCTTGATCTTCTCCAGGAAGGTGCGCAGCAGCCAGACAGCGATATCATCGGCGCGGTCGTCATCGTTGCCGTAACGGGGGAATTCGCCCTCGATCTCGTAATCGGTGACCAGACCGGTCTCGTCACGCACGCACTTGACCTTGGCGTACTTGATTGCGCTCAGGGAGTCAACTACATGGCTGAAGCCGGCAATACCGGTGGCAAAGGTGCGGCGCACATCGGTATCGATCAGGGCCATTTCAGCCGCCTCATAGTAGTACTTGTCGTGCATGTACTGGATCAGGTTCAGCACATTGACGTACAGGCCTGCCAGCCAATCCATCATAACGTCATATCTGGCAATAACTTCGTCATAATCCAGGTACTCTGCAGTGATGGGGGCATAGTGAGGGCCAATCTGCTCATGCAGCTTTTCGTCCATACCGCCGTTGATGGCATACAGCAGGCACTTGGCCAGGTTCGCACGTGCGCCGAAGAACTGCATCTCCTTGCCGGTCTGGGTTGCGGAAACGCAGCAGCAGATGGAGTAGTCGTCGCCCCAGACAGGCTTCATCACATCGTCGTTCTCGTACTGGACGGAGGAAGTCTTGATAGAGATCTTGGAGGCATAATCCTTAAAGGTCTTGGGCAGAGCAGAGGAGTACAGAACGGTCAGGTTCGGCTCCGGTGCGGGGCCCATGTTTTCCAGGGTATGCAGGAAGCGGAAGTCGGTCTTGGTGACCATGGAGCGGCCATCCATGCCGATGCCGCCAACTTCCAGGGTAGCCCACACGGGGTCGCCGCTGAACAGCTGGTTGTAGCTGGGGATACGGGCAAACTTGACCATGCGGAACTTCATGGTCAGGTGGTCGATCAGTTCCTGGGCCTCGGTCTCGGTCAGGATGCCCTTATCCAGGTCGCGCTGGATGTAGATATCCAGGAAGGTGGAGATACGGCCAACGCTCATGGCAGCGCCGTTCTGGGTCTTGATGGCAGCCAGATAGCCAAAGTACAGCCACTGCACAGCCTCCTTGGCGTTGGCAGCGGGCAGGGAGATATCATAGCCGTAAGCAGCGGCCATGGCCTTCATATCGTTCAGGGCGCGGATCTGCAGGGCGATCTCTTCACGCAGACGGATGACGTCATCGGTCATGGTGCCGTCACCGCAGTTGGCAAAGTCGTTCTGCTTTTCTTTGATCAGGTAGTCAATGCCGTACAGGGCAACGCGGCGGTAGTCGCCAACGATGCGGCCGCGGCCATAGGTATCGGGCAGGCCGGTCACAATGTGGCTGTGGCGTGCCTTTTTCATCTCCGGGGTGTAGGCATCAAACACAGCGGTGTTGTGGGTGCGGGCATACTTGGTAAAGATTTCGTGCAGCTTCGGGGACGGAGTATAGCCATAGGTGGTGCAGGCCTGTTCTGCCATCTTGATGCCGCCATAGGGCATGAAGGCGCGCTTGAGGGGCTTATCGGTCTGCAGGCCGACGACTTTTTCCAGATCCTTCAGGTCCTCGCTGATATAGCCGGGGCCGTAAGCGGTCATGCCGGAAACCACTTCAGTCTCCATATCCAGAACGCCGCCCTTGGCGCGCTCTTCCTTCTGCAGAACCTGCAGAGCACCCCAGCTTATCGGTTGCTTCGGTGGGGCCGGCAAGGAAGCTTTCATCGCCGGAGTAGGGGCGGTAGTTCTTCTGGATAAAATCGCGGGTGTTGACTTCTTCTTTCCAGATGCGGCCCTGGAAGCCTTCCCACTGTACAAAATCTGTCATCGGTTACCTCCTGTTGTAAACCAAATACGCTGCTCTATTAGTTAGGTTATTCTAACCAGCTATTGAAAATCTTGTCCTTTTCCAGCTGGCGGGCAGGCAGCTTTTCTGCGTTGCCCACGGTTCCAGCCCAAAAGGACGCCATTGACCAGCCCGTATCCGGGCCACAATCATTCTACCATATGTCCTTACAAAAAGCAACAACTACACCAAAAATTGTGTTGGAAACTTTTGCATTGCTTTTTGTGCATGGCATTTGCCGCACATGTCGGTGGCTTCCCATGGCGAACGGTGCAGGTATAATTTTGTCTTTTATGGTTAGGTTGTGCTAACATAGAAAGCACTTCCAAAAGTCGGGGTTTTCATACCGGCTCTGCCGGGTTGTTGGTTCAGCATACCCTGCAGAGTGCCTTTAGTATACCAACCCGCATCGGGGCCGTCTGTTGCCAAGGCAACAACCCAAAAATTTGCAAAAAAAGCCCCCGCACCGGAAGCTGCTCCGGTGGGGGGCGTTGGAGAGGGAGAGATCAGGTTTTGGGTTCCGCCGCTTTTTCTGCGTCTTCCGATTTTTCTGTTTCATCGGGTTCTGCAGCGGGTTCTTCCGGCAGGCGGCCATACAGCTCCATAGCGTCATGCAGCTTTTGGGCCAGCTCCGGGGTAAAGGCGCCGGGCAGGGCGCGCCAGCACCAGTTACCGCCCAAGGTGGCGGGGGTGTTCATCCTGGCTTCATGCCCAAGGCCCAGCACATCCTGAGCCTGCACCACGGCCAGATCCGCCACGCTGGACCAGATGCCGCGCATCATGCCCCAGTTCATACCTTCCTCTTTGGTCAGATTCAGGTACTGGATGGCGCGCTCAATATCGTCCGGCAGAGCGGTTCCAAACCAGCCGTCCACCGGCTCATTATCATGGGTGCCAGTGTAAGCAATGCAGTTGGTGGGGTAGCTGTGGGGGCGGTAGTCACCGCCGTCGCGGCTGTCAAAGGCAAATTCCAGCACTTTCATGCCGGGGTAGGCGCATTCTTTCAGCAGAGCGCGCACATCGTCGGTCAAAAAGCCCAAGTCCTCAGCAATAATGCGGGGGCTGCCCAGCTCTTTTTTGACGGCAGCAAAGAGGGCATAGCCCGGCCCAGTGCGCCAGCGGCCGTTTTCGGCGGTCTTATCACCATAGGGGATGGCATAATACCCCGCAAAGCCGCGGAAATGGTCAATGCGCAACACATCATAAATTCCGCACAGGTGGCGGATGCGGCGCACCCACCAGGCATAGCCGTTGGCAGCCATAGCGTCCCAGTCAAACAGCGGGTTGCCCCATAGCTGACCGGTGGCGGAGAAGCCATCCGGCGGACAGCCGGCCACCTCGGTGGGGACCAGGTTTTCGTCCAGCTGGAACTCCTGCGGGCAGGACCAGACATCCACGCTGTCCTCCGCCACATAGATCGGCAGGTCGCCGATAATCTCAATGCCCTGCGCGTTGGCATAGGCTTTCAGGTCATGCCACTGGGTATAGAACAGGTACTGCACAGCCTGCCAGAAGTCAATATCCGCCGCATATTTGGCGCGGGCCGCGGCCAAGGTCTCCGGTTCGCGGCGGCGCAGCGGTTCTTCCCACTGCTGCCAGCAGACCCCGTTATGGGCATCTTTCAGGGCCATGAACAGGGCATAGTCCGGCAGCCAGAACGCGTTTTTCGCCAAAAAATCGGCGTAATCCGCCGGGGGCGCTGCCAACAGGCGGGCACAAACTTTGTGCAGCACCGCATAACGCTTTTGGTACAACGCTCCGTAATTGACACAGCCAGGGGTGCTTTCCCAGTCGATAGATTCATATTCTTCCGGCTGGAGGAGGCCCGCTTTGGCCAGCAGGTCCAGGTCAATAAAATACGGATTGCCCGCAAAGGTAGAAAAAGACTGGTAAGGGCTGTCGCCATAGCTGGTGGGGCAAACCGGAAGGATCTGCCAGTAAGCCTGACCGGCTTTGACTAGGAAATCCACAAAATCTTTTGCTGCCGCGCCCATGGTGCCGATGCCATGGGGGGAGGGCAGGCTGGAAATATGCAGCAGAATGCCGCTTGCTCTCATCAGGGAAACCTCTTTTCTTTAGGCAATACCGCAGCGAGCGAGGTGCGGCAGATGCTAAACCAAAAGCGCAGATAATACTGGATGCTGCAAAGGTGAGCGCCGCCAGTGGCGGATGCAGCGAACCGAAGCAGGGGCAGCGGTCGCAGAGTGTGAGGGGCTTTTGCCCTCGAAGCACGATGCGGGTACCGCAATCCGACATTATCGAGCATTTTGGCAACGCAGATGCCGTGCCGCAGCCGCCGGAGCGGTGCTTAAGCCGTAAGGCGGGAATTGTGCGGTGTTGCCTTATATACTCCGCATATGTCTGGTTCGTTCAATGATTGGGCAAAGCCGCAACACTTTCGTCCTCAATCAATTCAAAAGGAACCACTTCATGCACCGCGCTGCTTCCGTTTTCAATACAGTTGAGCAGAATTTCCGCACCGCGCTGGGCCAGTCGTTCCGAGTTCTGGCGGATGGTGGTCAGCCGTGGGTTGCTGTAGCGCCCCAGCGCAATACCGTCATAGCCCGAAACCGAGATATCCTGCGGCACACGCAGGCCATGGTCATTCAGGGCACGGATCGCGCCCAGGGCCATCAGGTCCGACATGGCAAACACTGCCGTAATATCCGGGCAGTGCTTGAGCAGGTATTCCATGGCGGTATATCCGCTTTGCAGCGAAAACCGGGCATAGGCATACTGCTTTTCCATCTCGAACGGCAGGCCAAGGCGGAACATAGCGCTCTGGCTGCCGGTCAGACGGGACAGACTGGGGCGGGACTGGTCTGGCTTGCCGCCGATCAGCCCGATCTTGCGGTGGCCCTGCGCATACAGGTACTCAATCATCAGGGACGATGCCGAAACATCGTCCACGCTGACGCTGGACAGGTTGGGGATGTTCAGGGTTGCGGCGCTGTTGGTCAGCAGCAGGCATGGAACACGCAGTTCCGCCAGCTGCGGTGTGAAGTATTCCAGGTTAGAACCAAGGAAAGCAATACCATAAGGTTTGCGCTCGGCGCAGATCAGTTCGGCCTGCGCAACTTCGTTGGCTTCTTCATCAATATAATAGACCGTGGAAACATATCCGCGTTCCTCCAGGATAGCCTGCATTTTTTCCAGAATGTCCACAAACAACATGTTCTGGGTGCCCTTTACGATCAGGGCAAGGCCATCGCTGCTTTGCTGTTTCAGGTGTTTGGCGTTGGAGTTTGGCTGATAATTATACCGCTTGATGACCTCAAGAATCTTGGCGCGGGCGGCCGGGCTGACGCTGGGGTTATTGTTGAGCACCCGCGAAACCGTGCCGATGGCATACCCCGATTCTTTTGCAATATCTTTGATGGTCATACACAGAAAACTCCTTCCGGCAGCAGGGTGCCGCAGCCATTAGCCCTTTACAGCACCGGCCACCACACCATCAATGATATACTTCTGGCAGATCAGATACAGAATAATGACCGGCAGAATGGTGATCATGATGCAGGCCATCATGGGCGCCATTTCCACCTTGCCGTAACTGCCGCGGAAATACTGAATCGCCATGGGGATGGTGCGGTAGGTTTTGATATCCAGCACCAGGGTGGGCAGCAGATAGTCGTTCCAGACCCACATGGTTTCCAGGATTGCGGTAGAGATCATCGTCGGCTTTAAGATCGGGCAGACCACGCGGAAGAAAATCTGCAGCGGGTTGCAGCCATCGATCATAGCGGCTTCCTCAATTTCAACCGGCATGCTCTTCATAAAGCCGGTGAACATGAACACCGCGAGACCGGCACCGAAGCCAAGGTAGATGATGCAGATGTTGTAAGGGTTGTTCAATTTTAAGCTATCCGCTGTTTTGGCCAGGGTAAACATGACCATCTGGAACGGCACCACCATGCTGAACATGCACAAGCCGTACATCAGTTTGGAAAGTTTGCCGTTGACACGGGTGATGAACCATGCGCACATGGAGCAGCACAGCAGAATCAGCACAACGGAACTGACAGTAATGACTAGGCTATACCAGAAGGAAGACAAAAAGTCCATTTCCTGGATGCCGTAAATATAGTTTTTGAGGCCGACAAAGGTTCCGGCCGTGGGCAGCTCAAACGCGCGGGAGGTGGTAATGGCGCGCTCGGTTTTGAGGGAGTTAAAGAAGATCATGACGATGGGGTAGATCCATGCAACGCACAGCACTCCAAGCACCACGCTGAGAATGGCATTGATGCGGCGGTCCGCTTTGCCAACGGTAGGCTTTTCTTCCACCGGTTTTTTGATGGTTTTTTCCATTACTGCTGCACCTCCTTGGACTGGGTCAGCTTTTGCTGGAGTACGGCCAGCACCACAACAAACAGGCAGAACACAACAGCCTTTGCCTGGCCGATGCCCTTCCACTGGGGTCCGGAGCGGGCATAGAAGGTATCATAAATGTTGTAAGCCAGCATCATGGTCTGCTTGGCCGGTTCACCGCCGGTCAGGGACAGGTTCTGGTCAAACAGCTTGAAGGAGTTGGTCAAAGTCAGGAAGGTGCAGATGGTAATGCTGGGCATAACCATGGGGATCGTGATCTTAAACAGGATCTGCTTGGCGTTTGCGCCATCGATCTTGGCGGCTTCGATCAGATCCAGCGGCACGTTCTGCAGGCCGGCAATGTAGATGATCATCATGTAACCGATCTGCTGCCAGCACATCAGAATGACAAGGCCCAAGAAGCCGTACGTGGCGTTCAGGGAAAGCAGCGGTTTTTCGAGTGCGCTGAGTACGCCGTTGAGCAGAATCTGCCAGATATAGCCAAGGATAATGCCGCCGATCAGGTTGGGCATAAAGAAGGTGGTACGGAAGATGTTGGTACCGCGGATGCCGCGGGTAAGCAGCAGCGCAATGCCGAACGCCAGCACATTGATGAGCACCGTGGACACCACAGTAAACACCGCAGTGAACCAGAACGCATGGGTGAAGGTATCATCCAGCCAGATCTTGGCATAGTTGCCGAGACCAACAAAGGTAACATTTTGAACAGTTGTGAATTTGCAGAACGAAAGCGCCACGCCCCAGATAAACGGCCAGATAAAGCCGATGATAAAGGCCAGCAGGGTGGGCAGCACGAACACAGGCCAATAGCGCTGGATCGCTTTTTCCATAACAGTACCCCCTTGAGCACGTACTTGAGAAAAGAGCGGGGCGGGCGAATCATCGCCCGCCCCGCTTTTAACATTCAGGTTTCGCTATTTTGGTTCATATCAGCCTGCATTCAGGGCAGCTTCGGTCTTCCAGCCATCCACAAAGGCGGTCACAACAGCGTTCCAATCGCCAGTGCCGGCTGCGTAAGCAGTCAGAGCAGAGCCAACGCCGTTCTTCCAGTTTTCGGAAGGCATGGTGGAGAAGCACCAGGCAACAGGAGTCTTGCCCTCAGCGGTCAGAGCATTATCAACCTTAACGAAGAGGTTGGGGGATTCCTGAGCATTCTTGAAGGGGATAACAAAGCCCATATCGTTTGCCATGGCCTTGGTGCCCTCATCAGAGCTGACGCACCAGTAGATGAAGTCGAGAGTTGCATCGATATCTGCCTGGTCGGCTTCCTTGTTTACGCACCAGTAGTTCTCGGTGCCGGTGCACAGGCCCTGGTTGGCCTCATCGCCCACGCCAATGTAGACGGGGATCATGGTCAGGTCGTCATCGGTGAAGGGCTTGCCATCGCCGACGAGGTTGGTATATTCCCAAGAACCGTTCTGGTAGAAGACAGCCTCATTGTCCAGGAACTCGTTGCGGCTGTCATCGCCAGTCTTGCCAGCCAGCTCAGTGGGAGCACAGGTGGAGTTGTTGATGTACAGGTCAAACATGTTCTTGTAGTTATCCAGGTAGGTGCCCTTGATGGCATCCGTGGAGCCGATGCCGTCAGCCTGGTACTCAAAGTAGATGGGCAGGTTGGCCAGGTGGGTCTTGAAGCGCCAGTCAGAGGAAGAATCCATACCGGCGGAGGTGAATGCTGCAAAGCCAAGTTCGTCCTTGCGGGCGGTGATGTCCTCGGCAACCTTCTTCAGGTCTGCGAAGCTCTTGATATCATCGGTGGTGTAACCGGCCTTTTCCAGCAGGGTCTTGTTGGTGATCAGGCCGTAGCTCTCGATAACGTAGCCGATGGCCACGGTGGCGTCGCCATCTTTCAGGGCGTAAGAATCGCTGGTCAGGTCGCCCAGGATCTTGGAGCCGGTCAGGTCATAGCAGTAATCCTTCCAGTTGGCCAGGCCGACAGGGCCGTTGACCTGGAACAGGGTGGGCGCATCGCTCTTGGCCATTTCGCTCATCAGAGTGGTTTCGTACTGGCCGGAAGCAGCGGTCACAACGGTAACGGGAACGCCGGTCTCTTCGGTGTAGGTCTTTGCCAGGGCCTGCCAGGCTTCATCCTGCTCGGGCTTGAAGTTCAGGTAGTAGACCTTGCCGGCGGCAGTGGTATCTGCCGGGGCGGCTGCTTCGGAGCTGGCAGCTTCGGAAGAAGCTGCGGTGCTTTCTGCAGCAGAGGAAGCAGTGGAAGATGCGGTGGAGCCGCAGCCTGCCAGCAGGCCGGCAGCCATCATGGATGCCACGGCGAGAGAGATTGTTTGCTTGGATTTCATGGTATTGTCCTCCTTTTTAAGTGGAACCAATTGCACCGTTGCGGAGCGGTGTGGTTCACGGGTTGGTAACGTTTCCAACCTTGCTATGGCTTTATACTACACCCGTGTTTTGCAAAAATCAATCGTTTTTTGGATTTTGAGTGCAAGATTGTAGCCTTGCACGAATCGCAACCGTTTTCCTTGTCGAATATAACAAGAAAGTAGTATTCATTTTGATGAAACGTTTCAATTTCACGGCAAAATGCGACTTTATAAACCAAAAGCAGCCCCGCGGCGGCGGGAGCTGCTTTTGATTGTCATATTTTTGCGCAACTTGTTTCACACCTGCTGGTAAGCGAGCCAGTAGAAAGCGGCGTGGTTGATGCTGGTGGTGCCGTTGGCGGAGGCATACATGCCAACGGTGCAGCCGGTAAAGCCGCCGGTTATCTCGGTGCTCAAAAAGCTCAGGGCAACACATGGATTTTTCGGTGCATTTTCGGCCCGGCCCTTACACTTTTTTCGTTTCCGCCTGCACCAGGGCGCGGTACAGGGTAAAATCCGGCACGGGGGCCGCCGGGGCACCAGGCAGTGGAGCCTGCCAGGCGGCATAATCCGGCCCGTCCCCGGCCGCGCGGGGAATCGCCATCAGACCGGTCAGAACGCGGGCGGTCAGTGCGCCGTCCAGCATGGTATCGCTGCAAAAGCCGGCCCAGAACCCAGTTTTTGGCTGCAGCAGAGCCGCCATGGCACCAAAATCATCCGCCGCACGGCCCAGGGTGCAAAAACAGTTCTGCCAGTCCTTATCCAAAAACTGCTCCCGCGCGGTGCAAAAGCGCACCGCCCCGCGCAGGGCGTACAGGTACAGCCGCACGCTGAACACCACCTGCTCCTGCCAGAGCGGCGTGGTGGCCCGCCCGGCGTAAGAACAGCCAGGCAGCAGCGTTTCATAATTTTCCAACGCGGAAGTGCAGAGCTGCTGATAGGCAGCCAGCTGTTCCGCATAGCTTTCTGCGGGCAGCAGAGCGGCAAGTTCCTGAATCGGACCCTGCGTTTTGCCGCACAGCCAGGCCGAAGCAAACAGCCGGGTGCTGCGGGTCAGGAACGCTTCGCCCACCGGCTGCGGCGGGCTGCCCGCCTGCACGGCGCTTTCGGCACGGGCGCGCAGGCAGACCGAAAGATCCTCCAGTGCGCTGTCCGTCAGTGCCCAGCCATCCGGCGCACGGTAGGTACAGCGCAGGTAAGCCGTGCGCTGCGCGGCGCAGTCGGTATCCGGGGTACACCACAAAGCACCGGTCAGGTTCAACTCCATCAGGGAGGGGCGCAGGTCCCCGGTGCCAACCATCCAGAAGCTGCGCACCCCGCCGCGCCAGGCTCCCTGCAGCATTCCGTTAACGGCGGTATCGCCGCCGGGGTAGGCGGTCATGGGGTTGCCGGTCAGCTTATCGCGGCGGCAAAGGCTGAACCACAGCCCGTGCTGCGCGCCGGGACCAGGGCCGCCCGCACTGCTGGCACTGGGGGCCGGGGTTAAAACGGGGATAACGCTATCCGGGATTTTGAGTTTTCCCTCCTGGTAGAGCGCAACGGTTTCGCCCTGCAGCAGAATATAGGCAACGGCACCGGGCACCGTGGCGTTCAGCAGCTGCCATTGCTCTTGCAACGCCGCAGTGCTGGCTGTGCCATCGGGATCACCCCCCATCCCGTCAATGCCCAGCGCCCAGATGCGCGGGCTGGTTTTGAGAGTGCGGATAGAATCCTGCCAGATTTTATGGCGTTCTTCCGGGTTTTCCGCCGCAGCCTGCTGCGGGGCAGCCCCCAGCGGGGTCTGCGGGTTCTGCACAGGGCGCAGGCCCATGGCGGCGGCAAGGTCCGCCTGTTTGTCGGTGCGCACCATATTGCCGCGGTAGCGCAGCAGGGATTCAAAAATCATCTCCCAGCCGTTTTCGGTGGCATCCGCCCAGGCGGACAGCCATGGTGCATCCGAAAGATCCCACCCGCGCAGGCCGACAGCGGCGGCTGGCCCGGTAATGCGGCCCTCCGGCACAGTGGCAAAGGGTTTGGGCTCAAACTGCTGCTGGTTCCAGAACCAGAATGGTGTTACCCCCAGGTAATGACGGCTGATATCCAGCAGGCCGTACACCGCGCCCAAATCATCCGCCGCGCAGAGGGTGAGCTGGTTTTCCGTCACATCCAGCGTATAACTTTCCGGCGGCAGGGCGGGGGCAAGGCAGATCATCAGGCGGTTATCCGGCACAAAACCGGTGGTGGAAAGAGTCATTTCCATATCACGCCAAAAGCGCGCCACGGCATGCTGCACGGGCGCACTGGCCCACTGCGCCGTGACCCGTGTGGCACGGCTGAGCATAAAATCCATTGTTTTCCTGCCTTTCAATACACTCTACCATCATCCCCGCCGTATCGGCGCTTGGATGGATGCAGTATTCCCTTACTGGTCCAAAAATTCGCGGATCTCGGCTTCCACGGCACGCACCTCGCGCTCAAATGCGCGGGCGGATACCCGTAGCGCACCGTTGCCCAGAATAATGATCTGTTCCGCACCATCGGAGCTGACCACCCGCACGCGGTGGTTTTTGGCGAGCTCATGGGTGGCGCGCTCGATGAACATATCGGCGGTTTCGGCTTCGCGGGTATAAATCACATGCAGGTTGTGCCAGGTTTCTTGTTCCCGCCCGGCGCCCTTGACGCGGTAGGCGTCAAACACCAGGATGGGCACACACTTGCGGTAGCCCGCATAGTTGCACAGAATGTCCATCAACCGGCGGCGGGCGGCATCCAGGTTTTCCGCCGCGATCTTCTTTAATTCATCCCACGCAAAAATCACGTTGTAGCCGTCTACCAGCAGGTACTCCGGCCCGCTGGGCGGCGGTGCAGCGGGGGTACGGTTCTGGCTTGGCCCCACACTGCGGAAGGCTTTGCGCGCGGCAAGCTGGTCATGCTGACCTGCGGCTTCCCCCCGGCGCTTGATCGGCCCATAGGTGCGCTCAAAAATCGCCAGCAGCTCTTTGTCCTGCTCCAGTGTGCCGCAGTAAGCGGCAGCACGGCGGCGGGCATCGGATGCTTCATCGGAGGCATCCGCTTCTTCCTGTTTCGCCTGCTGGGCACCGGGCGCGTTGCGCCCCAGGCCGCTGGCCACATGGGCGTGGGCGGGAACTTCGTCCCATTTGACAAGGTAGCCCGCGCCGTGGCCGCAAAATACGGAATCCGCCGGGTTTTCAGTATCGGCATCCGGCTGGTAGCCAATGGCTTCCAGCACGGCTTCGGTGTTGTGGCAGGGCGCATAGCCGCGGGGCATACAGCTCAGGCGGCCCGCACCGCGGGTGTAGGCGGTCACTTCCCGCGCACAGCCCCGCATTTCGGCAACCGGGGCTTTGCCGGTAATGACGGCCAGGCCATCCTCGTTTTCCGGCGTGCTGAATTCCGCGCAGCGGCGCTGCAGATCGGCCATGGCGCGGCCAACACAGTCCTGCGGGACTTCCAGCCGGAAGTCATACCAGGGTTCCAGCAGGACCGCCTGCCCCCGGGCCGCCGCGGTGCGCAGCCCCTGCCGCACGGCGCGGTAGGTTGCCTGGCGAAAGTCCCCGCCCTCGGTGTGCTTGATGTGGGCACGGCCTGCCGTCAGGGTGATTTTCACATCGGTCAGCGGCGCACCGGCCAGCACGCCGGGGTGGCTGCGCTCCGCCAGGTGGGTCAAAATCAACCGCTGCCAGTTCAGGTCCAGCGCATCGGTGCGGCAAATGCTGGCAAACTGCAGGCCGCTGCCCGGCTCGCCGGGTTCCAGCAGCAGATGAACCTCCGCATAATGGCGCAGCGGTTCATAATGGCCCACGCCCTCCACCGGGGCAGAGATGGTCTCTTTGTATAGAATGCCGCCCTCGCCGAAGGCCACTTCCAATCCAAAGCGGCTTTGCAGCACGCTCTGCAAAATTTCCAGTTGAATTTCACCCATCAGCTGCAGGTGGATCTCGCCCAGAGCGGCGTTCCACACCACATGCAGCTGTGGATCCTCGTCCTCCAGGGTGCGCAGGGCCAGAAGGGCATAGTGGGGGTCAGCTCCTTCCGGCAGCTCCACCCGGTAGTTCAGCACCGGTTCCAGCATCGGCTGGCGGGCATCCGGCTGTACGCCAAGGCCCTGTCCGGGATAGGTTTTTGTGGGGCCCAGCACCGCACAGACGGTGCCCGCCGGGGCTTCGCTGACCAGGCGGTATTTGCTGCCGGAGTAGACCCGCAGCTGGTCGGCCTTTTCTTCAAACTCCACACGGGCATCTGGGCGGGATACCAGGTTGGATTTGACTTTCAGCACGCCGTCCGTCACTTTCAGGTAGGTCATGCGCGCGCCGGATTCGTCTGCCCCGATCTTGAAGATGCGCGCGCCAAAGCTGCCGGCGTCCGGCGGCATGCGGGTATCCCGCTGCAGACCATTGAGCAGGTCGTCAATGCCATCCAGCCGCAGAGCTGCGCCAAAATAGCAGGGAAACACCTGCCGCCGCGTGATTGCCGTGATGAGATCCACCTGCGGCACCGTTCCTGTTGCCAACACGGCTTCCATCAGCGGTTCACTGCACACGCCAAGGGCTTCGGCGCGTTCTTCCGCCGGAACGGTGGGGGTAAAGTCCACACAGCCATCCCCAAAGCGGCCCCGCAGCTCCCGCAGGCGCAGGGCTTTGTCCGCACCGGGCAGATCCATTTTGTTGACATAGATAAAGGTTGGCACATAGTAGCGCTCCAACAGCCGCCACAATGTCATCGTGTGGCTTTGGATGCCGTCCGTGCCGGAAATGACCAGCACCGCATAATCCAGCACCTGCAGCGTGCGCTCGGCCTCCGCCGAAAAGTCCACGTGGCCGGGGGTATCCAGCAGGGTGATCTGGGTCTCTTCCAGCGGGGTGCCCGTCACCGTTCCGGCCGGCAGGGTAAGCACGGCCTGTTTGGCAAAAATGGTAATGCCGCGGGCTTTTTCCAGCGCATCGGTGTCCAAAAATGCATCCCGATGGTCTACGCGCCCCAGCTTGCGGATGCTGCCCGCACGGTAGAGCAGTGCTTCCGAAAGAGTGGTTTTTCCGCTGTCCACGTGTGCCAGAACCCCAACGACCAGACGTTTCATAACTTTCCTAACCTCATTCACAGCGTTCCCGGCTGCTGCGCCAGGGGCACCGTTTATTTTTTGCACCGCCGCCCGCCGGGCAAGGGATATCTGCCGGATTTTGGCGTGCGCTATATGACACAAGCACCGGTGCGCCGCCTGATTTTGGAAATGTCTGCGCCCACGGTTATCAGTATGCTGGTGACAAGCTTTTACAATATGGCCGATGGCGTGGCAAGCGTCGGTGGTGGCCGCCGCGCGGCAGGGATTGTTTTTGATCCCGGTCGTCTTTATCCTGCCAAATCTTTTAGGGCAATACCGCATAATTCTAAGTGCCGATACGGCGAGCGAGGTGCGGCAGATGCCAAGCCAAAAGCGCAGATAATACTACCGGATGCTGCAAAGGTGAGCGCCGCCAGTGGCGGAAACAGCGAACCGAAGCCCCCGGGGCAGCGGTCGCAGAGTGCGGGGCTTTTGCCCCCCAATAGCAGTGCTGCGGCAAGAAGCACGATGCGGGTACCGCAACCCGACATTATCGAGCATTTTGGCAACCCACGGTTATCCGTGCCGCAGCTGCCGGGTAGGCGTGGCAAGCGTCGGTGGTGGCCGCAAGGCGGGAATTGTGCGGTGCGCGTTTTATCCTGCCTTTTTAGGGCTTGCAGGCGTGGAGTACGCCCAGCCCGCCGCGGATCTGCTGGCCTTTGCGCTGGCGCTGCCTATGGGGCTGTCCGTGCTGAAGACGTTTCGCAGTGATGCGCCGACACCGGCGCACACTTTACGCGAAGAATAGAAACATGGAGGAAAAGTATGTTAGTACCTGTTTTACTTTTTATCGTCGGTCTGCTGTTCCTGATTAAGGGCGGCGACTGGTTCGTCGACGGCGCATCTGCGCTGGCGCGGCGCTTCCACCTGCCGGAGCTGCTGATTGGCGCGACGGTCGTTTCCATCGGCACAACGCTGCCGGAGGTCATGGTTTCCACGATGTCGGCGGTTTCCGGCCACGGCGAGATTGCCTACGGCAATGCCATCGGCTCGGTTATCTGCAACTCGGCGCTGATCGCAGCCATCACGATTGCCGTGCGCCCTGGCAAGGTTGACCCCAAGACGCTGAAAACGCCGGTTATCTTCTTCTTTATCGCCGCCGCCATCTACTGCGTGGCTGCCTACGGCTTCGGTGAATTTACCCGCCCGATGGGCTTTATCATGCTGGCAATGTTCGTGGCCTACATGGTCGCCAACGTCCGGCAGATGAAGAACGCCCCCGCTGAGGAACACGTCGAAGAGGAAGAGCTGATCCCCTTGTCCAAGACGCTGATCCTGCTGGTCGCCGGTGCGGCGGTCATCGCCGTTGGCGCAAATCTGCTCGTTGATAATGGTACGCTGATCGCCCAAGCGCTGGGCGTGCCCGAAAGCGTCATCGCCCTGACCTTTGTCGCGCTGGGTACTTCTTTGCCGGAGCTGGTCACGGCCATTACTTCGCTGATTAAAGGTCACAGTGATTTGTCCGTTGGCAACGTCGTCGGCGCAAACGTCTTCAACCTCGTGCTGGTCAGCGGTGTTTCCGTTACGCTGGCTCCGTTCACCATCCCGCAGAGCTCGACGCTGTTCGGAGTAAACTCCAGCCTGGTGTTAGACCTGCCGGTCATGCTGGCCGTCATGCTGATCATGACAGTACCTGCCCTTGTCAAAGGTAAGATGAACCGCGCACAGGGTATTATTTTGCTGGCCATTTACGCAGCTTTCTGTGCAATCCAGTTTACGATGTAAACGCTAATCACAATAATCACTGGGGCGCTGCCGGGAAACGGCAGTGCCTTTTTTTGTGGGGAGAGCCGTCTTGCGCGGTGCTGCCAGGTAGTTTGCCGGGCACGCTGCTGGGTAAAGTCCTGCCCAAAACAGCCGCAGAATTAAAAACTTATGAGGAAGCTGCTCAGGCGATTACAGGCTCCCTTGAAAAAATGGGACTTGATTATATTGATTTAATGCTCATTCACAGTCCGCAGCCATGGACGGATTTTCGTGGCGGAGATTATGCAGCGGGAAACCGAGAAGCATGGAGAGCATTAGAGGACGCCTATAAAGCCGGAAAAATTCGTGCAATCGGTATATCTAATTTTCAAGAACATGATATTGAAAATATCCTTTCTTCCTGCACGATAAAGCCTATGGTAAATCAGCTGTTGGCACATATCGGGAATACTCCGGCAAATCTGATTGAATACTGCCGGGAAAACGGTATTTTAGTAGAAGCCTATTCGCCCGTAGCACATGGGGGAAATTTTAAAGAGTGAGGAAGTTCGGGCAATCGCCGAAAAATATCAAGTAACTGTACCGCAGCTTTGTATTCGATATGATTTACAGCTTGGAACTCTCCCACTCCCTAAAACAGCAAACCCTGCACACATGCTTGAAAATGCAAAAGTCGATTTTGAAATTTCAGAGCAGGATATGGAGATTTTGAAATCTATAAAACCACTGAAAGATTATGGCGAGTACAGTTCATTTCCTGTGTTCAGCGGAAAATAAAATATTCGAGGAGAGAAAAAATGAATAGACCTTATATTTTTTGTCATATGATGACTTCCCTTGACGGGAAAATTATGGGTTCTTATATGAACACCAAAGAGGGAGAAAACGCTGGAAATGTATTTTATAACATATCCTTTGGAGAAAATCCTTATTACAAACATCAAGGCTGGCTTTCCGGCAGAGTAACGACTGATGACAATTTTACTTTTTATGAAAAACCTGCATTAGACGAAAATGCCCCTGTCGTGCCGGAGGGGGATTTTGTTGCAAACGGAAACGCAGGTATGTACTATGTTTCTGTTGACCCTGCTGGAAAGCTGGGTTGGAAAAGCGGCAAGCTTACCTATGTTGATACCCACGCTCATGTGATTGAAGTATTGACAGGAAAAGCCAGCAATTCCTATAAAGCCTTTTTGCGAAAGTTAGAATTTCCTACATTGTTGCCGGAGTGGAAACCTTAGATTATGAAATGGCTATGGAAAAGCTGAAAAAGCTGTTCGGTATTGAAACGCTTATGCTGGGCGGCGGCGGTGTTTTGAACTGGTCTTTTATTCAGGCTGGTATGTGCGATGAAGTAAGCGTTGTAATTGCACCTGTTGCAGACGGTTCTTCCAAAACTCCCGCCCTTTTCAATGCAAAAGATGAATGGGCTTCTGACACGCCTGTTGCTTTTGAACTTCAAAGTGCAGAGATAAAAGACGGCGGAAGTGTATGGCTTCGGTATTTAGTAAAACGATAAGGAGGGGCTTTATGAAACCGGAAAATATCAGCGTTTTTCCTATGGGAGAAAAGAATGAAGCATTTGCACAATATTTCGTTGGGCAAAGTTACTTGAATATGCTTTCCACAGAACGGGTAACAATCGGAAATGTGACTTTTGAGCCGGGTTGCCGTAATAACTGGCACATTCACCATAAAGGCGGTCAAATTCTGCTTTGTACCGCTGGACGGGGTTATTATCAGGAGTGGGGCAAAGAAGCACAGGAATTACACCCCGGTGATGTTGTGAATATTCCGCCGGAAGTAAAACACTGGCATGGTGCGGCAAAAAGACAGCTGGTTTGCACATCTTGCCGTAGAAGTACCCGCAGAGGGTGCTTCCAATGAATGGCTGGAAGTCGTAAACGAAGAAGATTATGAAAAGTTAAAGTAAGGACAGAAAGGGGAAAACTTTATGGTTAAGCAGACAGCAGGACATGACGCACTGGGAACCTTTGCGCCGAAATTTGCAGAATTGAACGATGATGTTTTATTTGGGGAGGTATGGAGCAGAGAGAAACAGCTCTCTTTGCGTGACCGCAGCATAGTGACCGTCACAGCGTTAATGGCGCAGGGCTTGACAGACAGCTCTTTCAAATACCATCTGGAAACGGCAAAAAAGAATGGCGTTACATGACGGCGGTTGTGCTGGCACTTTTGGTGGGCTTATATTTTTTGATATCTGGTCTGCAACACAAGTCGGCGACAATACATTGTCAAAAGATTGCACAAACGCCCCCGCCCAAACAAGACTTTGTTGGGCGCCCAAACAAGACTTTGTTGGGCGGGGGCGCTCGTTTTACTCTTTTATTTATCTCTTGCCCAATCGGTACTTGAAATCTTCGTAGCCGAAGGACACGATGCTGCGGGTGGTGCCGCTGGCGGCGCGGGCAAAGATAGCGGGCAGAGGCATACCGTTGAAGGTATTATTTTTGCAGGTGGTATAGATTGCCATATCGCCGAACACCAGCAGATCTCCCACGTTGGGAACGGCGTCCACGCCGTAATCCCCGATGACATCCCCGGCCAGGCAGGTCGGCCCGGCAAGGCGCACGGTGCAGGGCTTTTCTCCCGGTTCGGCTGCGGCAAACAGCGGCGGGCGGTAGGGCATTTCGATCACATCCGGCATATGGCAGGCGGCGCTGGCGTCCAGAATGGCGATGGTTGTATCGCCGTTCTGCACCACATCCAGCACGCGGCTGAGCAGGAAGCCCGCGTTCAGGGCGCAGGCTTCGCCAGGTTCCAGATAGACCGTCACGCCCCAGTCCTGCTGGGCGCGGGTGATGCAGCGTTCCAGCATGGCGATATCGTAACCGGGGCGGGTGATATGGTGCCCACCGCCAAAGTTGAGCCACTGCATCCGAGGCAGCAGGTCACCGAATTTGGGCCACAGCATCCAGCGTCGTGGCCAGCGCATCGGAGTCCTGCTCGCACAGGGTGTGGAAGTGCAGGCCATCCAGCAAATTGGGCAGCGCGGGGGTTCGCCGCTACTGCGGCGTTCCACTGGGCGCGGGTGGTGCCAAGGCGGCTGCCGGGGGCGCAGGGGTCATAAATAGCGTGGCCGTCCTGGGTGGAGCATTCCGGGTTGATGCGCAGCCCCACGCTTTTGCCTGCCGCTTTTGCGGCAGGGCCGAACTTCGCCAGCTGGGCGGGGGAGTTAAAGACGATATGGTCCGCGTATTGCACCAGTTCATCCATTTCGTCCGCACGGTAGGCCGCGCAGAATACATGGACTTCCTTGCCGGGCATCTCTTCCGCACCCAGGCGGGCTTCAAACAGGCCGCTGGCTTCGGTACCGGCCAGGTGTGGCGCCAGCAGGGGGTAGCAGTCATAATTGCTGAACGCCTTTTGGGCCAGCAGCACCTTGCAGCCGGTGCGCTGGCCAGGCCGCCCAGAATTTCCGCGTTGCGGGTCAGGGCGTCTTCATCCAGCAGGTAGCAGGGGGTAGGCAGTTTTTCCAGTTCCGGCGGGATGGTTCCGCCGAGTGCCGCAAAAGGCGGCCGCATATCCCGCTGGTTCATCAATCCACCAGCACAGGGTTATGGTTTTCGCTGCGGGGCAGGCCGTACTTGTCCAGCGCATCCAGGAACGGATCGGGGTTGAACTCCTCAACGGTATATACGCCGGGCTTGGTCCATTCGCCGGTCAGCATCATCAAGGCGCCGCACATGGCAGGCACACCGGTGGTGTAGCTGATGGCCTGACTGCCGACTTCGCGGTAGCATTCCTGATGGTCGCAGACGTTATAGATATAGTAGGTTTTATCCTTGCCGTCCTTTTTGCCGGTAAAGATGCAGCCGATGTTGGTTTTGCCCTTGGTGCGGGGGCCCAGGCTGGCGGGGTCCGGCAACAGGGCTTTGAGGAACTGGATGGGTACGATTTCCTGACCGTTAAAGTTGATGGGGGTGGTGGAGAGCATTCCCACATCCTCCAGGCAGCGCATATGGTCCAGGTAGCTCTGGCCAAAGGTCATAAAAAGCGGATGCGCTTGACGTCTGGCAGGTTCTTGCCCAAAGATTCAATTTCCTCGTGGTGCAGCAGGTACATATCCTTCTGACCGACCTGGTCAAAGTTATATTCCCGCTTGATGCTCATGGCCGGGATCTCGACCCACTTGCCGTTTTCCATATAGCTGCCGGGGGCAGAAACTTCGCGCAGGTTGATTTCGGGGTTAAAGTTGGTGGCGAAGGCATAGCCATGGTCGCCGCCGTTGCAGTCCAGGATATCAATGGTGTCGATGGTGTCAAACTCATGCTTGGCGGCGTAAGCGCAGTAAGCCTGGGTAACGCCCGGGTCAAAGCCACAGCCCAGCAGGGCAGTCAGGCCGGCATCCTCAAACTTTTTCTTATAGGCCCACTGCCAGCTGTAATCAAAGTAGGCGGAGAAGCCTGCTTCCTTGCAGCGCTTTTCATAGATAGCGCGCCATTCCGGGTCATCGGTATTTTCCGGCTCATAGTTGGCGGTGTCCATATAGTTGACGCCGCAGGCCAGGCAGGCATCCATGATGGTCAGATCCTGATAGGGCAGGGCAATGTTCATGACCAGATCGGGCTTGTAGCTGTTGATAAGATCGCACAGCTGCTGCACATCATCGGCATCCACCTGGGCGGTGGTGATTTTTGTTTTGGTGTTGGGGGCCAGCTTTGCCGCCAGGGCATCGCACTTGGACTTGGTGCGGCTGGCAATGCACAGCTCGGTAAAAACATCGCTGACCTGGCAGCACTTGGAGATGGCTACACTGGCCACGCCGCCGCAGCCGATAACAAGAACTTTGCTCATGATGGTACTCCTTTATGTTTTATTTGAATGTAGGGTGTACAGATCTTCGATCAGTCCAGCGCCAGCAGCAGCTCACGCAGCACTTTGCAGGCAGTTGCGGTGGAAACGCCGCTCTGGTCCAGCATGGGGGCCAGCTCGTTCACATCCGCGCCGATGATGTTTGCTTTGGTTACGGTGCGGATGGCTCCCAGCAGCTGCAAGAAGCTGGCTCCGCCCGCTTCGGGGGTTCCGGTTCCGGGGAATGCCGATGGATCCAGGCAGTCAAGGTCGATTGTCAGGTAAACCGGCACATTTGCCTGGCACAGCCAATCGGTCAATTCCTGCAGACCGGTGAAATCGAACTTGTGAATATCGGTATGGCGGGCGGCAAACTGGAATTCTTCCCGATCGCCGCTGCGGATACAGAACTGGTGGATGCGGCCATCGCCCAAAAGGTCATGGCAGCGGCGCAGCACACAGGCATGGCTGAGCTGTGCGCCGAGATAGTCATCCCGCAGGTCGGCGTGAGCGTCAAAATGGACGATGTGCAGGTCGGGGTATTTTTTCACGGCAGCCCGCACAGCCCCCAGCGTGACGAGATGTTCACCGCCCAGAAGCAGGGGCAGCTTGCCATCCCGCAGGATCTCTGCCGCGCGGGATTCAATATCCACCAGAGCGCTTTCGCTGGAGCCGAAGCAGAGCTCCAGATCTCCGCTGTCAAACACGTTGCAGTCGGTCAGGTCTTTATCCTGATAGGGGCTGTAGGTTTCCAGGCCATAGCTTTCGTGGCGGATGGCGGCAGGGCCAAAGCGTGCGCCGGGGCGGTAGCTGGTGGTGGAATCGAACGGCGCGCCGTACAGCACAATGCCGGCGGTACGGTAGCTGCTGTCACAGCCGATAAAGTTTTCTACATTGCGGTGTAGCATCAACAGTCCTCCACTTCGCGCAGCATCTCTTCCAAAAATGCTTAATGCCGGCAGGTAAAACGCCCCGACATGCAGCCGGGTGGTGTAATAACGGGTGCGCATGTTCAGCGCATTCCAGGCGTCACCGTCCATATCATTGATGGGGTGGTATTTTTTGCTGGCAAAGCCGAAGAGCCAGTAGCCCGCGGCGAAGGTGGATGTGCGCCTGATACACCTTGCTGATGGGGAAGGTGCTGGCAATGCGCTTGCGGCTGCGCTGCATGGCGGTGGCATCCTCGGCATAGAAAGGGCTGCCCTGCTGGTTTACCATAATGCCGTCATCGCGCAGGGCGTTATAGCAGTTGCCGTAAAATTCGCGGGTGAAAAGCCCCTCCGACGGGCCGAACGGGTCGGAGGAATCCACAATGATAAGGTCATATTCATCCTCACACTTGCGGATGAACTTGAGTGCGTTTTCGTAATAGATATGCACGCGGCGGTCATCCATACGGCAGGCGTTGCCGGGCAGGTAGGCGCGGCAAGCTTCAATAACCTGGGGGTCCATTTCCACCAGGTCAATGCGCTCCACACGGTCATAGCGGGTCAGTTCCCGCACAACGCCGCCATCGCCCGCGCCGATGACGAGGATGTCCTTTGCGCTTCTGTGCACCGACATCGGCACGTGGGTGATCATTTCATCGTAAATGAACTCATCGCGCTCCGTCAGCATGACATTGCCGTCCAGCGTAAGCACCCGGCCAAATTCCGGCGTTTCAAAAATATCAATGCGCTGGTAGTCGCTCTGTTTGGAATAGAGCTGGCGGTTGACCCGGATGCTGTGCTTTACATCGGGGGTATGAAATTCCGAAAACCACATTTCCATTGTACAAACCTCCTTCTTAATGTGTATCTGAAAACAAAGAAAATGACGGATATTTCGCAAACACAAGCAGGATGTAAGGCAATACCGCATAATTCTAAGTGCCGATACGGCGAGCGAGGTGCGGCAGCTGCTAAGCCAAAAGCGCAGATAATACTGGATGCTGCAAAGGTGAGCGCCGCCAGTGGCGGAAACAGCGAACCGAAGCAGGGGCAGCGGTCGCAGAGTGCGAGGGGCTTTTGCCCCCGAAGCACGATGCGGGTACCGCAACCCGACATTATCGAGCATTTTGGCAACGCAGATGCCGTGCCGCAGCCGCCGGTGCGGTGCTTAAGCCGTAAGGCGGGAATTGTGCGGTGTTGCCCAAGGCTTTTTAAGGCATAATCCGGCTGTGTTTGTAGTAATAGACTGAATTTTCGGCTTTTCAGATACACCCTAGGCCAGAACGTTCAGGCGCAGAATGTCAGGATCTTCCGGTCCGGTCATGCTGCAGCCTTTGGCTTTGGCGTATTCGATATAATCCAGGATCTCAGCAGTGATGCGCTCGCCCGGCGCCAGGATGGGGATACCCGGCGGATAACACATGACGAACTCACTGCAAACCATGCCTTCCGTTTCGCGCAGGGGCAGGCTCTTTTTGGGGGCATAGAATGCTTCCTGCGGGCTGGCGGCAACTTCGGGGTCAATGTATTCCTGGCTCAACAGGCCCGCGCCGTCGGTATGGTAGCGACGTTTGATTTCGGCCAGGGCACTGACAAGGCGTTCCACCTCCTGCGGGCGGTCACCGATGGAAAGATAGGCCAGGATGTTGCCGATATCACCAAATTCGATCTGGATATCATATTCATCGCGCAGGATATCATAGACTTCGATCCCTGCAAGGCCAATATCCAGCGTGTGGACGCTGAGTTTTGTTGTATCAAAATCAAACACGGAGTTGCCGTTGCAGAGCTCTTTTTACCAAAGGCGTAATAGCCGCCCACGGCGTTGATTTCCTCCCGCGCATACTCGGCCATATCTGCCACCTGGTGGAACACCTGGCGGCCGCGCAGGGCCAGGTTGCGGCGGGAGATATCCAGGCTGGACATCAGCAGATAGCTGCCGGAGGTCGTCTGTGTCAGGTTGATGATCTGCCGCACATAGCCAGCGTGGACGTTGGGGCCGGTCAGCAGCAGGCTGGACTGGGTCAGGCTGCCGCCGCTTTTGTGCATGGAAACCGACGCCATATCCGCCCCGGCTGCCATGGCGGAAACCGGCAGGCCGCCGCCGAAGTAAAAGTGGGTGCCGTGGGCTTCATCAGCCAGGCACAGCATCCCGGCATCGTGGGCCATCCGCACAATGGCGCGCAGGTCGCTGCAGATGCCGTAATAGGTGGGGTTGTTGACCAGAACCGCCACCGCGTTGGGGTGCTCGGCAATGGCTTTGGCCACCTGTTCCCGCTTCATGCCCAGGCTGATGCCGAGCCGCTGGTCCACTTCGGGGTTGACATACACCGGCACAGCGCCGCAGAGCACCAGTGCGTTCAGCACGCTGCGGTGTACGTTGCGGGGCAGGATGATCTCATCCCCGCGCTTGCAGGCGGTCAGCACCATGCTTTGCACCGAGCTGGTGGTGCCGCCCACCATCAAAAACGCGTGGGCAGCGCCGAACGCATCGGCGGCCAGTTCCTCCGCTTCGCGGATGACGGATACCGGATGGCAGAGATTATCCAGCGGCTTCATGCTGTTCACATCCACCCCAACGCACTGCTGGCCCAAAAAGGCGGTCAGTTCCGGGTTGCCGCGTCCCCGCTTATGACCGGGCACATCAAAGGGAACCACGCGCATCTGGCGGAAATTTCCAGCGCTTCGTGGATGGGGGCGCGGCGCTGGTCCAACCGGGCGCGTTTTTTCTCACCGTTCATGTTTACCTCCGTTCGCGGTTCCTTTGGGAAGTGCCGTTTGGCAAAACAAAAAACGCAAGCCTTACACGGATGTGCAGACTTGCGTTTGAAACCAGCTTTTTTAATTTTGCCACAGGCCAAATCCCCCGGCGTGTTTACCGGGAGAGCGAATGCGGCATGATTCAAAAAGGTTGAGCGTGTCAGAGTCTATATAGCAATCTTACTTTTTACTACTCTTTATTGACCGTTTCACAAGTCTGCGCAGCTGACTGCGCAATTTCATGGTTGTAAAGGAACCAACTTATAAAATTTGAGCTTTTAACTCAATCAATAAGGCAACTAAAGTTGCCGATCGGCAGTGGACCCGGCTGTCCGTATGGCCATGGGTCGGAACACTAACATTTCCGGCTTCGCCTGAAACGCCACATCAACGGCTGCAAAGTGCAATCTGTGTTGAAAAAATGCTCGGTCATACAATCCGTATGACGCTGCGCTTTTCTCTTAGCAGCTTACACTTTTCGTTCGCCGCTGCGGCATTTCAAATGTCAGTATTCCGGCCCGCCCCTGTTGGGCGGTCCGTAGGTAAATTGCTTTGAAAAACTCTTGCAAACACGATTCGTCTTTCAAAATCGAAAAAAGTGTATCATATATTATTTGCGCTGTCAACAAAAATTGCAAAAAAGTGCAGTTTGTTTTTCCATACATTTTGGTGGTAAGAATTCTGTTCCGCCTTTATTGGGGGGTGCCTGCCCCAGCAGACAAACAGCCTTATATTCGTTGAAAGTTTCAACAGGTACAGGGTTGTTTTGTGGATAACTTGTTTTTGTTTTCCATACTGGCGGCAGATCAAGCCATACCGCAGGATATTACCATGCAAAACCAGCATTGTTTTAATGAAATAATACTATTTTACATATAAGTCTTTCTGCTGTATGATAGCCATAGTGCCGCGCGGGGGTGGGCTTTGCGCGGCAGGCAAAAGTTTTGAACAATTTACACAGCAAAAGGTGGAAAATAAAATGAATCAGCATAACCGCGCGGCAAGGCTTTGCCGGTTATTTTTCAGCACACTTTACATCAGCAGCTTTACCTTTGGCGGCGGGTTTGTGATTGTGACACTGATGAAAAAGAAATTTGTGGACGAGCTGCACTGGATCACCGAGGAGGAAATGCTGGATATGACCGCGCTGGCGGAAAGCGCCCCCGGTGCCATCGCTGTCAATGCGGCTATCCTGGTAGGGTGGCAGGTGGAAGGGCTGCTGGGCATGATTACTGCCGTTGTGGGCACCATTCTGCCGCCCATGGTTATCCTGTCCATCATCTCTTATTTTTACAATGTGTTTGCCGCCAACGTGTATGTGGCGCTGGTGCTGAAAGGGATGCAGGCCGGGGTTGCGGCGGTCATCTTAGACGTTGTGTGCAGTATGGGCGGCAAGGTCGTTGCCTCGCATTCGGCGGTATCCCTGTTTTTGATGGTAGCAGCGTTTGCGGCCAACTACATTTTTGGCGTCAATGTGGTGCTTATCATTCTGGCCGCAGCGTTGTTTGGGGTTGTGCGCGCTGCGCTGGCCCGCAAAAGGACGGTGTGAGGATGATTTACTTACAGTTATATCTCAGCTTTTTGCAGGTGGGGCTGTTCAGCGTGGGCGGCGGTTACGCTGCCATGCCGCTGATTCGCAGCCAGGTTGTGGAGCTGCACCCCTGGATGACCTTGCAGGAATTCACCAATCTGATTACCATTGCCGAAATGACGCCCGGCCCGATTGCGGTTAACTGCGCCACCTTTGTGGGGCTGCGCATTGCCCAGCTGCCGGGGGCGGTGATCGCCACGCTGGGGTGCATTACCCCCGCGCTGGTGCTGGTCTCGTTGCTGGCGTTGTGTTACCGGCGCTGGCGGGATCTTTCGGTTTTGCAGAGCGTGCTGGCCTGTCTGCGACCGGCGGTGATTGCCTTGATTCTGGGGGCAGGGCTTTCGATTTTGGGGATCGTGGTGTTCCCCAACGGAATCTTGGGGCTGGGCAGCATTGACTGGACCGGCACGGGCAGCTTTTTTGCCGCGTTTATCCTGCTGCGCAAATATAAGTGGAACCCCATTTTGACGATGTGCCTGTGCGGCGCGGCGGGGCTTGGGTTGCATTTGTTGGCGGGAACGGTGTGGTAATATCATCGTTCCTATATCAAAAAATTGTGTCTATCCTTTGTTGAAACCGTAGGGGCGCACATTGTGCGCCCGTCAACCTCTATATATGATTAACAGGGTCGCAGCAAATTTTGTGGCGAGCAACGCGGCAAGGCCCGCCTGTGGATGTTTTTGGATTTGTGGCACAGAACCACCCCCCCTCAGTCACCTATGGTGACAGCTCCCCTCAAAGGGGAGCCAAGGGCAACCTTAAATGCGAGATTGGCTCCCTTTGAGAGGAGCTCCGGCGAAAGCCGGTGAGGGGTGGCTCCCTGCGCAGAGCCTAAAACAAAGGCATATAAGGCAAAGCTCCTCCGCGGCGTGGTCGGGTGACCACGCCCTACAGGAAGGCAGGGTATCGCACAAATTTTTATCGTTTGCAATGTGGCAAATGCCAACGGGACGATGCAAGCATCGTCCCCTACACATGATTTGCGGCGTTTACCATAATCGGCAAGGTTTCTCCGCTGCGGGATGAGGGCATCCCGCCCTACAGATGCCAAATTCGGTCATCGCATATTTTCAAATCATATCAACCTCAAAATCTCCTGAGCGGCGCTTCCGCGCCGCGGTCCACCACCATTATTCATTTTTCTCTATTATTTATTCTTTTTTCACTGCTTTTCCACTTCCTCGGCGGCGCTGCGGCAGAGGGTGATGAACCGCCGCATAGAGGCCGTGAGGTATTTTTCCTTATGCCAGGCCACCACATGGCGGCGGGTCATGGCGGCGTCCCGGATGGGGCGGGTACACACACGGCCGGTGCGGGCATCCGCCGCGGCCAGCTGCTCCGGCAAAATCGCCACGCCCAGCTGCTGGGCGGCGGCCTGCACCAATGCTGCAGTGCTCACGCTTTCCCATGCGGGGTGCAGGGCAAGGCCCTGTTCCGCGCAGGCGTGTTCCAGCACTTCCCGCGCGGTGCTGCCGGGTTCCCGCAGCAGCAGCGGGCCGCCGACCAGCTGCTGCAAAGTCAGGGCAGCCTGCTGCGCCAGCGGGTGGGCCGGGGCCAGCACTGCGCACAGGCAGTCGGTTCCGATCGGCTCGGTATGCAGGTCGGGCACCGAAACGCTGTTTTCCAACAGGGCAAGGTCGAGTTGATTTTCACACAGCGCTTCGGCCAGAACACTGCCGTTGGCCACCTTGGCCTGCAGCTCAATGCCGGGGTAGAGCGCCGCAAAGCGGCGGGCCAGCACCGGAAGGATGGTGCTGCCCAGCGTGACCGTTGCCCCCACCCGCACCACGCCGAGGGAATCCCAATCCCGCATGGCGGCTTCCATATGGTCAAAGGTATCCAACAGGTAAACGGCCTGGGCATACAGGCGCTGGGCAGCCTCGGTGGGGGAAAGATGGCGGTAAAGCCGCTCAAACAGCCGCACGCCATAGTGCTGTTCCAGTTCCTGGATGGCGCGGGTCACGGCGGGCTGGGTCATGTGCAGGTTCTGGGCCGCATGGGTTACGTTGCGGGTGCGGTATACCTCCGCAAAAATGCGCATATGGCGCAGGGTCATAGGTTTGTTCCTCCTTAAACGCAGTGCTTCTGTTTTTAATGGTATGCAAATAAGGCAGATTTTGCAAGTTTTTTTGCAAATGTCTGCACAAACAGCAGCAGCCCTCGCGGCACATCCTGTTTGGATATGCTGCGGGAGCTGCTGCTGTTTAACAAGCTATGGGAGGATAAATTCCTTTAGGTGTATCTGTTCAGCGCTTCACGTTGAAAGCAGCCATACCGGGGTAAACGGCAGAATCGCCCAGCTCTTCCTCAATGCGGAGCAGCTGGTTGTACTTGGCCACACGCTCGGTACGGCTGGGCGCACCGGTCTTGATCTGGCAGGTGTTCAGGGCAACGGCCAGGTCGGCAATGGTGGTATCCTCGGTTTCGCCGGAGCGGTGAGAAGAAATGGCGGTGTAGCCAGCCTTGTGGGCCATCTTGATGGCTTCCAGGGTTTCGGAAACGGAGCCGATCTGGTTCAGCTTGATCAGGATTGCGTTGCCTGCACCCAGCTGAATGCCCTTGGACAGGCGCTCGGTGTTGGTAACAAACAGGTCATCACCAACCAGCTGGACCTTGCCGCCCAGCTCGCGGGTCAGCTCCTGCCAGCCTTCCCAGTCCTCCTCATCCAGGGCATCCTCAATGGAGATGATGGGGTACTTTTCAACCAGGCTCTTCCAGTGGGCGATCAGTTCACTGCTGGTGTAATGGGTGCCGGCTTTGGGCAGGATATATTCGCCCTTCTTGGTGCCCTTCCATTCGCTGGAAGCAGCGTCCATAGCAAGCATGAAGTCTTTGCCCGGCTCATAGCCTGCATGGCGGATGGCTTCCAGAATGGTCTCGATGGTCTCCTCATCGCTGGACAGGTTGGGGGCAAAGCCGCCCTCATCGCCCACAGAGGTGGCCAGGCCGCGACTCTTGAGCAGAGCTGCCAGGGCATGGAACACCTCAGCGCACCAGCGCAGGGCTTCCTTGAAGGAAGGTGCGCCGACAGGCATGATCATGAACTCCTGGGTATCGACGGTGTTGGTTGCGTGGGCACCGCCGTTCAGGATGTTCATCATGGGAACCGGCAGACGGTTGCCGGAAATGCCGCCCAGGAAGCGGTAGAGAGGAATATCCAGAGAAAGGGCTGCTGCGCGGGCAGAAGCGATAGAAACAGCCAGGATGGCGTTTGCACCCAGGTTGGATTTATCCTTGGTGCCGTCTGCCTTGATCATGGCAGCATCGACAGCGTAAATATCGGAAGCATCCATGCCGGTCAGAACATCATTGATGGTGGTGTTGATGTTCTCCACAGCCTTCTGCACACCCTTGCCGCCGTAACGGGCTTTGTCGCCATCGCGCAGCTCCAGGGCTTCAAATTCGCCTGTAGATGCGCCGGAAGGTGCCATGCCGCGGCCAACGGTGCCGTCAGCCAGCCAGACCTCAGCTTCAACGGTGGGGTTTCCGCGGGAGTCCAGAATTTCGCGGCCTACAACTTTTTCAATTTCCAGGTATGCCATTATCGATCGATCCTTTCTTTGGGAAACTATTTAATCAGCAGTGAGCACTGCCCCAACGATTAGCATAGGCTAACCATTAACACCGTCATTCTATCACAGGTTGTTACAAAATGCAAGGTACTTTTTGTGTTTGGCGGCTGCGGCAGAGTATTCTTATTTTTGCCGAGAAATCGTTTATTTAATCTAACTTTTTGAATATTTTGAAACTTTTTTATTTTGATTTGCTCCGGGGCTTGACAAAATCCTGGCGGTGTGGTATTGTTTGTTCATGGTTAGTTTGCACTAATCTCGCAGGCAGCGACCCTCACAGCATGTAGGGAACAGCCCTCCCTTACATGGGTTGCTGCTTTGCCCCCTTTACATCAATAGGACCCCCGCCTTTTTTCTCTCTTTTGCAGGCGGGGGTCTTATTGTATTATTTTGCCTGCGCGGGGCCGGGGGAACACCCATACAAACAAAACCGGCACCCATGTGGCTCATTCCATGGGTGCCAGCCTTGCTTTGATTCGGTATGCCCTTGCAGGCGATAATGGCATTTTTGCGCGGCATGCTTGCGTGCCCGGTGGGCACTGCCGCAAATGAAACGGAGGCAGTAAGGAGATTTGTGGGGATATGATGCAGCCGGAACGGAGGTCAATCAGCTGGCTGCGCGCCAGTTAGTGTTATCTAATCAGCAAAGATATAGTAGCATACTCCGGCGGGGGTTGTCAAGCAAAAGCAGGGAATTTGTTCAAAAAGTTTTGGAGGGGATGCAACACGATAAAAAAGGCACGCTGCCTGTTTGTGCGGGCAGCGTGCTGGATTTGCTTTAGTGCTGTTCCTGGTTTTCCGCTTGCAGCTGTTTGCGGAAAATAGCGCGGAAGATAAAGCGGCTGAGCGGGCCGCAGTAGAACATCTGCCAGCAGAGCGCCATAGGGAAGTTGCAGCCCCAGGTATGCACCCATGTGCCAAAGCTGGGCTCCTTGAACAGCAGGGTAGCCACAAGGCTCATAACTGGGCACATGATGCAGACGATCATCAGGGAGATGGCATAGGTAATGAACTGCGGGCGGTCCGTGGGGCGCATAAAGGTGAACGCCAGGGCGGTGGCCAGCTTTTCGACCACAAAGAATTCCAGCACAAAGGCCACGGGCACCATAATGGGCATTTCGTGCAGAGCCATGCCAAAGGTAGCGTTGGTAACGCCGCCGGTGTTCAAGGCAACGTTATAAACGATCATGCCATACACCATGATGGTGGCCATGACGATGGTAAATACGATTCTTTGCGGCAGTGTTTTGGGCATAGGAAAGTGCTCCTTTCTGAAATCAAGACCGCAGACAAAAAAGAAAGACAGCGAAACTTTCGTCTCGCTGTCTTTCCGTGCTGCGACTACCATTTATTGTGGCTATCATAGCACGTTTTGAAATTTTGTGTAATAGGGAAATTACAGATTCTCCGCCTTGCGCAGATTAAACAGATTTGATTGGATGCATTTGTGCAGGATGCGCATGGGGCAAACCGGAAGGGTTGGATGTTTTCAACAGGTGCAGGAAAAATTGTGGAAAAGGAAGCGTTTTTTCAGTTGTGGCCGATTATTTAGGTTTCTCCACGGCGGGATGAGGGCATCCCGCCCTACAGCATGGTTGTGAGCAAATAAACAATCATTTTTTCACATCGTCCTATACAAATATTTTACGGCGCGGGGCATATGGTTGGCAATTTTCAGGCTCGTCCGGGACATTGAGGACGCCGTTCCCTACCGACAGCCTAAAAAGCTCGGCTCCAATTCCTAATTGCTAATTTGGTCTTACTTTTTGCGGCACGCAAAAAAGTGCCCGGCTGCTAGGCAGCCGGGCGTTACGCTTATTGCAGGGAGTTAATGTACTCGTTCAGGGCCTCTTTCCAGGGGCGGGGCTGGGGCAGGTTGTCCAGGCGGAGCATTAGGTTATCCAGCACGGTGTAGCTAGGGGTGCTGCCAGCGTCCGCTGCGCGGATGGGGTGCAGCTCCAGTTTATCTTCCATATGGGCAGCTTTCAGGATGGCTTGGGCGAAGTCATAGCGGCTGCAGCAGCCCTGGCACACGATATGGTAAATGCCCAGGGTATCATGGTCGATCAACTGCTCCACCGCGGCAGTCAGGTCATCGGCCGAGGTAGGGGAGGCAAAGCGATCCGTGGGAACGGCCAGCCAGGGGCAGGTGGGGTCTGCGGCGGCGTTCAGCACGGTGGAAACAAAATCCCGCCCGATGCCGTACACCCAGGCGCTGCGCACGATCAGGTAGCGGTGGCACAGCGTGCGCACAAACTCTTCGCCCGCAAGCTTGCTTTTACCATACAGGCTTTCAGGGGCGGGGGCATCGAACTCATTATAGGGGTGGTGGCTCGCCTTGGCAAACACATCATCGGTGGAGAACTGCACCATCTTGGCCCCCAGCGCATCGGCGGCAAGGGCCAGGTTGCGGGGGGCCAGGGCGTTGACACGGTAAGCGCGGTCGGGGTCCGTCTCGCAGCCGTCCTCATCATTAAAGCCGGTGCAGTTGATGATGACATCCGGGCGGTTGGCATCCGCAAAGGCGCGGACTTCGGCGGGGACAGTCACATCCACTTCCGCCACATCGGTGGCGATCAGCTGGTATTTTTCGCGGTCAAGCCGTGTACACAGCGCCTGACCAAGATGGCCGTTGGCACCGCTGATCCAAACTTTGAGCATTGCTGTTTTCCTCCATCTGGAACGGGGCAGTAGAGCACCCCGGAATTCTTCTCATACGCGGTTTTATTATAGCCCTGCTGGCTGAGAAGTGCAATGCGTTTTGCCGGATTTGGCGAAAAAAAGCGGCGGGATCAGCCTACATCCGTTACGGCAACATTGCTTACCAGGTCGTAGCTGGTTTTGGTGTTCCAGTCGCGGCGGATGACGGCTTCGGCGGTCAGGGCGGTGTTATCGTACAGGATGCTCCACTGGGTATTGCTGGTCACATCCTGCGGGTTGGGGGCCTGAGAGGCCGCCTGCAGGGCCTGCCAGGCAATTTCCCGGTCAATACTGCCTGCATTGGCATCCAGGATTTCCTCGATGGCATCATAGCGCTCCCGGCCATGGCCATAAACGCCGTTGCGCTGGTTGGGCAGAACGTTATCCTTGTACATGACAAAGAAGTTGGTTACGCTGCGGCTGGGGGTAACGGTCAGGGGCGGGCGGGGTCATTGCAGTCGTATTCCAGCACGCGGCCATCACCGGAAGCATCGGTGATATAGAAGTGGTAATCCCGCCCGCTGGAAGCGAACATATCATATTTGCTCAGCAGCTCTACAGCTTCGGCTGTGGTGGCGGCGCGGTCCAGCACCAGGCGGATGGCAAGGGTGGTAGCGATCATCGGCTTGCCGGTCTGCTGGTAGGTGGGGTCACTGTCCAGCGTGAGAACGGCGATAGAAACGCCTTTTTCATTTCATGCCGTCCAGGCAGATGAACGGCGCGGTGAGGGTTGCCAGCTTTTTGGCCATGCTCGCGTCCGGCGTGTTGGCGTTGATGTTATCCAGTGCGGCAAAGGCGACCGAGGCGTAACCGTCCTTGGGGGTGCAGTAGACCAGCATGGCGGAGGTATCGTTCTTGAAATCATAGTTGCGGCCCATCAGGGTGTGGCCGTCCGTGCCCTGGGTGCAGAACGCGCTGCAGCCAAAGTTTGGGGCTTTCATATGGATGGGCAGGTAGGGCAGGGCTTCGGCCAGGATGGCATTGATCATGCTCTGGTTATCGGTAATGCCGCGGTCGATCAGGCGGTCGAGATCATACGCATAGTCAATATCCATGCGGTAGAGGTTATAGTTTTCGTAATCGGTCAGTTTGCGGATGCTGTGGATGCTTTTGAGCCGGGTAAAGTACACCCCGCCGCCAACGGCGGCGGCGATGATGACCACGGCAACCAGAGCGGAAATGATCCATTGAATCGCTTTCATCTTTTTCTCCTGTTCATGACGGGTTGGCGGACAAACGGGGGCGGTGCTGGCTGATTATGCTTTTACGGAATCCGGCAGCGGGAAGGAAAAGCGCATGGCAAGCGCTTTGAACAGCTCCTGCATGACCTGCACAGCAATGGCGCGGATATCCAGCTTGGCGATAAAATCCAGCACCTGCTTTTTGCTCTGCGGCGGGCACCGCGTAAGCGTTTAAACTCATGGAAAGGAAGCGGGCCAACTTTTTTTCCAGCAGCGTAAAGTATTTATCGCACGGGCGGGACATATAGCCCCGCATTATGCCCGCAGAGCCGATCTCCAGTTCATAGAAGTCGCTTTCGGTATAGCTGGGCAGGTAGGGGCCGAAAATGCGGTGCAGTTCGCTGGAGGTGTGCTGGTAGATATACTCGGACGCTTCGGTGTGGCTGTAGGCTTCCAGGTAGATATCCCGCAGGTTCTCGTTCAGCTCGGTCAAAGCCAGCTGGATGCTGGTCTCCACCGCGTACACATAGACGGGCGGCAGCTTTTGGCCTGCGATCTGGCCCGCCATATCAAACTGACTGCCGAACATGAATTTGACCAGCTCCACCAGAACGCCATCCTTGGTGCGGAACACATTCTGGAAGGTACTGATGCTGACATCGGCTTCCTTGACAATTTCGGCAACAGTAGTGCGGGTATAGCCTTTTTCCAGAAAGAACCGAACACAGGCCGTTAAAATGCGGCGCTTGGCGTCGGCGCTGTCATATCGTCTGGGCATTAGAATCACGCTTTCTGTATTGGTTTATATGCCAATTATAGCATTTGGATGCAGCGGGAACAAGTGGCCGGGATGGAGAAGATTTGGGCGGATATTTGGTGATATTGGATATCGGTTTTGATTGGGGTAACGTAACCAAAGGAGCGCCATCTCTTTTCCGGTTGGCGGGCGCACGATGTGCGCCCCCTACGGGGAGCGCGCCAGATTACGGCTGATTTTTACGGCAAAACAAAAAGCCCGCACCCATACGGGTGCGGGCCAGAAAAGCTGAAAAGGTCAGAAATTACTTATTCTTCTCTTCATCCAGGCGGTCGAGCAGATCCCAGACGCCGAGCATATACTGGATGCCGAGGGCACGGTCATACTTGCCGTAGCCGGGGCGGCAGTTGCCGGGGCCTTCCTCCCACAGCTGACGGCCGTGGTCGGGGCGGATATAGCCCTCAAAGCCGTTGTCGTGGTAAGCGCGCAGGATCTCGATGATGCCGGTCTCACCGCAGCAATCGCGGTGGGCAGCCTCAGAGAAGTCACCGTTATCAAAGTGATGGATGTTGCGGATGTGAGCGAAAGCGATGCGGTCGCAGTGCTTGCGGACGATCTCGGCAACATTGTTGTTGGGGTTGGCGTTCAGGCTGCCGGAGCACAGAGTCAGGCAGTTGTACGGATCATCCACCATGGACAGGAAGCGGTCGATGCTCTCGGCGTCCACCAGCAGGCGGGGCAGGCCGAAGATATCCCATGGGGGATCGTCCATATGGATGGCCATCTTGATGTCGCACTCGCGGCAGGTGGGCATGAGGGCTTCCAGGAAGTACTTCAGATTCTCCCACAGCTTCTCCTTGGTGACAGGGGCATAGGCCTTAAACAGCTCGTCCAGCTTAGCCATACGCTCCGGCTCCCAGCCGGGGAAGGTCATGTGGTACTTCTCGGTGAAGTCCAGGATATACTTGGCCATAGCCTTGTAATCGTCCTTGATCATATCCTTCTGATAGAACAGGGCGGTGGAGCCATCACCGACAGGGTGGAACAGGTCAGTGCGGGTCCAGTCAAAGATAGGCATGAAGTTATAGCAGATAACCTTAACGCCAAACTTGGACAGGTTGCGGATGCACTGCTTGTAGTTTTCGATATACTGGTCGCGGGTAGGCAGGCCGATCTTGATATCGTCATGGACGTTCACAGATTCAACAACGTCGCCGTTGAAGCCGTAAGCGTGGATCTGATCCATGACTTCCTTGATCTCGTTCTCTTCCCAAATCTCACCGGGCATTTTGTGGTGCAGAGCCCAAACGATGCTGGTAACGCCGGGAATCTGCTTGATGTCGCTGAGGGTGATGGGGTCGTTGTCCTCACCATACCAGCGCCAACCCATTTGCATAGGCATAAGTGTGTTCCTCCTTGATTGTTGTTTATCTGGGGCAATCTTGGATTCCGAGTCAATACGGGGTTTCCCCGGAATGCCTTTTGGTTACGCCTTCATTAAGCGTTGACAGCGTCGTGCAGGGTCTTGCGGACAGCGCCGGGGCCTGCGATCTCAGCCTTGAAGTAAGCCTTGACCTTGTCGGCCAGAACGGTCTTGGTCAGGTCAGAGCCAAAGATGGAAGCATTGCTCAGGATGCTGTCCAGCTGGTCGGTGCAGCTGTCGGGAGCACCGAACTTGATGGTAGCCAGCTTAGCCTGCAGGTCATCCTTCAGGGGGTCTGCAGAAACTTCAAATGCGTTGCCGTTGTCATCAACAGCCAGCAGGTAACGCAGCCAGCCAGCAATGGCCAGCGGGATGGACACCAGGGTGTTCAGGTCGCGGCCTTCAGCAACATAGCTCTTGATGGTCTCGCCAAAGCGGATGCCGACCTTCTGGGAAGTATCGGTAGCGATACGCTGCGGGGCGTCCGGCATGAACGGGTTGGGCAAGCGCTGCTCAACAACTTCATCGATGAATGCCTTGGGCTCCAGGATGCCGGGGTTGACCACAACGGGCAGGCCTTCAACATAGCCCAGGCGCTTGATGAGGGCAACGATATCGGCATCCTTCATCTCGTCGCAGATCGTGTAGCCCAGCATGCAGCCGTAAACGCTCATGGCGGTGTGCAGCGGGTTCAGGCAGGTGGTGACCTTCATGCGCTCGGTCTTGTTGACGGTGTCGCGGTCGGTCATATAGACGCCGGCCTTTTTTTCCAGCGGGGGACGGCCATTGGGGAACTTGTCCTCAACAACCAGGTACTGCGGGCGCTCTGCGTTGACAAAGGCAGCAATGAAAGTGTTCTTGCTGGTAACGATGGGCTCCATATCCTCGATGTTATCCTTGACCAGCTGCTCTTCCACGATCTTGTGGGGGCGCGGGGTGATCTTATCGATCATGGACCAGGGGAATGCGATCTTGCTCTCGTCTTCCAGGTAAGCGATGAAGTCCTGGCCGACATAGCCCTTCTCAGCCCATGCCTTGGCAACGGTCATCACGCTGGACTGCAGCTTTTCGCCGTTGTGGGAGCAGTTGTCCATGCTGACAACAGCCAGCGGGGCGGCACCAGCCTGGAAACGCTCGAACAGTAGGGCAGCGACCATGCTCATGGCGTGGCGTGCGTGTGCCGGACCTTCGTCGATATCAGCCTGCACAACGGGCATCAGGCTGCCATCGGGACGGTACAGGGCATAGCCCTTCTCGGTGATGGTGAAGGAGATCATCTGCAGGCCGGGATCGGTGAAGATCTCCTTGAAGCGTGCCATCATGGCAGCGTCAGAAGAATCAGCGCGCAGGCCCTCGGCAACAGAACCGATGATCTCGCGGCTGGTGGAGCTATCCGGGTTCAGGGTGACCATCATGGTCAGATTGTCGAACGGGGTGTAGATCTTATCAATGATGTCATAGTCAAAGGTATCGGCTGCAATGATGCCGCGGTCCTGCAGACCTTCGTTCAGCAGGCGCTGCTGGAGAGCTGCGATAAAGCCGCGGAAGATGTTGCCTGCGCCAAAGTGGACCCAAACCGGATGCTCCTTGGTTTTGGCAGTCATAGCGTCATGGTCAAAGGCGGGCAGCTTAACGCCCAGAGCTTCCCATTCAGCCTTCTGGTTCTTGATGGATGCAGCGTTCATTTTCATGGCGAAACACTCCTTCAGATTTTGTTTTGTGATATCTTCGGTGGCCTTGCTTTGCAGCACGGCCGGTGTTGTTCATTCAAACTGTGGATAAGTATAACCCTTATTTTTTGCAAATCAAATTGGCGTAATTGCTTGAAAGATTGCAAAAATTGCGGTACTATGAAAGTAGAAAGAGAGATGACAGGATTATGGCAGAAAACAGCTTTCAACCCTTTACACGGCGGCAGACCATGATCCGCCGGGATTTTGAAATTTACCGCTACCGCTACATGGATGAAGTGGAGCTGCACCACCACGATTTTTATGAAATCTACATGCTTTTGCGCGGCAGTGTATCTTATACAGTCGAAAACCGCATCTTCCACATGCGCGCGGGGGATCTGATGCTGATCAGCCCGCTGGAGCTGCACCAAGCGCGGGTTGACAGCAATGATGAACCTTACGAGCGCATTGTGCTGTGGGTGGACCGCGGGTATCTGGAATCCCTTTCCAGCCCGCACACCAGCCTGACCCGTTGCTTTGACACCACGGTGCCCGGCCATACCAATCTGCTGCGCCTGCCCGGCCCCCGCAGCGCCGAGATGCGCCGTGAGCTGGACAAGCTGCGCAGCCTGCACATGCAGGAAAGTTATGGCAGCGACCTGCTGGCCGTTTGCAGCCTGGTGGAGCTGATGGTTGCCATCAATCAGAGCGCGGCGGACCGCAGCATGCAGAGCGCGCTTTCGGCCGATATGGCGTCTGACCGGGTGGTGGACGGGGTATTGAGCTACATCAACGAGCACTACAGCGAAGCCCTGACGCTGGATGCGCTGGCAGAGCGCTTTTTTATCAGCAAGTACCATTTGCTGCGCAAGTTTGAAGCGCAGGTGGGCACCACGGTGCACCGGTATATCCTGCAAAAGCGGCTGCTGAACGCCAAGCAGCTTTTGGCCGGCGGGCTTGCCCCCAGTGAAGTCTGCACCTACTGCGGGTTTGGGGATTACGCCAACTTTTACCGCGCGTTCCGCGCGGAATACGGCACCACGCCCCGGCAGTATGTACAGAGTTTGCGTGGGTAAAGTTCAAAAAACTGTCGTTATTGGTATTATAGCATACCCTGCCAATGGCTACAATAGACGATTTTGCGAAAATTTTGGCAGGCAGTGCAGCAGCCGTGCTGCACCGCTGCACGCAAGGTCAAGTTTTCACTTTCCTTTTGTGGCAAAATAGCGTACAATGGGGGCAGCTGTTTTTGGGGGTATCAGGTACACCTTAACAGCTAAGTCGGGAGGTGGGCAGATGAACCAGCCAGACCCACAGCGCCGCATTGCGGGCGGGGTCGAATATGAATTGACGCGCCGCCGGGTGCGCAACCTGAACATACGGGTCCGCACGGATGGCAGTGTAGCCGTCAGCGCGCCGCGCCGGGTACCCTTGAGCAGTGTGGACGCTTTTGTGGCGGCGCATGCCGGATGGGTTGCCGCGGCGCAGGGCCGGATGGCGGTCCACATGGCAAACCGTGCCGCCGAACCGCCGCTGCCGAGCAAAGCCATCGCCCTGCACCAGATGCAGGCACTATGTGCGCAGTATTACCCGCTGTTTGCCGCCACCTGCCCGCGCGGAGAAATGCCCCGCATAGCGGTGCGGGACATGAGCACCCGGTGGGGGAGCTGCTCCCTAAAAACAGGAACGCTGTGTTTTGCCCTGCGGCTGTGTGTGATGCCGCTGCCCGCGCAGGAGTATGTGGTGGTACACGAGTTTTGCCACTTTGCCCACCCCAACCACAGCCCGGCTTTCTGGGCCGCCGTGGCCAGGGTGATGCCGGACTATAAGGCACGGCAGGCGCTGCTGAAAGGGAGATAGTACCATTATTTGGTTTCCATTCCCCATATATTGGCTGCCGTGATTGAAGAGTTCTATCGAACAGGTTCTAATTATTGCGTGCTTCTACTCTTTATCCACAGCATGTGGCGCATATCCCACCTGATATTTTTGAGCCGCGCCACACGCGGCGATCCACCAACATTATTCTTTTTTCTTTATTCTTTTTTAATTCAAATTTAATATCGAGGAGGCGATCTGCACTTTGTCAGATTCCAAACGCTACTCCACGCTGGTGAACAACACCATCCTGTTTGCCATTTCCAACTTTGGCTCCAAAATCATCAGCCTGATTATTCAGCCATACCTGAGTTACGCGCTGGCCAGCCCGGATGTGATGGGTGTGACCAGCCTGATGCAGTCGGTGGCCAACCTGCTGATTCCGGTGGTCAGCCTGGGCGTCAGCTTTGCGGTGATCCGGTTTGGCCTGGACCGCAAGGTGGATAAATCCAGCGTATTCATGAACGGCCTTGCCACCATCCTGCTGGGCTTTGCCTTAATGGCGGTCTGCTGGCCGCTGGTGCGGCTGATCCCCAATGCGGCGGATTATCTGGTTCTGATTTACGCCTGTGTATTGATGAGCTGCCTGCGCACGCTCTGCACCCAGTTCATCCGTTCCCGCATGCTGAACCGTCTGGTTGCGGTGGATGGCGTTTTGACTTCCGCCACGCTGCTTGGCTTCTATTATCTGTTCCTGGATGTGCTGGATCTGGGCGCGAACGGCTACCTGCTTGCCATGGCCTGTTCGGATGCGCTTTCGGCAATCTTTGTTTTTATTGCCGGGCACTGCCACCAGTATTTCAGTTTCAAAAAGTTCAACAAAGCCCTTTGGAAGGACATGCTGCGTTATTGCATCCCCATGATCCCGGCTTCCATCAGCTTTTGGATCATCAACGCTTCGGACCTGTTCTATGTACAGGGCATGTGTGACGGCATTGACGGCAAAAGCAGCACCTGGTGGGTGGGCCTGCTGAAAGCCGGGTATTATCTGCCGCAGATCATTACCATTGTGGGGCAGATTTTTTATGAGGCATGGCAGCTTTCGGCTGTGACAGAGGAATCCGAGCGTTCGGCGTTCTTCAGCAAGGTGTTCCGGGTATATGCGGCGGTCATGTTCTGCTGTGTGGCAGGCGTCATCTGGCTGTGCCAGCCCATGATGCACGTTTTCCGCGAGGATTACTTCCTTGGCTGGCAGTTTGTGCCGTTCCTGACACTGGCTTCCATGTGCACCTGCCTGAACAACTTCCTGAACAGCGTGTATGTGGTATACAAGCGGTCCACCAGTTCGTTCTACACCATGTTGGTAGGTGCCGTGGTTAATCTGGTTCTGAACTTTTTGTTCATCCGCTGGTTTGGGCCGTGGGGCGTTACGATGGCAAGTTTCATCTCCCTGCTGATTGTTTTCCTGCTGCGTGCTTACTCCACCCACGGGCTGCTGGAGATCGACTTTCACCCCGCCTGGATGCTGCTGAACCTGGGGCTGATCTTTGTGGAGATTGCCATGCTGTTCAAGCTGGAGCACTGGGTGCTGCCGGTCACGGTGCTGACCTTTGCCATCTGCCTGCTGAACTTCCGCGAGGTGTTTGCCATGGTGGAAAAGCTGCTGGGCATGGTTCTGCACCGCCGCAAAAAATCAAATTAAGTTTTAAACAAGTTTTGTTTTTCTTGTTGAAAGATTGCCCGTGCGTTGTGCACGGGCTTTTTTCTTTTCCGTTTTGTGGGCGGTTCTATTATATCGTGCCGCACTATGATATAATACGGGTGTGGTATTGGATGATCGGGTGAACATGGTATCCAGGGTGCCGTCCGTCAAGTACCGCGGCTTTTTTATCAACGATGAATGGCCCGCCTTTGGCAACTGGGCCAAGACCCATTTTGGCAGCATGAACGCCGCCTGCTATGCGCCGGTATTTGAGCTGCTGCTGCGCATGAAAGGCAACTACCTGTGGCCTGCCATGTGGAATTCCAATTTCAGCCTGGACGGCCCTGGGCTGGAAAGCGCCGTACTGGCGGACGAACTGGGTGTGGTGATGAGCACCTCCCACCACGAACCCTGTATGCGCAGCGGGCAGGAATACAGCATGGTGCGGGGCAGGGGTTCCATTTACGGCGATGCCTGGGATTACATTGCCAACCCAGAAGGCATTACCCGCTTTTGGCGCGACGGCCTGACCCGCAACAAAGATTTTGAGAACGTCATCACTCTTGGCATGCGCGGCGAAAATGACACTGCCATTATGCAGCACGCCACGCTGGAAGAGAACATTCAACTGATCCGCAATGTGCTGAAAACCCAGAACCAGCTGATCCGGGAGATTATTAACCCGGATGTCAGGCAGGTGCCGCGGCAGATCGTTTTCTTCTCAGAAACCGAAGAGTTCTTTTACGGCAGCAAGGAAACGCCAGGCCTAATCGGTGATCCGGAACTGGACGGCGTGACCCTGATGCTGAGCGACAACAACCACGGCTCCACCCGCACGCTGCCAAGCCCGGAAATGCGCAGCCACCCCGGCGGGTACGGCATGTACTACCACATGGACATGCACGGCGGGCCCCACTCATTTGAATGGGTGGGTGCCACCTACCTGCCCAAAGTGTGGGAGGAGATGACCGCCGCTTACGAATACGGCGTGCGGGAGATCTGGGTAACGAACATCGGTGATATTGGCACGCAGGAGTTCGGGCTTTCTTACTTCCTGGACCTGGCTTATGATATTGACGCCTGGGGCGGGCAGGATGCTGCCATTACCACCCAGTACACCGCACAGTGGGTGCGCCGCAACTTTGGCGCGGCTTTTGCACCGGCGGACCTGCCCCGCATTGAGGGCATCATCACCGACTACACCCGCCTGCTGGCCCGCAGAAAGCACGAGAAGATGGGGGAGAACACCTACCACCCGACCCATTACGGCGAGGCGGAGGAAGTGCTGCAAATTTCTGAGCATATCCTTACCGAATGTGATGCGCTGAAAACCGCCTGCCCGCAGGAGGACCTGAGCGCTTTTATCTCGCTGATCTACTTCCCGGCGTGCGGCACGGCCAATTTGATGAAGATGTGGATCCTGACCGGGCGCAACCATCTGTACGCCAAACAGAACCGCGTTGCCGCCAACCGGCTGGCCGATGAAGTGCAGGCCTGCATTGAAGCAGACGAAGCGCTGGTGAACGAATACCACACCGTGGACGGCGGCAAGTATTACGGGTTCGGGTTATCGGAGCACATCGGCTTTGTGTACTGGAACGACGAGGACAACAAGCTGCCCATCCGGATGTACATCACCCCGGCCAACCGGCCGCGGATGATCGTATCCCGCGTGGAAGATACCGAGTATGCCACCGGCTTTTGGTGGAATGGCCGCAAGCCGCAGGTATGGCAGGACTTTTTGCGGCCGGATGTCAGCCAGGTTGCGTTTGACGTTGCCTGCGGCAGCAAGTGCCCCATCAGCTGGCACATTGAGACCGACTGCCCCTGGATGCAGTTCAGCTGCACCGGCGGCACCGTGGCCGAAAATCAGCGCGTGACCCTGACGATTGACCGCAGCCAGATCACCGGCAAAGCGGCTGGACAGTTCGCTGTGGTGAATGAGCATATCCAGGAAGGGACCGGTGCGGCCAACATCATTGTGGAAGTGGACAATACGCCGGTCAGTTACCCCAAAGGAACTTTTGTGGAAGCCAACGGTTGCATTGCCATGGAAGCACAGCACTACACTGCCAAGCGGGATGTTCCCGGCGGCGGCTTTGCGCTGCTCAAGCCGTATGGCCGCCTGGGCACCGCGCTGAAAGTGTTCCCGGCTACCGCCAACTTTGAAAACAGTGAAGAGCGCCCCTATCTGGAATATGCGTTTGCTGCGGCAAAAGATGGAAACTATCACGTACAGTTCCATATGTCCGCCACCACACCGGTCACCTTTGAGCCAAAGCAGTATATCGGTTATTCGGTCAATGGCGGAGCGGTGCAGGTTGTAAACACCGTGCACGAGGAGAACCGACCGTTCTTTGGCAGCGAACAGTGGTACGCCGAGGGCTTTGCCAATGTAAAGCTGACCGAGGCCGTCATCCTGTGCCATGCGGGGGTCAACACACTGCGCTTTTATGCGGTCAGCCCAGCCATCATTCTGGAAAAGATCGTGCTTTGGCCGGACGGCACCACCCTGCCGGAATCCTACCTTGGCCCGCGGGAGAGTTACCGCTGCTGACGCAGCCAAGGCCAGCATAAAGCCAACAACAGATAAGTTCGAGGTATTGATATGAGTTCTACTATTTGCGCCCTTGCCACCCCACCGGGGGCAGGCGGCATTGCGGTCGTTCGGGTATCCGGACCGGAAGCGTATGCGGTGGTGGGGGAGATCTTCACCCCGCGCAACCCGGCAAAACGGGTTGCGGATGCCAAAGGCTACACCGCCATGCTGGGGCATTACCATCTGCGGGGTGAGGAGATGGATGAGACCATCGCCCTGTTTTTCCGCGCGCCACACAGCTACACTGGTGAGGATGTGATCGAGCTTTCAGTCCACGGCGGCAACGCCATGGCCCAGGGCCTGCTGGAAGCGCTGTACCTGGCCGGTGCTGCGCCCGCCGGCCCGGCGAGTTTACCCGCCGCGCACTGGAAAACGGCCGCATGAGCCTGACCCAGGCCGAAGCCGTGATGGAGATCATCTCCGCCGAAGGGCGGCAGGGGGCAGCGCTGGCAAAGTCCGCTTTGGACGGCGCGCTGGCACAGCGCATTGCGGGCATCCAGGCCGCTTTGCAAACGCTGGCTGCCCACCTGACCGCCTGGATTGACTACCCGGAGGAGGATGTGCCGGAGGTATCGCAGGCAGAGCTGATCGCCACACTGAGCGAGCAGAAGGACATGCTGGACCAGCTGATTGCCGGGTACGGGGCCGGGGCGGTTTTGCGCCGCGGGGTGGACTGTGTGCTGCTGGGCCGCCCCAATGTGGGCAAAAGCACCCTGCTGAACCTGCTGGCCGGGTTTGACCGCGCCATTGTGACCCCCATTGCGGGCACCACCCGTGATGTGCTGGAGCAGGCCGTGATGCTGGGGGATACCGGCATCCGGCTGAACCTGTTTGACACCGGTGTGCGGGATGTGGGGGAACACGGCGATGCTGTGGAAGCCGAGGGCATCCGCCGCAGCTGGAAAAAGCTGGAGGAAGCCGGGCTGGTGCTGGCCGTGTTCGACCTGGCCGCCCCGCTGAATGAGGAAGACCTGGAAATTGCACGCCGCTGCCAGGGCCGCCCTGCGCTGGCCATCCTGAACAAGCAGGATCTGGCCGGGCAGGGGGAAGCATTCACTGCCGCACAGCAGCAGTTAGCGCCTTACTTCAAGGCCATCATTCCGCTGACCGCGCGGGACGCCGCCAGCCTGCAGCCTTTGTGTCAGGCGGTCGCCCAACTGCTGGGCACCGCCAACCTGGACCCCAACGCTGCCGCGCTGTGCAGCGCCCGCCAGCTGAGCGCCGCCAAGGAAGCCCGCGATGCCCTGGCCGAAGCCCTGCACAGCCAGGAGGACGGCTTTGGGCTGGATGCTGCCGGGGTGTGCATCAGCGATGCGCAGCGTGCCCTTGCCCGCCTGACCGGTGAGGACGCCACCGAAGCTACCATTGACGAAGTGTTTTCTACCTTCTGTGTGGGCAAATAACCCACCTGTTCTTCTGCGTTTCAAGAGCGCCTGTTTACCCGCTATTTTCTGCGGGGGCAGGCGCTCTTTTATTGTGTTCCGGGCGCGGCTGTGATACAATGAAGTGACGAAAATTTCTTCCATCAAAGAGTTTTGATTTGAGGCATAGAGATTATGGATTTTTTGGGAAATTATGATGTGGTCGTGGTGGGTGCCGGACACGCCGGAATTGAAGCCGCCCATGCGGCAGCCATGCTTGGCGCCAAGACGGCGATCTTTACGTTGACATTGGATTTTATCGGCAACATGCCCTGCAACCCGTCCATTGGCGGCACAGCCAAGGGGCATCTGGTGCGGGAGATCGATGCGCTGGGCGGTCTGATGGGCATTGCGGCGGACGCCACCTTTTTGCAGAGCCGGATGCTGAACCGCGGCAAAGGCCCCGCGGTACACAGCCTGCGCGTACAGACTGACCGCAAGCGCTACCACATGTGGATGAAGCACGCGCTGGAGCTGACCCCCAACCTGGAAATTCACCAGGCGGAGATCGTGCGGCTGGATGTGCAGGACGGCCATGTGTGCGGGGTAGTAACGGCGCTGGGCGGCTATTACAGCTGCAAGTGCGTGGTGATTGCCACCGGCACAGCGCTGGGCGGGCGCATTTTTGTGGGCGAAGCCCACTATGACGGCGGCCCGGACGGCACCCATGCGGCCACCGCGCTGACCAAGGATCTGACGGCCCACGGTGTGCCGCTGCGCCGCTTCAAGACCGGCACCCCGGCCCGCGTACACCGCCGCAGCATTGACTTCAGCAAGCTGGACTGCCAGCCCGGCGACCCGGACGAACTGCTGCAGCCGTTCAGCTTTATGACCCACAAGCCGATGCACAACAAGGTGGACTGCTACATTGCTTACACTAACCCGGAGACCCACAAGGTCATCCTGGACAATCTGAGCCGCTCGCCGCTGTACGGCGGGGACATTCAGGGTGTCGGCCCGCGGTACTGCCCTTCGATTGAAGATAAGGTGGTGCGCTTTAAGGGCAAGGAACGCCACCCGGTGTTTGTGGAGCCCTGCGGCGAGGACACCGAGGAGATGTACCTGCAGGGGATGAGTTCCTCCCTGCCGGAAGCCGTGCAGAATGCCATGTACCGCACCATCAAGGGGTTTGAGAACCTGGAGATCATGCGCCCGGCTTATGCCATCGAGTATGACTGTGTGGACCCCACCAGCATGCTGCCCACGCTGGAAAGCAAAGTGATCGGCGGCATGTACGGGGCAGGGCAGTTCAACGGAACTTCCGGCTATGAGGAAGCCGCCGCGCAGGGCCTGCTGGCCGGCCTGAACGCCGCCCGCCAGGCTCTGGGCAAGAGCGAGCTGGTACTGGCACGGCATACTTCCTATCTTGGCACGCTGGTGGACGACCTAGTAACCAAGGGCGTGATGGCCTACCGCATGATGACCAGCCGCAGCGAGTACCGCCTGAGCCTGCGGCAGGACAACGCCGATGAGCGCCTGACCCCCATTGGCCGGGAATACGGCCTTGTGGACGACACCCGCTGGGCGGCGTTCACCCACGACATGGAAGTGAAAAAGGCCGAGCTGCACCGGTTGGAAACCACCAAAGTACCGCTGGCGGAGCTGCGCACCGTTGCCCCGCCGGAAGTGCTGGAAACGCTGGGTGAATCCGGCGGCACGGCGGCGGAGCTGCTCAAGCGGCCCGGCGTACACTATGAGCTGCTGGCCAAGGTGATTGGCCGCGGGCAGGATGTGAGTGCTGCCATGGCCTTGCGCATTGAAACCGAGATCCGCTATGCCGGTTATATTGCCCGTGAGCAGCGCGCTATCCACGAGGTACAGCGCCACGAAAATGTGGTGATCCCCGATGACTTTGATTACGCCCCGCTGGAAACCGTGACGCTGGAAGCCCGCGAAAAACTGGCGAAGATTCGCCCCCGCACGCTGGCACAGGCCGGACGCATTCCTGGTGTAAGCCCCAGCGACCTGGCCCAGCTAAGCATTGCCCTGATGAAAGCAGGGAAGACTGCGGCAGAATAAGGGGCGGGATACTCATTTTAAATTAAAAAAGAATAGAGAATAATGAATAATTGTTGTGTGATGCCCACGGCATCACATTTTAATTAAGTCAGCTGTTCCGGAAAAAATCATGGTCGCTCCATCGCAGCCAACCTATTTTATTTGCGCCGCAGCGGGCGGCGCACCGACATTGTTCTTTATTCATTATTATTTATTATTTTTATAAAGGAGCTTATATGATCGATAAAGAACGCCTTGCACAAAAATGTTCCACGTGGAACATTGTGCTGAGCGGTGCCCAGCTGGACCTGCTGGACCGCTATGCGGAAATTCTGGTGGATTACAACCAGAAGGTGAACCTGACGGCCATCACCAGCCCGGAGGGCATTGAGGACCGCCACTTTGCGGACAGCCTGCTGTTTGCCGCCCAGCCGGAAGTAACCGGCAAACTGGTGGACGTTGGCACCGGGGCAGGGTTCCCCGGTGTGGTGGCAAAAATTTTCAAGCCGGATTTGCAGCTGACCCTGATGGAGCCCACCGGCAAGCGGGTGGACTTTTTGAAGTACCTGTGCGGGGAACTTGGCCTGACGGGGGTAGAGTTCGCCAAGGAGCGCGCAGAGGAAGCCGCCCGCAAAATCTGGCGTGAACAGTTTGATGTCGCCAGCGCCCGTGCGGTAGCCGCCCTGCCGGTGCTGTGCGAATACTGCCTGCCGCTTGTGCGTGTTGGCGGGGTGTTCATTGCAATGAAAGGCCCTGATGCGGATGCTGAGTTGGGCGGTTCCGCTGCCGCCCTGAAAAAGCTGGGCGGTGCCTACGGCGATACCCGCGCGTTCACCCTGCCGGACGGCAGCGAGCGGCGGCTGGTGGTTTGCAAAAAGATTTCGCAAACGCCGACAGCTTACCTACCCGCAACGGCGGAAAAATTGCAAAAAAAGCCTCTTTAATTTAACAAAACTCCGGGTTTTACCTCGAATTGCGGCGAACGAATTTTCTTTCTAACCGGTTTGGCCTGTGCTATGCTTTTGATAAAAGGCAAGCACAGGCTTTTTTATTGCCTGTGCGGGGGAGGGAGAAGCCATATGTCCAAACCGGATAAAAAAGCCGCCAATCAGAAACCCGGCAAAATTGTTTTACTGCCGGTGGAGCAGATCGAGCCATCGCCGTTCCAGGCGCGCACCGCCTTTGATGAAACCGAGATTGCGGCGCTGGCTGTCAGCATTTTACAGAACGGGCTGCTGCAGCCCATCAGCGTGCGCAAGACAGGCTACCACAAGTACCAGCTTGTGGCAGGGGAGCGGCGGCTGCGGGCCTGCCGCCTGGCGAAGCTGGAACGCATCCCGGCCATCATTCAGGACTTTGACGACAGCGAAACCGCTGCGCTGGGGCTGCTGGAAAATTTACAGCGCGCCCAACTGGATGCCTTTGATGCGGCAAGGGGCATCCGGGAGGTGATCCGGCTTTGGAACTGCACCCAGGCCGAAGCTGCACGCCGCCTGGGGTTAAGCCAGCCCGCGCTGGCCAACAAGCTGCGCTTACTTACCCTGACCACCGCCCAGCAGCAGCTCTGCACCGCTGCCGGTCTGACCGAGCGCCACGCCCGCGCTGTACTGCGCCTGCCGGAAAGCCGCCGCACCGCCGCGCTGGAAAAGATCGCACGGGACAAGCTGAGTGTGCGGGAAGCCGATCGTCTGGTGGACGCCATGCTGGCTGCCCCCAAAGACACCCCCGGCCCCTGCCGCAGCACGGTGCCGATGGTGGGGGATGTGCGGCTGTTTGTAAACACCTTACAGCACGCGGTTGACCTGATGACCCAGCGGGGCATTCCCGCCGTGACCAGCTGTGAGCAAGCGGATGGATTTTTGGAATACACGGTACGCATCCCCACCGCTACCCCTGCACCGCTGCCCGTGCCCAACACGCTGCCGGCGTGCCATGAGCCGGAGATGCCGAGCGGGGAAGGAAGCAGCCTTAGGGAAGAGGATGAGTTAGTTAGGAGTTAGAAGGGAGGAGTTAGGAGTTTGGGCGAATGCGAAATTATGGCAATACCGCATAATTCTAAGTGCCGATACGGCGAGCGAGGTGCGGCAGATGCTAAGCCAAAAGCGCAGATAATACTGGATGCTGCAAAGGTGAGCGCCGCCAGTGGCGGAAACAGCGAACCGAAGCAGGGGCAGCGGTCGCAGAGTGCGAGGGGCTTTTGCCCCCGAAGCACGATGCAGGTACCGCAACCCGACATTATCGAGCATTTTGGCAACACAGATGCCGTGCCGCAGCCGCCGGAGCGGTGCTTAAGCCGCAAGGCGGGAATTGTGCGGTGTTGCCATAGCAAAGGCTCATCGTCCCCTACAAATTGACGTCAGGCACATCACAAAATTTATAATGCACAAGCAAGGCAAGGTTGCGGCGGGATGAAGGGCATCCCGCCCTACAGGACAATTTCTATGTTTGCAACGCATAATTAAACATTCTGCACGCCTTACCAATGCAGTTTTCTTGTTATATATTTAGGGGCACACTGTCTCTTCCTGCGCTTTTTCCCTCCGGAATGTTCCACGTGGAACATTCCGGGGGGATTTTTTGTGTTTTTGGGGGTTAGGACTTCCACAAAGGGGGCTGCTGTGTTATAATAAATAAGTTCTTAGCGGTTCCAAACGATACATGGAGGGTAAAATGGCAAAAGTAATTGCAATCGCAAACCAAAAGGGCGGCGTTGGCAAAACGACCACCTGCGTCAACCTTTCTTCCTGCGTGGCTGCACTGGGCAAAAAGGTTCTCGTGGTTGACCTTGACCCGCAGGGCAATACCACCTCGGGTTACGGCGTTGCAAAAAAAGGCCAGCAATCCAACATTTACACCTGCCTGATCAACGATGATGACGTTCGGCAGGCCATCGTTCACACCAAGTTCAACGCAGACCTGATTGCTTCCAACACGCAGCTGGCCGGTGCCGTGGTGGAGCTGGTGGAGCTGCCCCGGCGCGAAAACCGCCTGCGCAGCATCCTGGCACCGCTGATTCCTTTGTACGATTATGTGTTCATTGACTGCCCGCCCTCGCTGGATCTGCTGACCGTCAACGGTCTTTGCGCCTGCGATACGGTGCTGATCCCCATTCAGTGCGAGTATTATGCGTTGGAGGGGCTTTCGGAGCTGATGAATACCTTAAAGATCGTGCGCAAAAAATACAACCATTACCTGGACATTGAGGGCGTGGTGTTCACCATGTACTCCGGCCGGTTCAACTTAACCATGCAGGTGGTTGCACAGGTCAAAAAGTACTATGGCAACAAGGTTTACAAAACCGTTGTGCCGCGCACCGTGCGCCTTTCGGAAGCGCCCAGTTTTGGTATGCCCATCAATTTTTACGAGCCGAACGGCAAGGGCAGCGAAGCCTATATGGCCATGGCGCGTGAATTTTTGAAAAATAACGAGCGGGAATGACCCTGGTTTTCCTGTTTGGGAAAGGGAAGTGTGTGAATGGCAAAACGCAAATTGGGCGGCCTTGGCAAAGGGCTGGACAGCCTGTTTGAAGACCTGCCCATGACCGAAGATGCTAGCCCGGATCTGACCCGCCTGCCTGTGCGGGAGATCGAGCCGGACCCCGACCAGCCGCGCAAGAACTTTGACGAGGACGCCATGGCGGCCCTGGCAGAGAGCATTGGCGAAAACGGCCTGTTGCAGCCCATTGCGGTGCGCGCCAAAAAGACCGGGCCGGGCTATGTGATCATTGCGGGTGAGCGCCGCTGGCGTGCCGCGCGCATGGCCGGGCTGGATGAAGTTCCGGTTTTGATCAAAGATGTGACCGATGAACAGGCCGCTGCGCTGGCTCTGATTGAAAACTTACAGCGCGAGGACCTGGACCCCATTGAAGTAGCCGAGGGCTGCAAAAAGCTGATCGAGCGCTATGGTTTAACGCAGGAAGAAGCCGCCAAGCGGCTGGGCAAAAGCCGCAGCGCCATTACCAACGCCATGCGCCTGCTGAACCTGCCGGAGTATGTGCGGGATCAGGTGCGGACAGGGGACATCAGCGCGGGCCATGCCAAAGCGCTGTTAAGCCTTAGCTCACCGGAGCAGATGTCCGCCGCGGCGGACCAGATCATTGCCAAGGACATGAGCGTGCGCCAGGCCGAAGCTTTGTGCCGCAAAATGTCCAAACCGCCGAAACCCGCCAAGGAAGAGGATGCCTTTACCCGCCCGGTGCTTGCCGTGGAGGTGGAGGGTGCCCTGAAAGAGACCACCGGCAGTGAAGTGCATGTGGACTACAAGGGCGGCAAGGGCGTGCTGCACATTGCATTTTATTCTGATGCGCAGCTGCAGCAGTTCGCCGGGCTGCTGGGGCAGTATGACCCTGAGCAGGCCGCCGAGGCGGTCGATCCGTCCGGTGAGGGCGAGGCATAACTCTTTCATTTTATTACTTTAGATTTCAGGCATTTGCAAAATTACAAATAGAGGAAAGGATTTTGAATCATGCTGGATATTCGTTTTGTGCGTGAGCACCCCGATGAGGTCAAGGAGAACATTAAAAAGAAGTTTCAGGATGCCAAGCTGCCGCTGGTAGACGAGGTCATCAATCTGGATGCCGAGTACCGCGCCGCCATTGGCGAGGGTGACACCCTGCGCGCCAACCGCAACAAGCTTTCCAAGCAGATCGGCATGCTGATGGGCCAGGCTAAAAAGGACCCCAGCAAGGCCGCCGAAGCCGAGGAGATCAAGAAGCAGGTGACCGCACAGGCTGACCGCCTGAAAGAGCTGGAAACCAAGGAAGCCGAGCTGCAGGACAAGATCCGCGACATCATGTACACCATCCCGCAGATGATCGACCCCAGTGTGCCCATCGGCCCGGACGACAGCTGCAATGTGGAAGTACAGCGCTTTGGCGATCCTGTTGTGCCGGATTATCCCATCCCATCCCCATGTTGACATCATGGAAAGCTTTGACGGCATTGACCTGGATGCTGCAGGCCGCGTTTCCGGCAACGGCTTCTACTATCTGCTGGGCGACATTGCCCGCCTGCACGAAGCTGTTCTGGCTTACGCCCGTGATTTTATGATCGACAAGGGCTTCACCTATGTCATCCCCCCGTTCATGATGCACGGCGATGTGGTGAAGGGCGTTATGTCCTTCCCCGAAATGGATGCCATGATGTACAAGATCGAGGGTGAGGACCTGTACCTGATCGGCACTTCTGAGCACACCATGATCGGCCGTTTCATTGACCAGACCCTGGACGGTGCCAAGCTGCCCCTGACCCTGACCAGCTACAGCCCCTGCTTCCGCAAGGAGAAGGGTGCCCACGGCATTGAGGAGCGAGGCATTTACCGCATCCACCAGTTCGAGAAGCAGGAAATGATCGTCGTCTGCAAGCCGGAGGACAGCATGACCTGGTACGACAAGCTGTGGCACAACTCTGTTGAGCTGTTCCGCTCTATGGAGATTCCCGTTCGCCAGCTGGAGTGCTGCTCCGGCGACCTGGCTGACCTTAAGGTGAAGAGCTGCGACATTGAGGCTTGGAGCCCGCGTCAGCAGAAGTACTTTGAGGTTTGCAGCTGCTCCAACCTGGGCGATGCCCAGGCACGCCGTCTGCGCATCCGCTACAAGGATGAGAATGGCAAGACCCAGCTGGCCCATACCCTGAACAACACCTGCGTTGCCCCGCCGCGCATGCTGATTGCTTTCCTGGAGAACCACCTGCAGGCTGACGGCACCGTGACCATTCCGGCTGTTCTGCAGCCGTACATGGGCGGCAAGACCGTGCTGGTACCGAAGGAGAAGTAATTTTCTTTTTGGAGTTGTTTTCCAGCCTTTTTTGAAAAAAGGCTGGGCGGAAAACTTTAGGCAACACCGCACAATTCCCGCCTTACGGCTTAAGCACCGCTTCGGCGGCTGCGGCACTTAGAATTATGCGGTATTGCCTTTAATCAGACCAAATATAAAAAGCCCCGTGTGAGGGGAAAGGGAACAGGCGCAGGTCTGTTGAGCTTTCCCCGGCACGGGGCTTTTGGGGGTCAGCCTTTTTCAAAAAGCTGGGCCGCCGAAACAAAACGGAAATTGCAAAACAAAAATCTCAGCCGTGCGGTATCCTACCTGCACAGCTGAGATTTTGGGCAATACCGCATAATTCTAAGTGCCGATACGGCGAGCGAGGTGCGGCAGATGCTAAGCCAAAATGCTCGATAATACTGGATGTCTTATCGAGCATTTTGGCAACGCAGATGCCGTGCCGCAGCCGCCGGAGCGGTGCTTAAGCCGTAAGGCGGGAATTGTGCGGTGTTGCCTTTGTTTTGTGTCTGTTTTTATTGCGGTTACTCTTCCTCTTTCCAGTGCTTCAGCTGGGAAAGGTAAGTATCAAACTGGGCGCGGCAAACGGCGGCGGGGGCGTTATCCGGGTTGGGCATATGTGCCATCAGATAATCCAGCAGGGAAGCTTTGGTGGGATAGGCGAACTGGCCATCGGCATAGCACCACTTACAATAATCCTCATTAAAGGCACCATCCGGCCCTTTGCTCAAGGTGGAATCATCCAGCGGCATGCCGCAACACTGGCAGACCAGGGTGCGCGGGCTGCCCAACAGGGTGTTGATGGAGACATCAAACAGCTGGGACAGCAGTTTCAGAGTTTCGGTGTTGGGCACGGTTTCGCCGGTTTCCCAGCGGGACACGGCCTGGCGGGTCACATATACTTTTGCGGCCAGTTCTTCCTGCGATAACCCTTTGGCGGTACGCAGCTGCAAAATAACTTGCCTAGTTTCCATGGCATTGCCTCCTTTATCTTTTTATCGGTAGGATAGCATAGCGGGCTGCGTTTGCCAAGCAACGGAAAGTTGCATTTTAGACTTTGTTTTTCAGGACGATTCAACCCAGCATGGCACCCAGGGCGTCCAGCGCCGTGCGCAGGGCGGGGGCGGCGGGCTGGCCCGGTGCGCTGGAAACACCTGCCGTGGCAAAGCCTGCACAGCTGCCAAACGCTGCGCCGCAGATGCGGCTGACCATCCCCTGCTGGCCCATGGACATGGTGATGAGCGGGGTATCGTTCCCTGTGGCTTGGGCTGCCTGGGCGGTGGCTTCCAGCAGACGGGCGGTATCCGCCGGGGTGTGGGGCATTACGGCCAGCTTGGCGATATCTGCCCCGCGGCGGACCATATCAGTCAGGGTGTTGACCATCGTTTCGGTGGGCGGAGTCTCGGCAAAGTTATGGCTGCTGAACACGGTTTTTACGCCGCTTTCCCGCGCCTGCTGCTGGATGGCAGCAATGACCGCCGGAGCCGTGCTGGCTTCGACATCCAGCAGATCCGCCAGGCCACTGTGGCAGATAGCAGTGCCGAGTTCGCCGTATGCGGCATCGGTGAGATCGGCAAGACCGCCCTCTTTTTTGGTTCGGATGGTGGCCAGTAGGGGAACGCCCTGCCCAATGGCGGCACGGGCGGCGCACAGCACGTTTTGCACGTTAGGGAGCATCCAATATCGAAAGGGCATCCAAACGCAGCTCTACCACGTCCCCAGCCGCCCCAGCGGCGGCAGCGTTGGAAAGGTCGTTGGCCATAACGGGTACCAGGATCTTAAAGTTGGTCGGGGCAGTGTCCCGCGGGGGCAGCAGCGTTACGCCGCGCACAGTAATGGCAGGCATGGGGTTTCCTCCTTCAATGTTCCACGGGCAGCGGGCAATGCCGCTGCAAAATATACCAGTATTGTAGCACAAGGCGGCGGCTGGCACAAGAAAAAGCCCCCGCGCACAGCACGGGGCTTTGGCAGCCGCCGGGGGCGTACATTGTTCCCGGCGTGGGTCGTCAGTATTATAATAAAAACTTTATCAGAAAGCAGCGTACTTATAACGATGCGGAACAAACGGAATGACCAACATTATACCTGTTCCACAAAAATACGATTTTACTGTTTTACAAGCGCATAAAAAGCAAGGAGAGTTTTAGGGCAATACCGCATAATTCTAAGTGCCGATACGGCGAGCGAGGTGCGGCAGATGCTAAGCCAAAAGCGCAGATAATACTGGATGCTGCAAAGGTGAGCGCCGCCAGTGGCGGAAACAGCGAACCGAAGCAGGGGCAGCGGTCGCAGAGTGCGAGGGGCTTTTGCCCCCGAAGCACGATGCGGGTACCGCAACCCGACATTATCGAGCATTTTGGCAACGCAGATGCCGTGCCGCAGCTGCCGGAGCGGTGCTTAAGCCGCAAGGCGGGATTTGTGCGGTGTTGCCTTAGAATGAAAGAGCAGCATGCTGCCCGCTTCGGGATCTATCTGTCAGGATGGTCCTGTTGGCGCTGGGCATTGACAGGCTGGGGGCATCGGCCATTGTATCGGTACCATGCACCGTCAGCCAGGGGACCGGACGGGATTTTGCCAACCTGACCTTGATCGTATACCACATTCCGGTTGCGGCACAGTTCGTGATCAAGGGGCCGGGCGGCTGATTGACCTGCTGCAAATCGTAGTCAGCATTGTGTTCACCCGGTTCATGGCGTTGTTCCAGCACACCATTACCTGCCAGAGCGTCCTTTTGCCTTCCCGCAACACGGAACAAAGCGAGAAATGGCGCACTGTGGGGGTTGGACAGCTTTTGTCCGATCGTTTCCCGCAATCTCTCCAGCGTTTTTATCTGTACAAAAAGAGCAGCGTTTCTTCTGCCGCATGGCAAAAACGCTGCTCTTTTTCAAATGCTGATTTTGCGCTGGATCTTACAGTTCGATCTTACCGAACATGTCAAAATCATCCCCATCATGGATGCGCGCGGTGCGGGCCGGGGCCTGCGGGCGGGCGTTGGGATCACGCGGGGCGCTGGCAAATTCGCGCTCCGGCACGCTGGACGGGCGGCCATAGCCGCGGCCGCCATTGCGGCTGCCACCGCGGTTATCACGCGGGGGACGGCTGCTGTTGCCGCGGTAACCACCGCCGCGGCGGTTATCGTTGCGGGGGCCGCGGTTGCCGTTAAAGCTGCGGCCATTGCGATTGCCGCGGTTGGGGCCGCTGCGGCGGCCGCGCGGTGCATCACGATCCGGCAGGTTGCTGGCGTTGGGGTCGGTGGAATAAATCACCACGCGGCGGTCGGGGCCTTCGCCCTTGCTCTCGCTGCGTACGCCCTCGATCTCAGCCACAGCGGTATGGATGATGTGGCGCTCGTAGGGGTTCATCGGCTCCATCTCGTAATAGCAGCCGGTGCGGATCACACGGTTGGCAATGCGCACAGCCAAGGCCGTCAGGTCGTCTTCGCGCTTATTGCGGTAGCCGCCCACATCAATGCCCAGCTTGACGTAAGGGCCTTCCATCCGGTTGACCACCAGGCTTGCCAGATAGGAAAGGCTCTCCATCGTTTCGCCGCGGCGGCCAATGAGTGCGCCCAGGTGGGCACCCTCAACATGCAGAATGGTAGCTTCTCCCTTTTTGCCTGCGGTAAGGTGAACTCCTCCACGCCCATCAGGTGGAAGATGGCGGTCAGGTAATCCACCGCAGCCTGCAGGCGGGGGTCAGCGGCAATATCCAGCGGGGTCTCGGCTTCCGCCGGGGCAGCATCCTCTGCCGCGGGTTGTTCGGCCGCTTCTTCTGCCGGGGCGGGTTCGGGTTCAGCGGCAGCCACCGGGGCAGCAGGCGTGGTTTCCGGCTCGGTATCGGCAGTTTCCACGGTAACTTTTACTTTTGCAGGGGTCACTTTCAGGCCCAGGAAGCCGGTTTTCTGCGGCATTTCCAGGATCTCATAGCTCACACCCAGGTCGTCACGGTCAACGCTGAGCGCTTCGCAGCCCAGCTGAATGGCTTCTTCCACCGTTTTGGCGGTTGCAACATATTCACGCATGATTACTACCTCCTTCTTTATAGGGCGGTCTTACTTCTTCTTTTTGCCTTTCTGGGCCTTCTGGGCTTCCATCTCGGCGCGCTGCTCGTCCGTCCGTCAGGGGACGGTACGGTCATTGGCGTACTTTTCGGCATCCAGCTTGCGGGCGTATTCAAGGCGCATCTGGTCCAGCTGACGCTTGTTGACGTTCTTTTCGACCTTTTTGCCGCCTTCTTCGACGGTAACGGTCTTGATCTCTTTCTTGGCGGCGCGCTTGGCGGCAACTTCGGCTTCGTACTGAGCCTTGAACTTTTCGGGGTTATACACCTTGTAGGTCAGCACGGTCTGCAGCATCATGAAGATGTTGGAGGTGCCGTAGTACAGGGAGAAGCCGACAGGCATCTGGAAGCACATGAAGACGAACATGATGTTCATGCCCCACATCATGACCTTCATGCTGCCCTGCATCTGGGCCTGCTGGCCGGACATCTTGGTGCTGAGCACCTGGGAGATGCACATGGTAACCGCAGCGATGATGGGGAAGATCATGATCAGGCTGAAGCTGAAGCCGGTGATGGTGCACATATCCATGCCAAGGAAACTGGTGTTAAAGTTGGCAATGGAGCTGAGCTGCTCGGTAGTCAGGCCGGTATCCACACCACTGGAAAGGCCGGCGTGGATTGCTTCGATCAGGCCGGTCTGGGCCGCTGCGCCGTTGGCAGCAATGCCAAGTGCGGTGCAGGCGGCGCTGATGGCGTCCTTGGGGATGCCGAGAATGTACTGCACAGGGCGGTAAACAACCTCCACCATGCCGAACAGGACCAGCATATTGACAAGCATCGGCAGGCAGCCTGCAGTGGGGGAGTAGCCATACTCCTGCTGGAACTTGAGCATTTCCTCCTGCATTTTTTCCTGGTTGTTCTTGTACTTTTGCTGGATTTCATTGATCATCGGTGTAAACACCGACATCTTGGCCATGGACTTCTGCTGTTTGATCATCAGCGGAAGCATGAGCAGTTTGATGATCACGGTGAAAACAATCATCGTGACGGCGAAGTTCGGGATCATCTGATACAGCATACGCATCAGCGGTCCCAGGATCATTGCGAGGAATCCCATATTCTATCCTTCCGCCCTGCCCGCACGCAGGGCATTTATTTTATAAAGAAGGTCTTCGCCGTGCGGTGAGAAGACATGAGAGGCGAGAGTAATAGAGAATAACTAAGAAAGAATAATGAATCATGGTGGTTGGCATCTGCGGTGCCTTTATTTTGGAATATTAGATCCTAAAAGTTCTGCTGCGGGTTTTGGCTCGGCAGAACCCTAATTTTTTGAGCTGCGCCGCTCCGGCGCAGCGGTCCACCAACATTATTCTTTTCTTTATTCTTTTTTAATTTAGTTTAATTCAGCCTTATCGCTTTTCTCTGAACAGCTTCCGCTCTGGGTTCATCCAGCGCCCCTTTTCCGGCACGGGGTCATAGCCGTACTTGCCAAAGGGGTTGCAGCGCAGAATGCGCCACAGGCCCAGCAGCAGGCCTTTGGCCGGGCCATGCACCTGGATAGCCTGGATCATATACTGGCTGCAGGTTGGGGTAAACCGGCAGTTATGCCCCAGCAGCGGACTAATGACCTTCTGGTAGCCGCGCACCAGGGCAATCAGCACCCGGCTGATCACTCCGGTGCACCGTTCGGCTGCGGTTTGGCCGCTGGCTGCTGCGGCACCGCGGCAGCTTTATCCGGCAGGCCGGCTTTGCGCATCAGGCCCGCCAGTGTTTTGCTCAGTTGGGTGCTTTTCAGGTAGGGCGTGCGGGCACGCGCTACTAAGATTATATCATATCCGCCGATATTTTGCGAGAGGTGTTCCGAAAGTGCTGCGCGCATAATGCGCCGCGCACGGTTGCGCTGCACGGCATGGCCCACCTTTTTAGTGGCGGTCAGTCCGATGCGGGTATAGCCCAGCCGGTTTTTGGCCACATACAGCACCAGATTGGGGTGAACATAGCTTTTTGCCGCGGGCATAAATGCGGGAAAATTCCTTATTTTTTTTGTCAGGGTTCGATAGCGCATGGCGGGGTTCCTCCGGCATGGTAGGATTATGGCCTGCACGGCTTAATACGTGCAGGGAGTGAGAATGGATGGTGCACCGGAACTGTTATAGGCCAAGGCAAAACGCCGAAAAAACGGGTTTGCCTTTGTGAAAATGCTCCAAATTTTGGCTTTTTTCCAGTACATCCTAGCAAAAAAGGCCGCTGACAAGAAATCAGCAGCCTTTGTTTGCATGTGTTTGCGAAACCTGTGCCTGAAAAATCAGACGGTCAGGTTCTTGCGGCCCTTAGCACGGCGGCGGGCCAGCACCTTACGGCCGTTCTTAGAAGCCATGCGCTTCAAAAAGCCATGAACGCGGCTGCGCTGACGCTTCTTCGGCTGGAAAGTCTGCTTCATTTCGTATTCCCTCCTTCAAAGTTTCCCCAATACTGGGCATTTTTTGGCGATTTACGCTTGGCAAATGCCCGTAGATACAGGGGCAGCCTTGCAGACTTTGATTATAGCGCAAGGACGGCAAGTTTGTCAATAGCAAACCGCGAAAAAATCCACACGGCGATCCAATGCCAGGCGCGAAGGATTGGATTTTGCGCTCTGCGCGGGCGGACCCAGCAGACAAATAGATGCAAACGAGCCCGCTGTGTGGTGTGGATTTGGTGGAATGTTGGTTCAAAACCTGCATTTTTTGCCATATTTTCAACTTTTATTGCCCATATCGTGGAAAATTGTACCCTATTATAATTGTATTGGGGGTAAATTTATGCTATACTATATCTGTATCTCTGTGTCTAAAAATCGGCAGAGCGGGCTTTCGGGCCTGCTTTCCGCGGGTTGACACAGCGGTTTTGGCGGACCGGGAAAGGCAACATCTTCCCCGCAGCTGCCGGCTGCTGCATGCTCCGCCCGCCTGCCCAAGAATTTTAGGCCGTGCAGCAATACCCTGCCGGATGCAGCCGGAATTTTGTGGAACGATGCGGCGCTCTTACTTTATAATGGGGGGCGGCTTGTGTTTTGTTTGCAAAAATTGGGCGGCAGCCTGCGGGGCGGCAGTGCATTGCCTTGACTAACACAAAAGTGGGGGAGTATCCATGGATTCATTCAACGACGTACTGGACGCGGCCAAAGCCTATTGCCGCGAACATACTGCCGACGCGACGTACCAGTATTACATCAGCGGGCTGAAAGCGGTCAGCTTTGAAAATTCCAACTGCATCACGCTGGAAGTCCGCAATGATTTTATCTGTAAGATCGTGTCTGACCGTTATACGGGTCTGCTGAAGGATGCGTTTAAGGCTGTACTTGGCTTTGATGTTGAGGTCAAGTTCACTGTGCCGCAGCCTGAACCAGAGGCTGCCAAAGAAAAACGCCCAATGGATGAAGCCAGCCTGCCCTCGGGCCGGTATGATTTCACCTTTGAAAACTTCATCCGCGGCCCGTCCAACCAATTTGCCTTTGCGGCGGCGCAGGCGGTTGCGGCAAACCCGTCCGGCGCTTACAATCCGCTGTTCATTTACGGACCGTCCGGTCTGGGCAAAACGCATCTGCTGAACGCAATTCAGATCGAGATCCACAAAAACCATCCGGACTACAATATCGTCTATGTGGACTGCGAAAAGTTTACCAACGAGATCATCACCGCGGTCAAAATGGCAACGACCGAACAGTTCCGCCAGAAATACCGCGAAGCTGATGTGTTGCTGATCGACGATATCCAGTTTTTGGCGGGCAAGGAATCAACGCAGGAAGAGTTTTTCCATACTTTTAATACGCTGCATAATGCCGGCAAGCAGATCGTGCTGGCATCCGACCGGCCGGCCAAGGAGATCAAGAGCCTGGAAGAGCGTCTGCGCACCCGGTTCGAGTGGGGCCTGACGGCGGATATCCAGCCGCCTGATTTCGAAACCCGTGTGGCGATCGTCAAGCGCAAGGCCGAATTGCTGAATCTGGATCTGCCTGATGACGTTGCGGAATATATCGCCAACCATCTGAAGCAGAACATCCGCCAGCTGGAGGGCGCAGTGAAAAAGCTGAACGCCTACTATATGCTGGAGGGTATTGCCCCCTGCATCGGCGTGACGACGACCGCCATCAAGGATACACTGAATGATACCCAGCCCATCCCCGTTACGATTGAAAAGATCATCAACGAAGTGGCGCGCACCTATAATGTGATTCCCTCCGACATCCGCGGGAAAAAGCGCAGCGCCAATGTGAGTGCCGCCCGCCAGATGTCGATGTATATCATCCGCGAGATCACCGGTATGAGCATGGAAGCCATCGGTTCCGAATTCCAGCGTGACCATTCCACCGTTGTGTACTCCATCAATACGATGGAGAAGAACATCGGCAAGGACCGCCACCTGAAGGAGACCGTGGACGACATCATGAAGAACATCCGTGCCTGATGCATGCTGCAGGTTGACAATGAAACGCCCGGCATTCTGCATGTTTATACACGAATATGCAGAACATGCCATGCTTTTTCCGGGTTTTCAAAACGGATATTCCGGGTTCCGACAGCAGTTTCAGACTTTCAACATTTTCAACTGATTTTTCAACAATTAACACGGATTTTCCACAAAGCAGGTTGAAAGGTCAGGTTTTCCACATTTGAGATTTTTTCTTTCCACGAGGTTTTGCGGAAAGTCAGGTCCTCAAAAATTGCTTCGGAATCAGAGGTTTCAGGCTTTTCCACAGATTCAACGTAGCCTACTACTATGACTATCAAAGTATCTAGTTTACCCTGACATTTTACGTGTTCTGCACCGTCAGGCCCATCAGCAAATAAGGATTATACAAAACGGATATTTCAGATTTCTGAACCATCTGCCAGGCTACAACACTTCACAGCTTTCTGTAAGTTTAGTGATTATATACGAGGTGACAACATTGAAGTTTGAATGTGACAAGTCGCTGCTGTCTGCTGCGATCGACGGCGTTTCCCGCGCCATCACCAACCGCGCGGCGATCCCCGTGCTGGAGGGCATTTACCTGAAAGCCGAAGGGTTCCAGCTGACGCTGACCGGCTACGATATGGAAATGGGCATCACCACCAACATTGAGTGCAATGTTCAGGTACCCGGCGAGACGGTTTTGGAAGCAAAGCTGTTTGGCTCCATGGTCAGCCGTATGCCGTCCGGCACCGTATCGGTGGAGCTGAATAACGAAGGCATGGCAATTATTTCTGGCGGCGTGGCAGAGTTTGAGATCCCCGCCATGAACGCGAGCGATTACCCCAGCCTGCCCAACACGGCAGCCGAAAATACCATGACCATTCCGACTTCGATGATGCGCGAGCTGATCGAAAAGACCATCTATGCGGTCGCTGTGGAAGATAAGAAGCCCGCACACACCGGTGAATTGTTCGTGATCGAGCCGGGCCGCCTGACGGTTGTGGCTCTGGACGGTTACCGCCTGGCCATCATTAAGCGGAATGTGGAATGCACCCGCGATATCCGCATTATCATTCCGGCAAAAACGCTTCAAGAGCTGCTGAAAATCATCGGCGGGCCGGACGAACCGGTCAAAATTGATGCAAACCGCCGCTATGTGGTGTTCACTACCAACGGCTACACCATCATGAGCCGGTTGATCGAGGGCGAGTTCCTGAATTATGAGAGCGGGATTCCCAAAGAGAGCCGCACCAAGGTCGTGATCGACTGCAAGAGCTTTATTGATACGCTGGAACGTGCTTCTTTGATTATTACCGATCGTTTGAAGAACCCGCTGCGCATCAATTTTGCACCGGATAAAGTAACTGTGCGCTGCCAGACCCCGCTGGGCAAGGTGGTGGATGAGTTTACGCCGGAAAGCATGGAAGGCTATTCCATGGAAATCGGGTTCAACAACCGCTACCTGCTGGATGCGCTGCGCTATTCCAAGTGCGAAAAGCTGCGCCTGGAGATCAACGGCCCCTTGAGCCCGGTAAAGGTCCTGCCGGTGGAGGGCGAAGACTTTATTTACCTGGTGCTGCCGGTACGCTTTAAGAATGAAGGCTGATACGATGGAAAAAGTACGAATTCACACGGAATTTATCAAATTGGATGCTCTGCTGAAATTTGCCGGCCTGTGTGAAACGGGCGGCGAAGCCAAGGAACTGATCCAGGGCGGAGAAGTGAAGCTGAACGGGGAACCCTGCACCATGCGCGGTAAAAAATGCGTGCCTGGCGATGTGGTGGAGCTGGAAGGCCGCCAGGTTCAGATCGCGGAGGGCTGCTGATGCGGTTGAACCGCCTTGCGGTGACGGATTATCGCAATTTATCCGCCGCTGTTTTGGAACCCGCCCCGCAGTTGACGGTTCTGTGCGGGGCAAACGGGCAGGGCAAAACCAACCTGTTGGAAGCCGTCTGGCTGCTGACTGGGGGCAAAAGCTTCCGTGGGGCAAAGGACGCCGAGCTGATCCGGCGCGGCGCTGACTTTGCCGTGCTGGAGGCCGCATTTGAAGCGGGAGACCGCCCCCAGGAAATACGGTTGACCGTTGGCGCCAAAGGAACCCAGCGCCCCGGCCGGACGGTACGTCTGAACGGAGCCGACCGCGGAAGAGCTGCTTCAATCGCAGGAACTTTTACGGCGGTGGCGTTTGACCCCAACCATCTGAGCCTGGTCAAAGGCGGGCCGGAAGGACGGCGGCATTTCCTGGATGCCGCGCTCTGCCAGCTGTACCCCGGCTACCTGGCGGCGGAACGGCGGTATTTACGCGTGGTAGCGCAGAAAAATGCGTTGCTGAAAGCGTATGACATCACCCCCGGCGGGGATGTTCTGCTGGAAACCTACAACGAAGCGCTTGTGACCTATGGCTGCGAAGTCATGCGGCGGCGTGCGGGGTATCTGGACCAGCTGGCCCCGGCGGCAGCGGCGAACTACCGTGATATTTCCAGCGGGGCAGAAAAGTTGGAGATCCAATACTGCCCCTGCTGCGATCCGGGCAGCCCGGAAGCGCTGGCGGCCAAGCTGCGCGAGGTGAAAAACACCGAGCTGCGGGCAGGCTTTTGCCTGACGGGGCCCCACCGCGAGGACCTGGAAATTTTAATTGACGGCCAGCCGGGAAAAATTTATGGCAGCCAGGGCCAGCAGCGCAGTGCGGTGCTGAGCATGAAGCTGGCGGAAGCCAGCGTGGCGGGCGAGGTGCTGGGCGAACATCCGGTGATGCTGCTGGATGATGTGCTCAGTGAATTGGATGACGCACGCCAGACGTATCTATTGACCCGCATTGAGGACAAGCAGACATTTGTGACCACCTGCGATTCCGCCGCCTTTGCCCGAACCAACGGCAAGCTGGTCTTTGTGGACCACGGAACCGTGCGGGAGGGTTGAGGTTTTGCTTTACGGGGGATTTTGTTCCCTTTTTTGAAAAAAAGGGAACCGGAAAAAACTTTTAATCATCTTTATAATAATAGAAAACTAAAAGTAAAACGCAGTCTTAAAATAAGCGCTGATGAATGCAAAGTTCAAAATGAAAACATTGCAAAAATTGACGCGATGCGGAAATAAAATTTCTAAATTTTGAGACGACCAAAGGGCGGCGCAGAGTGCCATCCCATTCCTGAACCGTGATCCCCAAAAGACAAACCCGGCAGTTTGTTCTGCCTCCAATTCCTAATTGCTAAGGCAACACCGCACAATTCCCGCCTGACGGCTTAAGCACCGCTCCGACGGATGCGGCACGGCAAAAATGCTCGATAAGACATCCAGTATTATCTGCGCTTTTGGCCTAGCAGCTGCCGCACCTCGGCACTTAGAATTATGCGGTATTGCCCTAATTTCTCATTACTAATTATCATGTATCTTCACTTAGGTCAGGATTTTATCGTAAATACGCGGGACGTCATCGGGGTGTTTGACCTGGATACCGCAACCGATGCGGGCCAGAAGGCAAAGATCACCGATGAATTCCTGCGGCATGCCCAGCAGGAAGGGGCTGTTGTGGATGTGAGCGGCAGTATGCCAAAAAGCTTTGTCCTGACAGATTTTCCCGATGATACGGTTTATATTACCCAGATATCCACCGCCGCCATCCGCAACCGCGCGGCAAAGTTTGATATGGGGCAGTAAAACTGCAGAAAAACGTTAGGCGGACAAAAAAGCGTCTATAATTTTTACAGATACAAAAATGCACCCCAGATATACCAAAGGGCAGGTTTTACCCTGATAACGGCAGAAATGCCGGTTTAAGCTTTTGAAAAAAAGCTGCCGAAATCCCCGCACCTCGTAAGAAATGGGAGGAAAGTTCATGTCAGAAGAAATCATCACCGAAACCAACCGCGAAACGGCGACCGACCATGAGTACGGCGGCGCGCAGATCCAGGTCCTGGAAGGGCTGGAAGCTGTGCGCAAGCGCCCCGGCATGTATATCGGTTCCACAGGCCCTTCCGGTCTGCATCATCTGGTTTATGAAATCGTGGATAACTCCATCGATGAAGCTCTGGCCGGGTACTGCACCCATATTGAAGTGACCATCAAGCCGGGCAATATCATTGAAGTCAGTGATAACGGCCGCGGTATCCCGGTGGATATCCAGCCCAAACTGGGCATCCCGGCTGTCACGGTCGTGTATACCGTGTTGCATGCCGGCGGCAAGTTTGGCGGCGAGGATTCCGGCTACAAAGTGGCTGGCGGTCTGCACGGCGTCGGCGCCAGCGTTGTAAACGCGCTGAGCGAATGGCTGGTTGTGCATGTGCGCCGTGACGGCGCCGAGTACGAGCAGAGTTTCAAGCGTGGAAAACCGGATGGAGACCTGAAAAAGATCGGTGTGGCGGCATCTACGGGTACCACCGTTACTTTTAAGCCAGACCCGGAAATGTTCACCGAAACCACCGAATACGATTATGAGATCCTGCTCAAGCGCCTGCGGGAAGAAAGCTTCCTGAACGCCGGTGTGCGCATTACCCTGACGGATGAGCGCCCCGAAAGCATTGAGAAAAACGACGGTGTACCGCCGCAGGAATCCATGTGCTATGAGGGCGGCGTGCGCAGCTTTGTGCAGTATCTGCATGAAAAGCGCGACCTGACCCCGCTGCACCCGCAGGTCATCTATATGAAAGGCGAAGCCAACGGCGCTGTGGCCGAAGTTGCTTTGCAGTACTGCGACAGCTACAACGAGCTGATCCTTTCTTTTGCCAACAACGTGCACACCCCGGAGGGCGGCACCCACGAGGAAGGCCTGAAAACCGCGCTGACCCGCGTGTTTAACGAATTTGGCCGTGCCAAGGGCTACCTGAAGGAGAAGGATGAAAACTGGCAGGGCAGCGATGTGCGCGAAGGCATGATCGCCGTTGTTTCCGTCAAGCTGCAGGAAGCGCAGTTTGAGGGCCAGACCAAAGCCAAGCTGGGCAACACCTACATCAAGACGCTGGTTTCCAACATTGTGTACAACAAGCTCAGCGAATTTTTGGAAGAAAACCCTGCTGTTGCCAAGGCTGTGTTTGAAAAGGTGACCCAGGCAGCCCGCGCCCGTGCCGCAGCCAAAAAGGCCCGCGACCTGGTGCGCCGCAAGAGTGCGCTGGAAAGCAACCGTATGCCGGGCAAACTGGCAGACTGCCACGAGAATGACCCCGCCAAGACCGAAATCTTCATCGTCGAGGGTGACTCTGCTGGCGGCTCTGCCAAGCAGGGGCGTGATTCCAACATCCAGGCAATCCTGCCGCTGTGGGGCAAGATGCTGAACGTGGAAAAAGCCCGCGCCGACCGCATTTACGGCAACGACAAGCTGATGCCGGTTGTGACGGCACTGGGCACGGGAATTGGCGATGAATTTGACATCAACAAGGTGCGGTACCACAAAATCTTTATCATGGCTGATGCTGACGTTGACGGCTCCCACATCTGCACCCTGATGCTGACCTTCTTCTTCCGTTACATGCGGCCGCTGATTGAACACGGGTATGTGTATGTGGCACAGCCGCCGCTGTTCAAGCTGCAAAAGGGCAGCACCGTCAAGTATGCGTACAACGAAGACGAAATGAAGCAGCTTTCGGCTGAGATGCCGGGCGCCAAGGTGAACCGCTACAAAGGCCTTGGTGAGATGAACCCCGACCAGCTGTGGGAAACCACCATGAACCCTGATAACCGCGTGATCGTGCAGATCAAGATCGAAGATGCCGAGCGCGCCGACGAGGCGTTCAGCATCCTGATGGGCGAGCAGGTGGAACCCCGCAAGGAGTTCATTGAGCGCAACGCCAAGTATGCACGTCTGGACGTTTGATTCGCGGCTTTTTTGGCGGCTTTTTTGAAAAAAAGCCTGGCAAAAAACTTTAATCGTTTGGGTTAAAGAAAAGGCGGCAGGGGAGAGGGAGCAAAAAGCCCGCAGGTTTTGGAACGGTCAAGACCGTTCCCTACGGGGCAGGGCGAATGGCGGCCCCTGTAGGGGCGCACATTGTGCGCCCGCTGCGTGTGGGCAATCTATTACCACCCCAGATTACGGTGAAAATTTCCGCTGCCGCCAGACGCTGATGAATTTTGTTCTTGATATTTTGATGATAGAGTGAAGATTTTCGGTGAAGCTTTTGCAAAAGGGCTTTGAAACAATCCGAAAGGTGAGTTGAATGGAAGAAAATGTTATCATGGTGCCCGGTTCGGGCACGAAGGTCATTGTGCGCGATGTCAAGCAGGAGATCGAAACGGCATTTTTGGATTATTCCATGTCCGTTATCGTATCCCGTGCCTTGCCGGATGTGCGCGATGGCCTGAAGCCCGTACACCGCCGCATCCTGTACACGATGCACGAGCGCGGCAACGACCCCAGCCACCCGTACCGCAAGTCTGCGGATACGGTTGGTGCTGTGCTGGGTGCTTACCACCCCCACGGCGACGCCAGTGTGTATGACGCGATGGTGCGTCTGGCACAGGATTTCAGCCTGCGTTATCCGCTGGTTGACGGCCAGGGCAACTTTGGTTCCGTGGACGGCGACCCCCCGGCTGCTTACCGTTATACCGAAGCCCGCATGTCCAAAATTGCATGCGAAATGCTGACGGATATTGATAAGGATACCATTGACTGGGACCCGAACTTTGACGAAACCAAGAAGGAACCCCACATGCTGCCCAGCCGGTTCCCCAACCTGCTGGTCAACGGCAGCCAGGGCATTGCGGTCGGCATGGCCACCAACATCCCACCGCACAATCTGCGCGAAGTCGTCAGCGGCATGATTGCCCTGATTGATGACCCGGAAATTGATCTGGCGGGCCTGATGGAGCACATCAAGGGACCCGATTTCCCCACCGGCGGCGTGATTATGGGACGCAGCGGCATCCGTGCGGCATATGCCACAGGCCGCGGCAAGATCACCCTGCGTGGCCGTGCCGAGATCGTGGAGAAGAAGAACGGCCGGTATGAGATTGTGATCACCGAGATCCCCTACATGGTCAACAAGACCCGCCTGTTGGAATCCATCGGCGACCTGGTCAAAGATAAGCGCATTGAGGGCATCAGCGACCTGAACGACCTGTCCTCCAGCCGCACCGGCATGAAGATCCTGGTCGAGATCAAGAAGGATGCCAACCCGCAGGTAGTGCTGAACCAGCTCTACCGCTACACCCAGCTGCAGGACACCGTGGGTGTAATCATGCTGGCGCTGGATGACGGCGTGCCCAAGATCATGAGCCTGAAGACCATGATGCAGCGCTATCTGGACTTCCAGTTCCAGGTCATCCGCCGCCGCACGGCGTATGAGCTGAAAAAAGCCCAGGACCGTGAGCACATCCTGGAAGGTCTGCGCAAGGCTGTGGATATTGTGGATGAGATCATCGCCACCATCCGCGCCTGCAAGGGCGGCTTTGCAGAGGCAAAGGCGGCCATTATGGAGCGTTTCGGCTTCGACGACCCGCAGGCCGATGCTATCGTAAAACTGCAGCTGGGACGTCTCGCAGGCTTGGAAATCCTCAAGATCGACGAGGAGTTGGGCCAGCTGCGCGCCAGCATTGAAAATTACAAGGATATCCTGTCCAACGACGCCCACACCATGGAGATCGTCAAGACCGACCTGACGGCTCTGGCCGACAAGTACGGTGACGACCGCCGCACCTCCATTGAGGCGGTTTCCGGCGAAGTGGACATTGAGGACCTGATCCCCGAAGAGACCTGCGTCTTTACCCTGACCCATGAAGGCTACATCAAGCGCACGGCGGTGGACACCTACAGTGCCCAGAACCGCGGCGGCCGCGGTGTGGCCGGCATGACCCAGAAAGACAATGACTTTACCGAGGAACTGTTTGTTGGCTCCACGCATGACTACATGCTGTTCATGACGGACAAGGGCCGTGTGTACCGCCTGAAAGGCTACCAGGTAGCCGAGGGCAGCCGCACCGCCAAGGGCAGCCACATTGCCAACCTGCTGCAGCTGCAGGAGGGCGAGAAAGTTACCATCATGATGCGCCAGCCCGCCAACATGGACGAGGATGCCAGCTACATCACGATGGTAACGCGGCAGGGTCTGATCAAGCGCACGCCGCTTTCCCAGTTCCGCAACATCCGCAAGGGCGGCCTGAACGCCATTGCACTGAACGAGGACGATGCCCTTGTCTGGTGCCACCTGACAGGCGGCGAGGACGAGCTGATCGTGGCCACTCATGATGGTGCCGCCATCCATTTCAGCGAGGCTGGAGCGCGCGCTATGGGCCGCACAGGCCATGGTGTGCGCGTCATCAAGCTGCGTGATGGTGACTATGTTGTGGGCGTGGGCGTCTGCCGCCCCGGCGCAACCGTGCTGACCGTCACCGAGGACGGCAAAGGCCGCCGCAGCCTGATTGATGACTACCGCATTACCAAGCGCGGTGGTCTGGGCATCCGCAACTACACCCGCGGCGGTGTGGCAGGCATCAAGATTGTGGATGACACCGATGACCTGATCCTCATCAGCCAGGACGGTATTCTGATCCGCATGCACGCCAATGACATCAACGTGCAGTCCCGCTATGGCAGCGGCGTGCGCGTGATGCGCCTGATTGGCGAGGACAAGGTGGCCGTGCTGGCCCGCGTGGACCGCGATGCCACCGCCGAAACAGCCAAGCCGGAGGATGATGGCGAGACTGACCCGACCCCTGAAGAACTGGAAGCCATTGCCGCAGCCGAAGCCGCCGAAGAGGCTGCTGAGGACGCCGCACCGGATACTGAGGGCGAGGACGAAGAATAATTGGAGTGACGAGGTTCCTTCTTTGAAAAGAAGAAACCGAAGAAACTTTAATACAGGATAAGATAAACAAAAAGGGCACAGCGCCGGGTGAAGAACCGGGGGCTGTGCCTTTTTATTGGGTTTATTTACAGGGAGAAAGCGAAGAGGAAGAGATAACAAAACCCCGCCCCGCGCATCCGATACGGTTTGCGCGGGGGGGGGTTTTATATTACTGGTTTAGCGGCAGCGCCGCGGACCGGACAAATTACTTGTACAGGTCAACCAGCTTGGTCAGGTGGGTGTAACGAGCTTCAGCAGCTTCCTGGTTCTTCTCGAACAGGGCCTTAGCGCGATCCGGGAATGCGCGGCTCAGGCGGCTGTAACGGGTCTCGTTAGCCAGGAACTCCTGATACTTGTCCATCTTGCCAGCCTTGGAGGTGAGGGTGAACGGATTCTTGCCCTCGGCCTTCAGTGCCGGGTTGAAGGTGAACAGGTTCCAGTAGCCAGCCTCAACGGCCTTCTTCATCTCGTTCTGGCAGTTGGTCATGCCGCCCTTAACACCGTGCAGCTCGCAGGGAGCGTAGCCGATGATGATGGACGGGCCGGGATAAGCCTCAGCCTCAGCAATGGCCTTGACAGCCTGAGCCATGTTAGCGCCCAGAGCGATCTGAGCAACATAGATGTAGCCATAGGTCATGCAGATCTCGGCCAGGCTCTTCTTGCTGATTTCCTTACCGGCAGCAGCAAACTGGCAAACCTCACCGATGTTGGAGGCCTTGGAAGCCTGTCCGCCGGTGTTGGAGTACATCTCGGTATCGAAGACCATAACATTGACGTCGTGGCCGGAAGCCAGAACGTGATCCAGGCCGCCGTAACCGATGTCATATGCCCAGCCGTCGCCGCCGAAGATCCAGAAGCTCTTCTTGGCTAGATACTGCTTATCCTTCAGGATCTCTTTAGATTCATCGCAGCCGCAGGCTTCCAGAGCAGCGATCAGGGCCTTGGCAGGAGCGTCGTTGGCCTTGGTGTTGTTCTTGGTTTCCAGGTACTTGTCGATGACAGCATCCAGATCAGCATTCTTGCCCTTCAGAGCTTCAACCTTGGTGATCAGGTTGGCACGAACGGTCTCGTAACCAATCTGCATGCCCAGGCCGTGCTCAGCGTTATCCTCGAACAGGGAGTTGATCCAAGCGGGGCCGAAGCCAGACTCCTTGTTGGTGGTGTACGGGCTGATGGAAGCGGTGCCGCCCCAGATGGAGGAGCAGCCGGTGGCGTTGGAGATGAACATCTTCTCGCCGAACAGCTGGGTGATCAGGCGGGCGTAAGAAGTCTCGGCGCAGCCTGCGCAGGAGCCAGAGAACTCAAGCAGCGGCTGGTTGAACTGAGAACCCTTGACGGAAATATCGGAAACAACACCAGGGATGTTGTCCTTCTTGCGGATGTTCTCGACGCAGTAATCGAAAGCAGCCTGCTGTGCAGCCTGGCTCTCCTGCGGCTTCATCTCGATCGCCTTGGTCGGGCAGACGGTGACACATTCGCCGCAGCCCATGCAGTCCAGCGGAGAGACAGCCATGGTGAACTTGTACTCGCTAGCCTTGGGCTTGGTGTCAGCCAGCTTGGTGCTTTCGGGAGCATTAGCAGCTTCGTCAGCAGTCAGGCAGAACGGACGGATGGTAGCATGAGAGCAGACGAATGCACACTGGTTACACTGAATGCACTTCTCAGCATCCCACTCGGGAACCATAACAGCGGTGCCGCGCTTCTCGTAAGCAGAAGCACCCTGCTCCCACTCGCCGTTGACGTTGCCTTCAAAGGCAGAAACAGGCAGACTGTCGCCGTCCATACGGCTGATGGGCTCCATGACGTCGCGGATCTGCTTGACCAGTGCATCGGGTCCCTTCAGGGCCTTCGGGGCAGCATCGGGAGCCGGGTTGTGCCAGCTCTCGGGGACGTTGACCTTATGGACAGCGTCAACACCGGCATCGATAGCCTTCCAGTTCATCTGGACAACAGCGTCGCCCTTCTTGCCGTAGCTCTTCTTGGCAGCGGCCTTCATGAACTCAACAGCTTCGTCGATGGGCATAACGTCAGCCAGCTTGAAGAAAGCAGACTGCAGGATGGTGTTGGTGCGCTTGCCCATGCCGATCTCGATAGCCTTATCGATAGCGTTGATGGTGTACAGCTGAATGTTGTTATCAGCAATGTACTTCTTATCAGCAGCGTTCAGATGCTCGTCCAGCTCCTCATCGGTCCACTGGCAGTTGATCATGAACACGCCGCCCGGCTTGACATCCTGGACCATCTTCATGCCCATATGGATGTAAGCGGGGTTATGGCAGGCAACGAAGTCAGCCTGGTTGATGTAGTAGGGGCTGCGGATGGGCTTATCGCCAAAGCGCAGATGGCTGATGGTAACGCCGCCGGTCTTCTTGGAGTCATACTGGAAGTAAGCCTGAATGTACTTGTCGGTATGGTCGCCAATGATCTTGGTGGAGTTCTTGTTTGCGCCGACAGTGCCGTCGCCGCCGAGACCCCAGAACTTGCACTCTTTGGTGCCGGGAGCAGAGGTGATCGGAGCGGGCTTGACTTCGGGCAGGCTCAGGTTGGTGACGTCATCGGTGATGCCGATGGTGAAGCGAGGCTTCGGATCAGCCTTCTCCAGTTCGGTGTAGATGGCGAACACGCTGGACGGCGGGGTGTCCTTGGAGCCCAGGCCGTAACGGCCGCCGGTCAGGACAACATCGTTCATGCCAGCTTCACGCAGGGTGGTGGCAACATCCAGGTACAGGGGCTCGCCCAGGGAGCCGGGCTCCTTGGTGCGGTCCAGAACGGCGATCTTCTTTGCGGTCTTGGGCAGAACCTTCAGCAGAGCAGAAGAAACCCAAGGACGATACAGACGAACCAGAACCAGGCCAACCTTCTCGCCCTTAGCGGTCAGGTAGTCAACAACTTCTTCGGCAACGTCGCAGATGGAGCCCATAGCGATGATGACGCGGTCTGCATCGGGAGCGCCGTAGTAGTTGAACAGGTCATAGTTGGTGCCCAGCTTTTCGTTGATCTTGGCCATGTACTTCTCGACAACTGCGGGCAGTGCCTCGTATGCCGGGTTGCAGGCTTCACGATGCTGGAAGAAAACGTCGCCGTTTTCGTGAGAACCGCGCATCTTGGGATGTTCGGGGTTCAGAGCCTTGGCACGGAACTCCTCAACAGCCTCCATGTTGCACATTTCCTTCAGGTCTTCGTAATCCCACTTTTCGATCTTCTGGATCTCGTGAGAAGTACGGAAGCCGTCGAAGAAGTTCACGAACGGAACATGGCCTTCGATAGCGGACAGGTGAGCAACGGGGCTCAGATCCATAACTTCCTGAGGGTTGGATTCGCACAGCATGGCAAAACCGGTCTGACGAACGGCCATAACGTCGCTGTGGTCACCGAAGATGTTCAGGGCCTGGGTAGCAACGGTACGGGCGGAAACGTCAAAAACGCAGGGCAGCTGCTCGGCTGCGATTTTGTACATGTTGGGGATCATCAGCAGAAGACCCTGAGAAGCGGTGAAGGTGGTGGTGATAGCACCGGTGCCCAGAGAACCGTGCACAGCACCTGCGGCGCCAGCCTCGGACTCCATTTCAACAACCTTGACCTGGTTCCCGAAAATGTTCTTCAGGCCGGCAGCGCTCCACTGGTCAACAGTGTCTGCCATCGGGCTGGAGGGGGTAATCGGGTAGATGGCAGCAACATCGGTAAACGCATAAGCTACATGCGCAGCCGCGGTATTGCCATCCATGGACTGTTTTGCTCTTGGCATTTTTTTTCCTCCGTTTACTAGGGAATGCCGGAGGGACATTCCCAGTTAGATTAGCACCTGTGTGCCCCTGCTGCAATACTTGCTCCTTGCAGCGGGTAGGCTGCGGCAAAAGCCCACAGGCAGTACCACCCGGCCAAACCCTTGCGAACCTGGCAGATGGCGCTCTTGCTTAAGCTTATTTTACCAAAAAAGGGGCGGAATAGTAAAGCCTATTCAGTTAGAATGTTGCACAAAAATTTTGCGCGCTTGTGTGCAGGTTGACCGTTTTGTGGGAGGGCTTTGTGCAAATTAGCTGAAGCAGGGAAATAAATAGGACTGCATAGGCTGAAAAATCAGAAAAACAGCACAAAAATGGCCCGGCTGACAAAACAAAAGCCAGAAAGCAGAGAAAATTTGAAAAATAAAACGGCACAGCCAATGGAAAATACGCCGGAAGCTTGACAGGGCGGGGCGGGACAATTACAATCAAAGTAAGTATAAAACGGCAAGCAAAGCCCGGCCACAGGCCGGGAAATGTACATCGGGAAATACATATTTAATAGAAACACATCCAGCCGGATGATAGGAAAGGAGCTATGATCTGCCATGCAGCATACCGAAATAAAACTGAACTCCAAAGAAATTTTTAAGGGGAACGTGTTCCGCGTGACCATGGACCAGGTGGAGCTGGAAAATGGCATGACCAGCTTCCGCGAGGTGGTACACCACAACGGAGGGGCGTGCATTCTGCCCCTGACAGATGATGACAAGGTGCTGATGGTGCGCCAGTACCGTTACGCACTGAAAGAAGAACTGTGGGAACTGCCGGCCGGCAAACTGGAAAAGGACGAAGACCCGTTTGAAGCAGCCAAGCGTGAGCTGGAAGAAGAGTGCGGCGTGACGGCGGAACGGTTCATCAACCTGGGGGTGCTGTACCCGACTGTGGGCTATGACAGCGAGAAAATTTATATCTGGGCGGCCAAGGGCCTGAAACCCACCAGCCAGCACCTGGACGATGGGGAATTTTTGGATGTGGCCGCCCTGCCGTTTGACGATGTATTGCAGATGGTGATGACGGATGAGATCCGCGACAGCAAAACCGTGACCGCAATGTTGAAATATGCCTGGCTGCGCCAGCGCGGGGAGGGCTGAAATGCCGGGGAAAAAGCAGGTGCGCTTGGCGTTTTGTGACCTGGCCCCGGACTGGGACGCCCGCGATAACTATTTTACCCAGGCGCTGGAACATGCCGGGTGGGAGATCACGTTCTGCAATGGGCCGGAGGAAAAGCCAGATTTTGTACTCTGCGGGACTTTTGGCTTTGACTTTCTGAAGTATGATTGCTGCCGCATCCAGTTTTCCGGCGAGGACAGCTGGCCGGACCTGAACCTGTATGACTATGCCATGGGGTTCGAGGTGCTGGATTTTGATGGGCGCTACCTGCGGCTGCCGCTGTACGCCATGCGCAGCAGCTGGGCTCCGGCTCTGACCAAGCATACGGTACCGGATGAGGAACTGCTGGCAAAGAAAAAATTCTGCAACTTTGTGGTGAGCAATGACTATTCCAACGAGCGCAATGAATTTTTTGCTGCGCTGAATGCCCACCGCCCAGTGGACAGCGGCGGTGGCTATATGAACAACATCGGCGGGCCGGTGACGGACAAATTGGCGTTCCAGCGTGGGTATAAATTCTCTATTGCGTATGAGAACAGCCGCGGGCCGGGATATTGCACCGAAAAAATCGTGGATGCCTTTGCCGCAGCCACGGTGCCCATTTACTGGGGCGCGCCGGATGTGAAGCAGGAATTTAACCCTGCGGCCTTTTTGTGCGCGGATGATTACCCGGATACGGCGGCGCTGATCGCGGCAATCGATGAGATCGACCGGGACGATGAAAAGTTCCTTGCGATGTGCCATGCGCCGATTCTGGCACCGGACGGAAGCTCCCGCGCGGCACGCTATGTGACGGACGAGGCGTGCGCAGAATTTTTGACCGGTATTTTTGAAAAAGGGCTGCACCTGCGCCGCAACCGCAGCTGCTGGGGTTCTATTTATGAGGGCGACTGGAAGTATTACCGCCGCCTGGCAGAGGCCGACCGGAAGCCGAAGGGACTGCTGCAACGGATTTTGGGGCGGTAACAGCAGCATACCCGGACAAAGAAACAAAACGAGGGAAAGATGGCTTACACGCTGGCGCAGATCGCGCATATTGAAACGGACTTCTCGGAAAAATTCGGCATTCCGCGGCAGAGCGGGCTGGTAGAGGAACTGCGGGCACGCATTGTGTTTGAACCGGAGTTCCGCAGCCCGGATGCGGTGCGCGGGCTGGATGGGTACGATTATATCTGGCTGGTGTGGCAATTTTCCACCGTGGTGCAGGCCGGGCAGGATGGCACCAACTGGCGCCCCACCGTGCGCCCGCCGCGGCTGGGCGGCAATACCCGCATGGGGGTGTTTGCCACCCGCAGCCCGTTCCGGCCCAATGCGCTGGGGCTTTCCAGCGTAAAGCTGCTGAAAGTGGAACCCAACACCCCGCAGGGACCGGTACTGACCGTTGGCGGGGCCGACCTTTTGGATGGTACGCCGATTTTTGACATCAAGCCCTACCTGCCCTATGTGGACGCTCACCCGGATGCCCGCGGCGGCTTTACCGACACCACAAAGTTTTATACGCTGCAGGTACAGGCGGAACCGGAAGTGCTGGAACAGATCCCGGCGGACAAGCGGGATGCCCTACTCGGCGTGCTCCGCAGCGACCCCCGCCCCAGCTACCAGCACGACCCCGAACGCCTGTACGGTCTGAGCTTTGGCGGCGTGGAGGTAAAGTTTAAGGTGGATGGGGATGTGTTGACGGTGGTGAGCACGGGAAAATTAAAAAAGAATAAATAATAAAGAATAATGAAGGTGGATCGCCTTCGCTGCGCTCGGCTCAAAAAAAATTGGGCTGGGCGCGTTTTTTATTGGGAGATAAGGGGAGAGATGGAAAATAAGAAGAGAGATATTTCCAATAGGGGCGGCGGGCCTATTTGAAATGTGCGTGCGCGGCACGCACACCGGCATTATTCTTTATTATTTATTCATTATTCTTTCCGCCAAAGGCAGCTTTTGTCGCATGTTTCAACGCTTTGGATATCCCACCGAGGTTATCAACGCAATGTATTCACCTTTTCCACGGTGAAAATGTTGAAAACTCAGTTGAAAGTGTGGAAAACTAAACGGGTTTTCCACACTTTACACGCAAAAGTTGTTTTTTCATGGGGATATATGCCGGCCCGACAACAAAATATTGAACTTTTACCCTGGAGATGCTACAATAAACACACAGTTTACCGCCCTGACTGTCCACTGTGGTTGTGGAAAACTGTGCCGGACGGGGCGGAAAATACTGAATTTTCAACAAACCGGAGGGCTTATGCGCTGGATCGATAAGCTGGAACGCCGATGGGGACGGTATGGCATCCCCAATCTGATGAACATTATCCTGGTCGGGCAGCTGATTGCCTGGGTCATTGTGATGGTCATCAATCAGAACTTCTACTATGCCATCACGCTGAACAGGACTTCTTTAATGAGCGGGCAGATCTGGCGTGTTGTGACCTTTTTGTTTGTTCCGCCGCTGTCAACGGGCATTCAGTTGCTGCTGACGCTGTATTTCCGCTGGTGGGTCGGCAACTCATTGCAGCGCGCGTGGGGCGATTTCCGCTTTATGATGTACATCCTGGTGGGCATGGTGGGTGCATTGGTCGCCTGCCTGATCACCGGGAGCGCGGGTGCATCGGGCATTTTCCTCAGCCTGTTCTTTGCCTATGCGTGGATGTGGCCGGAGCAGCAGGTGCTGCTGTTCTTTATCCTGCCCATTAAGATGAAATGGATGGGCATTGCGGCTGCGGCTATGTGGGTGCTGGAGTTTTTGACCGGCAACTTTGCCAGCAGGGTCAGCCTGCTGTTCGGCATTGCCGGGTTCCTGGCGTTCTTTGGTGGTGAGATGTTCACCACGGCCAAGGATGCTATTGTGAGCTACAAGCGCCGCAAAGACTGGGAGAAAAAAATCAACCGGAAATAAGGCGATGCGGCATTTTCGGCGGGGGAAACGAATAAAGGTGGTACAGCATCATCCAAAGATATGCGGTGCTGCCTGAACCATACAGACCCGGCGGGGTTTGTACCGACCGGACTTTTGGTGTGACAGAATTTCAATCACAAAATGGAGGTTTTGACCATGAAACTGATTACTGCGATTGTAAATAAAGAAGATTCCAAAAATGTTTGTAACGAACTGATCAAGGCAAAGTTCTATGTGACCCGCCTGGCCACCACCGGCGGCTTTCTGATGGCGGGCAACATGACCCTGCTGATCGGCACCGAGGACGAGCGTGTGGACGACTGCATCAAGGTGATCTCCCGCTGCTGCAAACAGCGCACCGAGATCGTTCCCGGCACCGCTTCCATCGGCGTTGGGCTGGAAACCGCTATGCCCATTGAGGTGACCGTTGGCGGCGCAACCATTTTTGTGACCAACGTAGAACGGTTTGAAAAGCTGTAATGCCAATGCTGGAACGCATTGCGGGCAACCGTGAACTGAAACAGGACTTAAAGACGGCGCTGGGCAGCGGGCGGATCGCCCACAGCATTTTGCTGGTGGGGGAGCCGGGCTGCGGTGCCGGCTTTGCCGCGCGCTGCCTGGCGGCGGATTATCTGTACCCCAATGGTGGCCCCCATGCCGAGGCGGTTCTGCGCGGGCAGGATACCGAATCCATTGTGGTGCGTGGGGAGGGGGCTTCCGGCCAGATCAAGGTGGAAGCCATCCGGGATGCGCGGCAGAATATCCAGAAATCAGCCCTTTCTTCGGATGCAGAGGGCCGTGTGCTGTTTATTTATGGCGCGCAGAACCTGAATGGGGCTTCGGCCAACGCAATGCTGAAAATTATGGAGGAGCCGCCGGAGGGAGTCATGTTCCTTTTGACGGCTTCCAGTGCGGCGGCGGTGCTGCCCACCATCCGCAGCCGGTGTGCGGCTTACACCATGGCACCGGTGCCGACCGAAGAATGTGCCGCTGCCCTGCGCACAGCACAACCGGAGCTGAACGAACAGAATGCACAGGATTTGGCTTTTTTGTATGAGGGGCACATTGGCCTGTGCCTGAAAGCGCTGACCGACCCGGCGGCCAAGGCGGCTCGTGCCGCGGCGCGGGAGCTGTGCCGCCAGGCCCAGCAGCAGGACACCTACCGTGTGCAGGCGCTGCTGGCGGGCTATGAAAAAGATAAGGACAGCGCTGCCGCTGTGCTGTGGCAGGCGACCCAGGCCGCCAGCGCCGCTCTGCGCCGCCCCGGTTTTGACGGCGTTCAGCCCGATACCGCAGCGCGGATCCTGCGCGCGGCGGAAGCCGCCTGCCGCGCCATGAAGGCAAACGGCAATCTGCGCCTTGCCCTGACCGTGTGCGGCATGGAAATGGCTGCCAGGTAGGGCAGGTACCCCCTGAAACGATACACCAATCCCGATAGATAGGATATTGAAATGAAAGTTATCTCTGTTAAATTTAAGGAAAGCGGCCGCGCCTATTACTTTGACCCCAAGGAGCTGGAAATCAAGGAAGGGGAATTTGTGATTGTGGAGACGGCCCGCGGCGTGGAATGCGGCGAGGTCGTGCGCAGCGCACATGAAATTGCCTCCGGCAGCTTCCCGCGGGAGATCAAGCCGGTCATTCGGCTGGCGGACGGCGTGGATGTGCGCCGCATGCGCCAGAACCGTGCGGACGAGAAAGCCACCTTTGAACTGTGCGAAAAGCGCATTGCCGCCCATAAACTGCAGATGAAGCTGGTGGATGCCGAGTACACGCTGGACCGCAGCAAGCTGGTGTTCTATTTTACCGCCGACAACCGTGTGGACTTCCGCGAGCTGGTCAAGGACCTGGCCGGGCAGTTCCACACCCGCATTGAGCTGCGCCAAATCGGTGTGCGCGATGAAAGCAAGATGCTGGGCGGCTTGGGCGTGTGCGGACAGCCGTTCTGCTGCAGCCGGTTTTTGAAAAACTTCCAGCCGGTTTCCATCAAGATGGCAAAGGAACAGGGGTTGAGTCTGAACCCGGCCAAGATCAGCGGTGCATGCGGCCGTTTGATGTGCTGCCTGGCTTACGAGCAGAAGAGCTATGAATACTTGAATTCCATCACCCCGCAGCCCGGCAGTGTAGTGCGCACGCCGGATGGCGAGGGTACTGTGCTGGAAGCCAACGTGGTAGCCGGTACCCTGAAGGTGCGCAGCAATGTGGAAAGCCTTGCCCCGAAAATCTATAAACGGAGCGAGTGTACCTACCTGCGCGGGGGCCGCCGCGCACCGGTTGAGCCGGATCCCGACCATACCTGAGAAGAAACTTGGTTAGTAAAAACTAACAGTATGCCGAAAAGTCTGATTTTATGCGCCGGGCGGCAAACCCCGCGTGAAATTTGCCAAATGCCTTGAAAATCGAAGGTTTCCGTGCTACAATAATACAAACGCGAAAAGCGTGCCGTCCGGGGCTCAAGCCAACCGCACAGGATCCGGGCGGGCTTACATGAATTGTGCGGAGATAAGGAGATTACCATGGCTCATAAGGTTACTGACGAGTGCGTTGCTTGCGGCGCTTGTGTTGACACCTGCCCCGTTGGCGCTATCAGCCTCGAGGACAAGGCCGTTGTCGATGCTTCTGCTTGTGTTGACTGCGGTGCTTGCGAAGGTGCTTGCCCCACTGGTGCAATCCAGCCGGAATAATCACTCGGTTCCAAATCCCCTGTGCAGCGTTTGCTGCGCAGGGGATTTTTTAATGCAGAAATTTATAGATGATTTGATACAAGCCCTGTACCCGGCGGCAGAACTGTTTCTGCTGCTGTGGTACAGGGCTTTTGCATTATTTTACACACTTTACGGCACCCTTACCCACTTTACAGAACGCTTGCAGGGCACAGCAAAAAATGTTCAGTTCTTTACACAAACTATACGGCAGCATGGTCGATACCGGCTAAATTTCGCCGTACAATAGGCTACGGAAGGCAGGGAACAGAATGACCATACAAAATTTGCTGCAGCAATGCAGAAAAGAATCCCACAGCAAGGTGCGGAGGTTTTGGGTGGTGCTGGCGGCAGCTGCACTGCTGGTGCTGGCCTGCCGCGGCTATGACTGGGACGCTTTAGGCCGCTACAAAGGGGATAACATCTCCAGTCTGCATTATGTGCGCGGCCGCGTTGTGGAAGTGCTGCGGGATGATACCAAGCCCGACCAGCTGGACCCTGCCCGCAGCATGGGCACCCAGGAACTGCGCATCCTGCTGCTGGAAGGTGCTAACAAGGGTACCGAAGTGACCATTGCCAACTACCTGACCCGCACCCAGAACGTACGGCTGCGCCAGGGTGGAAACCGCCATTATCTGTGAGGACCTGCCCGACAGCGCGGATGCTTACTATACCGTATACAATTACGACCGCGCCCCGGTGCTGGTGCTGATCCTGGCGGTGTTTGCCGCCGCGGTGGTGGCCATCGGCGGCTGGAAAGGCGTGCGCACCCTGCTGGGCCTGGGCTTTACCGGGGCAATGATTGCCTGGTTGATTTTGCCGGGCATCTACCACGGGCTGCCGTCCCTGCCGCTTACGGTGGCGGCGCTGGCTGTGTGCACCCTGGTCAGCCTGCTGCTGCTCAACCCGCCCAGCCCCAAAACATGGGCGGCCATGCTTTCCACTTTGGCGGGCGTGGCGCTGGCGGGAGGTGTGTTCTACCTGTTCAGCACGCTGCTGCACCTTTCCGGCATGAACGATACCAACGGTGAGGGCCTTGTGCTGGTGGCCGGGCAGACCGGGCTGGAACTGCACTGGCTGCTGCTGGTAGCGGTTCTGATCTCCTCCCTGGGCGCTGTGATGGATGTGGCGCTTTCGCTGGCATCCTCCCTGCACGAGCTGCGGGAAGCCGATGGGAAAATGAGCGGTCTGCAGCTGTTTGCCGCGGGCATGCGCATTGGCCGCGATATGATCGGCACAATGAGCAACACATTAATCTTAGCTTTTGCCGGTGAGGCTGTGACCACCCTATTGCTGCTGATGGCATACGGCTGGCATTCCAGCCAGCTGTTTGCATCGGATTACGTCGCCATTCAGGTGGCGCAGGGCGTGGCATCCACCCTGGGTGTGGTGCTGGGGGTGCCCATTACCTCCGGGATATGCGCGGCACTGTACCGGCCGCTGAAACGATAAAAGCAATGCCTGCATCAGCGGGCTGTAGATATACCTCAAAAGCCGGGAGCGGGCATTGCTGAAACTCCCGCCAGAATTTGATTCGGATGAATAGAAAGTGTGTGTGAAGAAAAGTGAATTTGAAGAACTGGAATCGTCTGACTGCCTGTGCCCTTGCGCTGATCATGAGCGCGGGCATGACCGTTACCCCGGTGCTGGCCGAGGAAGCCACCCCCGAAGCCGCTGCCCCGGCGGAAACCGTGGCGGTCGATGCCCCTACTTTTTACGCCAACAGCCATGATGTGAAAGCTGTTGTGATGAACATCGGTGCTGCCCAGGATTCCGTGAACGTGACATGGTACGGCAGCACCCCCACCGGCGGCATGCTGAAATACGGCGTACAGGGCGGCGAGATGACCACACTGCAGGCTGCCGTGGCCCCCACCAGCAGCGAAGGCTGGTACAAGAATACCGTTACCCTGACCGGCCTGCAGAGCAACACCACCTATGAATACGCTGTCAGCGCCGATAAGGACGAAGCCCATTACGGCGAAACCAAAACCTACACCACCCAGACCTTTGGCAAAGATGAGCCGTACACCTTCCTGGTATTCGGCGACCCGCAGATCGGCTGCAGTGGCAGCATTGACGATGACAACGGCGGCTGGACCAACACCCTGAACCACGCCCTGGCCAAAGCCCCCAATGCAAACTTCCTGTTCAGCATGGGTGACCAGATCAACGCCTATTATAAGTACGACACCAGCAACCTGAGCCAGGTGGAAGAAGAGTATGACGGCTTCCTGAACGCCCCGCAGCTGACCCAGCTGCCGCTGGCAACCGAGCTGGGCAACCATGACTGCGGCTACAACACCGCCCTGTACGGACAGCATTTTACCCTGCCCAACATCAGCGAAAAGTACGGTCAGGTCAGCGGCGATGCCTATGGCGATAACGCTGTGGATTCTGAGTCTACCGGTGACGGTGACTACTACTTTACTTACAACAACACCCTGTATATGGTGCTGAACACCAGTTGCCTGAGCATTGCCGAACACAAGGCATTTCTGGAAGAAACCATCCAGGCCAACCCTGATGTGACCTGGAAAGTGGTTTCTTTCCATAAGTCCATCTACAGCGTTGCCAGCCATGTAACGGAATCCGATATCGTCACGCTGCGCAACGGTCTTTCCCCGATTTTGAGCCAGCTGGGCATTGATATTGTCCTGCAGGGCCATGACCACGTTTACGCCCGCAGCTACATCATGGGCGGCGAAAGCGGCATGACGGCTGATGTTCAGAAGAACGCTGACGGCAGCGCCCTGACCGAAGTGACCAACCCCGATGGTGTTCAGTACATTACCATGAACTCTGCTTCCGGCAGCAAGTTCTATAAGATCACCGAGGAAGCCTTTGAATACACTGCTGTGCAGAACCAGGAGAAGGTTCCCAACTACTCTGTTGCCAATGTTACCAAGGATGCCTTTACCGTGACTACCTACCGCAGCACCGATGACAGCGTGGTGGATACCATCACCATCAAGAAGTCCAAGAACGGCTGGGAAACCGTGGATGGCAAGGATTACTGGTACGAGGACGGTGTCAAACAGGGTACCGAGGGCCGCGGTAAAGAGATCTATGACCCCGAAAGCGATGCCTGGTACTGGCTGGACAGCGATGCCAACGGCGCAAAGGCAGTTTCCAAGGACGTTTACCAGGAATCCGATGGCGGCAAATGGGTCCGCTATGACGAAAACGGCAAGATGATCAAGGGATGGAACACCAACGAGAAAGGCACCTACTACTTTGACCCCATCACTGGCGCAATGGCAAAGGGCGATGTTGAGATCGACGGCGTGCCATGCAGCTTTGACGAAACCACCGGCATTGGTCTGAACCTCGCCTGGAAGCAGGAGAACGGCAAGGACTACTGGTACGAGAACGGCCAGCGCCAGGGCCTGGAAGGCCGCGGCAAGGAGATCTATGACCCCGAAAGTGATGGCTGGTACTGGCTGGACAGCGATGCCAACGGCGCAAAGGCAGTTTCCAAGGATGTTTACCAGGAATCTGACGGCGGCAAGTGGGTCCGCTATGACGAAAACGGCCAGATGATCAAGGGCTGGAATACCAACGAGAACGGTACCTACTACTTTGACCTCATCACCGGTGCAATGGCACACGGCACGGTGGAGATCAACGGTAAGACCTGCCACTTCGATGAAGCAACCGGCATCCTGAAATAAGAAACTTGAGAAGATAGCATAAAGCAAAGCACCCCGCATTCCATTTAGCCCGGCGGCTATGGAATGCGGGGTGCTTTTGTTGTGCTGGATAAGGCGAGAAAGAAATTGTTTTTGAACTTACTTTTTGACGTTGCGCTTCCAGATGGAATACAGGCCGTCCAGAATCAACGTTCCGTTATATTCAATGGGGGTGGCGCAGGCATCCCGGATGCTGGCGGGCAGGGTGCCGGTGGCAATGACCGGGGCATCCGGTGCGTGCAGGGTGGCGCGGCAGCGGGCAAACAGGCCATCCAGCATCAGGGCGCTGCCGTTCACAATACCGCTGTGCAGGCAGTCCGTTGTGTTGGTGCCCAAAAAGCGCTTGGCAGGCAGCTCCATATCAATCTGCGGCAGTTGGGCTGTGTTGCGTACCAGGGCCGAAAGGCTTAGCGCCGGGCTGGGCAGAATCACACCGCCCACAATGCTGCCCTCGGCATCCACGGCAACCAGCGTGGCGGCGGTATCCATGTTCATGACCAGAAGGGGCGGCTTGTGGGTCTGCAAGGCGCCCACAGCGGCACACAGCAGCTCACCGCCCAGCTGGGCGGGATTATCCATGCGGATGCGTACACCGCTCTTTAAGCCGGGGCCGACTTCCATCAGGGGGGCGTTGGTCATCTTCTCCAGGGCTTCGCGCATACGGCTGGTCAGGACGGGAACCACACTGGCTAGGATCGCCGCGTCCACATCACGGGGCTGAATATGATAGAGAGCCAGCATGTTGACAAGCTTGTAGACCAGTTCGTCCGAGCTCAGGGCACTATCGGAATAAAAGCGGGAAGCAAACACGCGCTGTCCGGCGGAATCATATCCACCGAAAGTTACGTTGGTGTTGCCGATGTTCAAAGCTAAAAGCATGATGAAGCAATGCTCCTTTATGTAGAGATAAGGAATATACCAAAAGAGAAAGCTGTTACTATACTATTATATAGAAGAGCAAAAAGCAAATGTTTTTGGTTGGGGAGGGGATAGAAACAAGAAAGTGCGCTAAAACGACACTGTACACCTTATCCAAAAATAAAATCAAAAAAATTATAGAAAATCGAAAAAAGGTGTTGACAATGGTTGAAAGTGTGGTATTATAAATAAGCTGTCGCGCAAGACAGCAGCTCTTCAAAAGCCAAATAAAAGCGATGTACCAGCAAAAACGCAGCGGGGAACCGGACAGCGTGCGGGTGGAAAGCTTTTAGAAAGGCGTTTGGAAGGCTCAAAAAAATATCGAAAAAAGTGCTTGACAAAAAGTACGACCTTTGATATAATGATTGAGCTGTCCGAGAGGAGAGCAAGCAGGACCTTGAAAATTGAACAATACTGAAACTTGTGGAACCTTAAACGTGATGGAAAATCACGAAAAACAATTCCAAAGCCGAGAGATCGGCAAACAAGTAATTCATACAGGACGCAAGCGATTGTGTCTGAGTGAAGTTGATTTAACACTTTATGAGTGATAAATACCATTTATAAAGAGTTTGATCCTGGCTCAGGACGAACGCTGGCGGCGCGCCTAACACATGCAAGTCGAACGGAGCTTAAAGAGCTTGCTTTTTAAGCTTAGTGGCGAACGGGTGAGTAACGCGTGAGTAACCTGCCCTAGAGTGGGGGACAACAGTTGGAAACGACTGCTAATACCGCATAAGCCCACGGTACCGCATGGTACTGAGGGAAAAGGATTTATTCGCTTTAGGATGGACTCGCGTCCAATTAGCTAGTTGGTGAGGTAACGGCCCACCAAGGCGACGATTGGTAGCCGGACTGAGAGGTTGAACGGCCACATTGGGACTGAGACACGGCCCAGACTCCTACGGGAGGCAGCAGTGGGGGATATTGCACAATGGGGGAAACCCTGATGCAGCGACGCCGCGTGGAGGAAGAAGGTTTTCGGATTGTAAACTCCTGTCGTTAGGGACGATAATGACGGTACCTAACAAGAAAGCACCGGCTAACTACGTGCCAGCAGCCGCGGTAAAACGTAGGGTGCAAGCGTTGTCCGGAATTACTGGGTGTAAAGGGAGCGCAGGCGGGAAGACAAGTTGGAAGTGAAAACCATGGGCTCAACCCATGAATTGCTTTCAAAACTGTTTTTCTTGAGTAGTGCAGAGGTAGATGGAATTCCCGGTGTAGCGGTGGAATGCGTAGATATCGGGAGGAACACCAGTGGCGAAGGCGGTCTACTGGGCACCAACTGACGCTGAGGCTCGAAAGCATGGGTAGCAAACAGGATTAGATACCCTGGTAGTCCATGCCGTAAACGATGATTACTAGGTGTTGGGGGATTGACCCCCCCCCAGTGCCGCAGTTAACACAATAAGTAATCCACCTGGGGAGTACGACCGCAAGGTTGAAACTCAAAGGAATTGACGGGGGCCCGCACAAGCAGTGGAGTATGTGGTTTAATTCGAAGCAACGCGAAGAACCTTACCAGGTCTTGACATCCGATGCATAGCACAGAGATGTGTGAAATCCTGCGGGACATCGAGACAGGTGGTGCATGGTTGTCGTCAGCTCGTGTCGTGAGATGTTGGGTTAAGTCCCGCAACGAGCGCAACCCTTATTGCCAGTTACTACGTTAAGAGGACTCTGGCGAGACTGCCGTTGACAAAACGGAGGAAAGGGGGGGTGACGTCAAATCATCATGCCCTTTATGACCTGGGCTACACACGTACTACAATGGCGTTAAACAAAGAGAAGCAAGACCGCGAGGTGGAGCAAAACTCAAAAACAACGTCTCAGTTCAGATTGCAGGCTGCAACTCGCCTGCATGAAGTCGGAATTGCTAGTAATCGCGGATCAGCATGCCGCGGTGAATACGTTCCCGGGCCTTGTACACACCGCCCGTCACACCATGAGAGCCGGGGGGACCCGAAGTCGATAGTCTAACCGCAAGGAGGACGTCGCCGAAGGTAAAACTGGTGATTGGGGTGAAGTCGTAACAAGGTAGCCGTATCGGAAGGTGCGGCTGGATCACCTCCTTTCTAGGGAGTCAGACGAAAGATCTAGCAGGTCTGGATGTTTCGGACAGGTTAAAGTAAGTTTCAGTTATTGTCCAATTTTGAGGGCCTTGCAAAAGGAACCTCAGGTAAGACGAAGAAGCGACACCCGATCGCGATGGCGTGGGGTATAGCTCAGTTGGGAGAGCACCTGCTTTGCAAGCAGGGGGTCAAGGGTTCGAATCCCTTTATCTCCACCATTTGGGCTGATAGCTCAGCTGGTTAGAGCACTCGGCTGATAACCGAGAGGTCGATGGTTCGAGTCCATTTCAGCCCACCACGGGGTTCACCTAGTGATGGGGGAACCCACAAAGTCTTACGACATGTACCTTGAAAACTGAATATAGAACTGCGAAATAAGATTTTGATCAGAGTCTAGAGATAGACGAAGATCCCCAAGTAAAATTAATTAGCTAACTGATAATGTTAGGGGAACAATTTCACCAAGCGGTAAAAAATCTTGTTGGCAAATGGAGAATCAATTGAGAAAACGGTCAAGCTAAAAAGGGCGCAAGGTGAATGCCTTGGCACTGGGAGCCGATGAAAGACGTGGTAAGCTGCGAAAAGCTTCGGGGAGGAGCAAACATCCATTGATCCGGAGATATCTGAATGGGGCAACCCAATGGAGTTCATACTCCATTATCCAATACTGAATCCATAGGTATTGGAAGGGAACCGCCTGAACTGAAACATCTAAGTAGGGCGAGGAAGAGACATCAAACGAGATTCCGTAAGTAGTGGCGAGCGAACGCGGAAGAGGGCAAACCGAGAGGAGAAAATCCTTTCGGGGTACGGACTGCTTTTAAGACTGGAAGAGTTAACAGAATGGCATGGGAAGGCCAACCGAAGAGTGTGAGAGTCACGTAAGTAAAAATTCTGACAGCTGCGCAGGATCCAGAGTACGGCCAGACACGTGAAACCTGGTCGGAACATGGGGGACCACCCTCCAACCCTAAATACTACCCAGTGACCGATAGCGTATAGTACTGTGAAGGAAAGGTGAAAAAGGACCCCGGGAGGGGAGTGAAAGAGAACCTGAAACCTTGTGCCTACAAGCACATAGAGCCCGTCAAAAGGGTGATATGGTACTTTTTGTAGAACGGTCCGGCGAGCGATTGTACGTTGCGAGCTTAAGGTCTTAAGGACTGGAGGCGTAGCGAGAGCGAGTCTAAACAGGGCGTTTAGTAGCGTGCAATGGGCCCGAAACCGGGTGACCTACCCATGATCAGGCTGAAGTGAAAGTAAAATTTCATGGAGGGCCGAACCGACCTCCGTTGAAAAGGCGGCGGATGAATTGTGGGTAGCGGAGAAATTCCAATCGAACTCGGAGATAGCTGGTTCTCCCCGAAATAGCTTTAGGGCTAGCCTCATGTTAGATATCCGGAGGTAAAGCACTGAATGGCCTAGCGTCCGAGAGGATAGCGAAGCCTATCAAACTAAGAATGCCGGAATATTGATGCATGGGAGTCAGACAGTGTGAGATAAATCTCATTGTCAAAAGGGAAACAGCCCAGATCTACAGCTAAGGTCCCAAATTGTATCTAAGTGGAAAACGATGTGGAAATACGCAGACAACCAGGATGTTGGCTCAGAAGCAGCCACTCATTTAAAGAGTGCGTAATAGCTCACTGGTCGAGCGTCTCTGCGCGGAAAATTTAACGGGGCTAAGATACAAACCGAAGCTTAGGCTGCATATGAAAATATATGCGGGGTAGGGGAGCGTTGTGTAAGCGGAGAAACAGTAGCGAAAGCGGCTGTGGAGTTTACAGAAGTGAGAATGCCGGAATGAGTAGCGCGAATGATGTGAGAATCATCATGGCCGGAAACCTCAGGTTTTTGGAGGAAGGTTCGTCCGCTCCAAGTTAGGCGGGAGCTAAGGTGAGGCCGAAAGGCGTAGCCGATGCACAGACGGTAGAGATTCCGTCCCCACCGAAAGATTTAAGCGCAGGGACACTTTTTAGAAGGTCGGAGCCAGGTGTTGGTTCTGGTAGAGATCGAGGGAAATTTAGTACCGAAGTCCGGCTGGATAAGAGGCGAGAAAAGCTGCGTGTATATCTAAGGTGCCCGTACCGCAAACCGACACAGGTAGGTAGGAAGAAGATTCTAAGGCCAACGGGAGAAGGGTTGTTAAGGAACTCGGCAAGTTGACCCCGTAACTTCGGAATAAGGGGTGCTCATGAAAGTGAGCCGCAGAGAATAGGCCCAGGCAACTGTTTACCAAAAACACAGGTTTGTGCTAAATCGAAAGATGACGTATACGAGCTGACGCCTGCCCGGTGCTGGAAGGTTAAAAGGAGATGTGCAAGCATTGAATTGAAGCCCCAGTGAACGGCGGCCGTAACTATAACGGTCCTAAGGTAGCGAAATTCCTTGTCAGGTAAGTTCTGACCCGCATGAAAGGCGTAATGATCTGGGCACTGTCTCAACAGCCCGCCCGGCGAAATTGTAGTACCGGTGAAGATGCCGGTTACCCGCGACAAGACGGAAAGACCCCATGGAGCTTTACTGTAGCCTAATATTGGGTTTCGGTGTTGCATGCACAGGATAGATGGGACGCTAGGAAGTGAGTGCTTTGGCATTCATGGAGCGGCCGTTGGGATACCATCCTTGCGACATTGGAATTCTAACCTGCGCCTTTGAATCAAGGCGGGGGACATTGTTAGGTGGGCAGTTTGACTGGGGCGGTCGCCTCCTAAAAGAGTAGCGGAGGCGTTCAAAGGTTGGCTCGTCCTGGACGGAAACCAGGAGAGAGAGTGCAAACGCAAAAGCCAGCCTGACTGCGAGACTGACGGGTCGAGCAGAGACGAAAGTCGGAGTTAGTGATCCGGTGGTATGTGAGTGGAAATGCCATCGCTCAACGGATAAAAGTTACCCTGGGGATAACAGGCTGATCTCCCCCAAGAGTCCACATCGACGGGGAGGTTTGGCACCTCGATGTCGGCTCATCGCATCCTGGGGCTGTATTCGGTCCCAAGGGTTTGGCTGTTCGCCAATTAAAGCGGTACGCGAGCTGGGTTCAGAACGTCGTGAGACAGTTCGGTCCCTATCTGTCGTGGGCGCAGGATATTTGAAAGGCGCTGTCCCTAGTACGAGAGGACCGGGATGGACGAACCTCTGGTGCACCAGTTGTCACGCCAGTGGCACAGCTGGGCAGCTATGTTCGGATCGGATAAACGCTGAAAGCATCTAAGCGTGAAGCCGGCCTTAAGATAAGATATCCCACTGAGATAATCAGGTAAGACCCCTTGAAGACTACAAGGTTGATAGGCACAATGTGTAAGTGGCGCGAGTCATTGAGCAAGCGTGTACTAATAGGTCGAGGGCTTGACCCCATTTTCGATTGATACTTCATTTGCTGTAAGCAGTTCGATATTCAGTTTTGAAGGTATATGCCTTCTAAGAAAGAGAAGCTGACGTTGGTCAGGGTATGGCCGGTGTCGATGACGGTGAGGAACCACCTGTTCCCATTCCGAACACAGAAGTTAAGCTCACTTGTGCCGAAGATAGTTGGCTGGAAACGGCCTGTGAAAATAGGTAGATGCCGGCTTCTCTTAAAAGCAAGCAGCCCACGGGCCGAGCGGAAAGCCCGGTTCGTGGGTTTGCTTTATTAAGCACCATTAGCTCAGTTGGTAGAGCAACTGACTCTTAATCAGTGGGTCCTGGGTTCGAGTCCCCGATGGTGCACCAAAGAATGCCTTACACGAAAGTGTAGGGCGTTTTTTTGTTGCTCTATTTCAAGAAGGCACGATCTGGTGCAGCGTCGGAGATACTCGAACAGGGCGGCGGCACGGTGTTTCAGGCGTATTATTTCAATTTTGTAAAACGCAATTGCCGTAAACAGGGGGGTGTGCTATGATAATGATAAATACTGTGCTATGAGGTGACTGCCATGACCACTGCGCAACAGCAACAGGCGGCAAGAAATTTTGCCGCTTATTGGAAGGACAAAGGCTATGAAAAAGGGGAGAGCCAACCATTCTGGCTGTCCCTGCTCCGTGATGTGTATGGGGTCGAACACCCGGAGCAATTCATTCAGTTTGAGGAGCAAGTCCACCTTGACCACACCAGTTTCATTGACGGCACGATTCCCGCTACCCACGTTCTGATAGAGCAAAAGGGGCTTGGCAAGGATTTGAACAAGCCCATCAAGCAATCAGACGGTGCGCTGCTGAACCCTTTTGAACAGGCTAAGCGGTATATTTTGGAGCTGCCCGTGTCGCAGCACCCGCGCTGGGTGGTAACCTGCAATTTCAGCACCTTTTATGTGTATGATATGGAACGCCCGCGCGGTGAGCCTGAAATCATCGAACTTGCGAATCTGGAAAAAGAATACTATCGGCTGCAATTCCTTGTCGATGCAGGGAACGAACACCTCAAACGGGAGATGGAAGTTTCCATAGCAGCAGGTGAAATTGTCGGCTTGTTATATGATGCCTTTTACAAGCAGTACGCAAACCCGGAATCCGAACATTCGCTGAAAAGCCTGAACAAGCTGTGCGTTCGCTTGGTATTTTGCCTGTATGCCGAGGATGCCGGGATTTTTGGGCATCACGGTATGTTCCACGACTACCTCAAAGGCTTTGACACGCGCGGACTGCGCAAGGGGCTGGTAGATTTGTTCCGCGTGTTGGACACAAAGCTGCAAGACCGTGACCCCTATTTGAAAGATGACAACCCGGAATTGGCGGCGTTTCCCTACGTCAATGGCGGGCTGTTCAGCGATGAGAATATCGAGATACCGCCGTTCACCGATGAAATCCGGGATTTGCTGCTTGTGAAAGCCAGCGAAAACTTCAACTGGTCGGAAATCAGCCCCACCATTTTCGGCGCGGTGTTTGAAAGCACCCTGAACCCCGAAACCCGCCGCAGCGGCGGTATGCACTATACCAGCATTGAAAATATCCACAAGGTCATTGACCCGCTGTTCTTGGACGAGCTGAAAGCTGAGCTTGACGAGATATGCGCCAATCCCGTGGAACGAACCAGAACGGCAAAGCTGCGGGTGTTCCAACGCAAGCTGGCATCGCTTACATTCTTAGACCCCGCGTGCGGCAGCGGAAACTTTTTGACCGAAACCTATTTGAGCCTGCGCCGCTTGGAAAACAAAATTTTGGTGGAACTCTCTCACGGTCAGGTCACGATGTATTCCGCCAGCGAAAGCCCGATACAGATTTCCATCAGTCAGTTTTACGGCATCGAAATCAACGATTTTGCCGTGACGGTTGCAAAAACCGCGCTCTGGATAGCGGAAAGCCAGATGATGAAGGAAACGGAGAAAATCCTGCTCGTTCCGCTGGAATTTCTTCCGTTGAAAACAAACGCCTTTATTGTAGAGGGCAACGCCCTGCGGGTGGATTGGGAGAGTGTGGTTCCCAAAAGTAAGCTGAATTATATTATGGGGAATCCGCCGTTTGTGGGGGCGCGGCTTATGGGCAAAGAACAGAAAGCCGATGTAAATACCATTTTCCCCGGCTGGAAAAACGCCGGAAACTTGGATTACGTTTGCTGCTGGTATAAAAAGGCATCTGATATGATGCAGGGCACATCTGTCCGCTCAGCGCTTGTTTCCACAAATTCTGTGGCACAGGGGGAAAGTGTTGCCAACCTTTGGAAGCCGTTGTTTGACGCCGGTGTGCATATTGATTTTGCTTATCGCACGTTCCGCTGGGACAGCGAGGCTAAAATAAAGGCGCACGTTCACTGTGTAATTATCGGTTTCAGCGTTGCGGCAAGTTCCACCCCCAAAAAGCTGTTTGATGGTGACCGCTACCAAGTGGCGAATAATATAAATGGGTATCTGCTGGATGGCGAGAACGTTTTTGTGGAAAGTCGAAGCAAGCCCATTTGCAATGTGCCGGAAATCGGGATAGGGAATAAGCCGATAGACGGCGGCTTTTACCTGTTTGAAAAGGAGGAAATGGAAGATTTCATCAAAAAAGAGCCATCTTCTAAAAAGTATTTCCGTCCTTGGTATGGTTCGCGTGAATTTATTAACCAAAAGCCGCGTTACTGCCTGTGGCTGGGGGAGTGTACCCCCGCAGAGTTAAAGGCGATGCCGCATTGTATGGAGCGTGTAAAGGCTGTACGAGAGTATCGCTTGGCAAGCCCCAGCGCAGGAACGGTGAAACTTGCGGATAAGCCGACGCGTTTTCATGTGGAGAATATGCCTAAAGGACATTATGTTGTTATCCCAGAGGTATCTTCTGAAAAACGCCGTTATATTCCTATAGGCTATCTGGATGATAGCAAGCTATGCAGTAATAAGTTGCGGTTAGTCCCCCGTGCGACTCTTTTTATATTTGGGGTTCTTGAGTCTAATGTCCACATGGCATGGATGCGGTGTGTATGTGGAAGGCTGAAAAGTGATTACGATTATTCAATCAAAATTGTCTACAACAACTTCCCGTGGCCTGCACCAACCGAACAGCAAAAAGCCAAAATCGAACAGACCGCGCAAGCGATTCTGGACGCACGCGCCCTTTACCCGGACAGCAGCCTTGCCGACCTGTATGATGAACTGACCATGCCGCCGGAACTCCGCAAAGCCCATCAGGCTAATGACCGCGCCGTTATGGACGCTTACGGATTCACCAAGGGAACTGCCGCAAGAACCAGCGAAAGCGCCTGTGTTGCCGAGTTAATGAAACTTTACCAGCAAAAGGTATCTGCCGCACAATCCAAATAATCGCTTTGAAAAGTTGACATCAAATAAGCTCCGGGGGCTGCATTGCTCCCGGAGTTTGCTTTTATTGGGGCTGCATCGGCTTGTTGCAATCCATACACAGAATATGCCAGGGCTGGCCTGGTCTGGCAGCCCCGACCGACAAAACGCTTTGAGGGCAAACAAACTGCTTCACTCCGCATTTACTGTGTATGGTTGTATGTGCTATACTAAAGGCAACACCGCACAATTCCCGCCTTGCGGCTTAAGCACCGCTCCGGCAGCTGCGGCACGGCATCTGCGTTGCCAAAATGCTCGATAATACATCCAGTATTATCTGCGCTTTTGGCTTGGCATCTGCCGCACCTCGCTCGCCGTATCGGCACTTAGAATTATGCGGTATTGCCTAAAAACAATCGATGGTGCAGCTGAAAAGTCGAAAATATCGTCTATTTCTACAAACGCAGCGGGATTTTGCGTTAAAAGTCCTTGGAATCCACAAAGGATTCCTGTGGCTCTTTGCCTTAAATCCGTCTTGCGCTTGTGAAATATCCGTCATTTTCTTTGTTTTCAGATACACCTTAAGAAGCCGCACCAGATGAGGACTGTGCGGGGCCGCAGTGTGATGTTGAGAAAGGGGAACAGCAGATGACCCGGATTGCGATTGTGGAGGACGAGGCGGCGGTGCGGGAACAGCTGGCGGGGTATGTGCAGCGGTACACCCGGCAGTACGGCACGCCGTTTGAGGTAACGGAGTTTGCGGATGGGATGGAAATTCTGGAAGATTACCGCCCGCAGTTCGACATCATCTTTCTGGATGTGGAGATGAAGCACCTGGACGGCATGGAGACCGCCCGCCGCATCCGGGAGCGGGACGGCGGGGTGCTGATCGTGTTCATTACCAACATGGCGCAGTATGCCATCCGCGGATATGCCGTTGGGGCGCTGGATTATGTATGGAAAGCATCAGCAAGATTCAGGGAACCGATACAGATGGCCCTGCACAGGTTGGCAGCTGGGGCCGCCCGGCAGGCAAGACCATTGGCTTCCCGAACTCTGCAACCATTGCCCAGATCTGGAACACCCCTCTTGTTGTTGAAATTGGCCACTCCCACGGCAAACAGGCATTGCAGAACGGTTATTCCGGCCTGTATGCACCTGCTGCCAACATGCACCGCAGCCCGTTCAATGGCCGTAACTACGAATATTACTCTGAGGACAGCTTCCTTTCCGGTGAAATGTGCGGCAGCGCTGTGCAGGGCATTGAGGAAATGGGCGTATATGTTTACATCAAGCACTTTATCTGCAACGATGGCGAAGCTGGTATTTACCGTGATGCCGTTTACACTTGGATGACCGAACAGGCCCTGCGTGAAATTTACCTGCGCCCGTTCCAGATGCTTATTGAGGATTACGATGCAACCGGCCTGATGAGCAGCTACAACCGTATTGGTGCAGTTTGGGCAGGCGGCAGCGAAGCTTTGCTGACCGGCGTTCTGCGTGATGAATGGGGCTTTAATGGCGCTGTTATCACCGACTATGCAGACCACCACAGCTACATGAACGGCGACCAGGCCCTGCGTGCAGGCGGCAGCCTGTGGATGGCTGGCTTTGGCAGCGGTGAGATGGCCTTTGAGACTTCCTCCAACAGCTACATGCAGGCACTGCGCCGTGCAACCAAAGAAGCACTTTACATGTACCTGCATGTCCGTGTGACCAACCGCGACTATGCCGAAAGCATCGGCGATACTACCGCTATGCGTCATGCTTTCACAATCTCTGTGTTTGGCTGGCGCCATCTCGTTGTACTGATTGATATTGTAGTAATCGTTTTGTTTGTCCTGGCTGTGCGTGGTGTTGTGATTGATGTCAAACTCCGCAAGGCAGCAAAAGCGGCAAAAGAGAACTCTTGAGCTTAAAAAGGAGCGTGTGACCTAATTGAAACACGCAGATGTGATTGCAAAACTGAATTTAGAGCAAAAATGTGCCCTCCTTTCCGGTGATACCGTCTTTACCACCCGTGCGTATCAAAAGGCAGGCGTACCTGCCATCACTCTGTCGGATGGCCCCAACGGCGTGCGCAAGCAAGCCGGGGCGGCGGACCACCTGGGGCTGAACCCCAGCGTTCCGGCCACCTGCTTTCCCACTGCCGCCACTGTGGCGTGCAGCTGGGACCCCGCCCTGGGCGAGCAGATCGGCCGGGCCATGGGCGAAGAAGCCGCCGCGCAGGAAGTTGCCGTGCTGCTGGGGCCGGGCCTGAACACCAAGCGCAGCCCCTTGTGCGGCCGCAACTTTGAGTATTTCTCCGAGGATCCGTATCTTTCCGGCAAAATGGCCGCGAGCTATGTGCGGGGCATCCAGTCCAACGGTATTTCGGCCTGCCCCAAGCACTTTGCTGTCAACAGCCAGGAACTGCGCCGCATGGCGTCGGATTCCGTGGTGGATGAACGCACGCTGCGGGAACTGTACCTGACCGGGTTTGAGATCGTGGTCAAGGAAGCAAAGCCCAAGACCATCATGAGCAGCTATAACCTCATCAACGGAACTTACGCCAACGAGAACCGCCACCTGTTAATGGACATCCTGCGCGGGGAGTGGGGCTTTGACGGCGCTGTGGTAACGGACTGGGGCGGCAGCAATGACCATGCCCTGGGCGTGCAGAACGGCTCCACGCTGGAAATGCCCGCCCCCGGCGGGGGACGCGGTGCGCGAGCTGATGCAGGCTGTGCAGAGCGGCAAAATTACCGAAGCGGATGTGGACGCCCGGCTGGACGAGCTGCTGACGCTGGTGTTTGATACCCATGCCGCCGTGCAGTCCCACAGCCGCACCTTTGATGCGGACGCTCACCACGCCCTGGCCCGCCGCGCCGCAGCCGAAAGCATTGTGCTGCTGAAAAACGAGAACGACCTGCTGCCGCTGGCCGAGGGCGCAAAAGTTGCCGTGATCGGCGACTTTGCCCAGACACCGCGGTACCAGGGCGCTGGCTCCAGCGCGGTCAACTCCATCAAGGTGGATACCTTTTTGGACTGCCTGAAAGAGAGCGGCCTGGCCAGCGTGGGCTTTGCCCCCCCGGCTTTGACCGCCAGGGCAAACCGGATGCCGCCAAACAGGCCGAGGCTGTAGCCCTGGCCCAAAAGGCCGAAGTGGTGCTGCTCTGCCTGGGGCTGGATGAAATCAAGGAAAGTGAGGGTCTGGACCGCGGCGATATGCGCCTTGCGGACAACCAGATCGAACTGTTAAAGGCCGTGCAGCAGGCCAACCCCAACACCGTTGTGGTGCTCAGCGCAGGGGCTTCGCTGGAAACCCCGTGGCTCAAACACTGCCGTACCCTGGTGTATGGTGCGCTGGGCGGCCAGGCGGGGGCGGGCGCCATGCTGGATGTGCTGACCGGCAAAGTGAACCCCAGCGGCAAGCTGGCCGAAACCTGGGTCAACGCCTATGCGGATACCCCCGCCAAGGATAACTTTGCCGGGCCGGGCCGCATGGTGCAGTACCGCGAGGGGCTGTATGTCGGCTACCGCTATTACCAGACCGCCGGTGTGCCGGTGGCATTCCCCTTTGGCTATGGGTTAAGCTACACCAGCTTTGCCTACAGCAATTTGCAGGCCGCGTCCAATGGCGTGACCCTGACCGTAACCAACACCGGCAAGCGCGCCGGAGCAGAGATCGTGCAGCTGTATGTGGCAAAACCCGGGGCAGAAGTGTTCCGCCCCGCACAGGAGCTGAAAGGCTTTGCCAAGGTGCAGCTGCAGCCCGGCGAAAGCAAGACCGTGACCATCCCGCTGGACGACAAGGCATTCCGCTACTGGAACACCAAGACCGACAGCTGGGAAGTGGAAGGCGGCAGCTATGAGCTGCGGGTCGGCGCGTCCAGTGCGGACATCCGGCTGACCGCCGTGGTGGAAGTGGCCGGTACCGGCGCACCCAACCCCTATGCGGGCAAGCATCTGCCGCACTATACCAGCGGCAAGGTGCAGAGCGTGCCGGATGACGAATGGGCCACCCTGCTGGGCCGCCCGGTGCAGCAGGGAAAAGTTAAAATTGACCGCAACATGACCCTGGGCGAGCTGAACCACAGCCGCAGCCCGCTGGGCTGGCTGATCTGGCTGGTGCTTACCGCACTGCTGAACGCCAGCTACAAGCGCGGCAAGCCGGACCTGAACGTGCTGTTCCAGTACAACATGCCGCTGCGTGCCCTGGCCAAAATGACCAGCGGTGCCATCAGCATGGGCATGGTGGATGGCATTGTGATGGAATTACAGGGATTCTGGATCATCGGCCTTGTGCGGGTGATCATAGAAGCCGTGAAAAACCTGGTACTGAACGCACAGCTGGAACAGCGCCTGCGCAACAGCTGAGGAAAGAGAGGGGCTATTTATGCAGCTATGGAATAATTTTGCGGCAAAACACCCCGCCGCAGCCAAGTGGGTGCGCGAAGGCGGACTGTTTGTGATCGTATCCAACCTGGTTACGGTGTTCAAATACCTGCTGCTGCAATTTTTGCCGGCGGCGTTCAGCAGCCTGCCGGTGGTGGATTTTGGCTGGCCGGGCATCCCGGTCACGCTGTTTGGCGAAACCTTCCAGTGGAACATCCTGGGGTATGATTCCGCCCATGGCGGTCTGCCGTACTTTTGCGCCTACATGGTTGCCATGGTGGTGGGAGAATGCATAAACTTTCCCATCCAGCGCAATTTTGTGTTCCGCAGCAAGGGCAACCTGGCCAAGCAGATCGCCTGGTATGTGGTGGCGTTCTGCATCATCACCTGCATCGTCAACTCCATCAACTGCGTGTGGGTGGCGGTTGCGGGCCTGCTGGTGCCGGATTTCATCTACAACATCGGCACCACCGTGCTCAATGGCGGCATTTCTATGGTGATCTTCTTCTTTGTGAACAAGATCATCTTCCCAGAGGGTGCACAGGCAAAATAAAGCCCGGCAGGATCACGGGTGCTTTTCCCGGTACTCGAACGGCGGCGGCACGGTACAGGAAAAAGTCCTTTGGATGGTATAAAAATGTGATTGCCAGCAACGGCGAAGATCTGAACGGATAAAGAAGAATGCTGCCTTTCCCTGATGTGGAGAAAGACAGCATTTTTATTGCGTTTTTCGGAAAGAGGTGAACAGCGGCCCCTACAAATGGGGAACGGCTGGCCATAAAATGGCGCTATTACATGGTGTGCGCCCCTACGGAATTACAACAAAACACCCCCGCCCGTGCGGTAAATGAACTGCATAGGGCGGGGGCACCGTTATTTTACAAAGAAAACGCGCAGAGCGGAGATTTTAGGCAATACCGCACAATTCTAAGTGCCGATACGGCGAGCGAGGCACGGCAGCTGCTAAGCCAAAAGCGTAGATAATACTTTGTGTATTATCGAGCATTTTGGCAACGCAGATGCCGTGCCGCAGCCGCCGGAGCGGTGCTTAAGCCGTCAGGCGGGAATTGTGCGGTGTTGCCTTTACTGTTCCACGGCACCGGTGGGCAGCTGGGGAACAGCGGTCAGGATGCGCATGAACTCTTCGCCGGTGATGGTTTCTTTCTCGTACAGGTACTTGGCGATCTCGTCCAGCTTGCCGCGGTTTTCAATCAGCATCTGTTTGGCTTTTTCATGCTGCTGCTTGACGACTTCCACGACCTTATCGTCCACTGTGGCGGCTGTGCGCTCACTGCAGGCCAGGCTGGCATCGCCGCCCAGGTAGGCGTTGTTCACGGTTTCCAGGGCAACCATGTCAAAGTCGTCGGTCATGCCGTAGCGGGTAATCATGGCGCGGGCCATCTTGGTGGCCTGCTCGATATCGTTGGATGCGCCGGTGGTGATGGAGTTGAACACCACTTCTTCGGCGGCACGGCCACCGGTCATGGTGGCAATTTTGGCCAGGATCTCTTCCTTGGTCATCAGGGGGTGGTCGCCGTCCTCTACCTGCATGGTGAAACCCAGCGCGCCGGAAGTGCGCGGCACAATGGTGATTTTCTGCACGGGGGCGGAATGGTTCTGCAGGGCGGCAACCATGGCATGGCCGACTTCGTGGTAGGCCACGATGCACTTTTCTTTGTCGCTCAGGATCTTATTCTTTTTCTGGGCACCGGCCAGGATGGTATCCACGGCTTCCTGCAGGTCGTACTGGGTAACGGCCATGCGGTGGTGGCGCACAGCGCCCAGGGCGGCTTCGTTGATGATATTGGCCAGCTCGGCACCGGAAGCACCGGGAGTCATGCGGGCAACCACGGCAAAGTCACAGTCGGGGCCGATTTTGACCTTTTGAGCGTGCAGGCGCAGGATGCTTTCGCGGCCTTTCAGGTCGGGCAGCTCCACGGGCACACGACGGTCAAAACGGCCGGGGCGGGTCAAAGCGGGGTCAAGGGATTCAGGACGGTTGGTGGCGGCCAGAATGATAACACCCTTGGCGGCGTCAAACCCGTCCATTTCGGTCAGCAGCTGGTTCAGGGTCTGCTCGCGTTCATCGTTGCCGCCCATACCGGAAGCACCGTCACGCTTTTTGCCGATGGTATCGATCTCATCAATAAAGATAATGCAGGGGGCTTTTTCGTTGGCCTGTTTGAAGAGGTCACGCACCTTGGAAGCGCCCATGCCGACGAACATCTCGACAAATTCAGAACCCGCAATGGAGAAGAAGGGAACACCGGCTTCGCCGGCAACAGCGCGGGCCAGCAGGGTTTTACCGGTGCCCGGGGGGCCGACAAGCAGAACGCCCTTGGGCATTTTGGCACCGATATCCTCGTAACGCTTGGGGTTATGCAGGAAGTCAACGATTTCCTGCAGGCTCTCTTTGGCTTCGTCCTCACCGGCAACATCGGCAAATTTGATGGACTTGCCATCCTCAACGACATACTGTTTGGCACCGGATTTGCCGCCGCCAAAAATCATGCTGTTGGCGCCGCCGGTCATTTCACCGACCCGCTTGCGCATCATGCGGTTGAACCAGACGATCAGGATGATCATGGGCAGCAGCGAGATGACCCAGCCCAGCAGGGTATCCACCCAGGTGGTCTGGTTGTACACCTTGCCAAAGGAAACGCCGGCGCTTTCCAACCGGTTGACCAGCTGCAGGTCCTGCGCAATGGAGTTGGTGCAGTAGGTGGTATCGTTTTTGTCCACAAAATAGATCTGCTGATCCTGAATTTCAACGGTGCTCAGTTCGCCGCCTTCGAGCATGTTCAGGAAGGTGCCGTAATCGACCTGTTTGACCTGGCCTTTCATCATGGCGGGGAAGGCCCAGAAATTGAGCAGCAGCAACACCACAAGGATCACGGCATATACAATGCCGGTCGTCTTTTTTGGGGTCGCGCGGCTGTTGGGTTTCGTGCATAACAATTCCTCCAGTTGGGGGCGGTAATAGGGGCCCCCGATAGATTCTATCATGAAGAATAAAAATGAACTGCGGATGAACAAGGCATGAAATAGCTGGAAATTCCGGTAAACTTTGCGTGAACAAGGGCAGTTTGTGGGCAAAAACAGGAATGCAGACCGCGTAACGACAGGGAAAAAAAAGTGAAGGCAACACCGCACAATTCCCGCCTGACGGCTCAAGCACCGCTCCGGCGGCTGCGGCACGGCATCTGCGTTGTCAAAATGCTCGATAATGTCGGGTTGCGGTACCCGCATCGTGCTTCGGGGGCAAAAGCCTCTCGCACTCTGCGACCGCTGCCCCTGCTTCGGTTCGCTGTTTCCGCCACTGGCGGCGCTCACCTTTGCAGCATCCAGTATTATCTGCGCTTTTGGCCTAGCAGCTGCCGCACCTCGCTCGCCGTATCGGCACTTAGAATTATGCGATATTGCCTGAAAAGAATCTGAACGGTTTTCCACAAACAAAGGGGCTTCTTGTGGAAAACAAAAAACGCGCGGCGGGGAGATAGGATGTTGATGACAGGATACCATGGTTGCAGCTTAGTATGCGGGACGATGCAGGCATCACGCCCTACAAATCTTTATAACAAAAGCGGGGCGCTAATCAGCAGTGCCCCGCTTAATTTTGTGTTATGCAGTTTTATCGCCCCAGGCGCACCGGCTCCGGAGGCTCCTGGCCGGGGCGCAGGTCCATCCACCAATAGGCAAGGTCCAGCCATTGGCCGAACTTGTACCCAGTGCGGGGTTCCACGCCGATTTTTTTGAAGCCGAGCGCCTTATGGAACGCGCAGCTCTCTTTGTTCTGGCCGGTCACAAGGGCAACGGCGTTGCAGTAGCCGCGCTGGCGCACGCCGTCCAGCAGGGCTTTGTACAGCCGCCCGCCAACCCCCTGGCCCACACAGTCGTGGGCGCAGTAAACGGTTAGCTCCACATCCCACGCATAAGCTGTGCGGCTGTGCCAGGGGTGGGCGCAGGCAAAGCCGCACAGTTTGCCCGCTGCATTGACGGCAACCAGGAACGGCGCACGCTGCTGCACATAGGCGATATTTTCGCGCTGGAATTCCTCGGTACACAGGTCATACTGGAAAGTGGCCGTGGAGTGGGTGACATACCAGTTGTACAGCTCCGCCACGGCAGCGGCGTCCTCCGGCGCGGCATCCCGCAGGGTGATGGTGTTTTCAGCGGTCCACTGGGCGGCAAGGGCTTCCTTTTCGGGTTTTGGCAGCTTTTTCAGGGCGGCTTCCCGCTTCAGGGCGGCACTTTTATCGGTGCAGCGCTCGGCATAGGTCAGCTTAACGGCACCTTTGGCGTGGGTATACTTGGCACCGGCCTTGCCGCCCTTGTGGGCGCGCAGGCGGCGGGCAAGGTCATTGGTCCAGCCGGAATACAGGCTGCCATCCGCGCAGCGCACCATGTAGACCCAGGCGGAAGCCGGGTCTGGCTGGCAGTCCGCCGCGGTGCTGGGGCGGGGACCAAACTGCTCTAGAGTTTCGGCGCTCACTGTGCGCTCACCGGCCTTCCGGCGGCGCGCAGGGCACGGCGGCATGCCTCAATGGCATCCTCTTTGGTTTCCGCGGTGACAAGGAAACGGCTGGGGTGGCAGAACTTGAGAGCCAGGCCGCTCTTTTTCGCGCAGGATCTCCTCCGGCTGGCCGCCCCATGCGGGCGGGAACGGCACCTTGCTGCGGCGGGTCTTGTAATCGGTCACGCACTGGGCGCTGTAGCCGCCGCGCTGGCTGGGGTAGACAACAAACAGGGCATCGGTTTTGTACAGGCCGTGTTTCCCGGGCATGTAGTCCGGCAGGACCACAATGCCGTCCTTGGAGTTCTTGTAGGCGTTCTGGACGGTCTCGTCCGCGCGGTTCACGGCGTTGGCTGCGGCAATCTCGTTTTCCAGCACCTGCTTGGCAAAGGGCACGGCGCGCCAGAAGCAGGCATCGGAATCTTCGCCGGAATCCCACACGGGGTTAAAGCTGCCGATGGCATCGGCCAGGGAGTTCTGTTCGCCGGTGTTATCGTTCAAGTCCAGGGGCTGAACAAAATTTTCATCCAGCAGGCGGGCCTGGTGGGAACCCACCAGCTGGGCACCCAACACGCGCCACAGGCCAAAGGCCGCATAGGGCACGCCGTTGGGGCGGCTTTCGCGCGGTTCCTGGTGGTGGTCAAACATACCGCAGCCCACATCGTACACAATGCCGTCAAAACCATCCGGCACAACAAAACCGCGGGTTACTTTGATATCCGGCCGCACAATCATCAGCAGCGCTGTGGCAAACACATCGTCTGCATGGAACTTGCCGCCGTGAGTAAAACCTTTTGCAGGAATTTTCATAGAATAGCCTCCGTCTATGGGGTAAAATGATGATTAACTAATATTATAACATGAAAGCGTAGGTTGGTAAATGCAAAATCTGCGCGGGCGGGCCGGATTTGGAACAAGTGGCAGCATTTGGCCGAAAAACGGTGATTCACAACCGGCATAAAATATGATATACTAACCTAATATGCCCTTTTGCGGGCATACCGGACATTCGGTGTGTTGACGCGGAATGTTGACCGCAACTTAATGAACAAACAAAGCGAAGGAACTGGATACCCATGCAAAAGATCAAAAAAAAACATTAAAAAGCAAGCGCTTCTGGCTTGGCACGGTGCTGCCATTTGCGCTGGCTGTGGCAGCGGCCTTTGTGGCGCGCTACCAGTTAGAAATTTCTGACGGCGTAACTGCCAACTACATGGCGGGGCAGTGGCCGGTATACGCACCGCTCAATGCGCTGACGGCGTTCTGCCTGACGCTGGTGGTGTTTGCCCTGTGCGGCAGCTGGGGCATTGCAACCGGCGTTTCCGGCCTGATTTTTACCGTGCTGGCGCTGGTCAACTATTACACGCGGGACCTGCATGGTTCCGCCCTGATGCCGCAGGACATCCTGAACCTGGGCACCGCGGCAGAGGTGATGGGCAGTTATACCCTGCACATTACCCAGACAGTTATTACCATTGCGCTGCTGTACATCCCGGTGCTGGTGGCTGCCGCTATGCAGGTCAAACTGGCCGGCAAGCATAAGCGCAGCTGGAAACAGCGCGGCGCCCATGCGCTGGCCTGCGCCTGCGGCATTTTTGCGGTGCTGTATCTGGGGTATTTCAGCCCCAACCCCATCAAGCCCGCCACCACTTACGGCTGGGCCTGGCAGGAAACCTATTATAAGTACGGCTACCTGGCGGGTAGCCTTGAAGCCGCCAGCCTGATGGTGGACCCCATCCTGCAGCCGGACGGCTACAGCGAGGACGCCGCTACCGAGGCCGCTGCAATGGCGCAGGACTATCAGGCCAGCCCCGAAACGGCAAACGAGCAGGACTACCCCGATGTGTTCCTGATCCTGTCCGAAAGCTTTTATGACTTTGACCTAGTAACGGACCTGCAGGCTGACCAGGAGATCATGCAGGTGACCAAAAACCTGCCCAACTCCATTTACGGCCACACCATCAGCCCGCATGTGGGCGGCGGCACCAACTCCAGCGAGTACGAGATGCTTTCCTCCAACTCGCTGATGCTGATGCCCTCCATCACACCGTTCAACTGGTTGAACCTGCACAAGGCAAACAGCCTGGTCAGCAACCTGAAAGATCTGGGGTATGCCACGCTGGCAGCCCACCCCTATACCAACTCCAACTACCGCCGCGATTCTGCCTGGCTGACGCTGGGCTTTGACGAGACCCACTTCCAGGATGATTTTCCGACCAAGGAAACCTATGGCAGCCGCCCCTACCAGACCGACAGCGCCACCTACCGCGACCTGGAAGGTTTGTATGAAGCAATGCCGGAGGACCAGCCGCGGTTTGTGTTCCTGGTTTCCATCCAAAGCCACGGCGATTACGATATGAACCCCCCGGAGGAGGATATCGTGCATGCCGCAACCGATTACGGCGAGTATGATTCCATCATGGATGAATACCTGAGCAACATCTATATGACCGACCGTGCCTTTGGCGAACTGACCGAATACCTGACCGAGCAGTACGAAAAGACCGGCCGCAAGGTGATTGTTGCCATGGCAGGCGACCACGCCCCCAGCTTTGTGGATCATGTGGCCGACCATACCTTTACCGATGAGAACAATTTGCAGATTTTGGAGCGCAGCACGCCCTACCTGATCTGGGCAAACTACCCGCTGGAAAACGCGGGCCAGACCAGCGCCACCGACGAGTACAACCGCATGGATATGTGCATGCTGGCACCCACCCTGGTGGAAAATGCCGGGCTGCCGCTGACCCCGTATTACCAGTACCTGCTGGCACTCAAGCAGGTGGCCCCGGTGGTGACAGCCGCCAATGACTATATGGACGCGGACGAGAAACAGGTCCATCTTTTTTCCTCCCCCTTGGCGGGATCACTCCCGGCCAGCAATACAAATATATAGTAGCACACTTTACGTGATATTGCACCCTGCCGCTGTATAATTTTACACTTTTAATCCAAAACAACAGGCAAAAGCGGTTGCCGTTTTGGCAAAATGCTCCTATAATAGAAGTGTGGCTTTTGCCGTATCAGTGGGAAAAGTTAGAATGTGTATAGAAAATAGAGGATATTACAAAATGTATAAAACTGTAGTGTTTGACCTGGATGGTACGCTGCTGAACACCCTGACTGACCTGGCGGATGCCGGCAACCGGCTGTGCCGGAAATATGGCTGGCCCACCCATGAGCGCCAGGCGTACCGCTATTTCGTGGGCAATGGTATCCCGAAACTGGTGGAGCGCCTGGCCCCGGC
>VOFF01000849.1_pt1 | contig 166001 bp, 183 predicted proteins | sample 5384061 | NCBI WGS metagenome assembly VOFF01 (sample SAMN12384725, study PRJNA508395) | human gut metagenome | isolation source: healthy gut E | host: Homo sapiens | reverse complement strand
CGCTGATTCGCGCCCAGAAAGCCATTGACACCCTCAAACTGGAAGGTGATGAAGCAACCGGCGCCCAGATCGTTTATCGCGCTGTGGAAGCCCCGCTCCGCCAGCTGGCCTGCAATGCCGGCCGCGAAGGAGCCCTCATCGTCGCCAACGTGAAAGGCATGAAGAATACTGCCGAAGGTTACAACGTGCCACGGACAAGTATGAAGACCTGCTTTCCGCCGGCGTGGTGGATCCGACCAAGGTGACCCGTTCCGCTCTGCAGAAACTTGTCCGTTACAAGGTGGAAGTTGCGGACAGCCGTGACGATTATGATGTGCTGATTGCCCCTGACGGAAATATCCTTCATGTGGACCGTTAGGCTTTTTGTTTTTTTACATTTAATGAAAGCGGGAGGAGGGCGGATCCGGAAGCAGGGGCGTATGGGAAAATGTGACGGAATGTTCACGTTTTAAAACGGGCGTGCGGGAGCGGCCTCCTGTAATAGAGGGCCGTTTACTACGCATATGGACCCGATCTATTACTTTATCATAGGACTGATACTGGTGTTATCCTGCTTCGACCTCGTTGTCGGAGTTTCCAATGACGCCGCCAACTTTTTGAACTCCGCCGTCGGTTCCAAGGCCGCTCCGCGCAGGACGATTGTGCTGGTGGCCGCTTTGGGTATCATCATCGGCTCGCTGTTCTCCAGCGGCATGATGGAAATCGCCAGAAGCGGCGTATTCATGCCGGCCCGGTTTTCCTTCCATGACATCATGTTGATCTTTCTGGCGGTCATGTTGACGGATGTTATACTGCTGGACGTTTTCAACACGTTCGGCCTTCCCACTTCCACCACGGTTTCCATTGTTTTTGAACTGCTGGGCGGAGCCGTGGCCGCAGCTCTCTTTAAAATTTGGTCCGGGGAACCGGGAGTCGCTCAGGAATTGTCCAGCTACATCAATTCCTCCAAAGCTCTGGCGATCATCTCCGGCATTTTTTCCTCCGTTTTTATCGCTTTCATTTGCGGGATAACGGTTATGTGGATTTCCCGCCTCATCTTCTCCTTCAACTATCAAAAATCCTTCAAATACCTGGGCGCCGTCTGGTGCGGCGTGGCCCTGACGGCTATCACCTACTTCGCCATTTTCAAGGGGCTGAAGGGAAGCACGCTGGTCACCAAGGATATGATCCACCACCTGGACGCCCATATCTGGCTGTACGTTTGCTGCAGCCTGGCATTCTGGACCGTCCTGATGGCCGTGCTCCAGAATCTTTGCAAAGTCAATATCCTGAAAGTATCCGTTCTCGCGGGCACCATGGCCCTGGCCCTTTCCTTTGCCGGGAATGACCTGGTCAACTTCATCGGCGTTTTCATGGCGGGGCAGTCTTCTATGGAAATTGCGGCCGCCGCAGCAGCGCAGGGGGGGCGGACCTTACCACTCTGTCCATGGGCGGTCTGATGGCCCCCGTCACGGCGGATTGGCGTTACCTGCTGGGGGCGGGCGTCATCATGGTGCTGGCCCTCATGTTCTCCAAAAAGGCGCAAACCGTTACGGATACGGAAGTCAATCTGGCGAGGCAGGGCGGGGGGGAGTAGAGCGGTTCGGCTCCGTCCCCCCGGCCCGCATGGCGGTGCGCTATGCCCTGAATGCTTCCCGCGCGGTGGAAAAAATCATGCCCTCCTGCGTCGGGAGGTTTATTGAAAAACGCTTCCGGCCTGTGCCGGAAGGGCCGGATAACGGTGCATCTTTCGACCTCATTCGCGCTTCCGTGAATTTGACGGTGGCTGCCCCCTGCTGATTTCTCTGGCCACGTCCCTTCGGCTTCCCCTTTCCACCACGTATGTGACGTTCATGGTGGCGATGGGTTCCTCCCTGGCGGACAAGGCCTGGGGGCGGGACAGCGCCGTGTATCGCATCACCGGAGTGATTACGGTGATTTCAGGGTGGTTCTTTACGGCCTTTGCCGCGTTTTCCATGTGCTTCATTGTGGCGGCCTGCATCCTTTATGGCGCTCTCTTCGGCATCATCGCCATGTGTTCTCTGGCGGCTTTCCTGCTTCTGAAAAGTTCCAGGCTCCATCGCAAAAGAACCCAGGCTGCAGCTCAGGCGCAGGCCGCCAATTACCGGAGACCGGCTGCCGCCGCACGCTACAATGAGGAAATTATTGAACTGATGAAGCGCATGGCGGAAATCTATGAAATGAATCTGGAGGCCCTGAACGTGGAGGACCGGAAGCGTCTGAAAAAACTCCGGAAAGAAGCTCGCGGCATCCGCCGTTCCCTGAGCGATAAAATGGCGATGGAAGTTATGCCCGTCGTCCGTGAACTCCCGGACAAAGAGGCCGACCGAGGCAAGCGCTATGTGCAGATGGTGGAATACGCTACCTCCGTCTTTGAATCCCTCTCCAACATTACTACGGCCAGCCATGCCTATATAGACAACAACCATGAAGGGCTGGATTTGGAAAGGATAGAGCTTCTGCGGGGAATGAACAGCCGTGTTTCTTCCCTCTACCCCCGTTTCCGGGAAATGATGGAAAGCAATGACTATACCGGGCTGGACGAATGCCTGGCAGGCATGGACGCCCTGGATGAGGAATTTGCGGAAGCCGTCAAACAGCAGATTATTCTGCGTCCGGAAGACGCCTCCGATATGCGACGGGCGCTTCTCTATCTCAACCTCCTTAATGAAACCCGGGCGATGATCCGCAAAGTGCTTCTTCTTGCTAAAATCCAGAGGAAATTTGTTCTTGGCTGGTAGCCTCTCCCTGTAATTCATGTCCGTGCCGGCGGCGAATGCTTCCGGCACGGACGTATTGCCCGGACTGTTCCCGTATTGGGAGAGGCTGCCAGGTCTTTTTTATTCACACGGAACAAGGCTTCTTTGCGGATAAATCATGTCTTCTGCCTGTGGGACAATGTCTTGAAAGGCCGTTTCCAGGCGTTGCCATGTATGTTGCCGTCTCAAGAAAACAAAAACGCAAGCTTTGATAAACAATAACTTGCGGAACAAACTGGTACGGGCGATGGGAATCGAACCCACGTCTCAAGCTTGGGAAGCTCGCGTCCTACCATTGAACGACGCCCGCATGAAATGCGGATGCCTATTTAGCGGCAGAAGACCCGGATGTCAAGACCACAGAAAAAACGTATCCTCTTTTTTGTTATTTTGACGCAGTAATGAAAAAAAACTTGTCTTATTCCGTGATTTGAACATAATGCGTTCGTTGCGCGGGTATAGCTTAATGGTAAAGCTCCAGCCTTCCAAGCTGATTATACGGGTTCGATTCCCGTTACCCGCTCCATTTTTTTATTAAATTCACTTGCTAAATACTTCCTTTATGAAAGCCAGGTTCGTGACAAAGGCGGCGCTTAGTGCGCTGGCACTTGCGTTTGCGGGTACCCTTCCCGGTGTGGCTCAGCAAACTGCTGCTCCGGCTGTTGATTCGGTTAAAGCCTCCGCTGTTGAAAAGGTTTTTATTGTGAAAATGGCGGATATTGTTCAGGCCGGATTGAAGGCCGGTGCTCTGGATGTGAAAGCAGTGTCCGGAGTTTTGAATGAGGCGGTTAAGGCTGACGTTTCTGACCGTGTGATGGGGGCGATGGTGTCCATGGCTGCGGGGGCTTTCCCTTCCAGCGCTCCTGCCGTTGCTTCCGCCGCTGTTCGGAGTTACGGATCCAATATAAGGGAGGGGCATGTGCGCAATGTGATCGCTTCCGCTGTTTCTTCCCAGTCTAACCCGTATGCGTCCGTGGCTCCCATTTCGGAAGCGGTTGAAAAGGTTCTGGGTAATTCTCCGGTAGCCGCTGCTGTTTCTTCCATTGCTGTGGATGTGGCAGCTCAGACCCCTGACAATCCTCTCTCCGGGGAAACTGTTCAAGGTTCTGGTCTGGCAAGTCCTGACGAAGGTATTTCTGAGGGGTGTTTGGTTCTGCCGGGCGGTCTTACTGTGGGCGGCACGCCCACCAGCCCTGCTCCCGTGTCCAATCCTGCTGGCAATTAACCTGATTCTTATTTAATAAATAGCATGAAGAGTCTTTTTTATCTCTCCCTGGTGGCCGCCGGCATGTTTGCCGTCCATGCCAACGGGCAGTCTCTGTACACGCTGGCGGGTCCGGTGGGTCTGGAAGAGTCCCTTCCTCTCAAGTGGTTCTTCAACCTGGCGGGAGGGTATGACGACAATGTCAACGCCTCCAATTATAACAAGCAGGAATCCGCGTTCATCAGTACGGACATAGGGTGCTCCCTGGCCAACTACGATGCCGTGACCCAGTATTCTTTCTCCGCCAAGCTGGGGGGTATTTTTTACCTGAAAGACCTTGATGGCGGAACGAATGAAGCCCTTTCCAATTCCACGCTGTCCGCCAAACTTTCCCATAGTTTTGACCAGACGTTGCGTTATAACGGCAGCGTCTCCTTCGCATGGCAGCCGGAACCCAAATATTCCAACGGTATTGCCAATGCCCGCCGGGACGGCGACTACATTTACGTGTATGTTTCCAGTTCCGTGAGCAAGGCGTGGACTTCCCGCTATTCCACGACGCTGGGCGCCAATTTCTCCATGATCGACTATCAGGAGGATTCCGCCAAGACGGATAACCGCGATTATGTTGGCATGAATTTCACCAACCGGTACAAATGGACGGAACGTCTGGCTGTTTCCCTGGGCTGGACGGGATCCTACTGTAATCGCGAATACGGCAATAACGAATTTTTCCAACTTCGTCATGGCCGGCGCTGAATACGCGGTGAGCGAAAATACCTCCGCCACGCTGCGCGTAGGTCCGCAGTTCAAGTATGTCGAGAATTACGGAACAAAAACCTATCCTTCCGCGGAATTCGGCTTAAACCACCGCTTGAGCGACCGGTTCATGCTCGGAACGTTCGTCCGTTATTCCAACGAAGCGGTGAATACCTACATTCCTTACAACGGCGCCAGCTATTATTCCAATGAAACATGGCGTTTCGGGGTACACAGCACGCTGAAGCTGACGCACCGCGTCAGTCTGAATTGCGGAGTAAACCTGGTTGCCAGCGATTATACGCGTCCGAGTTCCATCAGCAACAGTGACACGTCCAACCTGACTTTCAATGCTACCGCCGGTATCAAGCTTCTGCTGACGAATGCCCTGGCCCTTACGGCCCAATATTCTTACACGAACGGTTCCTACAGCGGCTATAACTACCCGATGCCCTCCTACAACCGCAACGTGTTCTCCTTCGGCGTGAATTACAGCTTCTAAGTCTTGACTGACCATTAATGCCTTTACTCCTCTAATTGCGAATTTTCATTCACAATTAGAGGAGTTTTTATCTTACTGCCTTACTATATTTCATGAATGCCCAGGATCAGCAGAACAGTGATCGCATCGTACGCAATATTGACTATTTGCAGGTTTTAAAAAATCGCTGGAAGGAAGTCTTTCTTGTTTTCCTTCTGGTGCTGGTCATTTCCGTGGTAGTGACTTTCCTGATGCCGCCCTCCTACCGGGCGACCAGCCAGTTTCAGATTAAACTGCCCAAGCCTGTGATGGATATCGGCAGGGGAGGGGACGTGGTTGCCACTTCCAACGTGACGGCCAACTACATTCCCATGCAGTATTCCGTGCTGACTTCCGCCGAAGTGCTTAAAGTGGTATCCAGAAAACTGAACCTTGCCGCGGAATGGGGGATGACGGATGAAATGGCGGCGACTAATCTGGCCGACATGATCAAGGTGGCCCCCGTGCGCGCCACGGACCTTGTGGACGTCATTGTTTCCGGTCCGGACCCCAAACTGGTGCAGAATATCGCCAAGGCGGTGCCTGAGGCGTACAAGCAGGACCGTGAAATGCGCGAAAACCGTCTGGTGGAAACCGCCATCAAGAGCCTGAAGGATGTCCTTCGGGAACAGGAGGATGCCGTCAATGAAAAAATGATGGCTCTCAAAAAGCTGATTGCGGAGAGTTCCTACCTGCCCACGTCCTGGAGGAACGGTGAACACCGCAGCACCCTGACGGCCGGTATGGAAGAAGAGGAATTCCGGAATGCCAAGGCGCAGGCCATGGATTTTGAAAGGAGGGAAAAGGAACTGGCTTCCTATGTGCAGGAATTGCAGCGTCTGCCCGACGACAAGTTGCTGGATTACGTGATCAGTTCCGACCTGCTGAATGCGGAGACTGTGGGTGCGGACGCTCTCCGTAAGACCTATGCTGAATTTTCCGACAAGCTCAAGGAAAAGGAAAATCTGAAATCCCAGAACATCGGCGCCAGGCATCCCAAAATGCTGGCATTGCTGGAAACGGAAAGAATTCTGGGGGATAAGCTGAACAAGGAATTGATAGGCCTGCGTTCTTCCCTGAAGAGCAAGCTGGAAATGGTTGCCGCGAGCCGGAAGCACTGGGGCTACCGTCGCCCAAAAAGAGGAAGATCTTCAGAAGCACGTCCTGCAGGTTCCCATGTATGAACAGGCCAGCCGTGATTATGACGCTGCGCTGGACCAGCTTAAGGAACTGGACTCCCGATACAAGGATGAGATTGCCCGTTTGCGCGTGCCCCGTGAGGCGATTGAAATGTATCAGCTGCCGACCTACCCTGTTGCGCCCTACAAGCCGAATGTGACTATTAACCTGGCGGTGGGAGCGGGCGCCGGTCTGTTGCTGGGCATCGGGTTGGCCCTGCTTCTGGAATTCATGGATACCTCCGTGAAAACCATGGAAGACGTGGAACGGGCTCTTCAGGTTCCCGTACTGGGCATTATTCCCAAGAATGTGCCGATTCTGCATTCATCCGATGCCATGGGGCCGGATGCGGAAGCCTACCGCATTTTGCGGACGAACATAGAATTCAACAAGAAAGGCCTGGAGGAAATTTCGCTGACCTTTGTTTCCGGCAGCGCCGGGGAAGGGAAGACCACCACTCTGTGCAACCTGGCCTATATTTGCGCCCAGGGGGGGTATGCCACCCTGATGATTGACGCCGACCTGCGCCGTTCCAGGCTTCACCGGTATTATGAGCTGGATAATGAGGTAGGGCTGACTTCCTACCTGCTGGAAGATTATCCTCTGGAGGAAGTCATTTTTCAGACGCCCATTGAAAACCTGTACGTCATGCCCGCGGGGCCTACTCCCTTTGACCCTTCAGGCGCCTTGAATTCCCGCAAGTTTAATGAATTGCTGCAGGAAGTGAAGCAACGTTTTGACATTGTGCTGGTGGATTCCCCGCCCATTCTGGGGGTCAGTGACTCCGCCGTCATTGTAAGCGAGGTGGATATGACTCTTATGGTTGTCCAGCCCCGCAAGCTGCCGCTGAAAGCCCTGTTGAGGCAGAAGCAGGTAATTGAGTCCGTGGGCGGTAATCTGGCCGGTGTGGTGATGAATAATGTGGACATTACGTCCGATCACCAGTATCAGTATTACACAACTTACTATTCCTACTATTCTGCGGATGGCTCTTCCTCCGGCGAGAATGCGGATGCCTCCTCCATGAAGAAGGTGGAACGTTCTGGAAAGGCCAAGGAGCTGGCAGCCACCCAGTCCCATGATAGTGAAGATTTGTATTAACCCATGGCTCCATGAAAAAATATATTTGTTCCATCCTTTGTCTTATGCTGGGCCCGGCGGGGCTGGGCTCCGCCCAGTCTCCGGATGCCGTGCCGCCCCAGGGCACCATTGAAATCCAGGTGCGCGGCATTCCTCCGACGACGCTACCGCTATTTCCGGGCAGTATCTGTTGGACGGGAACGGTACGATACGCATGCCCCAGCTCCCTCCGGGGCAGGATGTACTGCGCGTGGTAGGCAAAACGGCCCGCCAGATTGAAGACATGCTGATGGCCGCCTACAAGAAGGCGGAGCTGTACACGGCCCCTACGTTTCTGGTGAAGGTGCAGAGTTCGGATGCGCGGCTGACGGAACACATCGTTCTGGTAAGCGGCGGTGTAGCTATGAAGAAGAATGTTTTGTGGCGGCGCGGCATGACGCTTCTGGAGGCGATTGTGGGCGCCGGCGACATCACGGACTGGGGATCCCGCTACGTGCAGGTGACGCGCGGTGGAAAAACCGTGACGTATGATTATTTTTCCATTAAAGACAGGGCGATTCCCATCCAGCCCAATGACCGCATTTTCGTTCCTCAGCGCGGGATTTTTGAAGGGCGCCCGCCAAAACTTCTTCCCTGAGGCATTTTTTCCCATACCCGGCTTTCCGCAAGGAAGCCGGGTTTTTATTGGGCCGGTTTTCATGATGGGGAAATATCGGAAAAAACGCGGATGGGGAAACGGGGGCGGAGTGAAGGGGCGTGTCGTCAGCGGTTGGTGAAACCGGGGGGGCTTCTCATGATCCCTTCTTCAGGCTTCTTGCCGGAAATGAATGTTTTCGGGGAAGCCGTATGGTGGAATCGCGCAGGGAAACATGGTCTCCGGGCATATATTGCGGAGAAATGAGTTTAGTATGAATGTAAAAAACAGAAAAACAAAGAAAAATGTTGAACATTCTTAAACTCAATGCATTTTTGGAATCTCCAAAATATGTTAGAGTTTCGTGCGGAACGGCTGCATGAGGCTTCGTAAATCCAATGTGAAAACCCGTTAATCATGATATACCGTTTTAAGAAAACATTCATCGGCGTGGGAGGGCGTGAATATATCAGCAACCCCAAATTGAGTTTCCCTGAACATGTCAAAATCCGCCGCCGCGGAACGAATCCCAGGTCCGGCCAGCCTTACACGGAGGCGGGTAGCGCATTTGTGGAGACATCCGCCGTCGCGGCACGGCTCTGCTGCAGTGCTTCCGCCGCGCGCCAGTATCTGCACCGCCACGGTGTCCGTTTCCGGGTGGTCCGCAAGGGTACGGGCCCCCTGGCCCTGTACTGGCGGCGGCTGGATGTGGAGCGGGTTCTTGCTGGAAGGGAGCCCGTGCGCCGCCGCGTGCCTACGTGTTATATGGATATGGCCGGGGCTGTCAGCATGCTGGGAGTAGTGCGCAGCTATGTTTACAGGCTGGTGAAAAAAGGGCTGCTGCGTGAATACAGGTGCAGGATGAAAACAGCCCGTGGACTGCGCGTGCGCTGCTTTTACCACCGGGAGGATCTGGAACATGTCAGGCTGCACGTGCTCCAGAAAAGATGACGGAAGCGGTTCCGGAGGATGCGTTTTTGGCTTGCGCGCGGGCCGGATTGTGTCACGTTAAGGGTATGATAGCTTTTCTGCGCGGCACGGTGGCGGAATCATATCCCCAGCGGTTGATCCTGGATGTTCATGGGGTGGGGTATGAAGTGATTGTGCCCCTGTCCACGTTTGACAGGCTGAATCCCCTTCCCGGCAGAGAGCTGACGCTGAAAACCTACCTGCATGTCCGGGAGAACATGCAGGTGCTGTACGGTTTTGCCACGGATGCGGAAAGGGATATTTTCCTGCTGCTGATTGAACGTGTTTCCGGAATCGGCCCGGCAACGGCGATTGCCATTTTGGGTTCCCTGTCCGTGGAGCAGTTCAAGCAGGCGGTTGTGGGCGGAGATGTTTCCGGCATTGCTCGGGCCAAGGGGTGGGCAAGAAGACGGCGGAACGCATCGTCCTGGAACTGAAGGATAAAGTGGGCCTGGCCGCCACGTGGGAAGCCCAGGCCCAGGGCGCTACTTCCCAGGCCGCCGGGGACGCGGAATTGGCGCTGATTGCGCTCGGGTTCAAGCAGGTGGAATCCCGCAAGGCGATAGCCGCCCATCTGAAGGACCATCCGGATGCAGACGTGGACGAGCTGATACGCGCCGCTTTGCGTTCCATGAATTGAAGGAGCTTCCGGAGGAAGGAAGGTGTTTTTGCAAGTTTTTGATTTTCATGAGGGAACATGTCCGCTTGGCGGAGTGTTCCCTGTTTGCGGAAGCTGGGGGAACATACTGCCATGATGGGGGAACAATAGTGTTGACGGCTGGTTGAAACGTTTTTAAACTTGCAGCGTCCATGGTACTTGAATAAGTCCGGGACTAGTAATTAATCAAATCTGAAGCCCTCAATCTTATGGCCAAATACGCTATTAACGGTTTTGGACGCATTGGTCGCAACGTACTGCGCGCCATGTCCAAGGAAGAACGCAACAAGGTTGTTGCCATCAATGACCTGACTCCTATCGAAACGATCGCCCACCTGCTCAAGTATGACTCCACGCAGGGCAAGTTTGACGGTGAAATTTCCATCGAGGGTGATTATCTGGTCGTTGACGGTCACAAGATCCTCATCACCGTGGAACGTGATCCCGCCAACCTTCCCTGGAAGGATCTGGGCGTGGACGTCGTTCTGGAATCCACCGGCCTGTTCACCAAGCGCGACGCCGCCAAGAAGCACCTTGACGCCGGCGCCAAGAAGGTTCTTATTTCCGCTCCCTCCCCGGATCCGGACCTGACTTTCGTTCTGGGCATCAACGACAGCGAATACGATCCTGCCAAGCACGATATCGTTTCCAACGCTTCCTGCACCACCAACTGCCTTGCTCCGATGGTGAAGGTGCTGGACGACAAGTTCGGCGTTGAAAAGGGCATGATGAGCACGATTCACTCCTACACGAACGATCAGCGCATTCTGGACCTTCCGCACAAGGATCCCCGCCGTGCCCGCGCCGCCGCGATCAACATCATTCCGACGACCACCGGCGCCGCCAAGGCCATTGGTGAAGTAATGCCGAACCTGAAGGGTTCCCTGAACGGCGCTTCCTTCCGCGTTCCGACTCCGACCGGTTCCCTAACCGACTTTGTGGCCGTGCTCAAGAAGGATGTGACCGTGGAAGAAGTAAACGCCGCCATGAAGGAAGCCGCTGAAGGCCCGCTGAAGGGCATTCTGGCTTACTCCGAAGAAGCGCTCGTTCTTCAGGACATCGTTTCCGACCCCCACTCCTGCATCTTTGACTCCGGCTTCACGTATGTGGTCGGCGGCAACCTGGTGAAGGTCTGCGGCTGGTACGACAACGAATGGGGTTACTCCAACCGCGCCGCCCAGGCCATGAAGAAGCTGGGCGACAGCCTGGGCTGCGGATGCTCCTGCGGCAAGTAAGTTCTTTCGGACAACGCTTGCTCTTCAGTTGCACGACAAGTCTTGCCGTCCGCCTGTTTCAATTTTCCGGCTTTCCTGGCCGGTTTTGCCGGGCGGGCGGGGATTTATCCGGGAGGGCAGAAATGCCCTCCCTTTTTATTCATTGAACCAAACAATATAAACCGATATGGCTAAACTTACTGTTCGCGACCTTGACGCCAAGGGAAAGGAAGTCCTCATGCGCGTGGATTTCAACGTCCCTCTCAAGGATGGGGAAATTACCAATGACGCCCGCATTGTGGCTGCTCTCCCCACCATCAAGTTCCTGCTGGACCAGGGCGCACGCCTCGTCCTTACCTCTCATCTGGGCCGTCCCAAAAACGAACCCGATCCCGCTTTTTCCCTGAAGCCCGTTGCCGCCCGCCTTTCCGAATTGCTCGGCAAGGACGTGAAATTCGTTTCCGCCGCCATTGGCCCGGAAGCGGAAGCCGCCCGCGCCGCCATGAAGGACGGTGATGTGGTTCTGCTGGAAAATGTCCGTTTTTATCCTGGTGAAAAGAAGAACGAGCCGGAGTTCGCCAAGTCCCTGCTGGGCAATGCCACGCTGTTCGTGAACGACGCATTCGGCACGGCCCACCGTGCTCACGCTTCCACGGAAGGCGTGACGCATTTTGCGGAAAAGAGCGCCATGGGCTTCCTGATTGAACGTGAACTGGAATACCTGGAAGGCAAGCTGGAAAACCCGGAAAAACCCTTTGTGGTGATTATGGGCGGCGCCAAGGTGTCCGACAAGATTGAAGTGCTTTCCAAACTGATGGAGAAGGCTGATACGTTCCTGATTGGCGGCGCCATGGCCAATACGTTTCTGGCGGCTGAAGGGTATGACCTGGGCGCTTCCAAGATTGAAGGGGACAAGCTGGATCTGGCCCGGGAAATTCTGGCGGCGGCCAAGGCCAAGGGCGTGAAATTCCTGCTTCCTGCAGATGTGCGCGTAGCCATGAAATTTGAAGACGGTGCCGAAACCTTCTGCACGGCTCCTTTCGCTGAAGGCGGCAAGGTGCCGGAAGGCGGCATGGCCATCGACATCGGCGACAAAGCCATTGAAGAGTTCTCCGCCATCATCAAGGATGCCAAGACCGTTCTGTGGAACGGCCCGATGGGCGTATTTGAAATGGACTGCTTCGCCAAGGGAACCAAGGAAGTCGCGGAAGCCTTGGCGGATTCCTCCGCCATTTCCATTGTAGGCGGCGGTGATTCCGTGACGGCAGCCAAGAAATTCAAGGTGCAGGATAAGCTTTCCTTCTGTTCCACGGGCGGCGGCGCTTCCCTGGAACTGCTGGAAGGCAAGGTTCTTCCCGGTGTGGGGGCCTTGACCGACAAGTGCTGCTGCGGCAAGTAACCGTTCATGGCCGGGCGGATTGTTTTCGCCTGGCGTTCAGAATGGGCTTTTTCATTCCCCGCACCCGTTTTCGGGTGCGGGATTTTTGATTTGCCGGCTTCCGTTGAAAAAGCGCGGGAGTTTTGCGATTCCGGCTTTTTGAATGGCGGGTATCCCGGGCGGTACATCCTTCTTGATTCTCCTCAACCCGACCGGCAGAGCCTGTCCACTCCCGTAGCTGCCTATGTCCATGACAATGGGATGGAAGTAGCTCTCATTGGTGCTGTTCATGTGGCGGAACCGGAATATTACGACCGGCTGAATAAGCTGTTCCGCAGGTACGATGTGCTGCTTTTTGAAATGATTGGCGGAGAGGGCCTCCGGCGGAAGAGGAATTGCGCCGCAAGATAGACCGCAGCAAGCCGCTGGGGGGCTGACTCTGGAAGAGGCGCGGGAATGGAACCGGATAGTGGAATGGAGGAAGAAATGCGGGCAGGAGGAAAAGTCTTTTTTTAATGGGGCTGCTGGGGGGCGCCTACAAGGAGTTGAGCAATATGCTGGGACTCCAGACCCAGCATCAGGGCATTGATTATTCCGCAGCCCATTTCGTCCATGCGGACATGACGCTGGATGAATTCCGCGAGGCGCAGGCCAGAAAGGGTGAAAGCATTGCCGGCCTGATGCTTAAATCCGTCTTGTCCTCCCTGGTTGAGAAAACCGGAACGAACCGGGCCGGTGAATTTGGATTGATGGCGGATTTCCTGGCCGGCAATAAAACGGGGTTGAAGAATAAGCTGATGGGCATGATGGCCAATGCTCCTAATGGTCTGGAGAATACCGTGATTCTGGAAGGCCGGAACGCCAAGTGCATGGAAGTGTTTGACCGTTGGAGCGGCAAGGGCGTGCGCAGGATAGGCGTCTTTTTACGGAGCGGCGCATCTTCCCGGCCTGCACGGCGCTCTTTTTTGAACGCGGCTACCGTCTTCGGGAGGTGCGCTGGCTTCCGGCGTGGAGCACCAGGGAGCAGGGTGCGGACGGGCAGCGCGGGGAGGGTTGAGTTTTGTTACTTTTTCCCCGGTTTTTCCAGGACGGGCGGTGTAGCGGCGGATGAACATGGTTTTCCGCCGCTCCGCCTTTGAAGAGGGAAGAAGAGGGGGGCTTCCTGCCTGGGGCAGGATGCCGTTCTTTAGGGGCAGGATGCCGCGTTCCGGAGGGAACCATGCGGACGATACCTCCGCCTTTGATGCGCATGGTGAAGGAAAGGGCATTTCCGGAAGTGACTTTCCGGGTTTCCACGCTCCATCCGTCATTTTTTCCGCCAGATCCCGGAGAATGGTGGCCTGGTATGCCGTGTTTTTGTCCAGGAAATTCAAAGGAATGGAAACGGTGCGTTCCCTGCCGTCTCCGTTCATCAGAGCAATGTACCACTGGTTTCCTGACCGCCGGGCGAAGGCAGCGCATTCCCCAATGGCAGACGGCGGAAGGACGATGGTTTCCTCCCATACGGAAGGGATGTTCCGGACAACTTCCCGTTCAGGGGAATCCTTCGGGAAAGCAGCTTCCATGTCCGCAGGGTTGGAGACCCAGTGAAGCATGGAGGACGTGTAAATGATATTGGCAGCCATTTGGAGGGTCCAGGAAGAGCCGCGCAGCTTGGGGCCGTGGCCAAAGTAGCCTCCCGTGAAATCGGCGTGGCCGGATATCAGGCGGGTGAAAGGCAGCGCGCAGTAGTGCTGCCCGCCAATGGCGGCCCAGATGTTCTGTTCTCCGCCGTAAATGCCTTCCCGGCTCATTTCGTGCGGCCAGGAACGTTCCTCCCCCCCGTGGGGGTATTGGCTCCGTGGAAGTTGACCATAAGCTTGTTTTTCGCCAGATTTTCCGCTACGGCGTCGTAGAAGGCCAAGCGTTCCTGAGAGGCGGAGTCCATAAAGTCTATCTTGATTCCCCTGATTCCCGTTTTGGAGAGTGAGCCGAAAAAGCTGCGCATATTTTCCCAGTCATTGGCGGGGTTGTTGACGTCTGACCATCGCACCCATACCCAGATGCCTACATTTTTGCCAGCGGCGTAGCTGGCCAGTTTGGCCAGCTTGCCCATGCTTTCTGGTAGGGATGGCCCCCATTTTTTCCACCCTTCGTCAACGAGGTGATATTCCCATCCGAATTCGGCAGTCATATCGACAAAGGCATATTGGTCGTTTTCCAGGACATTCCCGCGGTCCCACCAGGTCCAGGTGGAACGGCCCGGCTTGATCCAGGGGGCTTTGGAACCTTCCGGAAAAAGATTCCTGTCCGGTTCCGGAGCCAGGGAAGGGATGACGTCGTCCCGGACCAGGAAACGGGGGAACCCCTCTTTATGACCGGGTTTTACTTTGAACCTGTATGCCCCGGAATCCTCGACCGCGTCTATTAAAACTATGACCAAAGCAAAGCAACTCATCCTTCCTATTTCCTACCCGGACAGCGGACGCTGGTATGCTCCCGTCCGGAAAATCAAAATCGACGAACGGACGTACGCCCTAAGGATGGGGGAACCTGTCCAGCTGGGTACCGTCAAAGAGATTGAAAAAAATTCGGGTGGGCCGCCGCGTGCTGGCCCGCCTGGCGGACATTGGCGGCGTCATTGAGCGGGTGCGCCCGTCTCCTTTTCAATCTATGTACTACTTTGCGGACATTGCCGCATTCCTTGAGCGGACGCGGACGGCCCCGGCGTTCTGGTCCTCCGTCCGCCGGGAGGCTTATCTGAACGGACCTTCTCCGCAAGATGCCTCCCTCCGGTTGTAATCTAACATTTTTTATCCTGGCCGCGGCGTGAAAGCCGCGGCCTGTTTTGTGCCATCATGCGAGCATGTTTTCACGTTCCCCTTTCCTGTGCGGCGACTCCCTTTCCCTGATGGAGTGCATGGACAACGATTGTTATCACGCCGTCGTTACGGACCCGCCGTACGCTTCCGGCGGCCTGACGACGGCGGAACGCAAGGCTTCCCCCGCCCGGAAATACCTGTCTTCCTCAAGGTATCTTTCTTTTGATAACGACACCAGGGACCAGAGCACCCATTTTTTGTGGTCCGTCATGTGGATGCAGGAGGCAATAAGGATCACCCGGCACGGCGGCTGGCTGATGGTCTTTTCCGACTGGAGGCAGCTTCCTTTGACCTCGGACGCCTTGCAGGTGGCCGGGTGGACATGGCGCGCCGTCGTCACCTGGGACAAGACGGAGGCTTGCCGCCCACACCAGGGCATGTTCCGCAACCAATCGGAGTTTATCCTCATTGCCACGCGCGGCAGCATCGGCAAGGAGCAGGACCGCCCGCGCGTGTTTCCGGCTGGCGTTTTCCGGCATTATCTCAAGCCTTCCGACAAGATGCACCTCACAGGCAAGCCTGTTCCGCTCATGCGCCACCTGATGACGGTTCTTCCTCCCGGTTCCCGCGTCCTCGACCCTTTCATGGGGGAGCGGGACGACTCTTGTTGCCGCCCGCGACCTGGGACACGTCGCTCACGGCATCGACCTTTCCCCGGATAATGTTCGCATTGCCGCGGACCTCCTGGGCGTTCCTGTTCCCTGACCGCGGCCAGCCCGCGGAGAGTTCGCCGGGCTTCCGCGAGACACGCGCGGACCACTGGCGGGAGTGTCTCACATGGGACAAATGACCCTTACGATTTTTCAAAATTGACCCTTACGGGCATTTATGGGCGTAACTTCTGCCTCGCCCCTTCCATTTTCCCCTGAAACGTACGTATTTTCAACCGTTTTCAAGCTTCTTCAAGCGAATTCAACCCTTTTCAAGCATTTATGGTTGGTCACAATGCTGGGCATTTTGTATTCCCAGGGGTGGGGGGTGGATTATTCCGCAGAGATGGTCATGAGGCTGTCCAAACTGTTGGCCGGTTCCGGTTATGATTTGTCGTGGCTCACTTTGTCCGCCCCCATTTTAGCCCATTGGGAGCTTCTGGGTCAGCAGGAGGGAACTTATACGCGGATGTGCTGTTCCATTCCGGACAGGAAGATGAACCAATTTTCAGGCGTGCGTCTGGTGCGGACTTCCAAAGAGGGGGGAAGTCTCTTTATTGACAAGGTGATCCTGCTCAGGGATGGGCAGGAAGTTATGTCCCGTTCTTTCCGTTCGGCTCTTACCCAGGAATCTCCTGTTCTGGAGGTGTCCATGAATATGGATGATTACGCAGAGAATGTAGAGAATTTCGAGTGGTCAATAGAAGTGATCATGGCTCCGGCCAACACATGCGGCATCATGGAAATGATGCGGAAAAAGGAGCTTTCCAACGGTAAAGAGAAGCAGATTTGATGGAAAGCTGCCGGAGCGGTCTGGTGGATACGCGGTTTCGTATTCCTGCCGCAACCCCGTTCCCGGCATGGAAAGGGGCAAGAACTGTTTTCCCATGGGTGAATTCAGCCACGGGATGACCGCAGCGGATTTAAATGTTTTTCAGCATGTCCAGCGTTTCCCGGAGTTTGTCCGCGGGAGCGGCGCTTGCCAGCCGCGGGAATTTGTTGGACAACAGGATAAAATCCCCGTTTCTGGTGAGCATCAGGCGCTGCCCGCTGATTTCCACCATGGAGATGTTGGCATGGGATGCCAGGATTTTGATTTTGTGGGAGTCCAGCAGGTGGCGCACCGTTTCCGGCGCGGGGCCGAAGCGGTCTTCCCAGGCGCGGAGCAGATTGTCCGCTTCCTTAAGGGTCCGGACGGTGGCCAGATCCTTGTAGGCGGAGATGCGCAGGGCCGCGTCACTAATGTATTCCCTGGGAAGGAAGGCTCCCAGATAGTCCTTGAGGGATTTTGCGGCGAACTGCGTTTCGCTGTTAATGATAAAGTCCGTTCTTAGAGCCGCATCCGGACGGGGGCCGTGCGTTTGCCCTGCATCTGGGCGATGGATTGCTGGAGAAGCTGGCAATACAGGTCAAAGCCTATGGCGGCGATGTGGCCGCTCTGCTGGGTTCCCAGCAGGTTGCCCGCACCGCGTATTTCCAGGTCCCTCATGGCAATTTTGAAGCCGGAACCCAGTTCCGTATACTGTTTGATGGCGGAGACGCGTTTGCGGGCGTCTCCCGTGGTGGCGGCGGATCTGGGGAGCATGAGGTAGGCGTAGGCCCGGTGGCCCGCACGGCCCACGCGGCCGCGGAGCTGGTAAAGGTCCGCCAGTCCGAAGCGGTCCGCGCGGTCAATGATGATGGTGTTGGCGTTCGGAATGTCGATGCCGGATTCGATGATGGTGGTGGCCAGCAGGATGTCCGCTTTCCCCTGCACGAAGGTGCGCATGACCTTTTCCAGTTCTTCTTTAGGCATTTGGCCGTGGCCGATGACGATGCGGGCCTTGGGCACCAGGGCCTGGATGCGGTCCCGGAACAGTTCGATGGTTTTCACGCGGTTGTGCAGCAGGAAAATCTGTCCTCCGCGCTCCAGCTCGCGTTCCATGGCCTTTTTCATGATGCGTTCGTCGTAAGGGCACACGCTTGTCTGGACGGGCTGCCGGTTGACGGGCGGGGTTTCAATGGAGCTCATGTCACGTGCTCCCATCAGGGCAATGTACAGGGTGCGGGGAATGGGCGTGGCGGACAGCGTCAGCACGTCAATTCCCTTGAAGCGTTCCTTGAATTTTTCCTTGTGCCTGACGCCGAAGCGCTGTTCCTCGTCAATGACTACCAGGCCCAGATTTTTCATGGATACGTCATCGGAAATGAGCCGGTGCGTGCCTATGACGATGTCCACAGCTCCCGTTCTGAGCCCTTCCAGCGTGGAGCGGATGTCCGCCGCGCTGCTGAAGCGGCTGAGCATTTCAATACGTACGGGGTATTCGCTCATGCGTTCCTTGAACGTGCGGAAATGCTGTTCCGCCAATACGGTGGTGGGGACCAGCACGGCCGCCTGGCGGCCTCCCGTCACGCATTTGAAGGCGGCGCGGATGGCAACTTCCGTTTTTCCGAAGCCCACGTCTCCGCAGATCAGGCGGTCCATGGGGCGGGTGGATTCCATGTCCGCTTTCGTCTGGGCGATGGCGCGGAGCTGGTCCTGGGTTTCCCGGAAGGGAAAGGAGCTTTCAAATTCCCACATCCATTTGCTGTCCGGGGGGTGGCTGTAGCCTTTTCCTGTCTGGCGTTCCGCCTGGACGTTGAGGAGCTGGGCGGCGTAATCCGCCACGGATCGTTCTGCGGATTTTTTGGCGCGCTGCCATTTGGAGTCCCCCAGTTTGTTGAGTTCCGGCGTTTTGCTTCCCAGGCCTATGTATCGTGAAACCAGGTGAGCCTGGCTGAGGGGGACGTGCAGGATCGTGTTGTCCCGGTAGAGGATGTTCATTTCCTCGTCTCCGGAGTCAGGGGAGGCGGAAATGTTGATGAATTTGCCGATGCCGTAGCTGGTATGCACCACCAGATCACCGGGATTGACGTCTTTCAGGGATGCCTGCGCGCGTGCCTTGCGCGCCTTGTCTTCCCGGCTGGCGCGGCGGCGCGCCGTAGCGGACTGGTACCTGCCGAACAGTTCCGAGGAAGAGAGGACGGCCGTTTTCGCTTCCGGGATGCTGAACCCTGCCGGAAGTTCTCCGCGAAGAGGGGTGATGGACAGCAGAGCGGGCGTTCCGGCGCAGATGTCCCGGAAGCGTTCTTCCTCCCCTTCATTGGGGAAGAACATGCTGACATTCCATTTCCGGTCCAGCCATTCCCGGATTTGGCGTTCCGCCAGTTCACGGCGCATTTCTGCATCACGAAGTCCCCCGCCTCAAAGCTGCCCAGGGGATTGTCATGGATGGCAAGGGAGAAGTCTTCTTCCCCCGCCGCATTTTCCGGGGGGGAGGTGAGGATGCATACGTTCCCCCGTTCCTTGCAGAAAGGGGCGGTAATAACCAGGTCGCCCGGTTTGATCCAGTCCCGCAGGGTTTCCGCGCCCCTCGGCTTCCGTCAGTATGAGGTTGACGTGTTCCGCCTTGCGGAAGGAAATCTGGGAATCCACATCAAATTCCCGGATGGATTCAATTTCGTCGTCAAAAAACTCCAGGCGCACGGGGTGGGAGGACTGGAGAGGAAAGACATCCAGGATGCCGCCGCGTCGGGACCATTGCCCGCGGGAAATGACCTGTGGAACACCTTCAAATCCCGCTTCCCCAAACTGCCGTATCAAGTCGTCCGGTGCGTGCGTCTCCCCCGTTTTCAGGGTGATCCCCTGGTTTTGCATGCCGTCGGGGGACGGAACCTCATCGTTCAGGCTGCCTTCCGTTAAAATGATGGTTTGCCCGCCCGTGCGGCTGGAAGAGATGCGGTGAAGGATATTCAGACGTTCCGCGGCGAGCTCCGGGTCCCCCATTTCCTCCCCCAGGGCCACCTCTTTTTCCGGAATGAAGAGGAGGTGGCGCACTCCCCAGGTTTCCAGTTGGGCTGCAAGGGCTTCCTGAGCCCGCAAATGGGGCGCGACCACCCAGGCCCGTGCGGTATCCGGAAGGGTTCTGATACACAGGGCCGCTACAAACGGCACCCCGGGCAGGGAAGTATGGTCGAAAACCGCCTGTTCCTCTGTGCCCAGTTTTGCCAGTTCCCGGTGAAAGGGGGCGGTACGGGCTACCCTGTCCATCAGGGCGGATATGGAAGCTTCTTCTGCCATGCGTGTCTGTGAATCCCTGTTGAGGGAAGTGTGCCGCCTTTCCCTCCCGTGTCAACGGTTTTTCAGGGCACAAACCGCCCTTCGTTTTCCGTCGGGGGACTGTTTCCACGGCACGCCGCGGCATAGTTCAGGAAGAGGAACGGAAGCGGATTTTAACGCCGGCCTTGCGCCATTTCTGTTCAATTTCTTTGGCCAGTTCTTCATAGCTCCGTCCGTCAAGGAGGAGTTTCTGAGCTTCCTTTTCACTGGTTCCGGATTGAATGGCTTTCATGTAATTCTTGATGCGCCGGGCATCGCCCTTGCCGTCCATGTGGTAAAAATAGTAGGCCATCAGGGCGGCCAGGCCGTAGTTCAGGTTGGCGTTTTCTCCCGTGAACTGGGAATAGGGCATGTTCATGTAAGCTTCCAGGCCGGGTGCCTCAAAGTCATCCCCAAGGGCCCGTCCCCCCGTATTTTTTTTGCCGTATTCCGTCACGCGGGAGACAATGTGGGATCGGTTGGCTCCAAAGTTGAAGCGGCCACCGGCATAGGGCGTCATGCCCATGTATTCCGCGGAGCCTTCACAAAACCAGCTGGCCTGCTTAGCCTGCGAAGACATGAGCTGGTGCGTCAGTTCATGGATGAGTGTGGAAGCGTCCTTGTCACGGTCAATGACGTATGTGCTTCCCATGGTTTTGACTCCCAGGGAATCGAACGGAACCAGAATTCTTCCGCGGTCCCCTGGCCGCGTTGTCCCCAGGAAGATGCCCGCCGTGCCTTCGCGTCCGCCGTTTTCCAGATAGGTGCTGAATTTTTCATACAGGTAGGCGGGGAATTTGGCGGAATCGTCATGGGCAGGGGAGTTTCCTATAGGAAGGGTTTTGTTGGCCAAGTGGGTGGCCTCAAAGAGGAGGCCCAGGCGCTTGATCATGCCGGTGCCCAGCTTGGCGTCGCAGATAAAGCGGAAATGGGGTGTTTCATAAATATATTCTCCCGGTTCCTCCTTGATGGTTTCCACCTTGAAATTGTCCGGGCATTTGACGCTCCTGGGCCACGGCAGGTGGTAATTGTCCGCCGTATTGGAGGGGAGTGCCCCACCTTTTTCCTGTTCCGCGATGAAATCCCTGTCTTCCCGGGAGAGCTGGGAGAGGGGAATGGAGACGGTTTGGCCGCCGGAACGTTTCAGCACGGCTTTCTGGCCGTCCAGCCTGATGAATTCTGCTTCCAGTTTTTTCCCTTGGAGGTTGGTCCAGGTGCGCCCCTGTGCAAGGGGGGTAAGGAAAAGGGCGAACAGAGTTCCCGCCGCCAGGCAGAGGCGTGCGGGCTTTTTCATCAGGGGTAAGACGGGAGGCATGAACATAATTGCGTTTAATGTTTGGGACGCGGCAGCATCAGGAGCAGCAGCCCGCAGAACAGCATCAGGCATCCTGCCGCCGCCAGGGTGGTGGTCAGCGGAACGCCCTGATCCTTGAACCATCCCCCAAAGAAGGAGATGAGGGCGCCCACGCCGGCGGATGTGAGGTTGAGGAGGCCATAGCCGGTTGCGGAATAACGCTCGTCGATATGGGAGCGTAGCACAGGCATGAGGGTGGCGTCCAGTGATCCCTGCGCCAGCCCCTGCGTGGCGACCAGACCCAGCATGAGCACGAGCGGGACGGTGATGTCCCAGCCGAAGATGCCGGGCAGCAGCGCCAGAACCACCAATGGGCCGGATATGGTGAAGGTGATGCCCGGCACCAGGGCGCGGGCGCGGGCGTTGCGCCTGTACCACATGTCCGCCAGGATGGCGCCTCCCAGCACGGCGACGTATTTGGCTACGGAGCTCCACAGGGTGGCGGCGGGGCCCGCTTCCGCGGAGGAGAGCTGGTATTTGTCCTGAAGCAGGGTGGGATACCAGGTGAGAAGGAACCAGTTTCCGGCTCCGGCAAAGGCCACTACGGCCAGTAGCATCCACATGGGGCGTCCGCTCAGAAGGCTGGAAAGGACGGCTCCGGTGGAAAGTTTGGAAGAGGGTTCCTTGATGGCCTGTTCGTCATTGTCCACATTGAGCAGCACCGTTTTTTCTCCGGTACGGACGGTTTTTTTGCCTGGGCCGTATCCGCCGGGGGGCTTGGACGGATCTTTCAGGAACAGGATGAGGATGACGGCGTACGCCACGCCGATGAGGCCGAACAGGGCGAATGTCATGCGCCATCCCGTCCATGAAGCCATGGTGGCACCGAAACCGGCGACGGCCATGCCTACATAGATGCCGCTCATGTGCAGGCCCGTAGCGATGGAGCGCGTGCTGCCGCGGTGGTAGTCCGTAATCAGGGCCAGGGCGGCGGGGATGTAGAATGCCTCGCTGATGCCCATTGCTCCGCGCGCAATGAGCAGGGAAGTGTAATCTTCCGCATGGCCGGTCCACCATGTGACCACGGACCAGACGACGAGAGAGCAGAGGATCATCAGCCGGCGGCTGTAGCGGTCCGCCAGAAAGCCGCCCACCGGGCTGAGCAGGGCGTAAATCAGCAGGAAAACGGAGGTGACCATGCCGAACTGGGCTTCCGTCTGCGGAATGTCCCGTACGATGGGTTCATGCAGGGCGGAAAGGAGCTGGCGGTCAAAATAGTTCAGCATGACCACAAACCACAGGACAATGACGGCTACCCAGGCCCACAGGCCCGGCTTGGTGTTCGGGTCCGTGACGGAGGCAACATTTTTAACGCCGTTGCGCACGGCGGAGACGATGATGATCGCCAGGACGATGATGGTCAGAATGAGAACGGCGTAATCAACCGTGCTCATTTCAAAGTGGTAACCTGCGGAGGCGGAGGCGTTTACGGGAGTCCGGACGCCCGGGGCCGTTTCCCCGCTGATGGTCATGATTTCAGAGCCCCTGACAACGGCGGGAACCGTGGCGATGCCCACGGGCCATTCCCCCTGGCGCGTCCATGTGTTTCCGATGACGTCATAGACCAGGATATCCCGGGACTGCGCCACAGGCCTGGACGGGTCCGGCGAGTTGCCGCGCTTGTCTCCGCCGATCAGGAGAATGGAGTTTTCCCGCACCGGGGCGGGACCCGCGGCGGCGGCTACGGGCATTCCCGGTCCGGCAAGCTGCTGCCTGCCGGAGGAGCCCCATTTGGAAGGGTCCTTGGACGTCATGTCGTAGCCGATCATGTCGGAAAGATACGTCCTGGAGGTTTCTCCGGAGTTATCCCTGGACAGGGAACAGCCGCCTATGATGAACAGGGTGCTGTCGCAGACGGCAGCGGTGGAGAGAATGCGCCCCTCTCCGGGAAAAGGGGGAAGGGAAACCCATTTCATTTTATCCGTGTCCGGCGTGGTGTCCAGCATGTAGATGGTATTGAGTGCGGTTTCCGGCTGCTCCCGGTCTCTGCCGCCGATGACGAACAATTTGTTCCCGTGGGCGGCGCAGGAGGCTTCCGTTACGGGGACGGGAAGGGGAGGAAGCTTTTCTACGGAGCCGTCCGTTTTAATCAGCAGGGCATCTTTCAGGATGCCCTGAGCATTGTGGCCTCCGGCCACAGCCAGCCCCTTGCCCACGCTGGCAAAGGCGGCGTAACCCAGCGGGACGGGCAATGTTCCCGCCTTGCTCCACTGGCCGTTGCGAAGCTTGAAAATATCCTGGTAGTAGGTTTTGGGGCCGCGTTCCTCCGGAGTTGAGGCGCCCGGCGCAGCCTGGGGGAAGTTGGCGCCCCCTGCGGCGATGACGGACTGGCTGCCGTCGTCTTCCGTGACGGTTCCGGCAACCATGCCGGCGCGGCCTGCCGGGTCCGGAAGGTCGGGAACAGTTCCGGACGTCCGGACATCCACGGAAAAGGAGGCGTCAGCGGCCGGAGCCGCGATGAGAAGCAGGGCTGCCAGAGCAGAGCCGCAAGCCTTGGAAATTCGGGTAAGGGTGCGTGTCATGTGCATATGTTGAGAGGTTTAATTGGATTCCGGTCAAATCAGGGGAGGGAGATGCTCCATACCTCAGGAGAGCGCCTGCCGGGTTTGAGCTCTCCGTTCACGGCCGCGAAACGGTCCTGCCACGCGCAACACGGAAGGACAGCTCTGGGCGCGGCGATGGGGCCTGCGTCGTGCCATGTCATGTCTGCCGTGTCTAGGCACAGGGATTGGTTATTGAAGCCGGGATTAGTTTGGGGAGTGTATTTTTTTCCGGAGCCGTCATCCCCCCCAAGCAGGTAAATGACGCCGTTTCCGGAAACCGGGGCCGGGGTGGGGGCTGCGGCGATGGCGTAAGGCATGTCCGGCAGGCGCGTCCATCCGTGTTCCGGAGTATAGCTCCAGGCTTCCTTCAGCAGTTCCCGGACCTGTTGGCCGTCCTGTTCCCGCAGGCCGATGCCGCCGAGCACGTACAGGGCTCCGTCTGTTGCGGCCATCTGATGCAGGAAGCGGCCGCGGCCCGGCAGCGGGGCCTGTTCCAGCCATCCCTGTTCCGTCCGGCGTGTGTCCAGCATGAAGACCCGGTTAGTGCAGTCCTGCTCGCCGGGGCGTTCGCACCCTCCTGTAAGATAGACTTTCCCGTCCAGGACGGCAGCCGCCGTATATGCCAGGGAGATGGGGAGGGAAGGGAAAGGATGCGTGGTGACAGTTCCCTCCGCGAGGTTCAGCAGGTAAACGTCTTTCCGGTGCCCTTCTTTGCCGCAGCCTCCGATGCACAGCAGGCCTTCCCTGATGCCGGCGGAGGCGCCGTATGCATAAGGCGCGGGCAATGTGCCGGCCTCTTTCCATTCGTTTTCCCCCGGAGAGAGCGTAAAGATACGGTCCGTCCACGTTTTGGCTCCCCCTTCAAGCATGGGCTTTTCCGGGAAATTGGTACCTCCTGCACAAATCATTATTTCTCCGCAGGTCCCTGCGTACATGCCGGCGAAGCCTTCCGGATCGGGAAGGGCGGGTAAAGGTGTCCAGGATGAAGAATAGCGGCTCATAATACGTGTAAATGACTCGCCATATACTAGCTAAAAACCGGCGGCTGCGCCAGTATTAACCTCTGGTCCTATTTTTTTTGAATAAATTCCTTTCCTTGCGCCTCTTACCAACGTAGAAGAGGTTAATCATATGAAAACAGGAACCCGTTTGTTGATTTTATGCCTCCTGGCTCCTGCCGCCGCCCTGGCGGAAAATATGTCCCTGCGGTCCGGCAGGGTGCTGAAAGACGCCGTTGTAGTGTCTTCCGGAGATGATTTTGTCAATATCCAGTACACGGACGGGGTGGCCAAGGTTTCCTATAAAGATTTGACGGATGCCCAGCAAAGGGATTACAGGATGACGCCGGATGAAGTGAAGGCCAGGCTGGACCAGCGAAGGATGGAGGAAGCGGCGCGCAGAAAGAAGGCGGAAGAAGCCAGGAAGGCGGCCGATGAAGAAGCCAGGAAGATCCGGGAGTCCCTGTCTGAGGCGGAGCGGCATCCCCGCTACCTGGAAGGGGCGGATATTTCCCGCATGTTTTTGCTGATGGGGGAACTTACCAAGGTGGAGGCGGAGGTTATGGCTCTGCAGTGGAATGCCCTGGAAGCGGACCGTGTGGGTTTGCCGGAAGACGCCCGCGTTTTTCCGCGCAAGGGCGGCAGCCTATCAGGAGCAGATAAGCGCCATCCGTAAAAAGGGAAACCGCGGAACAGTATTGGCAGGATTTGGAGAAGAAATACCTGGCCTTGAAAGACGGTACTCAGAAGAAGATTGCGGATTTGAATAAGCAGGTTTCCCAATTGCAGGGGGAAGTGAGGGAGGTGGCCAGCCAGCCGAGAACGGAACGCATCATTGTCCCTCCGATTATCAGGACGTGGAATTATCCGCCGCCGCCTGTCTTTATCCGGCCCCAACCGCCCCCTCCCCGTCCCGTGCCTCCGCGTCCGATGCCTTTGCCCGTAAAGCCGAGTTTGTACAGAAGTTAAAGATGCTCCGGAGCATTCCCTTTTCTGTCCATGGGCCTGTGCCGTTTACTGGAAAAAGGGACTGCCGGAAAGGAATACGGGAAACAGGCCGCCCGTGCGGCTGCCGCCATGGCCTGCCGGAACATTCCTTTGCCGCAGAGGGAAAGCATCAGATTCCGGGCAGGGGGAACAGTTTCATGCGGCCCCCCTGGAAGGAGGCCAGATGCCTGAACCCTGCCTGCCGGGCCAGTTCCCCGGCCCGCTTGAAATCCCGCCCTACATCCTCCGGCCTGTGGGCGTCTGAACTGATGGTGAGGGGAATTCCCGCCTCCGCCGCCATTTTCAGGAATTGCCCGTCCGGATATTGTTCCCCGCACTTGTTGTGCCAACCGGCTGTGTTAAGTTCCAGGCAGGCTCCGGTTTCCCGCATGGCTTCCAGCGACGGTTCATAATAACGGCGCAGGTCTCCAGAAGGGCGGAAGCCGAATTTTTTAATCAGGTCCGCGTGCCCCATGATGTGGAACATTCCGGAGGCGGCCATGTTCCGGAAGCGTTCCCAATACTGTTCCCATGCGTCCTCCACATCCGTCCGGTGCCAGAAATCCATCCTGTGGGGATTGTCGAATTCCTCCTTTTCCCCAAGATAATGGACGGAACCGATCAGGTAATCCCATGCGTGCAGGCCCTGCAGGTGCTCTATCCATGGTTCGATGCCGGGAAACCAGTCGCATTCCAGAGCGGAACGGACCGTCAGTCCGTGCAGCGCGGCGCATTCACGGGCTTCCGTGAGCCAGTCCAGGTAGGCCGGCATGTCCGCCTGCTTCATGCGCCAGTCGTCAAAAGGTTCCCCAGGCATCGGGGCATGGTCTGAAATGCCGTATTCCCGGAGTCCGGCTCGGACGGCTGCCTGCACATATTCCTGCGGAGTGCCGGAGGCGTGCAGGCACAGGGGGGTATGGGTATGGTAATCGCAGTACATGGAGGGGAATGCCCATGCTAGCATGGCGGAGCGGACGGTTCAACCCGGAGGGATGTCTTTGTTCATTATTTGCCGTCTTTGACTTTATGAGTTGATTTTATGGACAGGATTTTTTAGAGTTGCGTTAAATAGGACACGTGACATATGAGTGACTGGCAAGGCTTTTCCCCGCTGAATGATTTTACTGGGCCGCTCCTGGATAACCTGAAGCGCCACCCCAAGCGCATTGTTTTTCCGGAAGGGGAGGATGTCCGCGTGCTGCGCGTGTCCCAGCGCTTTGTGGAAGAGCAGGCCGGCGCGCCTATCCTGCTGGGGAGGAGGGAAGTCATCACGAGAATGGCGGAAATGAACGGAATTTCCCTGAAATTCGTCCGTATCATTGAACCGGAAAAAAAGCTCGGATCTTCAGATGTTCTGCGACCGTTATGAACGGGCGGAGCAGATGTTCGGCAACGGGTTGCCTATGAATACCCGTGAAATTGTTTCCGAACCGGTTCATTTTGCCGCCATGATGGTGCTCTACGGCCAGGCGGACGCCATTGTGGCCGGGAACATGAAAAGGGTGGCTTCCGTTTTCCGCGCAGTAAACAAGTACAGGCAGGATCCCGTTCCCACCAAGCCCCTGTTTGCCATTTCCATTGTGCTCGTTCCCGATTTTCCAAGAAATTCGGCGGCCGCGGCGTCTATTTTCTGGCGGATACCGGGGTAAACCCTGAACCCACGGTGGAAAATATGGCCTATTTTGCCGTAGAGACGGCCAAAATGGCCCGCCACATGCTGGGTAAAAGCGTTCGCGTCGCCATGCTGAGCGCGTCCACTTCGGGCTCCGTTCCGGAACTGGCTGCGGACCGCACCAGGGCCGCTGCGGCGCTGGCGAAGAGCATGGTGCAGAAGGATTGCCTGAACAATGAAATCTCCATAGAGGGGGAAATCCAGATTGATGCCGCTCTGTCGTCAGATTCCTACAGCGTGCGCGTGCACCGCAACTCCATGCTTCAGCCAAGTGAGGTTTGGGTCTTCCCGACTCTGGATGCTGCGGATATCTCCAAAAAACTGTTGTGCATGATGCCGTCCGTATACAACTATGGCCTTATTCTGGGCGGTCTGCTCTTCCCGATTGCCCAGCTGCCGCGGCTGACGGATGAAGACAGGATGTTCGGTACTGCGCTGGTGGTGGGGAATGAAGCCATTAAATTCCACCTGTTGTATCCGCAGGGGGTTGCTCCGCTTTATTGACCGGGCGCGGCGTGTCCGTGACCAGCAGGCGCTTTTCCTTGCGTACGGCCAGTTTTCCGCCGGGCAGGGAAGTTCGGGAAGGGCCGTCCGTATTCAGGATGTCCATTACCCGGAGTACGGCGTCTTCCGTCAGGTCCGGAATATGTTGCCGGCGCAGGTAATCATGCACGGCGCATTGTCTCAGCTCCGCAGGAAGCAGGTTGATTTTCGGCAAGAACAGGCGCCCCTGGGGATCTGTCAGGTTCATGGAGTCCAGCGCCTGGGAAAGCGCCGTGCGGATTTGATTTTCCAGGCGGCAGGCACGTGAAAAGGGAAGGCTGGTGTCCCTTTGGAACAGCGCATTCAATTTGGGAATAATCTCATGGCGCAGGGCGTTCCTGGTATATTCGGCAGACTGGTTGCTGGAATCTTCCCTCCATGGAATATGGCGATGCTCCAGATAGGAGGTGATATCCTCCCGGGAAAAATCCAGCATGGGGCGTACGACGGTCAATCCGTTGGCCCAGGTGGAGACGGGGAACATGCCGTGAATGCCGGAGGCACCGCGGCAGAGGTGAAGAAGGGCCGTTTCCTGCTGGTCGTTCCGGTGGTGGGCCAGAGCCACGAGAGCCCCCGGGTAACCGGCGGCCCATTTCAGAAACGAGGCCTGCCTGGCTTCCCTGGCCGCTTCTTCAATGGCTATTCCGCGGGTATGGGCCATACTGCGGACATTGACGCGTTCCCGGACACAGGGAATACCCAGGGAGGCGGCGTAACGGAGCACAAACATTTCCTCTTCCTCCGCTTCCGGACGCAGCTGGTGATTTACATGGCATGCAACCAGATTGCATCCCGGCATGCCGGACAGCAGGGAAAGCAAAGCCATGGAGTCCCTCCCCCCGCTGATTCCGGCAAGGACGGGGCGGCCGGAGCGGAGGAGTTCCGCGGACTGGCTGTCAAAATGGTCCGGTGTCAACATGGTGCTGCTGCGAGTGAATCAGGAAAAAGAGATCAAAGGAAGCCTGCAAATAAAAACCCCGTTTTCCGGGAAGGAAACGGGGTTGGAAAATTGCTGAAGGCAGTTCTTACTTGTTGAGCTTGGGCTTGCCTCCGCTGCGGCGGACGGTGCCGAAGCGCTTCTGGAATTTGTCGATGCGGCCTTCCGTGTCCACAAACTGGTTCTTGCCGGTGAAGAACGGGTGGGAATCAGAGGTGATACCGCAGGAAACCACGAAATGTTCAACCCCGTCAATAACTTCCGTCTTGGGAGAACGAACAGTGGAACGGGTGATGAAGCGGCGTCCGGTGGTGATGTCAACAAAAACGACCGGATTATACTGGGGGTGAATATCTTTCTTCATGGTGATGTATTGCGTTTCCGACGCAAGGGGAACGCAAGTATAAATATGTTTCATTGCATGTCAAGCATCCCCGCGTAAAAATAAGGAAGTTTGTGGATGACGGTTCGGGAGCTTGCGGAAGGAACGGTTGTGGAGATGATATGACGGAAAAATGGAGCAGGTGTTGAAGAGGCCCCCCTGGTGGGCGTGGTTTTCCCTGATGGGATTGGAAATCCCTTCTGCCGCCATTGCCTGGGCTTTTGCCGTCAGCCAGTCCCATCTGGTGGTAGTTTCCTCCCCCTGGCTGTATCAATTCCTGTTTGTGGCTGTCTGGTGCGTCAATATGCTGGACCGGGTGCTGAAAATATTCCGGGGCGGTTCCGCTGTCTACACGGATGAATGCCTGCTTTTTGCCAAAAAGCATTGTTTCGTTATCTCCCTGCTCATTATGGTGGCGGCCGTGACGGGGCTTTGGATCATGTTTTTCCAATTGGGTGTGGTTATTTTTCAATTTGCCTTTCTGCCTGGCGTCTGCAGTCTGCTCTTTCTCTATTTCTCTTCCAACCCTCATCAGAAAGGGAGCCTGTCTTCCGGATTCGTCATGGGGGCGTTTTTTGCCGCCGTTTCCTTCGCTACGGGTGCCGGAATACCGGCCTACTTTTACGGGACGGTAGGCGGCGGCTGGGGAGGCCAGCTTTCCGAACCCACCTGGTATCTGGTAGCGCTGGTCATCCTCTGCATGTTCAGCCGCAAACGGTGGAGTGAAGAAGAGGATGAGGACGGGCAGGATTCCGCCGACCGCGACATGGTATCCCTGGTATGGATGGGGGTGATAGTCATTTACGTCGTATTCTGTCTGGCCGCCGCCGCCAGGGAATATACCGGGGATGCGTGGATTTATTATGGGCTGGCAATGGCGGGGGCATTCATGTTTGTGCTGGACAGGCTGAAGATGAACATGCCTCCCCTCCTTCTGCACACGCTATCCTGGGCGGCACTGATTTTCCCATTGCTGTTGAGCGGTATTCTGGCGCAGGCTTCCTCCTGATTGGCTGGGCGGATTCCTGCTATGGAGCGCGGCAAAATACAGGGAAGTTGAAAAAATAATATTTTGTGGTTGCAATATTGGGAAGAGGATGATAAATTCTGCCCCGCAAGCACGTTCTGCGTGCAGGCAAGTGGCTCGGTAGCTCAGTCGGTAGAGCAGGGGATTGAAAATCCCCGTGTCGGCGGTTCGATCCCGTCCCGAGCCACCATTTTTTCTCCCAATTTCTAATCCCTCCTTTTTATACGGGAAGTAGCTCAGCCTGGTGGAGCGCCTGCTTTGGGAGCAGGATGTCGCAGGTTCGAATCCTGTCTTCCCGACCATTTTAAAGCCTGTGGATCAAATGATTTACGGGTTTTGTTTTTTGAGCTGTTCCCTGGTGGTTGTCCGTAAAATAGGTGGAGTGGAAGCGGGGCATGCCTGGAAAGATGAAAAACACCCCTGTTGCGGCGGGGCGGCCGAACCTGCAGCCAGTTAAAAAAAGCCGGAAATCTTTTGTGTCCGAAGCAACGCGGACAGAAAAGCGATGCAAAGTTCTTGTAACACCCGTGTGCTGACGAAAGCCTGGTCCCGGCGGCCCGGATTTTTTCTGACGGCGGGGCGGATGAATAAGATTTGCTAATGTGCCAGGCTGAAAAACGGTGTAAAAAGAAAACCGCCGCGGGGTGGGAAGTGCGGCAGAATGGAGAAAATAATAGATGATAGAAATAGTTTTATTTCTTTTTTTTTTAGTATATAATATTCGGCCAGGACGCCCTGATTGACTGTGCCTTCTTTGTCTGACAGCATTACTTTGCTTCCATCGAGTATTTTATAATAAGATTTTTCATTGGAAGAGGATTGGGCCAGTTCCATCAGGCGGCCATTGATGAAATGATAAGAGCCTTTTGATTCGAAAATAGCGTCTTTTTCTCCTATGTATTCGCTTCTCAACACATAAGTGTTATCGTTGTTTAATGTTAACGCCGTCCTGATTCCTTCACAATCGGCAGCAGGAAGAATTCCTTCATAAGTGCCGTAAAAATTTAAATTCTCCAACTGTTTTTCTGTTTTTGTTTCGCCGCTCTCAATTCGAGAATGATGATTTTGGGGGGAATCACAGCCGGTTATGGCAACTAAACATGCGGTCCATAAAAAATTTATTTTCATGACAAGTTTTTTTCAGCTGGTGGTTTGTGACGTGCGATGCTTGATCCAATGGGGCAGGGAAGGGAGTACGTTCGTTTCCTGTTTTTCCGGTTTTGCCGTAATATAATGAAAGTCTATGGAAGGGGCAAGATATTTTCTTTTCATGGAGCCCGCGAGTATTGATGAATGCCGGATTAAGTAATTTATCCCGTTTTTATTCAACTTTGCCGGAAGAAGAGTTTTCCAACCGGGATTGAGTGTTTTGCAGTCCGTTTTGCGAAGATGTTGTTTTTTTTGAGGGGAGCCGAGTGTCTGGGGAAGCCCCCTCTTTGCAGATATTGCCGAGAAGGCTGGATTTTTTGCTTGAGATTAGGAAGAAGGATTGCAGAGTGGCTTGATGAGGCCCGGCCGACAAAAGACATTTTCCGTTTCCTGGCTGGCGGGGTTGGGGTGGTCGTTTGGCGGGTATGTGACGGGAACACTTCTGGCGGCGGGTGCGGGGGCGCTGGATTTTCCCTTGCTGGCGCAGGTGATGCTTTTGGCCGCGGCGGTTTGTTTTGCTGCCTCTCTTGTTTGTGCGGGAGCGTGTTTCCGGGGCAGCAAGATTGCCCGGTGGTACTTGCTTCTTGTCCTCGTGATGATTATGGTTGCGGTTCTGTTTGGGAATGGAGGCGGTTAATTAGTCATTTGTATATCTTTTGATTGACCGCGTGCGCGCGTATGTATACTTTCCGGTCATGCTCCTTCGATTCTTATCGAGTCTCTTTTTTGCGTCCGGCATTGTTTTGACCGCTCAGGCGAATACCCAGCCTTATCCGGATTCCGATTCTTCTGACGGATACGATACCGGTTTTTATGCAGAGGCTTATTCCGGCGGCTACGACAGCGCTCCGGCTCCGGCGGGGGAATCCGCCTCCAGGCCTGTTTTCCCCACGCAGTCCTATTTTGAATTGCTTGGCCCCATGGATTCCAGAAACGGGCGCGGAAGCGTGGATATCCAGAATTGGATGACGGATTTGAATTTGTGCAGGATGTCCAGCGGTTCCTGGAATTTTTCTTCTACGGCGGCCTTGCGTCTGAGCTGGTTTAATGGAAAAGGAGCGGATGAGATGGATGTGGACCGGCTGTACACGATTTGGCTGAATGTGAACGCCTCCTATGCCATCACGGGGAAGACGCGCCTGGTTTTCGGTGTGACGCCCCAGATTTCCACGGATTTCGATACATGGACGAGCCATAATATTTTCTTGGGAGGCCATGTTCTTCTGGCAGGCCCCTTGAACGACCGGTTCAGCTATGGAATCGGCATCGGCTGTTATCCGCAGCTTGGGGATTATCCTTTCCTGCCCCTTATCCAGTTTAAATGGGAAGCTTCCCGCAATTGGACGCTTCAGCTGGAAGGGGCCCGCCTTTCCTATATCAACAAGGTGAGCGATGGGTTGAAGTGGGGACCCTTCGTTTCCGTGGCGTCCGGCACATGGACGATTCACCATGACCGCCGCGTCCGCCAGTTTGCATGGATTTCCGGCGTCGCCGGCATAGGCGCCGATGTGGGGTTGGGTCACTGGGGCAGCGTGCGCCCCAGGCTGGTGGCGGATGTCGGTTTTTCCTTCGGGAATTCCGGCACTATCAAGACAAGCAACGGAAGCCATGATTTGGAAAAGTACCATTATGACCCCGGTTTTTATTTGCGTGCGGGGCTGCTATTTGAGTTTTGACCGGCCAACAGGATTAGCGAATACATGACAAAGGCCTCCGGTGCGTTGAATGTGCCGGAGGCCTTTTACATATGGGGGACGTTTGAAGCCGGGACGGTTCCCGGAGGCAGTCAGGCTTCTTCAACGGAGGGTCTGCCCACGGAGTGGTATTCAAATCCTACGGCCCGGAGGTTTGCCGGGGAGAGGATGTTTCTTCCGTCAAAGATGATGCGGTTGTGCATGACTCCGGCGAGTTTCTGCAGATCCGCATTCGCATATTCGCTCCATTCCGTGGCGATGACCAGAACTTCCGCATCCCGGGCGCATTCGTACATGTCTTCCACCAGTTTGACCCCCATAGGGTTCAGAATGGGGGCCGCCGTGTGCATGGCTTTGGGGTCCGTAGCGGTGACAATGGCTCCTTCCCCGCAGAGTTTTTCACATAGTTTCAGGGCGATGGATTCCCGGACGTCGTCCGTGTTCTGTTTGAAGGCAAGGCCCCAAACGGCTATCTTTTTGTCCTTGAGGACCCACAGGCGGTCCCGAATTCTGTCCAGGAAGTGGATATGCTGGGTATCATTGATGTGTTCCACTTCCTCCAACAGGGTGAAGGGAATGCCCAGCGTGCGGCTGATGTTGATGAAGGCTTTGACGTCTTTCGGGAAGCAGGACCCGCCGTAGCCCAGCCCCGCGTTGAGGAAGTGGCGTGAGATGCGTTTGTCCATGCCGATGCCTTCCGCCACCAGTTCCACGTCTGCGCCCGTTTTTTCACAGACCTTGGCGACAGCGTTAATGTAGGAAATTTTCAGAGCCAGGAAGGAGTTGGCTGCGTGCTTGATGAGTTCCGCGGAGTTGACGTCCGTTTCCAGAATGGGGGCATGAATGGGCTGGTAAACGCGCTTGATGACGTTCATGGCCTGTTCCGAGTTGGCTCCAATGACAATGCGGTCGGGGTGCAGCAGGTCGTCCACGGCGCATCCTTCCCTCAGGAATTCTGGATTGGAGACAATGTCGAACTGAACATTCGGCCCCGCATAGTGCTTGATGGTCTGGCTGACTTTTTCCCCGGTTTTGACGGGTACGGTGGATTTGTCCACAATGACCTTGTATCCCATTTCTGGTTGGAGCGCCTGGGCGATTTCCCTGGCCACTTTTTCAATGTAGGTCAGGTCCACGGAACCATCCGTATTGGGCGGCGTGGGCACGGCGATGAAGATGACTTCGCTTTCCGCGATGGAAGCGGCGATGGAAGGGGAAAATTCCAACCGCCCCACGGCTACGTTTTTTTTCACGAGCTCTTCCAGCTTGGGCTCGTAAATGGGGATGGCCCCGGATTGAAGAGTACGTATTTTTTCCGTATTATTATCCACGCAAATGACGTGATGGCCCATTTCGGCAAAACAGGTGCCTGTGGTCAGCCCCACGTAACCACTGCCGATAATTGTTAAATTCATAGTGTTAGCGTAAATATTGGTAAAAACTTAACTGTATGGAAAAGTAAGAGCAGTCAACCCCTGAGCATTATGGGATAGGGAATTTTTTCTGTCAAAATAAAAAGTTCCTGATTGAGCGCCTCCTTTCCTTGTGGTATAACCGTGACCAGACAGGAAAATATCTGTTTATTTTAATTTGAACGTTATGAAAACACCTATCACCGTTACCGTTACAGGAGCCGCCGGCCAAATTGCCTATTCCCTTCTGTTCCGTATTGCCTCCGGCAGCATGCTGGGGCCGGATCAGCCGATCAACCTGCGCCTGCTGGAAATTCCCCCGGCCATGAATGCTCTGGAAGGGTTGGTGATGGAGTTGCGTGACGCCGCGTTCCCGCTGGTTAATGAAATTGTCCCGACCAGCGATCCTGATGAAGCGTTCGCCGGCGCCAACTGGTGCCTGCTGGTAGGCTCCGTTCCCCGCAAGGCCGGTATGGAACGCAAGGACCTGCTGGATATCAACGGCAAGGTGTTCATCGGCCAGGGGCAGGCCATTGCCCGCAGCGCCGCCAAGGATGTGCGTGTGCTGGTGGTCGGCAACCCCTGCAATACGAATGCCCTTATTGCCATGCACAATGCGAGCGGCGTTCCCTCCGACCGCTTTTTTGCCATGACTCGCCTGGATGAAAACCGTGCCAAGAGCCAGCTTGCGGAAAAGGCCGGCGTCCATGTGACGGAAGTGACCAACATGGCCATCTGGGGCAATCATTCCTCCACCCAGTACCCTGATTTCACCAACGCCAGGATTGGCGGAAAGCCTGTGACGGAAGTCATCAAGGATACGGAATGGCTTAAGGGCGATTTCATTACCACCGTGCAGCAGCGCGGTGCCGCCATTATCAAGGCACGCGGCGCTTCTTCCGCCGCTTCCGCCGCTTCCGCAGCCGTGGATACCGTCCGCAGCCTGGCTACCCAGACTCCGGAAGGCGACTGGTATTCCGTGGCCGTTTGCTCCGACGGTTCCTACGGCATTGAAAAAGGTCTTATCTGCTCCTTCCCGGTCCGCACCACCAAGGATGGCGGCTGGGAAATCGTGCAGGGGCTGCCGGTTGATGCGTTCTCCCGTGAAAAAATTGACGCTACCGTTAATGAACTGAAGGAAGAACGTGACGCTGTTTCCTCTTTGTTGAAGCATTAATGTTGATTTGCTCTTGCGCCGGGTTTCCCGTTTTCGGGAAGCCCGGTTTTTTATGTCCTGAAGATTCCATAAACCTCATTTTCTGCGGGACAGAAGTTTTCTTCCGTGTTAAAAAAAACGATGGATGCAGCATCCGCTAGTTTATGGATCAGGACCGCATATTATACAGGGGAGAGGCTTTTACGCTGACCGGAAATTCCTTGCGCCAGGATGCCGCGCATTGGGCGGAGGTACAGCCGGACGGTCAGGTGAAAACCATGAAAAACGGCCGCTATTCCGAGTGGCGCATCTTTCCGGAAGCCGGGAACGCCCCGCATTACCGGGGAAATTTTGAAGTGCTTAATCAGGCTTACGGCCTGGCGTTGCATGAGGCTGGAGCCCTGCTTAATGAAGAAGGGACGTTCCGGACGGGAGCCAACTGGCCTACTGTGTGGACCCGGGATATTTCCTATTCCACCCATCTGGGATTGGGGTTGTGGAATGTCCGTGCCTGTATGAACAGTCTGAATGCACGGGTCCGGAACGGGGAGGTGGAGCAGGATACCGGCACGGGCGGTTCCTGGCCCATTTCTTCCGACCGTGTGGTGTGGGGGGATGGCTGCGTGGGAAGTTTACTGCCTGACGGGGGATGCCGACTGGCTGTCCCTTTCCTGCCGGGTGATGGAAAAGACATGCATGAGGGATGAACAGGTGCTTGCGGCCACGGGCGGCTTGATGAAGGGGGAATCGTCCGTGCTGGACTGGAGGGAGCAGAGCTACCCTGCGTGGATGACTTCTGCCGATATTGGGGATTCTTGCAGCCTGTCCACCATGCTCCTGCATGCGGAGGCCCGCAAGATTCTGGCGCGGATGTTCCGGGAGCTGGGGCTGGAGGAGAAGGCCCGGGAGTGGGAGGAGAAGAGCGTTTCCCTGGCCGCGGTTATTGAGCGTTTTTTCAGGATTCCGGAACATGTCCTGTACGGGCAGTACCTGTACGGACGCGGGTATCCCGTACTGTCGGAGAAGGTGGATTCCCTGGGCAATCTGCTTTGCATCCTTCTGGGGCAGGCTGGCGGTTCCCATGCCGCCGGGATGGTTGCCTCCCTTCCTCATGGCGTTTATGGCATTCCCTGCATCCATCCCCAGATGCCTGATAGCGTGCCCGCCTACCATAACCGCGCCATGTGGCCTTTCCTGGAGGGCTATTATGCGCAGGCCGCGGCGGCGGTGGAGAATGAATCTGCCCTGGCGCTGGCGGTCGCCTGCATGGTCCGTGCCGCCCTGTTGTGCGGCACGAACAAGGAAAATGTCCTTCTGAAAACGGGGCTGGATGAGGGGCTGCTGCTGAGTTCGGATAGCCAGCTCTGGAGTATTGCCGGCATGCTGGGCTGTTTTTACAAGGGATTGTTCGGCATCCGTCTGTCTCCGGATTCTCTGGAATTCCGTCCTTGCGTTCCAAAGTCTTTTGAAGGCGTTCATGAGTTGTCCGGGCTGGAATACCGCGGCATGACGGTAGATGTGTTTCTGCAGGGCTGCGGGCACCGGATAGCGCGGTGCCTGGTCAACGGGCAGGAGGCCCCTCCCGTCCTTTTGCCGGGCATGAAGGGGCGCGTTTTTGTGAAATTGGAGCTGGACGGCGGAGAAGAGGATGAAGGGGCGGTGAATTTAACCCGCATGGGCAGCAGCCTGGAGTCTCCTGCGTGGAAGGCGGCGCGCCATGGTATTGCATGGGAGTCTGTGGAAGGAGCCGATTATTACCGTGTTTACCGGAATGGCATCCCTGTGTCTCAAACGGAGTACTGCCATTATATCCCCGCACCCGGCCGGGGGGACGTGTCTTTCCAGGTGATGGCAGTCGCTCTGGATGGGAGGGAGTCTTATCTTAATGAACCCAATGATTATCCTTCTGCGGATTCCCGCATGGAGACGCGCCCCTGCGGCTTGAGCGGGGATGAAGTCTGGTTTTCCCGCGTCACGGAATCCCCGGACGCTCTTTGTTACAATGTCAATATAGATAAGCCCGGAGTGTACCGGGTGGACGCCTTTTTCGCTAACGGCACTTATGATGTTTCAGACGGGAATACCTGCGCCCTGCGCAGTCTGTACCTGAACGGCAGGCGCGCAGGCACGCTGGCTTTCCCCCATACGTCCCGTTCCGGAAACTGGGAGTATTTTATTTATTCAACGGCAGTGGAAACGGTGATGACGCCCGGTCCCTGCCGTGTGGAAGTGGTGTATGATTCCTTTTCCGAAAATATGAATCGTCTGGTGAATGATATGGTGATAAAACACCTTCGGTTTACCCGTATATCCTGATATTAGTTCATGAATGTTATGTCGAAACGTTTTTTTGCCTTGTTGCTGGTCCTGGGGTCCGGGATATGGAGTGTTCCTGCCATGGGGATGGATGAGGAGTCAGCTTCCAGGGCATCTGTTCCTGCCTCCTCGGACAGGGAGGGAGCGGAGTTTACCCGTCTGCCCGTCAGCTGGACGGTTAATCCCAGGGATGCCGCCAATGCCCGTGCCGCCTGGAAAACGCTGAGCGCCTATCATCGGGGCAAACCGAAGTCTTCCAGAAAATTGCATGTGGTTTACGTAACGTTCAAGGACAGGCCTGCCCTTGAAGGATACCGGGAACGGTATGATCATATTCTGAAGAATATTCAGGCATATTATGCGGACCAGATGCAGGCCAACGGTTTCCCTCCGCTCACATTCCAGCTGGATTTGGATGAACGGGGCAAGCTGGTTATTCATGATGCCTATGTGGATAAACCCATGAGCGAGATGAGCGTGCAGAGCTCCGGCCCCGTCTCCCGGGAAGCCGCCAGGAAGGTGCTGGCTTCCAAGGGGATTGATATTGAGAAGGAACATGTGCTGGTCGTTTGCCAGCTTCCGGACGGCGTGGGTCCTTATTACGGCGGCGGCTTCAGCCACCAGGGCACGGGGTGGACCTGTGACCAGGAAGGGCTGGATCCCGCCAGCTTTCTGGATACGGAAATGATGCAGGGCGGCCGTTTCAAGGTGACCAGGGGAAAGAACGCCACCATTTACATAGGCGGTACGGCCCATGAATTGGGGCATTCCTTCGGCCTTCCCCACACGGGCGACGGATGGAATTACCCCGACGCCGGAGCTTCCCTGATGGGCCATGGCAATTCCACCTACGGCGACGAGCTGCGCCATGAAGGGAAGGGTGCCTATTTGGCGCCGACGGATGCTTTGAAACTGGCCAGTGTTCCCCTGTTCAACGGGGTGGAGACGGAACTTCCCGCAGACGCCTCCTTCGGGCGTATGCTCGGCAAGTATGTCCCGGGGTCTTTTGAACGGCTGGAGGCCATTCCCGTTAAAGACGGATTGCGGCTGAAAGGGAGGGTTCATCTGACGCGCCCCGCGTATGGCATTGTTGCCCATTTGGATCCGCCCGGAGGTTCGGATTATGATTCCAATGCCGTGGGCGCTTCTCTGGATGAAAAGGGAGAGTTTGATCTCACCATCTGCAGGCCGGGATATAAGGGTGGTTTTATAGAAATGCGGGTGGCCGTATTGAATTGCGACAGCACGCGCAGCATGATTACTCTGCCCGTGTGGATGGATGCCCGGGGAGCCAAGGCCCCTTCTCTGGCCCAGATCGTTTATTTCGGGGATGTTCAGAATCTGTGGATACGGGGCCGCACGGAAGAAGCCCGGAAGGCGCTGGCGGAAGTGGAACGCAGGCATGGTTCCCGTTCTGAAGTGAAAGAATGGCTCCCTGTCTGGAAGCGCGCTCTGGGGCGCCAGGAGCCCGCGCTGGAAGTTGTTCCGGCGCAGATTCCTGCGGCAACCGCCAGTATCAGCCTGAATGACTGCAAGCCTTCCGTAGCCCAGGTGGGGTGGGCCGTTCCGTTGTGGGATGTCCTGTTCCCGTCGGATTTGGGGCCCGTGCCTTTCTTCCGGACAATCGGAAGGCCGGAACGTTTCATTCTGGCTCATGCCCCGGCTGTTTTTGCCTATGACCTGGATGGGCGCTGGAAAGAGTTCCGCGCTGATGTGGGGCTGCCCTTCGGCTCCCGCGGCAGCGTCAAATTCAGCGTGTATTTGGACGGCAGGAAGCTTATGGAATCCCCTGTGCTCAAGGACGGGGACTCCATTCCCGTGAAGACGGCGGTAGAGGGCGGCAGGAAGCTGGAAATCCGCGTGGATGACGCCGGAGACGGCAATGCCGCCGATTGGGGCATTATAGCCAACGGCATGCTGACCCGGTAAATTTTCTGCCCCACTGGCGGAGAAATGTGACATTAGGCTTGTCTTTTGCCCTTTCTCATAGTGTTCTGTGGGCTAGCCATGATTGGGACGATTGCAAAGCTATGGGGTGCGGCGGCGCTGGTTGCCGGGGCTTCCCTGTTTGCAGAAACGGCTGCGGAGCAGCCGCCCGTCCCTTCCTCTGAAACCGAGCAGGAAAATGCCGGAGGGAAAATGGCGGGCAATCTGCTTTCCGGCACTCTCATGCCGCAGATTCCCTCCAATATTTCCATTACCAATGACGGCGCCATCAGGGTGGAGGAATCCAGGAAGGTTATTTTTGAAGGACCGCATGTCCACATGGTGACGGATACCGGGGTGGAGGTATTTGCGGATTATGCCCAGGCGGATATGGACCAGGGCAAGGTGTTTCTGAAAGGGAACCTGGCCATTTACCAGGGTGACGGCAGGACAAGGACCAACAGCCTGGTACGCGCCGACAGCGCGGAGTTTGACTGGGAGAACGAAGTGCTTCTTACGGATGCCATCCGTGCGAAGATGGAGGGATTGATTCTGCGCAGCGGAAAGTTTGAATCCCGGAAGGATGCCGCCGGCAATACTTATCTGGAAGCCCTTAATGCCTCCGTCACGGCGGAAGACATCAGCGAGCCTCTCACCTGGATTTCCGCGGACAGGATACGCGTGTATCCGGAAGACAGGTTTTCTTTCAAGAACCTGACCCTTTATTACGGTGGCGTTCCCTTCTTTTATTTCCCCTACCTCAGCCATTCCCTTAATCCGGAAGTTGGCTACCTTCCCATCCCCGGCATGCGCTCCATCTGGGGGCCTTACCTCTTGAATGAATACGGGTTCCTGATGGGGAAAAAATGGTCGGACAACGGTATGCCTTCCGCGGATTACCTGGGAACCCTGCATGCAGATTACCGCACCCGGCGCGGTTTCGCCTACGGATTGGACATCCGCGACGTGCTGCTGGAAAAGGATTGTCCGGACATGACGGGGCTGTCCTTTTACAAAACCCATGACAAGGGTGTGAAAATCAACGCCGGTGATGATGAGTACCGTGAGCATCTGGATCCGGACCGGTGGAGGTTCGCGCTCCAGCAGATGTGGAGCCACAGGGTGAATCTCCGCACGGACTGGCGGTTGAAGGCCAACATCAACATGTTGAGCGACGAGTACATGCTCCGCGATTTTTATCCGGAAATTTATCAGCGCAATTCTTCTCCGGACAACACGGTGCTTCTTTCCCGTACGGACGATACGAATGATTTTTCACTGTTGCAGCGTTTTGTCCCCAATAATTTCTACATAGCGGACCAGCGGACGGAGTTCAGTTATGAGCGCATCAAGTCTCCCGTATTCCGTTCCCCCGTCATGTATGAAAGCCGCACCAGCTTCGCTTTCCTCAAGCAGTACGTTCCTCCGTTCATGCGGACGGAAATCCGGAACATGCTGGACGGGATGGACCCCGGAACTTCTTCCTATGATTACTGGGCCCGAATGCTGATGACGGACAGCTACAGCAGGTTCCACTCCTTCCATGAGGTTTCCGTTTCCAAGAAAATCATGGGATTCCTGAACCTGACCCCCAAAGTGGGCGGAGGCTATACGGGATATTACGGCGTGGAGGACTACAAACCGCTCAACCAGGGAATTTTTTACGCCGGAACGGATGCCGATTTCAAATTCTCCCGCCGTTATTCTTCCGTATATAGTGATTCCTTTGGGCTGAACGGCATGAACCATATTGTTCAGCCCCATTTTACGCTGGCGTATGTCAAAACCAACCGCCTGAGCGAGCTTTATCCCCAGATTGACGGCGATACCCCCACGACCAATCCCCCATCCTTGAGCATAGGCAGATACACGGAGATTGATTCCCTGTCCACGGGGCTTGTCTTCCGGTATGGATTGCGCAACATGCTGATGACCAGCCGGGATGCTAATTCCCACCGCTGGTTTTCCTGGGATGTGTTCATGGATGCCTATCTGCATGATCCCGTCAACCGTCGGGATTTTTCCAACCTTTTTTCGTTCATGCGCTGGAATCCCGTTCCCTGGATGGAATACCGGTCGGAAATGCAGGCTCCCGTTTTGGGTAAGGACAAGATTTCCGGCTGTCGTGAATACAACAACTCCCTGCGTTTCATGCCATGGCGTTCCACGGAGCTCGTCGTGGGGCACCGTTATTTGAATCAGCATTCCCTTCTGGAAGACAGCAGCCAGCTGGATTTGCGTATTTTGCAGCGCTTTTCGGAAGCCTGGGCTTTCAGCGGCAAGTGGCGTTTTTCTCTGTTGGACGGCAAGCTGGACATTCAGGAATACAATGTGTACCACAATATGGGATCCTGGTATTTGGGCGTGGGCGCTTTCGTTCGCAAGAACGGGAACAAAAACGAATTCGGGCTGGGCATCAGCTTTACCATCCAGCAGACCGGGGATTATATGCCGGTCAAATTCCTTTGATATCCGGAAAGGACACGGTTTTTTGCGGGGTTTTTCCCGGAAGCTTTTTCCTTTTTCAGAGGATTCGCGTTTTGAGAATGGGGTCTGCCCGGTGCGGGGTGTTGTTCCGGAGAGGGAAAGATATGTAGCTGGTCAGCAAGAGGCGGAAAGCCTACGGTTGGAAGGATGGAGAGCGGCCTGTTTCCGGCGTGCCGGACAGGAAGAAAGGAAGAAGAGGTAAGGAGCCGCTGCCGCGCTTGTGCCGGAACCTTGGCTTGCATTCCGGCAGGGAAACGGGGAAAATGCCAGGGCATGGAGCAAGCTGCGGCGGAAAACCGTCCGGCTTCCTGCACGAATAATCATACATGAATATGAACGCACAGGAATTGATCGAGACGCTGGAATGGCGTTACGCCACCAAGGTATTCAATCCGGACCGCCGCATTCCGGCGGAGGACTGGGAAGCCCTTTTGGAATCCCTGCATTTGAGCCCTTCCTCCCTGGGGCTTCAGATGTGGAAGTTCCTTGATGTCCGGGATCCCGCCGTGCGTTCCCGGCTTCGGGAAGTTTCATGGGGACAGCCCCAGGTTACGGACGCTTCCCATCTGGTGGTTTTCTGTGCCCGCAGGGATTTCAAGCCGGAAGACGTGCAGCGCTATCTGGAACGTATTGTGGAAGTGCGCGGTGTTGCCATGGACTCCCTGGACCAGTACCGCGCCCGCATTTTTGAACTGGTGGATTCCAAGTCTCCGGAAGTGCTGAAAGCCTGGCTGGAACGGCAGGTGTACATCGCCCTCGGGTTCATGATGAGCTGCGCCGCGGATCTCCGCGTGGACACCTGCGCGCTGGAAGGGATGGATCCGGCCGCCTATGACCGCATTCTTCATCTGGAAAATTCCCCTTATTACACGCTTTGCGCCCTGGCTCTGGGTTACCGGAATGAAGAGGCGGATAAGTACGCCCGTCTGGCGAAAGTACGTTTTGACCGGGATGAAGTCATTCTGGTCATATGACGAAATTTTTTTACTAATCCCCGGTTTCAAGCAGTCGCCGCATGTCTTCCGGCAGGGGAGCTTCCGCGGTGAAGGTTTCTTCATCAAACGGAAATTCCAGCCGGCAGGCATGCAGCGCATGACGCGGCAGAACCAGCTGCTCCTCCAGTTCCCGACTCCATCCGTGCTGGATGTATTCCAGATAGCAATGTTCGGACGGACCGTAAATTTTGTCACCCAGGATGGGATGTCCCAGGTGCGTCAGATGTACGCGTATCTGGTGCATGCGTCCTGTTTCCGGAATGCACCGGACCAGCGCCAGGGGGCCCCGGCGTGTATTCCATGTCCGTTCTTTTCGGAAAACGGTAGTGCATGCTTTTCCGGCTGGGTGCACGGCCTGTTTGACCCATATGCGGCTTTCCGCGACTTCCCCCTGTCTTAAAATGGGGGCGGTGCATGCTGTTTCCGTCCATTCAGGCCATTCCTGCACGATTGCCAGATATTCCTTGTGTATCAGGCGCCGCTGCATGGCTCTTCCCAGCTCCCTGGCCGCCCTTTTGTTTTTGGCGACCAGCGTCAGACCGCTGGTTTCCCTGTCCAGTCTGTTGACCAGGGAAAGGGCGGCTCCGTTGGCTATTTCATAGCTTAGCAGGGCTTCCACGCCTTCCAGGAGGCAGGGTTCCTTTTTCCCGTTGGACGGGTGGACGATGAGGGGCGCTCCCTTGTCAACCACAATCCAGTCCCCGGATTCCGCCGCCACCTCAAAGTGCGGAAAACAGGCAATTGGTGCTTCGGAAATGGGAATCCACATGGCGGATGGGTGGTTTACAGCGCATCCGGACGGATAGGAGCCCATTCCCCCGGTTTCAGGTTCAGGCTGTCCAGATGCAGGGAGCCGATGGAAACACGGCACAGAGATAAGACGGGAGCGCCTACGGCAGCCAGCATGCGGCGAACCTGGTGGTATTTTCCTTCCGTAAGAGTCAGCAGGGCGCGTCGCGGTTCCCGGATTTCCAGCAGGGCGGGGGCGCAGGGGCGGGTTTCCCCGTTCAGCGTGAGGGTTCCGGAGGCGAACAACTCTACGGCTTCTGTCGGAATGTCCTCCTCCGTGACGGCTTCGTAAACTTTGGCGACGTGATGGCGGGGGGAGGTCATGCGGTGGATGAATTTTCCGTCGTCCGTGAGGAGAAGCAGGCCGGAAGTTTCCTTGTCCAGCCGTCCTACGGAAGAAACCGCAGGGTTCCTGTTCCGCCACTGGAAGGGCAGCAGGTCGTAAATCAAATCCCCCTCCCCGTCGTCATGGCTGCAGGTGTACCCTTCAGGTTTGTAAAGGGCGGCGTACAGGCCGTCCGGGAATTCCACAGGTTCTCCGTCCAGCAGGATGCCTTCCGCCTGCACCTTGTCCGTGGGGGAGGAGCATGGTTTTCCCTTGAATGTAATGGAGTGGCGTTTGATCCAACCCGGCGCTTCCCTCCTGGAACAATATCCGTAGCGGGATAAAAGGGCATCCAGTCTCATGCGGCATATTTTTTCCTAACGGGAACAAAAAACAAGGTTGAAGTATGCCTCCCCGGCTGATAGCATTAAACTATTACATGCGGGGCCGCCCTGGTGGGGCGCTGCCGTTGTTCACCATTTACGCTTATATAGTTCCATGATTGAAACGATTACAGAAGAACAGTTGACTCCCCAGCAGGCCGAATTTTGGGTGCGCGCCCGCCAGGCGGTGGACATGAACAATTATCCCTATGCCGTCAGCCTGCTCAAGGCCCTGGTAAAGCAGCTTCCCGGTTTTCTGGAAGGCCGCAAGGCGTTGCGCGCCTGTGAAATCAAATTGAATCCGGAGGCCAAGAGAGGAGGGCTGTTCAGCGGCATGAAAATCAGCACCAGCAAGCTTACTTCTTCCAAAAAGGACGCGGCTACCCAGCTTTCCGCTTTGGAAGACGAATTGGAAAATGATCCTTACAGCATTCCGGTAAACGAGGCCCTGTACACGGCTGCCATGGAAGTAAATTTCCCGGATCTGGCCGCTTTTGCTCTGGAGACCGTTCGCCAGGGGCATCCCGGCAACAAGAAAATGCTCCACATGCTGGCCTCCCATTACGTTTCCCGGGATATGCCGGCCCAGGCTGCGGAAGTGTACCATGACCTTGTGAAGCTGGATCCCACGGACAGTGTGGCCGTAAAGAGCGAAAAGGACTGCATGGCGCGCGCCACGATGCAGCAGCAAAAGTGGGAGGAGGCTAAAAGCTTCCGGGACGTGATGAAGAACTCATCGGAAACGAACACCCTGGACAAGGGCGACAAGAAAGGGCTCACCCGTGCGGAACTGGAAGAGCGCCTGGGGCTTCTCTCCGCCCGTTACGCCCAGAACCAGCAGGATCTGGCCGTCGTGCGCGACATTGCCGGCGTTTATGAACAAATGGAAGATTGGGCCAATGCCTATTCCTTCTATAATTACGCGTTCAGCCTCAGCAACAATGATATTTCCCTGGAAAACAAGGCCTCGGAAATGAATGAGCGCTGCCGCAAGGCCCAGGTGGAGGAAATCCGCCGCCGCGCTGCCGCGGAGCCGGATAATAAGGAACTTCAGGAACAGCTTGCCCAGTTTAGCAAGGAAGCTGCGGAGCAGCAGGTGGCTTTGTGCCGCCAGCGTGTGGAAAACAACCCCACGGACCCGCAAACCCGTTTTGAGCTGGGCCAGGCCCTCTTCGACTGCGGCAATTACACGGAAGCCATTCCGGAACTCCAGCGTGCCCGCAACAACCCCCATATCCGCATCCGCGCCATGCTGTTGCTCGGCAAGTGCTATGACGCCAAGAACATGCATGATATGGCCCTGCGCCAGCTGGAGGAAGCCAATAAGGAATTAATAGAAATGAATGACACCAAGAAGGAAATCCTTTACATGATTGGCTTGCTTTATGAAAAGCAGGGCAAGAAGGGGGAATCCCTTGCTGCATTCCAGCAGATTTACGACGCCGAGTACGGCTACCGCGACGTAGCCAGGCGCGTGGAATCCTCTTACGGCAATTAGGGCGGTTCCCGTTTTGTGCCCGTAATGGGCCGCCGTGTTCAAAGCCTTTGCCGGAAACGGCAAAGGCTTTGCTGTAGGAAGGTTATTTTTATTTCTGCGGACGAGAACCGTAACAGCTTTTATTCCGGCGGGCAACGTAGAGGGGCGGGAGACCTTGTGTTTTTTCTTGTCCGTTCCGGAAGGAACTGAAAAAATGAAGAGAGAGCAAGCTGATGCAGGCATTGTTTACGATTGATGTTCAAGGTGATTATTTTACGGAATGCACTGCATGCAGAGAATCCTGTGAGTATGTTGGCAGCTGGTTAAGTATGGATATCACCAACGAATATGAGAGGATGCCGGATATTGGCTGCATGGGAAAGATTGGGGTTCTTTCTTATGAAATTCCAGGGAGGGAAGTCTTATGATTCTTTTGATTGGCGGCAGCACGCATACAGGGAAAACACTCGCGGCGCAGCGGGTGCTTGAAAAATATTCCTATCCCTATTTATCCATTGACCATTTAAAGATGGGGTTGATACGCAGCGGGATATGCCCTTTCTCCCCTGAAAGCCCCGATGAAGAGCTGACTCCCTTCCTCTGGGGCATTATCAAAGAAATAGTAAAGACCGCGATTGAAAACGGCCAAAATTTAGTGGTGGAAGGTTGCTATATTCCCTTTGACTGGAAGAAGGATTTTACGCAGGCCTGCCGGGAACGGATACGGTATGTATGCCTTATTTTTTTTCAGAAAATTATATTCAAAGGCATTACCATGATATCCTGAACCATGAGAATGCGATTGAACGGCGCATGGAGAGTTCTCCCGTTACGCAGGAAGAGTTGCTGCGTGAAAACAGGGACAATCTTGAAAAATGCAGGTTCTATGGCTGTGACTATCTGTTGATTGACGAGTCTTATAACGTGGAGATCATGTTGTAGAGAACAGAGGCTTCCGTTGTGCGGGGAAGGAAAGAGAAGGTTATTCCAAATTGCTTGGTTTATAGGCGCAGGCGGTAAGAGAGAGATTCTTCCTCTCTTCCCCTGTATTTTTTCCAGAACTGCCCGTGTCAGAGCACCTTGGAAAAAAACTCCTGCAGCCTGGGATTGGCGGGGCGGTCGATAACGCGGTCCGGAGGCCCTTCTTCCACAATTTTCCCTTTATCCATGAACAGGACGCGGGAAGCCACCTCCCGCGCGAACCCTATTTCATGGGTAACCACTACCATCGTCAGTCCTCCCTGCGCCAGCTCCTTCATCAGGGAGAGCACTTCTCCCACCATTTCCGGGTCCAGGGCTGATGTCGGCTCGTCAAACAGGATGACATCCGGATTCATGACCAGGGCGCGTACGATGGCGATGCGCTGCTTTTGGCCTCCGGAAAGCTGGAGGGGATAGGAATGCCTCTTGCCGTACAGCCCAATGCGCTGGAGAAGGGTTTCCGCATGGTCTGCTGCCTCCTTTCTGCTGGAGCGTCCCGTTTTAACCGGGGCGATGGTGATATTTTCCAGAATGGTCAGGTGCGGGAAAAAGATTGAAATGCTGGAAAACCATGCCTACATGCTGGCGGAATTGATTGACGTCCGTTCCGGGAGATGTAATCAGCTTTCCCTTGAAACGGATTTCGCCGGAGGTCGGTTCCTCCAGCAGGTTCAGGCAGCGCAGGAAGGTGCTTTTACCGGAACCGGACGGGCCTACGATGAAGACCACTTCACCCCGGTCAATTTTCGTGGTGACATCGTTGACTGCCGGCACGGAGTTGAATTCCCTTAACCAAATGGCTGATTTGGAACATGGGAGTGTTTCCAGGATGTTCATTCATTGTTTTTCAGTTTTCTTTCCAGTTTGCCGAGCATCCAGCTGAACAGCATGACCACGGAGAGGTAAATCAAGGCCACGGCCGTCAGCGGCATGAAGGCGGTATAAGTCTGGCTCCGGATGATGTCGCCGCCCTTGGTCAGGTCCTGGAGGGCGATATAGCCGGAGACGCTGGTCTCCTTCAACAGTACGATAAATTCGTTTCCCAGAGAGGGAAGTACATTTTTAAAGGCCTGGGGCAGGATAATGTAAATCATGATTTGGGCATATCCCAGGCCGAGGCTGCGCCCGGCTTCAAATTGTCCTTTGTCAATGGACATAATGCCGCCTCTGATGATTTCCGCTACATAGGCTCCTGAGTTGAAGCCGAAGGCCACCACGGCCACCAACACTTTGCTGACATCCACGGAGCCGAAGATGACAAAATAGATCATGAGCAGTTGAACGACCACCGGTGTGCCGCGGATGACTGTCAGGTACAGTTTGCAGAGGGCATTCAGGAAACGGAGATTGCCCGTTTTGTCATGCGTGGCGCGGATGACGGCCACCACAAAGCCCACCAGAATGCCCAGCAGAACGGAAAAGAAAGAGACCTCCACCGTCACCAGAAAGCCGTTGGTCAGGTATTTCCAGCGGCCTTCCTGCATGAAATTGAAAAGGATTCTTTCAGGTCCAGCCATGTATTTTCCAGCCAGCCCCCTCCGGAAGCGTGTTGTTCGGGACCGGCAGCGGATTTAACCTGCATGGCCGCATAAGCGTTCCGTATTTCCTCCAGCTTTCCGGAGGCTTTCAATGCTGCAATGGTGTCGTTAATATCCTGAAGGAGAACCGTATCTCCCTTGCGGACGGCAATGGCGTAGGATTCGGAAGTGAGGGGTTCCGGCAGAATTTCCAGCCGCTCATTGCCCGCTACGTACATTTTTGCCGGATCCTGGTCAATGACGGCGGCGTCCACCTTGCCTGCCGCCACGGCGGCCACAGCCAGCGCTCCGTTAGGGGAAGCGTTCCGGCTGCTGGATGTTCCGTGTGACGTAAATGTCTCCCGTGGCCCCGTGCTGCACTCCGATTCTTTTGCCGCGGATATCTTCCCGCTTCCGGATGGGAGAACCTTTGGGAACGATGATAACCTGAGCGGCTTCCACATAGGGAATGGAGAAGTCCACTTTCCTCCTGCGTTCCGGCGTAACCGTGATTCCGGAGGCGGCTGCGTCCGCCTTTCCGGAAACTACAGCCGTAATCACGGAATCAAAGCTCATGTCTTCAATGACCAGCTCCCTGCCGGTGCGCCGGGCTACCTCCCGCATGATTTCCGGGTCAATGCCCAGGATGGTGTTTCCGTCCCGGAATTCGTAGGGAGGGAAAGTCGCTTCCGTCACCATCAGGATTCTGCCGTTTTCCGCCGCTGGTGCGCCGCAGCATAGGAGAAGCCAAAGCGTCAGCAGGGCCCCGAGATGATTCAGAAAGGAAATGGATGGCATGAAAGCAAGGGGGAAAAAGGTGAAGTCTGAACCGGCGGGGTATATGATTTACCTGCCTGCAACGCAATAAAAACTGTTTCTTCCCGGTTCCGGTTTGTCCTGTCTCACGGCAGGGAAGCGGAGTAGCGGGCCGGTCGGAGAGGAAATGGCAATGAATATGAATGGCATGAACCCGGCAAATACCCAGGATTTTTTTGTTTATTAGCAAGATGGAGGGAATGTATCTTGTGATAATTTTCCCGATTAATTTTTCCAAAGGGAGGGAGGATCAGACTTCCTGCTTTGAGGGCGGTGTATGTTTGGTTTTGGAAAATTGTCATGCATCCGGAATGTGATGCATGGCAAGGTGCATGGCGGAACCATAGGACCGGATGGAATACCGCGCAGAGCAAAAAAGTTTGAGGCCTTGCAGAATACTTTATTCTGCAAGGCCTCACGAATGGGAAAATGGTCGGGTTGACAGGATTCGAACCTGCGACCCCCTGCACCCCATGCAGGTGCGCTACCAGACTGCGCTACAACCCGATGAACTCGGACCGACCGGGGTCGTGTCTCGTGACGGCGAGGTGTATATAGGAAAACTTTAGTGTTGGCAAGAGTCTTTTTTCATAGCATACCTTTTTTGTCATGAAGCAAGTTCAAGTTGCAGTCGTCGGGGCCAGTGGCTACACCGGGCAGGAATTGTTGCGCATCCTGCTGAACCATCGCGGGGTGAAGCTGGTGTGCGCTACTTCCCGCCAGTATGCCGGGCAGCCGTTGTGGGAGGTTTTTCCCCGTTTCCGTCAGGTTCCGGGTTCCGGTCTGAAGTTTACGGATTCCGATGTGGAGGCGATTGCCGCTACTGGGGCGGAGGTCGCTTTTCTGGCTCTGCCTCATGGCGTGGCTGCTTCCTATGCCCGCGGCCTGGTGGACAAGGGCGTGCGCGTGATTGACCTGAGCGCGGATTTCCGTCTGGACAGCCCGGAGGTGTACGAAGAGTATTACGGGAACCCCCACCCGGACACGGCTCTGATGCAGGAGGCCGTGTACGGCTTGCCGGAGTGGCGCCGGGAGGAGATTGCCCGGGCGCGCATTGTGGCTTCTCCCGGCTGCTATCCCACCAGCATTCTTTTGCCTCTCATTCCCTTGTTCAAGGCGGGCATGCTGGAGCCGGAGGACGTGGTGGTCTGTTCCGGCAGCGGCGTGAGCGGAGCGGGGCGCAAGGCGTCCATTCCGCTGCTGTTCTGCGAGTGCAATGAGAGTTTTCATGCCTACGGAGTGCCGAAACACCGCCATTTGAGCGAAATTGAACAGGAGCTTTCCCATGCCGCGGGGGAAACGGTGGTGATGTCCTTTACCCCCCATCTGATTCCCGTTAATACGGGCATCTGCTCCACGATTACGGCCAAAGTGAAAAAGGGGGCGGACCCCGAATGCGTCGGCCGCCTGCTGGAAGAAGCTTATGCCGCGGCCCCGTTCGTCCGCCTTCTGGGGCGCAACCAGCCTGCGGATACCAAGAATGTAACGCGGACGAACTGCGTGGACATTGGCTGGGCTTATGATCCCCGCACGAACCGCGTGATTCTGATGAGCGTGGAGGATAATGTGGTGAAGGGAGCGGGGGGCCAGGCCGTTCAGTCCTTCAATATCATGTGCGGATTTGATGAAACGGAAGGCTTGTGGGTTCTGTAGCTTTTTGATATGTTGAAAGACACTTTCAAGACGATGAATGATTCATCCTATATTCCGGTTGACGGGGGCGTTTGCGCGCCCCGGGGATTTTTGGGGAGCGCCGTAAGCTGCGGCATCAAGAAGCCTACAGCCACGCGTCTGGACCTGGCCCTGATTTATTCCACGGAACCCTGCGTGTCCGCAGGAACGTTTACGACCAACCGCGTGCAGGCCGCCTGCGTGAAGGTGAGCAGGGAGCATCTCCGGAAAGGAAATATCCGCGCCATCGTAGCGAACAGCGGGAACGCGAACGCCTGCACCGGAACCCGTGGGGTGGAGGACGCCAGGGGCGAATGCCGCAGCGTTGCGGAGCTTCTGGGGCTGAAGCCTGCAGAAGTGGCCGTATGTTCCACCGGCGTGATTGGCCTGCCAATGCCTATGATGCGCATTTACCCGAAGTTTCCGGAATTGGCGGGGGGGCTTTCCCGTGACAAGGGGCATGAGGTGGCCCAGGCCGTGATGACCAGCGACACGAAGGAGAAAATCATTGCCATTGAGTTTGTAGTGCAGGGTAAACCCGTGCGCATCGGCGCCTGCTGCAAGGGGGCAGGCATGATCAATCCCTGCATGGCGACCATGTTGTGTTTTATCACGACGGATGCGGGCGTTTCCCGCGATGTGCTGGAGCTGTGCGTCCAGTCCGGAGTGAAGAGTTCTTTTAACTGCATCACCATTGATGGAGACATGAGCACGAATGACACGGTTCTGGTGATGGCGAATGGGGCATCCGGCGTGAAGCTGGAAACTCCGGAAGATATTTACGCATTCCAGCAGGCTTTGGCCCATGTGATGCTGGAACTGGCTAAGCACATCGTGCAGGACGGAGAGCGGGTGACCAAGTTCGTCACCGTGCATGTGACGGGAGGCCGCACGGAGGATGAAGCTAAAAAAGCGGCGGAAGCCGTAGCCAAGTCTTCCCTGGTGAAGAGTTCCTGGAACGGGAACGATCCCAACTGGGGGCGCATTATTCATGCTGTGGGCTACTGCGGAGCAAAGGTGGACGAAGAGAAGATAGACATCGACATCGCCGGTTTGGCCGCCTGCCGCGGCGGCGTGCAGGCGGATACTCCGTCCGACGATTTGCGGCAGGCCGTGCAGGTTCCCGCGTTCCAGGTGGATATCAATTTGAATCGGGGCGAGTTTTCCCATACGGTGTATACCACGGATTTGTCTCCGGAATACGTGGATTTCAACCGTTCCGAGTATGCGTACTGGAACCAGGCGAAGGCGGACGGCCTGACCTGTTAACCGGTTCAGTCATGGCGCGTGGCAAATGCCGCCAGGGAAAGGCGGGGGGAATGGCTCCCTCCGCCGGGATGCTGATGGAGGTGCGGCGCCTTCTGGATGAAGGCGCTTTCCGCGCTTCCCGCGCCCAGCGTTTCTGTACCGGCGCTGCGGATTGCTGCCGGTTCCGCCTGACCGGGGAGACGCCGCATGTAACGCTGGGTGAGGCATGGGTGGCCTGGAAGGCGTGGCGCGCTTCTGGACGCACCCGGCTGGAGCTGCCTCCGGACGGGAGCTGCCCTTTTTTAAGCGGGCAGGGAAAATGCATGATTTATGAAGGCAGGCCGTTAGCGTGCCGCACTCATTTCTGCGTGCCGGCCGGGGGCGCCTTGCCCCGCCGGGAGGTCATTGACCTGATTCATGCGCTGGAAGATATTGACGCAGCGCTGGGCGGCGATGGCGCGTCCCGGCTTCCGGAAGCCGTGGAACGGCTGTCCCGAAAAGGCCCGGCGGACGGAAGGAAGAGGCGGCGATGACTGTCCGGGGTTTTGACGGCTGTCAGGTATCTATTTCCGGGCGGGGACATGTTTTCCCGCATGTGTTGATGACCGGATCCACGTCAAGGAGATGGGATTTCCCGGGGAGGCAGGCAGGAAAACGACTTTTCAGTCCTCCGAGTCCGTTTTTTCTCTTTTTCCTGTTTAGAAGCCAGATGGCGCAGGGCGCTGGCGGCCTTTTTGTTGCCGTGCCGGACGGCTTTCAGATACCATTCTTCCGCCTGTTTATCGTCCTGCTCAATGCCGTAGCCGTGGGCGTAGCAGTTGCCCACATTAAACATGGCTGTGGCGTTGCCCTGTTCTGCCGCCTTAAGGTACCATTTCAGGGCTTCTTCTCGGTTGACGGGCGTTCCTTTTCCGTTCAGATGGCACCACCCCAGGTTGAGCTGGGCTGTTGTATGCCCCTGTTCTGCGGCTTTGGTGTACCAGTGGACGGCTTTGGCCATGTCCACTTCCATGCCCCGGCCGTTGCCGTAGCACCATCCCAGCGTGTATTGGGCCGTAATCTGGCCCTGAAGGGCTGATTTGTGATACCACACCAGCGCTTTGTCCAGATCCGGCTCCACGCCGAAACCGTTTTCATAGCACCAGCCCAGATTGTATTGGGCCGTAGCGTGGTTCTGCATGGCGGCTTCTTCATACCAGTAAGCGGCTTTCCGCGGGTTTTTGGGGGTCCCGCTTCCGTTGCCATAGCACCAGGCCAGGTTATACTGGGCGCGGGGGTCTCCCTGTTCCGCGGCCTGCTTGTACCAGTATACGGCCTGTTCCCAGTTTTTCCGGCTGGGGCTGTTGGCATAAATCCAGCCGAGGTTGAGCTGGGCTACCGCATGGCCCTGTTCCGCCGCTTTTTTGTACCACCCGATGGCCTGGTGTTCGTCTTTTTCCACTCCCAAGCCGTTGACATAGCAGAACCCAAGGTCAAATTGCGCGGTGGGGTGCCCCTGTTCGGCGGCTTTCCGGTACCAGTAAAAGGCCTTGTCGTTGTCCTGAGGGGCGCCGATGCCGTTGGAATAGGCCCATCCCAGATTGAGCTGGGCGGTAACGTGGCCCAGTTCCGCCGCCTGCTGGTAGCAGTAGAAAGCTTCCTGCTGGTTTTCCGCCACCCCGCGCCCCTGTTCGTAGTTGATTGCCAGCTGGAACAGTGCCTGGGCGTCTCCTTTCAGAGCTATTTGCTGAAGGGTTTCTACGTCGACGGAATAGGTGGAGACGGTGTTTTCCTGCTCGCCGTGGTTGTGGGAAGCGTCATTCATTTCACAGGTAACCGCACTGGGGAACACTGGGACAATTTTTGCTCTCCTGAACTTGTGCGCTCGCCGATTCTGCACATTTCCCCCATAAGAATCAAGACCCGTTTTTATTGGGGCCGGAGTTCGGAAAGCGTTACCGTCCAGCGCGCCTGCGGCGGGACAGGGCAAGGAATGAACCGCAGAGGAAGAGGATTCCGGCGCCGGGTTCCGGGATTCTCAGATCTCCCAGCGGAGCGGTGAAGCTCTGTATTTCCCCCAGGCGGATGCCCGACAGTCCCGCTTCCTCGTAATTATAACTGTACACGTCGTTTTCTCCATCCAGGCTGGTCAGATAAATATCGCAGTGGGAGGAGCCGTATTCGTCCGTATAGTCGTTCACGACTACTTTCTGGCGGAACATTTCCACAGCGTAGTCGTCCGAATCCGTCAGGTAGATAATCAGATTGCCGTCTTTGTCCGTGTCGTAGCCCCACATGGTGATGGCGTGGCCTCTCCCTTCTTCCCCGACGGTCAGCGTGGTTCCCCAGTTGTTGTTGATGCTGTTTGTCAGTTTCTGGTAAACGCCGCTTCTGGTGTCTCCTTCCCAGAAGCTGTATGCGGAAAATAAGGGGTTGTCAACAGCTCCTCCGCTTGAGGACTGCGGGACTGTCAGTCCCAGCTCTTTCCAGTATCCTCCGGGAGCTGTCGTCGTAGAAAGGCTCGGATAGGCGGTGGTATCCAGCATCCCGCCGTTGACCCACCAGTTGTAGGCCTGTTCCACGGAGCCTCCGCTGTTTGTCCAGTTCGTGGAGATGGTTTGGTAAATGGCCAGCTGGGCGACCTGCGGCATGACATCGTAAGTGGCGGATTTCCCGTTGGGCGTGGTGGATTTCAGGTCGCTTCTGGTATCCTGCCACCATTGGAGAACGTTGGATGCCGCCGCCGCCCAGCAGATATTCTGGTCATAAGGAAGGTACAGCCATTCTGTGGGCCGTGCGGAAACCGGAGGATTTAACGGGTTGGTGGGGTGGGGCTTGGTCCCCCATGTCCATTTGGTTTTTTTATTGCAATCATACCATCCGCCGGATTCGGAGACGTTTTCAAGGAATACGGGCGCGGCATGAAGCGTTCCGGGAAGTAACAACGCCGCCAGAGCCGAAGAGAGGAAACGGAGAGTCATAGGAAAAAGGAATACGTAATTCCTTTTTGTTAAAAAACAGGGAGGTCGTCAAGATAATAAATAGGGGAAGGAGACGAATAAACTCCGGGAGGCAGATTTTTTCCCGAAGACGCCGGGAACGGGATGTCCGGAGGACAGGACAGATGAGTGATTTTCAGGGGCTGCCGTTGTTAACGGGGGACGAGCCAGGGAGAAGTGGGCGATTCCGGATTGGACGCTACATCTGCGGGGGAGCCCTCGGCCACGATATTGCCGCCGTGCCTGCCGGCTCCGGGGCCCATGTCCACCAGGTAGTCCGCGGCATTGAGCAGGTCCTTGTGGTGTTCCACGCAGAGGATGGTGTGCCCGGCATCCCTCAGACGGAAAAGGGCTGCCAGGAGAAGGGCCACTTCATTGAAGTGAAGGCCGCTGGTGGGTTCGTCCAGAATGAACAGGGCCCTTTTCCCGTCTTCCGCCAGTTTCCAGGACGGGGCTTTGGCCAGTTCCGCAGCTATTTTTATGCGCTGGGATTCTCCGCCGGAAAGGGTGTCCGCCCTGCGGTTGAGATTGAGGTATCCCAGCCCTACGTCCTGCATGCTTTTCAGGATGGCGGCGGCTCTGGGCAGGGAGGAAAAGAATTCCGCCGCTTCGTCCACGGTCAGGGCCAGCGCCTGGGCAATGGATTTCCCTTTCCAGGTGACTTCCAGCGTTTCCCTGTTGTAGCATTGCCCGTGGCAGGCGTCGCAGGGCATGGCCACATTTCCCAGGAAGTTCATATCCACTTCAATCATGCCCGTTCCCTGGCACCGTTCACAACGGCCTCCGCGAATATTGGGGGAAAAGCGCGCCGCCGTGTATCCCCTCTGCTTGGAAAGGGGGAGCTGTGCGTAAAGGGGGCGCAGCACCTGGAGCAGGCCGGTAGCGGTGGCCGGCGTGGAACGCGGCGTTTTGCCGATGGGCGACTGGTCGATGACTACAAGGCGGTTGAAGTGCTCCGTTCCCTGCACGCGGCGCGGAATATCCTTTTTCCCGGAAAGGGCTTGCCTGACCGCGGGGATGAGACAGTCCCGGACAAGGGTGGATTTCCCTGAACCGGAAGGGCCGGAGATGCAGGTCAATGTACCAACCGGGATATTCAGAGTGACATTGTTGAGGTTGTGTTTGTCCGCTCCGGTCAGGACCAGACGCTCCGCAGGAGCTGTCTTGTGTCCGGAGGCGGGCATGCTCCGTTTGCCTGAAAGCCATTCTCCGGTGGGGCTTCCGGCATTTTCCAGTATTTCCGCAAGGGAGCCCTGCGCCAGAATACGGCCTCCGTTGGTCCCGGCTCCGGGGCCCATGTCCACCAGGTAATCCGCCGCGGTTAGAATTTGCTCATCATGCTCTACGACCAGGACTGTGTTGCCCTGGTTCCGTAGCGTCCGGAGAGCGCGGAGCAGGCGGTCCGTATCGGCGGGGTGCAGTCCGGCCGTGGGTTCGTCCAGGATGTAAAGAACTCCGGAAAGGCCGCCTCCCAGCTGGGAAGCCAGGCGCGCCCTTTGCAGTTCGCCTCCGGAAAGGGTGTTTGCCTGGCGGTCCAGAGACAGGTAGGAGAGCCCCAGCTCATTCAGGAAGCGCACGCGTTTGTTGATTTCCTCCATGAGCGGGTTTAATGCCGCCGCCAGGGAAGGGGGCGTTTTCAGGCGTTCCAGTTCTCCAGCCATATCTTCCAGCGGAAGAGCCGTCAGTTCCGCCAGATTGTAGGCCCGGTCCGGCGCAGACATGGTGACGGCCAGGGCCAGAGGGGAAAGACGCTTGCCTCCGCAGGCGCGGCACGGACCGTTTTCCTGTTCATTCAGGCCGGTTCCCCGGCAGGAGGGGCATGCCCCCAGCGGGGAGTTGAAGGAAAAATGGCGGGGAGTAAGCTGGGGCAGAAGGAAGCCTGTTTCCGGATTGCGGTAGCGGGTGTGGAAGGCCCGGGTTGAAACTTCCTCTCCCGGTATGGTGATGATGGCCCGCACCTCGTCCGGATTGATACGGAGAGCTGTTTGCAGGGAATCCGCAATGCGCGAGGCCGTATTTTCCCCTCTGACGATGAGGCGGTCAATGACCAGGGCCGCGTCCGGAGGCGGGGGGGCGGGGGAGCTTATTTCTTCAATATCCCGCATTTCTCCGTTCCAGTAAACCCGTAGGAAGCCCTGCCGCTGGAAGTCGCCAAGCGTTGCTGCGGGGTCCTGGGACAGCAGGTTTTCCGCCGGAGCGGCCAGAACCAGGCGCGTGTGTTCCGGCAGGGAAACGAGTTCCTCCGTAATCCGGTCCGGACTCTTGCGTTCCAGTTCCTTTCCTGTCTCCGGGTCATGGGGCGTGCCGGCAGCCGCGTAAAGGATGCGCAGGTAGTCCAGAATTTCCGTGATGCTCCCCAGCAGGGTGCGGGAACTCTGCTGCCTGGCGGATTGCTCCAGGCACAGGGCCGGGGGCAGCCCGGTAATGCTGTCCACTTCCGGTTTTTCCGGTTGATCCATGCCCTGCCTGGAGCGTGCCGACAGGCAGTCCAGAAAACGCCTGCGGGATTCGGAAAAAAGCGTATCAAACGCCAGGGAAGATTTTCCGGAGCCGGAAGGGCCGCAGAATACGATGAGCTTGTTGGACGGAAGATCCAGATCCAGGTTCCGGAGGTTGTGCTGGCGCGCGCCGCGGATGGAGATGGGAAGATTCATGTCACGTAAGGCGGGTAAAGGCTCCCTGGTGCGTGCCTCCTTCCTCAATGATGAGGCGGCGCGCCGTGATATCTCCCAGGAATTTGGCGTGCCGGTGGATGGTGACGGTTTCATCCGCCGTAAGCGTTCCTTCCAGAGACCCCTGTATCCAGATGTTTTCCACGCGGATGGTTCCTGTGACCAGCACCGTCGTCTTTTTTTCCACCACCATCCTGCGGGCGCAGATAGAGCCGGAGATGTGCTGGTCCGTTTTGATTTTGCAGACGCCGCGGCACAGGAAGTCGCCGGAAGCCCTGCCGTATAAGACCAGGTCACGGCATTCGATGTTCAGCCCCTTCAGATCTGCATTGGCCTGCACGGTAACGCTTCCGCAGGTCTGCACCTTGGTCCGGTGCGTTCTGCTGTGTAAAATGACGTCGTCCAGTTTGATATACGCGGAGCAATGGCCGCACCTGGCGGAAACTGCCGTGGCGGGGACGGAGGTGCTTTTGTGGCAGGAGAAGCATTCCACCTCCCGGGCAGGCGCCAGGCTGCTTTCCGCAGTTGGGGGGAGTGTCCAGGGCGGTGCCGGGGAGGGGTGGCTGATTTTCCCGGAGGCGCGGTGCTGATCCGGGGGATGGGATGGAAGGTGGGGTTCATGGAACAAAGAGGGCGGCAAAAAAGAACGGACCGTCCTTTTTTGCCGCCCCTGAAAGTAGCAGGCGGAGAGTTTTTTTATTCCGCGTCAATATCCAGCGTGCTCTGGCTGGCCGGAGCATGGGTTTCCGGCTCCGGAGCGAAGGCATGGACGGAAGCCGCCTTCTTGGCGGCGGAAGCCCCTGTGGTTCCTACCGTGGGGGCGCCTACGGTAGAATGGCCGATGAAGATTGCTCCGCCTTCAATAGCCAGGGAGGCGGCCTGGATGTCACCTACGAGTTCCGCCGTGCTTTTCAGTTCCACGCGGTCCGTGACTGTTACATTGCCGATGACCTTGCCGTGGATGATGACGGATTTGGTGTTGATTTCCGCCCGGATGACGGCGTTCTGGCCTACGGAAAGCACCCCTTCGGAGGAAATGTCGCCTTCCACGGTGCCGTCAATCAGCAGGTCATCGGAAAAACGCAGGGAACCGATTACCTCCACATCGGAGTTCAGCACATTGCGGGTCAGCTGCTGGACACGGGTGGTGGGGGCGTAGGAAGGCACGGCTTCCGCAACCGGTTCGGGAATGTCCTGGCTCTTGGCTACATCCATCCAGCTGGGGGTGGATTCAGGATTTTTATTGCCCTTGGGGGCGGGAACGGTAGTGAATGATCCAAACATGGCGTTAAAAAGAGGGGGTGAAAGGTAAGATGGGAGCTCTTGAAACTCGTCTGGTTTAATGTACATCACCCGCATGTGGATGTGAAACAATTTTCTCCGGCAGGGATAAAAAAATGTGTCTGTTTTTTATCGTTGCGCTGCCTTGGGCGTTCCGGTAGTGTGTGACCGTCTTTCCGCGATTGTTTTCTGTGGATATTTCCGTTTTGAAATGAGTGATTTATTTGAAAAAAAGCTGTTCCTTTCTCCGGCCGCGCGCAGGCGCGGCGGAAAAGCGGGCTTTGCGCTGGGCCGCATTCTTTCCGTCATCTTTTTCGTGATCGCGCTGGGAATGTTTTTCGGCGGTTTTTTCTTCTGGCTCCAGAAGCGCCAGGCATCCCTGGATTCCGGAGCGGCCGCGCGGATTTGCGCCACGCCGGAGATGTTGTCCGGAGAATTGAAAGCCGCTCTGAAAGACAGGGTGGACTATAGTTTCTGGCCTCCTTATCACATTTCTCCGATGGAAAAGCAGGACCTGCTGCGCAACTGCCTGGCGGAGGCACAGAAATATCTGAGCGCCGCGGATGTGGTGCAAAAATCCTCTTTTGTGTGGAAGTCCCTGCAATCGCTTCCTTTAATGGTCAGGCATTACGCCATGTCTCCGCCTGAGGCGATTGTCAGCAGGCCTAAGGGGCCTAAAAGCTTTGCCGTGTTTGAGGTGGAGGGGCATCCCTGCGCCCAGCTCCTGGTTGGTTTTGAAAAGACTCCCGATATGGAATTCTGTTTTTTCAAGGATGAACAGGATGGTTCCTGGAAGCTGGACTGGCAGCAGTTTGCCCGCTTTCAGCCGATGAACTGGGAGGATTTTGTACGGGGAAAAGGGGAGGATATTGCGGAATTCCGCGTATGGATGGTTCGGGAGCGCATGTCGGAAAATAAGGATGACTACGCATTTAAGCTGATTGCTCCCGGGATGAACGGTTCCGAAGAGCGCAGCATTGCCCGGCCCATGGTGTATGTCCCCAGAAAATCGGAAATGGGCAAGCGTTTGTTCATGTTGTTTAAGATCAATGAGGAGATGGAACATTCCCCATACCGGGTGTTGAACGCCAATGACGAGGCTGACATGCTCCGCGCGCGGGTTCTCCTTTCCCGCAGCAAAGAGCCCAACCGCAAGGGGGAATATTCCTTTACGCTGGTCAGGCTGCTGGGGGAAGGCTGGTACGGCCTTTCTTTCCCGGAATAAAAAGGAAGGATTGGGCCGGCCTCTTGCTTTGCGGAGGATGGGGATGCGTTTTACCGGCGGTGGAAACGGGAGGGGGCCCTGCATGTGGGCGCCTGGGGCGGTGGGGCCGGAAAGGGGGCGGGCATGGCGTAAGGCGTGCGGCATGATGTCTGCGGCAGACGCCCGCCGGCCAGAAAGGGCCGTGGTAATGCGGCCTGGGGTTCCATGCAGGAACATGGCAGCCGCGGTAGATGTCCCTGATGACGTAAATGGGTGCGCCTACAGGGGTATAGGCGTAAATGGGCCGTCCGCATGGGGAATATCCCCAGATGGGGAATCCGGAGGGGCCATACAGGAAAACGGCCTGCCCTGCCGCAGGTACGCGGATTTCGCCATGCAGGTGAATTCCGGCTTCCGCGACGGGGGAAGAAAAGGCCAGGAGGGCAGATATGGCGCTTCCGGCGCAGCAGGCAAGAAGATGGTTTCCGGCAGGGTTGTTGTTCATCGGTTTTTTGAATGGTGGTTGACGGCAGTTATCCGATAGAGCGGAGTCCCCGTCCCGTTTTGTGTAATTTTCCATGCCCGTCATTCAGGGAAGGGGTAAAGGGAATACCGTCTTGACCTGGAGGGGCGCCCCGGGCAAAGTGACCGCGTGACGAGATTCAGACCATGCATTGATTTACACGGCGGGCGCGTGAAGCAGATTGTGGGCGGAACCCTGACGCAGGATGGCGTTTCATTGCGCACCAATTTCGTCTCCGACCGCGCGGCGCGGCATGGTATGCGGATTTGTACCGCAGGGACTGTCTGAGCGGAGGGCATGTGATCAAGCTGGGCCCAGGGAACGACCATGTGGCGCGGGAGGCCCTGGCGGCATGGCCGGGAGGCCTTCAGGTGGGCGGCGGCATGACGCCGGAAAACGCGGAGGAATGGATTTCCTCCGGGGCCAGCCATGTGATTGTTACTTCCTGCCTGTTTGATGCGGAGGGAACGCTGCGGATGGACAGGCTGAAGGATCTTGTTTCCGCAGTGGGCGCGGAACGGCTGGTGCTGGATTTGAGCTGCCGCAGGGTTCAGGGAGGCTGGGCCGTGGCCATGAACCGGTGGCAGACTTTGACGGAACTCCGGGTAACGGCGGAGACGCTGGATGTTTTGGCGGAATATTGCGCGGAGTTTCTTATTCATGCGGCGGATGTGGAAGGGCTCTGCACCGGCATTGACCGGGAACTGGTGGAAATGCTGGGAAACTGGCGCCGCCTGCCCATGACATATGCCGGAGGCATCAGCCGCATTCAGGATATTGACGAAATAGATGCTTTGAGCGGCGGAACCATGGATGCCACGGTGGGGAGCGCTTTGGATTTGTTTGGCGGCGGTTTAATCAGGTATGGGGATCTGGTGGCCAGGCAGCACGGGAAGTCCGGCATGGAAACGGTATGAAACTGGCTCTGAAAGTTATTCCCAATGCGAAGAAGAGCGAGGCCGTGGGATGGGAGGAAGATCCCCGTGCCGGCCGCGCGCTGAAGCTGCGCATTGCCGCGCCTCCCGTGGAGGGAAAGGCGAACAAGGTCGTCGTCCTTTTCCTGTCCGCATGGCTGGACATTCCCCGTTCCTCCATCAGCCTGCTGCGCGGGGAATCCTCCCGGCTGAAAGTGGTGGAACTGCCGGACGGATGCGAGGGAAAACTTGCCCGGCTGCTTTCTGCGGAGGATATTTCCGGAGCTTAGGAAAGCCGGGCGGAAGGCAGGCATTTTCTTTATGCGTAGAAGGGTTGCATCAGGCGCGGTCCATTACGCGTCAAACGTCATCCATGTCTTAGCAGGCCGTTGACGCATCCGGTAAAAGAATTTACATTGCCCGCATGAGCGACGAAGAGAAAGAGAAAAACGCGGAAGCGGAAGAGCTGGAGGTGCAGGAACAGGTGCAGGATGCTCCTGCCGAGGAGAAGGTGGCGGAACCTTCCCTGGAAGAGGAATTGCTTAAATGGCGGGATACCGCCATGCGCACTGCTGCGGAATATGATAACTACCGCAAGCGCATGGTGAAGGAAAAGGAGGAATGCGCCAAGTTCGCCAATCAGCGCCTGCTGGAAGAACTTCTACCCGTCATTGATAATTTTGAAATGGGCATGGCCGCCGCCAGCGCAGATGCCTCCTCCATGATTTACATCGGCATGAGCATGGTGAAGAAGCAGCTGGACGAATTTCTCGCCGGCAATGGCGTGAGCGCCGTGGAGCCTGTGGTGGGAAGCATGTTTGACCACGCCACGGAGGAAGCTCTTCAGCGGGAACCCTCCGACCAGCCGGAAGGCACCGTTCTGCGCGTTATCCGCAAGGGGTATATGCTGAAAGACAGGCTTCTGCGCCCGGCGAACGTGGTTGTCGCCCATACTCCGGACCCCGAACCGCAAGTCTGACCGTTTTTTTAACATTCACGCCACATGGCTAAAAAAGATTATTACGAAATTCTCGGCGTTTCCAAGGACGCTACTGACGATGAGATTAAGAAGGCCTATCGCAAGCTGGCCTTAAAGTACCATCCGGACCGCAACCCGGACGACCCGTCCGCAGAAGAAAAGTTCAAGGAGCTGGGAGAGGCCTATGAGGTGCTTTCCGATGCGGACAAGAGGGCTGCCTACGACCGCTTCGGCCATGCCGCCTTTGAACAGGGCGGTCCCGCTGCGGGCGGCGGTTATGCCGGGGGAGGGTTCCAGGATCCGATGGATATTTTCGCCCAGATGTTTTCCGGAATGGGCGGTTTTGCGGATATGTTCGGAGGCGCCGGCCGCGGCGGCCAGAAAAGGTCCACCAAGAGACCCGGTTCCGATTTGCGCTATGATTTGGACATCACGCTGGAAGAGGCTGCGAAGGGATGCACCAAGAAGCTTGAGATTGAGCGTCTGGTGACTTGCAAGACCTGCCACGGTACCGGGGCCAGGGATGGAAAGGAAGCGTTCAAGTCCTGTCCTACCTGCCAGGGGCGCGGCATCATTACCCAGCAGAGCGGCTTTTTCGTCCAGCAGTCCACCTGCCCCACCTGCCACGGCACCGGGGAAATCATCTCGGACCCATGCCCCGTCTGCCGCGGGGAAGGGCGCGTCAGGGAGGATTCCCACATCACCATCCGTATTCCTGCGGGCGTTGCCACGGGCAGCCAGCTCCGCATCGCCGGGGAAGGGGATGCCGGGGTGCATGGCGGCCCTACCGGGGATCTGCACGTGTTTATTGACGTCAAACCGCACGATATTTTCCAGAGGGAGGGCAACGACCTGAGCTGCACGGTTCCGGTTCCGCTTTCCCTGGCTGTTTCCGGCGGCAGGCTGAAAGTGCCCACGCTGGAAGGCGCGGCCACCATCAAGCTGCCGGAAGGAACGCAGAACGGCATGATCTTCCGTCTGCGCGGCAAGGGGGTAAAGGCCCTTCGCGGTTCGGACGTGGGGGATATGCTGGTGGAGGTGGAGGTGGAAATCCCCTCCCGGCTTACCAAGGAGCAGGTGGATAAGCTGAACGCGTTTGCCTCTGCCCTGGATGAAAATCGGAACCAGCCGGCTTGCGTGGAGTTTGCCGACAAGGCGGCGCGTTACCTGAAGAGCAAATAAGGTCCGTTTCCCTTTTTCAGACATGGCCCGCTTTTTCCTCCCGCCTTCCGAATGGGCTGCTCCCGCCTGGGAGCTGCGAGGGGATGAAGCGCACCATGCCGCCAAGGTTCTGCGCCTGCAGCAGGGTGACTCCTGCATCGTGTTTGACGGTTGCGGCCGTGCGGCCCACGCTGTGGTGGCGGAACCTCCGCGCAGCTCCGGCGTGCTGCTGGTTCCGGGGGAGGAATGCCCTCCTTCTCCCCCCGTGGCCCATTTGACGCTGTGCCAGGCTGTTCCCAAGGGGCCAACATGGATCTCATTATCCAAAAGTCTGTGGAACTGGGGGTTTCTGCTATTGTTCCGCTCGTGACGGACCGCACGATCGTGCGCCTGAATGCCCGGGAGGCTGAGGCCAAAAGGCAGAAATGGCAGCGCATCGCCTTGGAGGCCTGCAAGCAGTGCGGCCAGAACACGCTGCCGAAAGTGGCGCTTCCCGTTCCCTTTGCGGAATGGCTGCGCGGAGGAATTCCGGAAGGACTGAATATTATCGCCTCTCTGGCGCCCGGAGTGCGGCCGGTCAGGGAAGTGCTGGAGGCCGCTCGTTCCCGTTCCGTCCGTCACGCTTCTCTGCTGGTGGGGCCGGAGGGGGATTTTACGGACCGGGAGACGGCCATGGCGTTGGAAGCGGGGTTTGTTCCCGTCACGCTTGGCCCTATCGTTCTCCGGGTGGAGACGGCCGCCTTTTTTCGGCCTGGCCGCCATGCGGTACGCCCTGGACTGAGTTTTTTTTTCATACGCATTCCCATGTTTAAAAATATCATTTTCGACTGGTCCGGCACCCTGGTGGACGACTTGGCCCTGACGTTGGACGCCTCCAACTACGTCTTTTCCCAATACGGGAAACCCTGCATGAACAGGGATGAATTTCGCGCGGAATTCCAGCTTCCCTATCCGGACTATTATGCCCGGGTGCTGCCCCACGCGGATCTGGATGAACTGGAAGACCATTTCCGGTACGCCTTCCGCGTTTCCAATGCTCCGGTGGAAGTGCTGCCGAATGCCCGGGAATTCCTGGAGTTCTGCCGCGCGCGCGGCGTGCGCTGCTTTATTCTTACCAGCGTGGACGCCAAGGAGTTTGATACCCAATGCAGGGAGCTGGGCATGATGGAATATTTTGAAGCCATTCATGCGGGCATCCGCCATAAGGATGCCCACATTCATACCCCTGCTGGCCCAGCATGGGCTGCATGCCCATGAAACCGCATTTATCGGGGACATGCAGCATGATGTGGAAACGGCCCATCACGCAGGCATCACATCCATTGCCGTCCTGACCGGCTATAATGACGCTGCGCAGCTTTCCAAGGCCAAACCGGACATGATTGTTCCGGACCTGCTTGTTCTGCGCACGCTGATGCGCCGTTACGCGCTCCCTTCCGATACGCAGGATTCCATTAACATCAACGGTCTTGAACTGGATACCTTCATCGGCGTTCCGGACGAGGAGCGCGCTTCCATGCAGACCCTGAAAGCGGACATCACTTTTTATCCGGAGGAGGCCTTGTCCGGACTGAACGATGATTTTTCCAGAACCGTCTGTTATGATTCCATGGCCCGTGCGCTCCGGGCGGAGGCCATGGCGCGCCCGCGCAAGCTGGTGGAAACGCTGGCGGAGGATATGGGAAAGGTTTGCCTGAAGGAGTTCGGCGCGCGGCACGTGGTTGTTACTCTGCGCAAGTTCATCCTGCCGCGGACGGACAGCGTTTCCGTAACGGTGCATGTTTCCCGTCACCGGTAGGAAAGAGGTTTTCTACCGGATATCCACCGCCTTTTCTTCAGGGATCTTTTTTCCGTCTTTGGTGAAAGTGTTTTTCTCCGCCTTGACGCTGCCGGTATGGCGAGTGCGGATGGCGGTTCCGTTCTTGAGGTCAAATGTGTTTCCGGTAATGGTGATGTTCCGGTGAACTTCCCCTTCCGGCCGTGGGGCGTGCGGCACGATCTGGATGACGGCTTCTCCGCATTGAATAAAGGTATTGCGGGAAATGGTCATATTCCTGACCACGCCGGATTCATACCAGCCGGAGGCATCATCTTCCACCAGGATGGCGGGCATGCCCGTTTTCTCAAACCGGCACCGTTCAACCAGCACCGGCTTCCTGGTGGTAAGCAGGAAGCCCCCCGTGGGAATGTGGCGGCATACCGTGTTGCTGATATGGACGGATGGCGTCCATGTGACGTTTTCCACAACATCATCAGGCTGGATGTTTCCGGGATTGGGATGTTGCAGCGTAAGTTCTATTTCCTTTTCATTGAGTTGGTTGACGCCGGAAACGGTATTGGATGCATAAGGCACCAGCGTGTTGCTGGAAACATAATCGATCCGGTCTCCTGGGGCAAAGGCGTCAAAGCCGAAGGTCTGGGGATGCATGAACCGGACGGTGATTTTGTTGGGGGCCGGCCTGCCTACAATGCGCAAGTGGGTGCCATGAACATTGATGGCGTCGTCATGGGAGGCTCCCAGCACGCAATCCTTGACGATGATTTTTCCCCTGCATCCGGAAAAGTGCAGATTATCCGCCCAGGAGGAGCTGGTGCGGAGGGAGCGGGGCGCGGAGCTATGTTCAAGTGGCTGAACATGATGTTCTCGCAGAACTGGGAAACGACGCCCATGCCGTGCATATAGTAAATATGACAGTTATTCCAGAGGATGTTTTTGCTTCTGTATTGAAAGAAGCCGCAGCAGTCCCTCCGGGTATTGCGGTTCTGGTAGGATTGGCCCGGTTTCATGGTTGGGGAGCCTTCCTTGAACGTGACGCTGATTTTTCCGGGAGACAACTCTCTGATGACTGTTTTCCCGGGGTCGAAACGGCCCTGGAAAGTGCCGGAGGCGGAATCAAAAACTTTGGAATACCCTCCCATGCGGAATTCCCATCCGGGTCCGTGCCAGGTCAGGTTCCCATCCTTCACTGTGTACAGGATTCCGTCCGGAATAGTTGCTTTCATGGTATCCCCTTCAACTTCCGTGACCAGAAATTCCCCCATGGTCGGATGCAGGTAATCAAACCCCAGGCCGTTCAGGGAAACGTTTTCCGCATGTTCCATGCAGACAAAGATGGCTTTTCCTTCCAGCAGGATGTCGGTGGCTCCCGGCTTTCCCTCCAAGCGTATGTTTTTGGCTTCCATCAGGCGGACAGCCATGGCCTTGGGCTCGTTGGGCGCATCGTTGGTGTTGGAAATCTGCGGTTTTCCGGTCATCAGGGCACCGTGTTTGAAGATATGCCTGCCGGGCATGAACCGGATGGTGACCGGGGCCTGTTTGGAACCTTCCCCCATCAGTGCCAGGGAGACGGCATGTTCCCCCGGATGGATGACGAGCGTATCTCCCCGCGCCATGATGAGACGGTTGGCCGGTGCCATGCTTTTCCACGCCGTGGATGGGGTTGTTCCCGGATTGCCGTCATTTCCCTTGTCCGGGTCTATATGCCAGACATGGTTTCCTGCGGATTGCGTGCGCTCCGTCCGTTCCGGATAATCCGCTGCCGGGCATGGCCCTGCTAACATTGCGAGAATAAAAAGCAGGGAGGCCATGGGGTTTTGCATGCTGTAACTCCTACAGGAACACGGTTTTCGGGACAAGAATAATTCTTGCAGGGCCGGGAGAAAAAGCCGCAGCTTTTCCATGGCTCACCTGGGAGGCCCCTGTTTTTCATCCTTTCTGCCGGGGCGGGAAAGAAAGCCTACCAGCTTGTCATAATACGCTTTGGATTTGTCGTAGTAGGATTGGGGGTCAATATCCAATTTGGTGCGGAACAGGAGCCAGAGCTTGTGGAAGGTGTTGACGCGGTAGCGGATGTCGAAAATACGGAAGCCGCTCGCCTTCATTTTGTCCAAAATGGTATGGTAAATGAGCGCCATGGCCTGAGCCGGAATAAGGGCGGCTTTGTCTTCCGGGCTGAGTAGGTTATATTCCCTCTCCGCTTCCGCAAAGAAAGTTTCCGCCAGATCCGCTTCATATTTCAGCAGCTCCTGAAGCCGGGGGAGTACACCCTGCAGCGCAGGTCTTCCAGGGTGTATCCAAAGCGGTCCATATCCTCCTTGGGCAAATAAATGCGGTTGGACTTGCCGCAGTCTTCCGCCACGTCCCGGATGATATTCACCATTTGAAGGGCATGCCCCAAGGCAATGGCGTACGGATAGGAGGCTTCTCCCGCCCCCATGATGCGGGCGGAGGTGAGGCCCACGCAGCAGGCTACGCAGTAGGTGTAGTCCAGCAGTTCATCGCGGCTGCGGGGCTGCTGCTGGCAGATATCCGAACGGCAGCCTTCAATCAGGTGCAGCATGGGAGTGGTGTCCAGCTCCAAATCCTGGATGAGGGCTATGATGTCCTCCTCCAGTTCCGTCAGTTCCAGGCCTTCTCCGCCGTTGATGACTTCTACCCAGCGGTTCAATGCGTCGTGGCGTTCGCGGGGAGTCATGCCCGGTTCGTCCACGATATCGTCCACCGTGCGGCAAAAAGCGTAAAATTCCGCCATATGGCGGCGTTCTTCTTCAGGAAGATCAATGAGAGCAAAGGCCAGGTTGGACTTGGCCTTGCTGGTGATGGTTTGGGCTTGAGTCATGTCTTGACGGAAAAAACTTGCCTGCGAAAGGGATAAAAATCATGGAATCAGGCCCCAGTGGGAAGTAAAGGGCCACAGGCAGAAGCTGGCGGGGCCTACGATGTTGTACTGGCGGACGGGGCCCCAGTACCGGGAATCAAAGGAATTTTCGCGGGTGGAATTGTCCCCCAGCGCCACGTATTCACGCAGATAGGGGCGTTTGCTGTCGTTGGACAGATGCACGGTCCCCCCTTCCGTGATGTAAGCTCTGCCGTCCAGCAGGCTCAGGGGGGCGGGAAGGGCCACGTAGCCGCAGGGCTGGTAGGGGGGCTTGCCGGAAGCGACCCTCTGGATAGTCCGTTCCGTGGCTGGTTTCCCATTGACGATTAGCTGGGAGTCCTGAATGGAGAGGGTATCTCCCGGAATGCCGCAGAGGCGTTTGACGTAGTGGGTTCCTCCTTCCTGGCCGGTGCTGCTTCCCTTATTGGCGATGCCTTCGATGCCGCGTGTATCAAAGACGAAGACTTCCCCGCGTTCCGGCTTGCGGAAGTGATAGGCCATTTTATTCACCACGATTAGGTCCCCGGCGTCAAAACGGGCATTGACGATTGTGTCTCCGGGCAGGTAGCTTCTGAACGGGGTGTGCCGTTCGGCTTCAAAGCGCGGTTCCTGATTGAGGAAGTAGCGGCGCGTTTCCGCTTCCGCTGCCGGAATTTCCAGCTTGGAGCCGTCATCGAAAATCACGTTGGTCACCGTGAGCAGAAGATACTTGGTGGCAGGTTCGAAACGGACGATTTTCTTTTCCTTGGAGGCCGTTTCGTGCACATAGGAGCCGCCGTACAGGATCATGTCCCCGATTTTCTGCATCAGGGTGGGCTCCCCTTCCTGGGGAAGGGCGCGGATTCCGTTCAGGGAGGGCTGCATGGAACCGGTCGGGATGCGGAAGGGCTGAACTACATAACAGCGCAAACCCAGGAAAATGGCCAGAATCACGAACAGAACTTCCACGTTTTCCGCCAGGGCGGAAGGAATCGCTCCGGGGATGGATTCCAGCGTGGATTCCAGTTTGGCGGTAATGGTTTCCGCCTGCTGCCTGTCACCCCGGTAAAGGGCCGTTTTCAGCAGGTCGCGGCTTTCTTCAAACTCCGCCAGGCGTTCGGGAGGCAGAAGATCGCGATTGTAGTTGATGTAGCGGCGCACTGCTTTCAGGGCCATACGTCCTTTCCGGCGCCATTTGGGCGTGAACCAGGCCAGAGGATGATCCAGAAGAAACACCAGAACGGCGTTTGCAGCCGGAAAGCAATCGTAAAGGGCAGCTAGGATGGACTTGTGCGGGCTATTCATGAAGTACGGCATTCATGATGCCCCGTCCGGAGGCGTCATGGAAGTTTATTTTACGTTACGGAAGCCCCATTTTTCCAGGATTCAGCAAATTTTTTTGGGTCCAGGGCGGATTTGACCAGTTCGTGCAGGTGGTAGGCGCCTTCCCCACGGCTTTCCGGAACCATTTGGCCTTCGCCAGGCCGATGCCGTGTTCCCCGGTAATGGCGCCTCCGTGTGCCAGCACCCAGTGGAACAGCCTGTCCACACAGGCGTCCGCCAGGGCTTTCTTCTCTGGATTCGCATAATCGTCCACCATGATGTTGGTATGGATGTTGCCGTCCCCGGAATGGCCGAAACACGCGATGTCCAGCCCTGTTTCCCGGTTCAGGGCCTCGCAGAATTCCACCAGGGCCACCAGGCGCGATCTGGGGATGACGATGTCTTCGTTGAGCTTGGTCATTCCGGTTGCTTTCAGGCTGTAGGAAAAATTCCCGGCGGAGTTGCCAGATGGCTTCCGCCTCCGCTTCCGTGTCTGCGCGCAGAATTCCGGTCGCGCCGCATTCTTCCAGCAGGGTGCATAGCGAATCCAGTTCCTCACGCACGGCGGGCCGCCTGCCGTCCACTTCCACAATCAGGTGGCCGCGGCAGCCGGAAGGCAGGGCGCTGTCCCCCAGATAGTTCCGGGCGGCGCGGAGAGTGAAACTGTCCGTTATTTCCAGGGCGGAGGGAAGATGCCCGCTGTTCAGGATGCGCTGCACGGCGGCAGCTGCCAGCGGGAATTGCGGGAAGCCGGCGCTGAGCGCGCCGAATGCTTCCGGGTGGGGGATGAGCCTCAAAACGGCCCGGGTGATGATGCCCAGCATTCCTTCCGAGCCGATAAAGAGGTCCCCGATATCGAACCCCGTCTTGTTTTTATGGGTGCGTCCGCCGCATTCCACTACCTCTCCGCTGGCAAGCACCACGGTCAGCCCCAGCACGTAAGCTCTGGTGACTCCATATTTCAGGCATCTGGGGCCGCCTGCGTTCGTGGCGATGTTTCCTCCGATGCTGCATTCCTTTCTGGAGGCCGGGTCCGGCGGGTAGAACCATCCCAGAGCACGGGCTTCCCGCTGGAGATCCGCTGTGATAACTCCGGGTTCCACCACGGCAACGCCGTCTTCCGGGGATATCTCCAGTATACGGTTCATCCGTTCCAGGGAAAGGCTGATGCCTCCGCGCACGGGAACGCACCCTCCTACGTACCCCACCCCCGCCGCCGCGGGCCGACGGGGATGTTCATGGAGGATGCGTAGCGCAGCAACAGGGAGACGTCCTCCGTACTTTCCGGGAAAACGACTGCCTCCGGCAGCACGGAGGCGTACCATTTGTCCCCGGCGTGCGCCGCCAGCACATCCGGGGCTCCGGAAACTTTTTCAGGCCCCAGAATGCGGGAAATGTCTTCTTTCAAAGACATGGATTATTTGAGAATGGGGGTGCAGAAGCAGTCCGGGCGGTGGAAATCCGGATTGCCGGAAAGGTCGTCCGCCGTAGTCAGGAAAATCTGGTCCGGAGTATCCAGGATGAACGTGGCTGCCAGCTTGCAGTCGCGGATGTCCACGCCGCGCAGTTCGTTCAGCGGAATCCGGGCCATGGCGCACCATCCCTCGTCCGTCAGAATGCACTTGGTATCCACGGCCAGCGGAGCGGGGATGTCCTCATTGGCGCGGCGGGTATCGGAAAAGGCGCAGGCCCACCATGCGCCGTTGGGCGCAAGGTTGAATTCCCAGTAATTGGTGCCGTCTCCCGCGGCCATGAACCATTCCGCCAGGTCGTACCGCCATAGTTCCGGCTGGAACTGGCCGGGACGGGCTTCCGGATGGATGGTGGCTGCCTTGCTGCGGGAAGCCAGAAACCACAGGAATTCTCCGTCCGTGGCGAAGGCGAATTCCGCACTTGGCTCCACATCATAGCCGAACCAGTCGTTGACGAGTTCCTGGCGGGGCAGGGAGGCAAGCTGGTCGAAGCTTCCGTTGAAGGCCCATTGGTGAATGATTACTTGCATACCACCACATTTGGACAGTTTTCAGGTTTTATCAAGCCAGAACGTCTTACAGGCTTGGATATTGACGTGATTTCTCCATCATGGGGGCCGTCATGCATTTTCAAAGGACGCTGAATCGGTTTTCCCGCGAAAACGTTCCCGGGTATCTGGCTGTGTTCATCGGCGGTTTCGTGGACATGTTTGCGGGTTGTTTGAGCCGTGTGGAGAAAGGATTTCCCGGTTTTTGCCGGGTGTGGCGTACGCAACGGCTTATTACCACTGGGACGGAGGCGGCTGCGGCGTGTTTTTTGACAGGTGCGGAAAAATAGCGGTGGAGCTGGAAGAGCTGAGACGGAGATATCCCGGGCTGCCTGTCGTGTTGATAGGACACAGCTACGGAGGCTCCTGCGCGGTGGAAGTAGCCAGGCGCCAGTCGGTTCAGGCTGCTCCTCTTTGCCTCCTGACGGTAGATGCCGTGGCGCGCAGGCAAAAGAGCGTGCGTCCGGCCTGTGTGGAATGGTGGGGGAACGCTTACCTGCGGGATGGCGGCGGCTTCATGGACGCGGTGCCCAGAATAGGCGGACGCTGGGGACATTGCGCCGGGGCTGATGCCAATCTTGCTTTTTCCGGCTACAGTCGTGACCGGGAGGGCCGCTTTTATTCTCACCGGCGTCCTGCGCCCATGCTTTATGAGCCGCCTGGGGAAGAAGCATGCAGCCTTTTTCAAGCCGCTGCCTCCTGGCTGGAAAGAAATCTTCCGGACTGAACTGCCGGAGCCGTGCTACCAGTTCAGTTCATCCCACTTCACCAGTTGGGAAAGAAGTTGGCTGATAAGGCGTTCCGTCTGTTCCCTGGCTTTCTCTTCCGGCACTCTGATCTTGTCCCCGTACGTGGTGGAAATTTGGAAATAGCACCAGCGTTGATCCATGCCGTGCAGAACCCTGTCTTTCATATCCATCAGGGTGCGGATCAAGTGGTCTTCCGTCATGTGGCGGTGGCCGATAAATACGTAATAATGCATACTGTCCAGAATGACAGGTTGCGGATGGTCCGGAGCGATGTTCTGCTGGGATTTCAGCTTGGTCATTCTGATGGTTCCGCGGCCTTCCACGGGAACATCCACCGTGGTCCCCGTCAGGTTAAAATGGCCCTGGGCCGGGAGGCAGCGTTCCGGACGGTGGATGGAGTTGTTTAAATCATGACCGGATTTCACGATGGAAACGCGGCACAGAACGGGTACGGTTTCCGTCGCATCCAGACTGATGGGGAGTTCCTGCACGTAATCCGCTTTGGAAAATTCCGTATCCGGGGCCAGGATGCCCCGTTCCTGTTCGGATTCCTGCCGGCGCGTGCCGTGCCAGCCGTACGGATTCATGCCTGTGGGGAGATCCATGCTGATGGAGGAGTCCTGCACTTCCCCCCTGCGCGGCATCAGGTAAGTGCCGCCGAGCATGACGGCCAGCAGAAAAGGGATGATGATAATTTTGAGCGTTTTAATATTCATGGCGGCGGAAACGCTTAATGGGACTTGTTCATTTTAACAACCAGCTTCTTGCGCTGTGACGACGCTTCCAGATGAGCTCCCCGGCCAGCAGGGAGTGGACGGCTGCCAGGCCGAAAAGGCTGATGGGGAAAAAAAACAGCAGGCCGGACCAGTCATGCCAGGTTTTTGACGCAAACTCGGGATTTCCGTATTCCGCCATCACCACGATGCTGGTGATGCGGACACCGTTGCCGATGACGGCCAGGGGAATCGCGCTGAGGAAGAGCACGCATTTTTTCCAGAATTTCAAGTCGGACAGTTAGGCCCAGGCTGCGGACAGCATGAGCAGTGCCATCAGGGAGCGCATGCCGCTGCACCCTCCTGCAATATTGAAGGCATCCCAGTGTCCGCCGGTAGAGCGGATATTGGTGCCCTGCAGATAGGTATCCACCCCGAAGATGCTTGCCCCCCACTGCCCCAGCTCCGTCGCGATGATTTGAAGTCCCACCGTAGCCTGCTGGAAGGAGGGCAGGGGGATACACAGCCAGAAAAAGAGCAGCGGGAAGGCGCACAGCCTGGCGGTCTGCGGTCCGGCCAGGTACCAGGCCCCGCTCAGTAAAATCAGGGGAAGAGCGCCTACGGCCACGCGAGGCTGCCCCACGCGGAAGGAAAGCATCAGAAGCATGATCGCCGGGATGAAAAGAATCAGGCCGCGCCAGTCCATGCGTCTGGGTGCCTGGGCAATTTTCTTTCTGGCATGGTATAGCATGAAGACGATGATGGGCACCACCAGCCAGCCGTGTTCATAATCCGTTTGCTTGTTCCAGGAGGAAATGAGCCACTGGATGCTGTTTTCGTTTCCGAATGAACCGAATTCCGGGAATGCCAGATAGTTCAGTGCCAGCAGCAGCGTGCTCACGACCAGGGCGGCGATCATGGGGGCGGTCAGAAATCTCTCTTTGCCATCAGGAGCGGGGGAATCCATCATGGAGAAAAATCAAATTGTGAGAATTAAGTATTGCGATTATGCGGACCTGTGTTCAGAATGCGTCCGCTTTTCAGTTTCCGGTATGAAGATTATCAGCGGTACAGCACACAGAGAACTTGCGGAGCGCATTGCGCAAAGCGTAGGCATTCAGTTGACGAACGTCACGGTGAATACTTTCCCCGATGGGGAAAGTTTTGTAAAGATAAATGAAAACATCCGGGGCAAGGATGTTTTCCTCATTCAGCCCACCTGCCCCCCCAACCATAATATCATGGAATTGTGCGTGATGGTGGACGCCGCCCGCCGCGCCAGTGCCGGACGCATCACGGCTGTTGTTCCTTTCTTCGGGTATGCCCGCCAGGACCGCAAGGACCAGCCCCGCGTTCCCATTACCGCCAAGCTGGTGGCCAATCTGCTGACGGCCGCCGGAGTGGACCGCGTGCTGACTATGGATCTCCATGCCGCCCAGATCCCAGGGATTCTTTGATATTCCGGTGGATCACCTGTACGCCGCCCCCGTTTTAATCCGTCACCTGCGCGAACATTATGTTAAAGACCTCAAGAAACTGGTCGTCGTCTCCCCGGACGTGGGCGGCGTGAAAATGGCTCGCGCGTATTCCGACGCTCTGGGTGCGGAATTAGCCATTGTTGCCAAGCACCGCGTCAACGCCACCCATGTGGAAGCCATGAATGTCATTGGTGACGTGGAAGGGCGCGATGCTGTTCTGATTGACGACATGACGGAGACCGCCGGCACCCTGTGCGCTGCCGCCAATATCCTGAAGGAACGGGGGAGCTCAGCGCGTGTTCGCCTGCGTTTCTCATGGCGTGCTTGGGGACATGGCCCGCGAACGGATTTCCGGTTCCTGCATTGAACGCGTTCTTACCTCCGACACCGTTCCCATGGCCTATGGCCCCAAAGTGGACTGTGTCAGCGTGGGAGACCTGCTGGGCCATGCCGTGCAGCGCATACATGACGTAGAATCCGTATCATCATTATTTGACATTTAGACAATTTTAGTGCAGAGTCCTGCGCCCTGACCTGAGTACCGGTTTACGCGGGTTCGGAAATCCCGGCGGGGCCTCTGCCTGAACCCGATTAGGAAACATCATCAATCAACACTCAATATTGCCTCTATAAAACATGGCTACATCCCATTCCCTCAAGGCCGAAACGAGAGCCTGCGGCTCCGGTAATCTGAAGCAACTCCGCAGCCAGGGCCTGGTTCCCGGCGTGGTTTACGGTCCCGGTTTTGACAACGTCAATATCCAGGTTGACGCCCGTGAATTTGCCCGCATGCTGGCTTCCGCCGTTTCCGAACACATCCTCGTGGCCTTGGATATCAACGGCAAGATCGTGAAAGTTCTCCTTAAGGAAGTGCAGCACAACCCCATCACCAACGCCTGCCTGCATGTGGACTTTCAGGCTGTGACCGATACTACGGTCATCCATTCCATTGTTCCCGTCATTCTGGAAGGCGATTCCGCCGGCGTGGCCCTGGGCGGCGTTCTGGACCAGACCATTCACGAACTGGCGATTATCTGCCAGGTGAAGGATCTGCCGGAAGCCATTACCGCTGACATCTCCGGTTTGAAACTGGGTGAAAGCCTGCGCATTGCCGATCTCAAACTCCCCTCCGGCGTAACCACGGAACTGGCCGGCGATGTGATTGTGGCTATTGTGGAAGCTCCCCGTGTTTCCGGCGAGGAAGCGGCTCCGGCTGCTGAAGAAGCTGTTGCCGAGAAATAAGTTTGATACGCCTGTTTCTTCTTTTACCGGGTCCGGAGCCGTTTTTGCGGCTCCGGGCTTTTTTTTGTCGCCAACAGGGCATCTTTTGGTAAAGTGCAGGATACGTATTTGCCTGATCAATCTGGAAAAAGCCTTAGATTTATGAACAAGTCCCTCATATTGGTGTTGACCGCATTCGTTCCGCTTGCAGCTGCAGATGAAGTAAAACTCAAGGATGGAACCGTTTACAAAAATTGCACGGTAGAAGTGGAAACGCCGGAAAGCGTCAACCTCCTGGTTCCCGTGTCCGGAGGTATCAAGGATTCCGTAACCGTGAAGAGGGATTTGATTGAATCCATCAGGAAGGCGACTCCGGATGAACTGGAGGCTGCCCGAATCGGCAAAATGTATGCCAAACCGGAAACCATGAATGCCGGGGATTTGGAAAAAGCCTTGGCGGACCTGGACAAGACCATTAAGAAAAATCCCCAGGGCCTTGCTCATGACGCCGCCGTCAAGGCAAGAGCCAAAGTAGTGGTTTTGCTGGAGGAAAAGAAATTGACGGAGGAAGCCCAGGCCGCCCAGGATGCCAGGGAGGAGGCGGAAGTGACCGTGCGCACCAAATACGACCATGAGGCCAATAAGCTGCTGAAGCGTTTCAAGGCGCTTGCCGTGCGCAATCCATACCAGGCCATGGCCGTGTATGACCGCTTGCGCGACGGTTATCCCGGTTCCGCCGCCCTGGCGGATGCCTATCCGGATGCCGCCAGAATCGCCGGACAGCTCAACCGTAAGCTGGAGGTCATGATCGCCGCCAAGGAAAAGTCCTTGGAGAAGGAACGTGAAGCCCTGAGAAAGGAGGAAGAGAAGCGCCGGGGAAATCCCAAACTGACCAAGGAACAGCGCCAGGTGTTGATGGATGCTTTCCAGAAAAGGCAGACTGCCATCCGGGAACGTGAAAACCAGCTCACGGAAGTGTACCGGGCTTTGCGCAAGAAGGTCAAGGAACGCGGGGACCGGTGGTTTGAACCTACGGCAGGTTCTTTGGAAGCCATGAGAGACCTTAAGCTGGTAGCCGCTACGGATGCGGAACGCTTAAAAAAACAGGACCCGGAAAACGGAGCCGGTTCCGCTGCGCTGGAAAAGGCCTGGAATCTGTGTGACGAGAAAAAATTTGACGATGCTATGGAGGTTCTGACGGAACTCCGGACCGCCCAGGTTCCCAGGGAATACTATGAGGAACTGACGGAAACGGTACGCGTGGGGTTGCGGGAACAGCGCGCCCGTGAACGCGCCGAACGTGCGGAAGCGGCGCGCAAAGCCCGTGAAGACCGGGATAAGAAGCGCCAGGAGGAAAGAGAAGCAGCCGCCAAGGCCAAAAAGAAATAATTCTGCCGTTTTCCGGAGAAACTCTCCGGAGAAATATGGCGGAAATGGCGTTTACGGATGGGATGGATCAAGTATGTGTTGATTCCATCCTGCCCGTCAGGCTTTCCGGCCGTTGATTTCGCGCAATTCGTTGTCGGAGATTCCTGAGGTTTTCTGTCGGAGCGGGGCCGGAGGCGTGTTCCTTTGACGGTCTGCATGTTTTTGCGGGGAGAAGAGGGCAAATCTTTCCCCATGCGATATTTCCTGCTTTCTTCCGCCGCGTCTTCAGTATAGAAGTGTTGCATGAGGAACGCTTCTTGCAAACGGGTCACGGGTGAAACGGACATCAGCATGGAACTGAACCTGGACGGCACGGGATGCGCCGCCGTCGCAACGGGGCATGCGTTTTTTGACCATATGCTGGATTTACTGGCCCGCCATTCCCTGATGGACCTGACCCTTCAGGCCCGCGGAGACCTGGAAGTAGACGCCCACCACACGGTGGAGGATGTGGGAATCGTTCTGGGGGAATGCATTAAAAATGCACTGGGGGACAAAAAGGGCATTGTTCGCTACGGCTGTTCCTACCTGCCCATGGATGAAACTCTTACGCGCGTGGTGATGGATTTGAGCAACCGTCCGTATGTAGCTTTCCGTATTCCGGAAGGCGGTTTGCCGGATGCCCCCAACTTTCCGCTGACCCTTTGCGAGGAATTCTGCCGTGCGCTGGCCAATAACCTGCGTTGCAACCTGCATGTGGAAGTGCTTTACGGCAGGGATGGCCACCACATTGCGGAATCTGTCTTCAAGGGCATCGCCCACGCGTTGCGGCAGGCTGCGGCGATTGACCCCCGGGCCGCCGGGACGCTGCCTTCAACCAAGGGAATGCTGTAAAATACATGAAACTTGGCGTGATTGATTACGGTGCGGGCAATCTCCGCAGTGTGCTGAACACCTTTGAGGCCGCCGGCGTGACCGGTCATCTGGTGCGTACTCCGGAAGATGCGGCGGGCGTAACCCATTTGGTTCTTCCCGGCGTGGGCGCCTTCGGCGACTGTGCGGAAAAGCTGCGCCGCCAGAATCTGGTGCCCCTGGTCCGGGCATGGATAGAGCAGGACAGGCCTTTTCTGGGCATCTGCGTGGGCTATCAGGTTCTTTTTGAAAGCGGGGAAGAAAGCGGGCAGGTTCCCGGACTGGGCATCCTCAAGGGGCGCGTGGTTCGGTTTTCAGAATCGGAACTCAAGGTGCCTCACATGGGGTGGAACAGCGTGGCTCTCACTGATCCCTCCGATCCCATCTGGAAAGGCATGGGGAAGGAACCGTACTTTTATTTCGTGCATTCCTATTATCCCCAGCCGGAGGATAAATCCCTGATTGCCGCTTTCTGCACCTACGGCGTGCGTTTTGCTGTCGCTGTCAGGCGCGGCAATCTGGTCGCCACCCAGTTCCACCCGGAAAAAGCCAGAAACTGGGCGTGAAACTGCTGAAAAACTTTATTTCCCTGTGAGCCGGAAATTGCCGGCTCACAGACTGCCGCTCTTTTCCCTGACAGCAAGGGGCAAGGAGGAGCGGTGAATCAAATGAAACGTCATTCTCGAAAAGCAGCCTTATTAAAAAGACACCGGGATTAATTCATTGAAACCCTTCGGACGGCACCTCCGTAGAACTCCATGGCTCAGTTTTTCCCTGTATGGAAAATTTCCGCTGTATCCGTAAAAATCCACAAGCCGAACTCCATGGCTCAGTTTTTCCCTGTATGGAAAATAGCCAGGGCAAGCGGAGTGGCAAATTTATTTCTTACCGCCGGTTCCTGGTCAATATTGCTTAAGGGGCGGGGAATATTTGTTGAGGGGGGGGGCAGAGGGGGAAAGGGATGGTAATCTATAAAAAAAACCGCCCCTTCACGGAGACGGTTCTTTTTTTTGATAAGAAAGCAAGGAGCGGATGTTTCGTCCGCATGGGCCGGATTTTAGCCGAGCACCTTGTAATACTGAAGGTGAATCTGGGGATTCAGGCGAAGGCGTTCGCGGATGGGCCTGATGGCGGAAGGTTCCGCAGAGAACGTGTAGGTCACATACTGCCCGGCGGAAAGGTGGTTGGATTCGTAGGCGAATTCGCGGCGGCCGGCGTTTTCCGTGGCGGTGATGTCGGCGCCTTCTTCCTTCATCGCGGCGGCTACGGTGCTGATCAACTCTTCAACGGGAGTTTCCGTACCCTTCATGTTGAATACGATAAGAGCTTCGTAATTTCTCATGGTCTTGTGATAATTAGAAATGTGTCGTGCGAACGGTGCGCACCTTGCGGGCAAGTAAGGTGCAATGATTGTCTTCAGAAAGCAAGCCTATTTTTTACCTTGTTTCCGGGAACATGCCGTTTCCTGCGTTTTACTCTCCCCACGGCGCGGAAGAATTGTTCTGCATGGCGTTTCCTGCCGGCGGCCTTTGCTGTAGGAGAGACGATTCCGGCGTTCGCTTGGCGGGTGCCGTACGGAAAAGAGTGGACGCCGCAACTTAGGATATGAGCTTTTCCCGGGTAAAGGATTCCTTTTCCTGCAAAAAAAGGGAGGAACTGGCGGGAGGCAGATCCGCTGGAGCGGTTGCTGCCACGGGCTGAAGGGCTTTGTTCCCCTCCGGAACAGCTTTGTCTTGCGCAGGGTATGGCGGGAAGAGCTCCGGAAAGAAGAAAAACGTTAACGCGTCTGCGCCATCTGTACGGCCAGCTGGAAAGCGTGGATGGTGCTGGATGGATTGGCCTTTCCGGTTCCCGCCAGGTTGAAGGCGGTACCATGGTCCGGGCTCAGCCGGGGGCGGGGAAGGCCCAGGGTGACGTTGACGGCGGTATGGAAGTCCACCAGCTTCAGCGGAATCAGCCCCTGGTCATGGTAAGGGGCCAGCACGGCGTCATAATTCCCTTCCACGGCATCCCGGTACACGCAGTCCGGGACGGAAGGCCCGTCAAATGCGGCATCCGGATGGATCGCCCTCAGCCGTTCTACGGCCGGGGCAATGATGCTCCCGTCCTCATCGCCGAAAGCGCCGTGTTCCCCGGCGTGGGGGTTCAGGGCTGCCAGGGCGATACGCGGGCGCATGATTCCCTTGCGGATGCAGAAGTCTTTCAGCAGGGTTCCAATGCGGACCAGTTCCTCCGTTTCCAGCAGGGAAGGCACGCTTTGGAGGGAAGTATGGATGGTTGCCAGCCCCACCGTCAACCGTTTCCCGGTCAGGCACATGGCGTAATTGTCCGTTTTCAGGCGTTCTGCAAAGAATTCCGTCTGCCCCGGCCAGCGGAAACCTGCCTCATGCAGGGTTTCCTTTGCAGACGGGGGCGGTGACGACAGCGTCAACCGTTCCTTCCCGCAGGGCATGGGCCGCCTGTTCCAGATGGTCGAAGGCGTGTTTGGCGGATTCCGCGTTAGGCCTGCCCAGGGAAGCTCCACTCTCTTGCCGATGAGGCGGTCTTCCGCGTCTTCCGGGAGTTCTCCGGAGGCAAGCGCGGCGAAAATGACTTCAGGGCCTATGCCCGACTGGTCGCCCAGCGTGTATCCAATGACCGGTTTCATAGTGCGGCAACAGGAGGGATTATAATTCCGCGGGTTCCGGCATTCCGGCAGCGGAAGCGGGAATTTCTTCCGCGGAGGAAATTGGAGTTTTTTCCCCCGGAACAGCCTGCAGGGCTGCCGCCCGTTTTTCCATGTTGATGACCTGTGTCGTTTTTTCCGGTTCGTCGGGGTTGCGGAGTTCGAATTCCAGGTGGGAGTTGGTGGACCAGTGGTAATAAATGGTGGCGCCGAGGGCTGCCAGCACCAGAATCAGGAGAATGGAACCGAAGAAGGAGCGCATGCCTCTACTGTGTGCCGGAGGAAAGGGGAATTCAAGAAATTATCAAGACCGCCTGCGTGGGCGGGCAAACGCCGTTAACTGCCGTGTATCTTCATTTCCTGAAAGCGGAAGGAAGCGTAAGATCCAGGACAGTTCAGGACAGGATTTTCATCGCGAGGAACAGGAGCATGAGCAGGATGGCAAAGCCGATGATTCTGCCCGCCATGCTGTCGTCTTTCCCGTCCTGGATGCACATCGGGCAGTTTTCCGGGCCGTTCATGCCGCTGCATCCCATGCCGCACGCGCCGCAGGGAAAATCCGCCTCCCGCTCCTGTACTCGGTCTTGGAGAAGGAGTTCCAGCTCGTGCACGGAAGGTTCCACGCCATAGACGACGATTTCCCCGTCAATGGCGAGTGCGGGAAGCGGCGTCCCGGTCTGTTCCGGAACGGTCTCCTCAACCTGCATCTCCGGATTGACACCCAGATGGGCCAATGCCTGGAGGGTATTGGCGCGCAGGGTATTTCCCGGTAGGCCCGGCTGTAAAAAAAGCTGAATCCTGGTCATGGAGCTGGGTATGTCAGGAACGCTTCCGTTTGGGAAGACTCTTCTTCCAACAAATAGGACGGGCCCCCCAAAGGTCAATGCGTTTTTCCGTGTCATGACATATAAGTGTTGTACGGAAAACATTTTAGACTTTTTCAAATGAGGAGGGAACGGGCACTATCCCGCCGGTCCCGCCATGAAAAAAAAGCTATCTCTATTCCTTTTGACCCTGGCCTGTGTATTCCAGTTTTCCGCCCAGGCACAGGAACGGCCCAGTTATATTGCCATTGAGGCCAATTCCGGCAAGCTTCTTTTCAGTTCCAACGCAGAAGAAAAAAGGCCCGTGGCCAGTCTTTCCCAAGTAGCCACCGCCATGGTGGCTTTGGACTGGGTGGCCCGCACGCGGTTGCCTCTGGATACTTTCATTGCCGTGCCTCAGGAAGCGTTCGGCCTCCGTGCGGGCAATCCCATGGATCTCCAGCCGGGAGACCGCCTGACGCTCCGGGACGCTTTGTATTCCACCCTGCTGGGTTCGGACAATGTTTCCGCCCTGACTGTTGCCTCCTTTGTGGGGCGTGACCTGGTGTCCCGCCGGGGCGGCGGCCTTGTTGGGCGTTTACAGCATGCAAAATCCGGCTTTTTGCTACATTGTTTCCCAGGCGAGCCGGCGCATTGAAGTGCAGTCCCAGACCAAGGGCAGGACGATGTATGATATTTCCAACAACAACAGGCTCATGAGCGCTTCCGGCGTGGACGGCATCAAGGCGGGCACTTCCCGCGCCGCCGGCCCCTGCCTGCTGCTCAGCGTGACGCGCAACGCTATTTCCCGCCGGAGCCCCCAAACGGGGACGGAGGTGATTTATCCGCAGCGCATGATTATTGCGGTGCTTGGTTCTGCGAGCCGCTATTCCCTCGCCAGGGAGATGATGAACACTGGCTGGCGCGTTTGGGAAAACTGGCAGGCTTCCGGCATGGACATGAAGGACCCCAAAGGAATTTGTCCAGCTTCCTGTGAAATCTGCTCCACAAAGGAGATAGGAAGTAGACGGGGAAGGATTTTTCTGCTATAAGGAACGCCGAATATGAACATCGGTGTTTTGAATAGCGGGGGTGACTCCCCCGGGTTGAATGCAGTTATTGAAGGTGTTGTGGGCGCGGCTTCCCGTCGCGGCTGGAACGTTGTGGGTTTTTACGACGGTTTTGAAGGGCTTTTGTCCGAGGAAGGGGACGAACGGTTTGAATGGCTGACCCCTGCCGCCTGCCGCGGATTGCGAGCCAAGGGGGGCACCATTCTGGGAACCGTGAATAAAGGCAACTTTGCTATCAAGGTGGGCGTGGACCAAAAGGGGGCGATTGAACCCGCGGTGCTGGAAAAAACGAAGGCTACTGTCCGCCGGCTGGGGCTGGATGCCCTGATCGTTGTGGGCGGAGACGGCTCCCAGTCCACGGCTCTTTTGCTTTCCGAGATAGGGCTCCCCGTAGTTGGCGTGCCAAAAACCATTGATAATGACCTGGGCGCAACCGATGTCACTTTTGGCTTCTACAGTGCGGTTTCCATTGTTTCCGAGTCTTTGGACCGTCTGGAAACCACCGCGAACGCGCACCAGCGCATGATGGTGGTGGAAGTGATGGGACGGCATGCGGGATGGATTGCCTTGGAAGGCGGCATCGCAGGGAGTGCTGATGTTATTCTTCTGCCGGAAATTCCTTTTTCCCTTGAAAACGTGGTGGAATGCATCAAGGCGCGCAAGGCTGCCGGGCAGCGGGAAATCCTGGTAGTGGTATCTGAAGGGGCCCGTCTGGCGGACGAACTGGTATTGCTGGATGAAAAGACCCAGGGGGAAGTTCGCCTGGGAGGCATCGGCAAGGTGATTGCCAAGAAACTGGAAGAAGCTACTGGGATTGAAACTCGCTCCTGCGTGCTGGGCCATATCCAGCGCGGCGGTTCTCCCTGTTCCTATGACCGGATTCTGGGAACGCGGTTCGGCAGTTATGCCGTGGAACTGGTGGAAAAGCGCCAGTTCAGCTGCATGGTTGCTCTCCGTGGGACGCAGATGACTGCCGTACCCATTGAGGAAGCTGTGAAAACCTTGAAGCTGGTGGATCCCGATTGCCAGCTGGTGCGCACGGCCCGCGATTTAGGCGTATGCTTCGGGGACTGACGTTCTCCGTCTGAGTCACGGGAAATTGATTGTACCCGATAGGGTTTTTGATTGCCTTTCAACCGTATCCTGGAATCAGGATACGGTCATTTTTTTGCGGAAGCACGCCGTATTCATTGGGGCCTGGCGAGCTTTTTAAGAAGCATCATGGACAGGAAGAGGATGGAAAGCAAATCCATCAGGCTGGACACCATTCCCAGGTAGTCCAGATAGAGGGCCATATCTTCCGGTACCAGGCGCAGCAGGAAAATCAGCAGGAAAGTGACGATGAAAATAAGAATGGGAATCAGGATGAATTTTCCGCTCAGATTGCTGTCATGCAGGCGGCGCACGGCGACCGGCAGATTGAAGAGGATATTGAGCCCCGCCACGGCTGCCAGAAGCTCCAGGAAAGCATGCTCAGCTCTCCGGATTGGTAGAAAAAGTAAAAGGTGGGATTGAAGCAGGAGTGAGCCAGCAGGATTAGAGCGTCTTGCGGATGGGCGGCATATAACAGGATTTGGAGGGAAGGAGAGACGTAAAACCCGCCGGCTGGCTGTCAACGTCTATCATGCTGTAGCCCAGCGGAAGGAATAGGAGGACGGAAAGGAGGAAAAAAGGACCAGAATTCTGTCCGGGACGCGCGGCCTGCCACCGTATTCAATTTCCGCAGGCTGATGAGCCAGTAAAGGTAAAACGGAGTCAATGGCTGTTTTTTCAGTTCTTCGGCAGGGGAATCAGCCGGTTGGGGCTCCGGACGGCGGCTGTATTTGTTGCCGTCCGCCTTGCTTTCTCCCAGCGTCAGATAAAAAAAGATCAGATGCCCCAGCCCGAAGGGAATGAAAAGGGAAAAAAGCCAGAGTCCGCTCCTGCCAGTATCATGCAGGCGTCTGAACGCGGCTGATATGCTTGGGATGAACAACACCGCCCACAAGAGGATGGTTAAAGCGTCTCCGTAGATGCTCAGTCTTGTATCAGGGATGTGCAGCCAGTCCGTCAGGATATACCCCGCCAGGGCTGGAATCAACGCCAGGAGGGGAAGAGCCATGAACCACCAGAATTCCGCACGGGAAGCGCAGCCCCGAAAGTCCGCATAATGACGAAAACCTTTTTTCCAGAAGGAGAGGGGAGAAGGGAGGGAAGATTCCTGCGTGGAGGTTGGAGGAACGGAGGAAACAGCAGGAGAAGCAGGAGAAGCAGGAGAAGCAGGAGATTCCGGCATGGATGAGAAGGGGGTTTCCGTTTAGACTCCCTGATGCCGGGGAATGCTCAATGCGTCTGTGCCCAGGACATGGAAATTTTCCTCCTGCAGCCGGTTCAGATCAGGACAATCGCCATCAGCAGCATTCCGGCGATGATGCCCATGATGGAAATGTGATGATGCCCCCAGCGTTCCGCCATGGGCAGCAGTTCGTCAAAGGAGATGAAAACCATGATGCCCGCGACGGAGGCAAAGAGAACCGCAAGTACGGTAGGTGTGAGGAAGTGGAACAGGAAGAACATGGCGATGGCTGCGCCCACCGGTTCAGCCAGACCGGAGAGAAAGGAATAAAAGAGGGCCTTTTTACGGCTGCCTGTGCCGTAGTAAAGAGGTACCGCCACGGCGATTCCTTCCGGAATGTTATGGACGGCTACGGCCAGGGCAATGGAGGTGCCCAAAGTCAGGGAGTCCAATCCGGCGGCAAAGGTGGCGATTCCTTCCGGGAAATTGTGGATGCCGATGGCCAGGGCGAACAGAATGCCGGACCTTTTAATTCGGGATGAGGAAAATTCACCGCTGGCCTGTCCATGGATGTCTTCCGGGCCGCGCGCTTCGTGCGGGTTTTCGTCTTCCGGTACCAGGTAATCAATCAGAGCCGCCACGGCAATCCCTCCGAAGAAGGAAGCAATGGCGATCCAGGAACCTGCCGTATGGCCTTCGAACTCCATCAACCTGTGCTGGGCTTCTCCCAGCAGTTCCACCAGGGAGATATACACCATGACTCCGCCGGATAATCCCAAGGCAAAAGTAAGTGCCTTTGTATCCGTCCTTTTCATGAAGAAGGCAATGAAGCCTCCTATGCCGGTAGCAAGACCAGCCAGCGTGGTGAGCAGGAAGACAACGAGGATGTGATCGGCGGAAAGGTCCATGCGTGCACCTGCCGGGCAGGGATGACCCCGGCAGTAAAGAAAGGGGTGTATTATTTTGCGGGAGCCGTGGGAACGATCATCTTCGTGGCCCGGATGGCGCCGGGGGGAAGGGGGGGCTCTTCCCCCGGCTTCAGGAGGCCCCGTTCCTTCTTGATTTCAGGCAGCTTGTCCAGAAGTTTGCTGAACGCTTTTCCTTCAAAACTTTTTGGGAGGAGCGCAACGCCTTCTTTGAGAGGCTGTTCCAATTCATTGACCCTGTTTTGCTGCATGAGCAGGTACACTTTTTGCATGAGAACAGCTTGTTTGACTTCCGGAAGAAGCCCGTTCTTTTTTTCAAGTAGCTGTCCATGATGGAAAGCGCTTCATCAGGATTTTGATCCGCCAGAATGTGGATGTTTTTCTTCCGGAACGTATCGGCCCATTCAATTTCTGGGCATGGAGCAGATCGTCCCTGTGCAGTTTGGCGAGAATTCCGGAAGCGTCCTGCGGGTCCAGTTTTCCAGTTCTGCCAGAGCCGGCTTATAGAAAGTGCGGATGCTGGATTGGGGAACCGTTTTCAGCAACTGAACCAGCGTGTCCCGCCGCTGCTGGTCAGTGAGCTTTTCCGCCAGATTGTTTGTCAGGGACTGCTGCGTGTTGAGTGCTTCCGCCGCTTTTTTTTGTATCCTGCATGACCTGGGCAGGATTGGCGTAACCTACGACGGTGTGGACGGGCCGCCCCTGGGCATCCGCAAACACCAGCGTGGGGAATCCGGTAGGATTTTTTATAGGTTTCCAGAGAAGTTTTTGTCTGCGCGTCCTGCTGCTTTTTACGTGGGTAGTCCAGTTCCACGGGAATAAAGGAACGGGAAATGGCTGTCTGGATTTCAGGAAGGGAAAGAGCCTGCTTTTTCTGCATGATGCAGGCTCCGCACCAGTCGGAACCGGTGAATTCCAGCATTACTCCCTTATTCTGTGCGGCGGCTTGCTGCATGGCTTCCGCAGGGCTGGTACTCCATGTTTCGGAGGCGCCGGCACTCCAGGCGAGGAGTATGGCTGCGAGGGGATGTATGATTGTTTTCATGGCAGGAATGTCATTATTGCATGGGGGAAGCGGAGAATGGGCGGGGGAACCCACATGTTTCCGGAAGAGGAGCTGCCGGAATCTCCGGTGTGGGTAGGTGTTTCAATTTTCGGTTTTCCGGCGGGCGGGTCCAGATCTTCCACCACCACTTTCTTTTTTTGGCGGGCTGGGGCACGGGGGGGGCGGCAGCCGGGGCCGGTGAGGGCGCCCTGCGGATAACAGGGGGATTTGAGGGAAGCATCCGTCTGGTTCATGGCCGTAATATTCAGCGGGTCGCCGTAGGCCAGCATTTCCCGGAGAATTCATTTTCCACGCGGGTGATTTCCACATTCAAATAAGTTTTGCCTGAATGGGATGTCTTCAGAATGTCGAACTTGCGGCCGCGTGCCTTGGCTCTGGCGTGTTGGCGGTAGCGTTCGAAGTAGGAGCGGATTTCTCCCCGGATGCCGGCTACGCGCATTTTCTCTTTCTCAATGGATTTTTGCGTCTCTTCCAGGTCGGAGGCCGTATGTTCAAAAGATATCCAAAAGGCTGAGCAGCTGTTCCTTGGGAGCGGTCCTGTTCCGTATTTCCCTGAGCTGTTCCTGCTTCTTCAGCAGCTGGGCATGATTGTCCTCCAAAGCTTCCCGAGCATCTTTGACAGGGTCTGGAAGCTGGGAAAATTTTTCATAAACAATATAGCCGGCACTGATGACGATAAGGGCGAACAGCCCCAGGCAGAGGTTCCAGAAAAGAGCGTCTCCCCTGGCTTTCCGTTCGGAATCCTCCTGCCGGGCGGATTCTTCTTCCGCAGCGTGTTCCGAGACGACGTCCAGGGAGGTTTTCAGACGTTTTTTAGCTGCGGGAGCGGAGTTTTCATCCTTGTGTTCTCCTCCGTTCTCCTTCGGAGCAAAGCGGGTTTCGTCTTCCGCAGGGGGGAGAGTTTCGCCGGACGGCTGTCTGGGAGCAGGGGGCGTCGGTCATGGGATGCGCGGGAATGGAGGTTAGTCTACCGGGTGGGTTTGTTTGAATTCAGCCAGTTTGGCCGCATACGCGTTATATTGATATTGCAGGGCATGGAATTCCTGCTTGCGCTGCGCCAGCGTTTTGCGCATGTCTTCAATGTCAAAAGCACAGGTGCTCGAAGTCGCGGCGTTTGGAAGGCAGGACATCTATATCCTTCACCGTGAAGGGCGTCGTGATTCTTCCCGGGTTGGAAAGCCTTTTCTGAAGATTGTAATTAACGCGGGCATCGTGGATTCCGCCTGGCTTATTTCCTGTTCCGTCTGGGCCAGTGCGTTTTTCATTTGCTGGAGCTGGGCCTGGAGCTGCTGGTGTTCCTGGGATGAATTCCCCGTCAGGAAGGAGGTCAGGGCTTCATTCGTACTGCTGTCGCACGAAGTAAGGGGCCAGCGTGAGGGCCAATGCCGGACAGGTACGCCTGGTGAATCTCACGATGTTGAACATGCCGGGGATTATGAACCTTAACGGAGGGGAAAGTCAAACTGTTCATGCGCCCTCCGGAACAATGATTTTTCTCGCATAAAACGCGTATGCGGCTACAATGCCCGCGGCATGATGCAATTATCGGAGATCGGAGGCCATCTGACGGCCAGAACGGGTATTGATGATTTGATGGAGGATTTGTTCAAGGCCCTCCATTCGGGAGACGCCGGCCTGTGCCAGTTGAACGGCGGGAGCCCCGCCGTTATTCCTGAGGTGACGGAACTTTGGCGGCGCAGCATGGGGGAACTGGTGCGAAATGGCAAATTTGACGTGCTGGTGGGCCATTATGCCCATCCGGGCGGGGATCCTGTCTTTATCCGTGCCCTGGTGTGTTTTCTCAATGAACGTTGCGGATGGAACCTGACGCCGGAAAATGTGGCGATTACCCAGGGCGGCCAGATGGCCTGCTTTACACTGTTCAACATGCTGGCGGGCCCGTGCCCGGACGGTGCTGTGCGTGAAATCCTTTTTTTCCCTGTGCCCGGATTATGTGGGATACCAGTCCCAATCCCTGTGCGGCGGCGTCATGTTCCGGGGCATCCGGCCCGGCATCCGCATGCTGGACGGGCACACGTTCAAGTACGTGATTGATTTTGACCGTCTGGACATACGTCCGGAAACGGCCGCCGTCTGCATGTCCCGGCCTACGAATCCCACCGGGAACGTGGTGACGGATGAGGAATTGGGGCTTCTGCGGGAAATGACTTCCCGCGCCGGGGTTCCCCTGATGATTGACAATGCTTACGGGCCTCCGTTGCCCAATATTTGTTTTGTGCCCGTAACCCCGGCCTGGGATGAGAACATGATCCTGACCATGAGCCTGTCCAAGATCGGGTTGCCCGGAACGCGCACCGGCATTGTCATTGCGCGCCCGGAGATCATTCGTGCCGTCGTGAGCATGGTGACCACGTCATCCCTGTGCCCGAACAATCTGGGCCAGGCTCTGGTGACGCCCTATCTGGAAGACGGCACTCTGGAGAGAGTCTGCCGTGAAACCCTCACGCCGTTTTACCGTGGCCGGGCGGAATTCGCCCTGTCCCTGCTGCCGGAACTTTTCGGAGAATCCATCCCCTGGCGCGTTCATAAGAGTGAGGGCGCCATGTTCCTGTGGCTGTGGTTTGAGGGATTGCCCATCACGTGCCAGGAGCTTTACGAACGGTGCAAGTCACGGGGCTGTTTTGTAAATCCCGGCCATCACTTTTTCTTCGCCCTTCCGGAGGAGGGGGAACCCTGGCCGCACCGTCATGAATGCATCCGTATCAGCTTCACCCAGACGGAGGAACTCCTGCGCAAGGGGCTTTCCATCGTGGCGGATGAAGTGCGCAAGGCCTACTCCCGTTCTTAATCCAAACCTGACCCGTATCCATGAACAGCATGACCGGCTTCGGCAGAGCCGCCGCCCAGGCAGACCGTTATAATATCCTTGTTGAAATATCAGGCGTAAACCGCAAACAAACGGAAATTGCCGTCAATGTGCCGCGCGGCTATGCGGAATGGGACGCCTCCGTGCGTTCCATCGTGCAGGGGGCTGTTTCCCGCGGCCGTGTAGGCGTCTCCATTTCTGTGGAGCGTCTGGAGGAAGCGGATGGCTCCCTCCAGCTTGATGAGCAGAAACTGGCCTCCCTGGCGGAGCTGCTGAACCGTGCGTCTGACCTGACAGGTCAACCGTTGCCCCTCCAGGCGTCCGACCTGCTGAGGCTGGATATCGTTACTTCCGCAGCGGAAGCATCCCTTTCTCCGGAAGAAGCGTGGGATGGTGGAAAAGGCGCTCAAAGCCGCCTTGAAGGATTTTATTTCCATGCGTGCGGCGGAAGGTGCCAACCTGAAAGCGGACGTTCTTGGCAAGCTGGATGTCTTAGAGCAATTCCGCCTCCGTATCGCGGAACATGCCCCTTCCGTGCCTGTCAGGCTTCGGGAGGCCATGCTCAAGCGCTTGGCTGATGCCGACCTGTCCGTTTCCGTGGACGATGAACGCATCATCCGGGAAGTGGCTCTGTTTGCGGACAAGTGCGACATTTCCGAGGAAATTACCCGTCTCTCTTCCCATTTTGACCAGTTCCGCACCTTGTGCGGTTCCTCCCTTTCCCGCGGGCAGGGCCTCTGGATTTCCTTTGCCAGGAAATCTTCCGGGAATTCAACACCATCGGCTCCAAGGCGAACGATTCCACGCTGGCCCATCTGGTTGTGGCTGCCAAGACGGAGCTGGAGAAAATCAGGGAACAGGTTCAGAACATCGAATGACAGCCATGAAACAGCCATTGGGAACATTGCTGGTGGTATCCGGGCCTTCCGGTTCGGGGAAGACGACGTTGTGCCGCCGCGCGACGGAAAACGGTCTGTGTGTGTACAGCATTTCCTGCACGACGCGCCAGCCCAGACCCGGGGAAGTCAATGGAGTAGATTACCATTTCCTGACTCCCGCCGAATTTGACGCCAGGGTGGAGCGGGGAGACTTTCTGGAATATGCGGAGGTGCACGGCAACCGCTACGGTACGCTGAAAGCGGATATTTTGACTCTTCTGGAACAGGGGAAAAACGTGGTGATGGATATTGACGTGCAGGGGGCTGGGCAAGTCCGTTCCTGCCGGGAGGGCATTCTACCCCTCTGCTATGCGGACGTTTACATTTATGTGCCGCAGGCGGAGCTTAAAAACCGCCTTTGCGGACGGCAGACGGATGGCGCTGAAACGATTGCCCTGCGTCTTCGCAATGCGGAACAGGAAGACGCCTGCCTGCCGCAGTACCGGTACTGCCTGGTTTCCTCCGACCGCGAGACGGATTATGCTTCCTTTTGCGCCCTGCTCAAATGCCAGTCCATGCGGGTGGGACTGATGCGGTGATAAGGTCTTGCCTGTTTATCGAGAGACTGCGTTCTCACGTTTCGTCCCCCGTCGTATGGCATCCGGGATGGAGGCTCCGGTTCCGAGACATTTGGAATTGGTTCTCTTCCCGTGCCTATATGGTATGTGATTCCCTTTCCTCTGATCCGGCCTGCGTGAAAAAACGCGGGTTGAAATTCTTGACGTGCAGGGTACTCATAGGCTCTTTGAATAATTCAATGTTGAAATTATCTTCCAGGCAAAGAACCTCAAAAGAAGTGCCCTGGTAGGTCAGATACTGTCCCGTTTCCTTGTATTCGTTAATTGTCTTTTTTGGCTAAATTTTTGACTGTCAGTTGAATGTGGATGGATGAAACTACTGTTTTCCGTTGTTCTCTTCTTAAGGAGAAGGATAATGTAAAAGAAGAGCCTGCTTTTAGACGAAACAGGGATATTGTTTTTTGTTCCCATGGGAATGATGGCGCCTTTGACCAGTCGCTTTGGTTTCCTTTCCGTTGACCGGGGCCTTCCAAAGCTATTATCGCTCTACTTGAGCGGATACAACCAGCCGATGGCGCAGGTAAAAATGACCCAGAGGAGCAGGTTGAGGGGGGAGTCCCACTTTGACAAAGTCCTTAAATTTGTAACCGCCCGCATTGTACACGTAAGTGTTGGTCTGGTAGCCGATAGGGGTGGAGAAACTGGCGCTGGCGCCAAACATGACGGCCAGAATGAAGGGAACGGGATTGGCGTCGAATTGCAGGGCCATTTCATAAGCCAGCGGCCCCATGACGGCGGCTACGGCATTGTTGGAGATCATCTCCGTCAGAATGGAGCAGAGCAGATACAGACCGGAGATGGCGACCAGGCACCCCAACGGGCCTATGTTATCCACTACGCCGAACGCGATGGCTTTGGCAAGCCCGGTTTTGCTCATGGCTTCCCCCACGCACAGCATTCCCAGGATCAGGAAAATAATGCCCCAGTCCACCGACTGGTAGGCTTCCTTCGGCTTGATGCAGCCGGAGATGATGACGATGAGAGCTCCGATGAAAGCGAGATAGAAGGGATTGAAGCGCGCGAAGAATTTGAAGAATTCCCCGTATTGCTCAAAGGACCCCAGCAGGCCGATAAAAATGAACAGCCCCATGGCCAGGATGGCCCAGCCCTGTTTGCTGCGGTTGTGCGCTTCCGCGGGGCGCTGGCTCAGGGGGATGATGCGCTGCTTGGTCAGGATGCGGTTCATTCCTTCCTGCGGTCCTTCCAGAAGAAGCGTGTCCCCTGCCGCCAGCTTGGTATTCGGCCCCATGTCCGTAATGTTTTTGCCCTGCCTGTGGATGGCGAGCACGAAGATGTTGAATCGCTGGCGCAGCTTGAGTTCGGACAGGGACAGCCCGGCGAATCGGAATTGTTGGCGATCATGCCTTCCACGATTTGCACATCGCGCTGTTCCAGCGTTTCCAGCCCGCGGTTGTCATCCCAGCCCAGGTCCACGCCTTTGGCTTCCCGCACCTGGTTGACTTTTCTGGCGTTGCACAGGAAAAGAATGCGGTCTCCTTCTTCCAGGTTGATGTGCTGCAACTCTTCCTGCATGGAGAACCCCCTGCGGCGCACTTCCACGATTTTGGTGCCCAGCAGTTCGGTTTGCATCAGGTTGATGGGAGTGGTGCCGATGTGGGGGAATCCGCGGGAGATTCTGACTTGGAGCAGGAAATCGCGCTGGATGCCGCCCGGAAGCATGGTGGACAAAGTGGGGCGGGATGGAAGCCATTTGCGGCCTAATGTCCAGAGGTAGAGCAGGCCTGCCGCCGCATAAATCAGGCCCATGGGTGTTACCGTGAACATCTGGATGCCGTCATAACCCAGTTTCTGCACCTGGCCGAGCACAACTACGTTGGTGGATGTTCCGACCACGGAGCAGGTGCCCCCAGAATGGTGGCGTAGGAGAGGGGGATGAGCAGCTTGGAGGCCGCGATGTTATGGTCCCTGCAGAAGGCCAGCACGATGGGCATCAGGATGACGACCACCGGGGTGTTGTTGACGAAGGGGGATACCATGAACGCGCCCAGCGTGATGACCAGCAGGGCGGTCAGTTCCCTTCCCTTGGCTACCTTGTTGAACAGTTTGGAAAGGTCTCCTATTAATCCTGTTCTTTCCAGGGAAGCGCTCAGAATGAACATGCACACTACTGTCAGCGGTCCGCTGTTGGCAAAGCTGGACAGCACATCACGCGTGCTCAGAATTCCCGTGAGCATGAGGACGGCGGTGCCTGTCAGGGCTGTGATTTCCACGGGCATCCATTCCTTGATGAAGCTGATGAATAACAGGACTAGCAAAATGCCTACAATCCATTGCTGGGCGGCCGCTGATTCCAGCCAGCCTATGACGGAGGCGGAGTTGATGTTGAGAAGAGGAAGCATGGCTTGAAAGTTGAAGGTGTGGGGAAAGGGTCCAACTCTCCTACTTTCCCGGCTTCTATCTGTCAAGCCGCAATAATTTTCCGGAAAGGGTTTGAAAAGGTTCCTGCGCTTTTTTATTGTTGGTGCGCCGCATGGATTCCCCCATAATAACAAGGTTCGCTCCCAGCCCTACAGGCAATCTCCATTTGGGGCACGCCCTGGCTGCGTGGGAAGCCCGTTCCCTGGCGAACCGTTTTTCCGGGAAGTGCGTGCTGAGGATAGAAGATATCGACCAGACGCGGTGCCGTCCGGAGTTTGTTCAGGGCATATTGAAAGATATGGAGTGGCTGGGCATCCGCTTTGACGGTCCCATGATGGTTCAGTCTTCACGCTTCAGCGCTTATGAACACGCTCTTCAGACGCTGAAGGACCGGGGCGTGTTGTACCCCTGTTTCTGTACGCGCCGGGAGATTGCGGAGGAGGTGGCCGCCATGGGTGGGGCGCCGCAGGGGGGCTGCGTGGACGTATATCCGGGAACTTGCCGGCTGCTTGACAAGGGGCGCAGGAAAGAGCTTCTCAAATCCGGCAAACCTTTTTCCTGGCGGCTGGATTGCCGTGCTGCGGCGCGGATTACCGGTCCCCTGTTATGGAGGGACATGCGGTTCGGAGATCAGGTTTGCCGTCCAGAAGAACTGGGGGATGTGATTCTGGGCCGCAAGGACTGCGCCGCCAGCTACCATATTGCCGTGGTTGTGGACGACGCTGCCCAGGGAGTTACCCATGTAAGCCGTGGTGAGGATTTATTCCCTGTGACGGGCATCCACCGGACGCTCCAGGCCCTGTTGGGGCTTCCTGTTCCGCAGTGGTATCATCACCGGCTGGTGAAGGATGCTTCCGGCAAGCGGCTTGCCAAGAGGGACAGGAGCCTGAGCCTTCAGGAAATGCGTGCCGCCGGGATGCGGCCGGAAGACGTGTTCCGACTGATGCGGGAGAGCTGAGGAATTTTTCATTCCCTTATAGGCGGGGGCGTTGTTCCGCCGGGAAAGGCAGGGGTCAGGCTGTGGCTTGCGTTTTTCCAGCAGCCGGTCGGATGGTTTTCTTTCCGATGCAGAGCAGGCATGCATAAGCCGCCGCCAGGGTCAGCAGGAGAAGGGAGCTCAGGATGGCCAGCAGATTCAGATGCCCCAGCGGGATGAGCCATGCGTGCGGCATGGCTGCCGTTCCTGCCAGTATCTGGGGAAGCCAGATGAAAGCCGCCTGGGAAAACAGGCTGACGGCTGTGAAGGCCAGCCCCGCGGCCAGGGTGAGCCATACCGCCGGAGGTACCGGCAGGAATGTTTCATGGATGTTTTTTTTTCATGGCCCGTGCCATTCCTGCGAATATGGAAACGAGAAACAGGGGGGCCAGCAATGCGGCGGCAGGGAGGGTGTCCCAAAGGAGCCATGTGCAGAGGGGGGAAACGGCCGTCAGGAGGCCCGTGCTCTTAATCAGGAGGCCCCGGGGCGGCGGGGCTGGTGCCGCGGCGTGGTTCATATATCCGTTAATCGGGCCAGACATTGCCGGGCGTGCTTCCCTGGGTAATGACGACTTCCTGGCCTATTTTCAGGGTGAAGTTTGGCGTTACTTCCTGCTGTACTTCCACAAGTTCGTTCGTATCCTTGAGCTTGACGCGCACGCGGATCATTTTGACGGCTTCCACCCTGCCGTCCACGATGGAGCCTGTGGCGGAAGCCAGTTTTGAGGTCCCCATGCCGATGATGCCGGGAGTCATGGCCTCCGCCGCCGTTCCGGCTATGTTGGCAAAGGTGCCGTCGTCCGTGGAGGTAAGGACGTTGATTTCCTTGATGCGGACCACGTTGCCCAGCTTGATGGTCGTCACTTTGCCGGTGGCGATTTCCAGATTGCTTTTTTGGGTGCAGGAGAAAAGGACAGGGAGAATAAGAAAAGCGGGAATGAATGGAAGCGGATTCATGATGAACGTAGTTAACTACGCTGGCGGGGTTAAGCGTTTTTCAGCGTGTGGGAAGAATTGTGTAGGTAGCCAGATACAGGAGCAAATGGAGGGAGGAGAGTGCCAGTACCCTGTTCATGCGGCTGTCCGCGGGCGTTTTGCGGATTAGGAGCATCAGATACCCGCCGAAGAGGATGGAGGGTATCCACATCCACCACGTATGGGACAGGTTCAGGTGAAGGGCCCGGCTGGATGTGGGCAGCGTGATGTAGGCAGCCAGGATGAAAGACTGGGCCATGGCGCGCGCCTTTCCTTCCCCCCCAGCCGCACGGCCAGCGTGTGCTTGCCCGTAGTGAGGTCTTCCTTTCTGTCGCGGATATTGTTGACGGATATCATGACGGCGCACAGGAGGCCGCATTGAATGCCTGTTACGATGCCGGCATTGTACACCGCAAGCGATTCCACCAGCGTGCCGGGCACGACGGGTGCCGTGCCTATCTGCACCAGAATGGTTCCCAGTACGGCAACCAGTCCGAAGAAGAGGATGACGAATATTTCCCCCAGGCCCTTGTAGGCCAGCGGCCACGGCCCTCCCGTATAGCCATAGGTGAAATAGAGGGACGGGATGCCGATGGCGAGGATGGGCCAGCCGCGCAGTTCGATAAGGGGAAAGGCCAGAAGGCACGCTCCCAGCAGGAAGAAGAGGCCGATGAGCATGACTGTTCTGTGGGAGAGGGCTCCGCTGGCCGTCATGCGCACGGGCCCGGTCCGCCGTTCCGTATCGGCGTGCTTGGCATGGTCAATGGCGTCATTGAAAAAATTGCAGGCAATCTGGAGGCACAGGCAGGAAGTCAGTGTCAGGAGGGCCAGGGACGCATTCCAGCTGCCGGTCAGTTTCTGCACCACCATGCAGCCTGCCCATACCGGAATCAGGGAGGCGGTGAGCGTCTTGGGGCGTGCCGCCAGAAAGGCGGAAGTAATAATATTCATGTGAGGGAAGGCTCCGTAATCAGCGGAGGATGGGGCCGAGGCGGCGGAGGGTTCCCTTAATGAGTGAGACGTGCCATTGCCCGGGGCCGTTTCCTCTTCTCCCAGGGAGCCATATACCAGGCAGGAACCCAGTTGAGAGTAAAGCAGGCGGGAGACGGGTCCCATGGGCCCCATTCCCATGACGGCGATCGGCCCCTTGGGCTTGGTGAAAAGCTGTACTCCTGTCTGGATGTCCGAGGCCAGGCAGGGAGTGAATGCAAATTTGACGATATCCGCCTTGTAGGAGCGCGCCTTTTTTTCCTGTTCGCGCAGGTAATCCACACCCGGAGTGATTTGGAAATCATGGGTGGAGCCGATGATGATGACGTCCCGCTCCCGCGCTTCCATAACCAGTTCCCTGGCGTGGCGCATGGCCTTGATTTCAATGTCCATGGCGGCGGCATATGGCATATAGGCCCGGAGCAGGGCAAAGCGCTCTTCTTCCGGGATGCGGCGCAGCCCTCCTTCCTCATGGCAGCGCACGGTGACCAGCAGGGGCATCTCCGGCCGGAACTCCATAACCTGTTCAGTCGTGAGTTCCGGGGAAGGGCATCCACGCGCAGTTCTACTAGATCGCACTGGTCTGTTAAATCTTTTCCTTTCAGCGTTTTCCATAGCTCCCACGAGGTAACGGACGCAACGATTTTCGGCGGATAGGCCTGATGTTCACGTACAATCTGCTGCATACATCCTACTATCCCAGCAAAGGAAGGAAGGTCAATCTTCTATTGATGAGTTCCACTTCATTTTGGGGCCGAGTATGTCAGTTTGCCTGCCTTTTCCCCTTTTTGGAACTGTGTTTTTCTTCCTGTGCCAGCCCTGTTGACCGGTTTCCCGGCAGACGGATTGACGGATGTTGGCGCCGGCTGCCGTTCAAGATGCCGGCAGGGCTGTTTCGTATGGTCCGTTTCCTTGTTGTGGCGGAGGGCGTTATTTTCCTGCCTCTGCACGTTAAAAACATGTTGAGAATGGAGGTCCGGCTTGAAAAGGGAGTTCGGATAGAGCTAGGTGAATGCCATGAATATGCTTTGGTCAAGGTTATTGCGGATGGGGCGGAATCCCTTTTGGGCGGCTTTGGATGCCGTGCTGGTGGTAAGGACGGAAAAAGATTCGTCCGGACATCCGGAATGGTCTTGGAAGGCGTATGTCCCGCATGGCGTTCCGGTTTATGAATTGCCTCCGGTGCCCGTTCCTCTTCCGGAAGGGGATTGGGATAAGGAGCGGTTTCGTAAGGAAAGACGGAAAGCTGCCCGGGTGTTGGGTCACCAGGTCGCTTTAACGCTGGCTTCTTCCTTCCATTTCTCCCGTTTCATGATTGTGGAGGAAGAGTGCCGTTTCAGGCTGCCGGTAATAGGTTCCACGGCGCGGATGCTTGGGCAGCTGCTGAAAGGCTGCCGGGAAAAAGAACTGCTCTGTTTTTAAGTGAGCCGCGTTTGTCTCCCCATACGGCCTGCTCCGTGGCGAAAGGAGAAAAATCCATCCTGCTGCGCGTAACGGATATGGCGGCATCAGCTGCGTATGTGATGGACCTTTCCTTATGTGAACGCATTCTTTTTATCTCTTCCGTCAGATCAGAGGGTCTGGCAATGGCTGAGGTATTATGGTTCTCTGGAGGAATGGTTTGCCCGGTATCTGGGACGTTATGGTGATTTGTATGCTCTTTCCCCTGCGTTCGTTTCCTGCGGAGAGGGCGCTCCCATGCCCGCCCTTTGCAAATCCCTGGGCCATTTCAATAATGCACGCACCAACTATACGGATCTGTCTTATCTGGTGAATCCGGCGGTCAATTCATGGCGCTGGCTGAAAAACGTGAACATTTTTTCTGGCAGAAAAAGGCTTGGGTGAGAACCCCGGGATGCGTTTTGCTCCGGCTTCGCCGGATTACCGTTTGCGGGGGATGAACGTCTGCATGGCTGGGGCTGCCGCCTTACGGCAGAGCTTGAAATAGGGTGTTCCGTGCGCCCGTCATCTCAAAAGCAAAACCCCGGACCGCAGGCGGTCCGGGGCGGCTCCCTTTTTCCGGAGGGAGGATGCCGTGATATTAGAGGGGTTAGCTGGCTCCTTCGTCGCACAGGATCTTGACAAAGCCTTCCTCCTGGAGGCGGGTGGCGCCGCAGGCGAACTTGGCCCGGATTTGCAGGGCTTCCTCCATATCGTCGCGCACGGAAAGCTTCACTTTGAAATCATTCCATATGCCAAACTGGGCCTTGCTCTTTACCCAGGCCAGGCAGGAACGGACTCCCTCTTCTGTTTTGGGAAGCCTCTGGGTGCGGATAAATTTGAATCCCATGAAGGTGTCTATTTTCCCTTCCACCAGGGCTTTTACATTGTTGAAGTCATAACTGCTGACCTCCGTTTCCCTCAGCAGATTCATGATCTGGGAACTGGTTACCGCAATGACGAGCTGGTCTCCGAACTGCGGGGCATCCTGGTTCCAGGCTTCGTTTTCCTCAAAAGCTGGAGGGCTGCGCGCAGCTTGGCCACGGTAAGGTTGCTGGTGGATTTGGTGCCGCTGTCCACGTGATCCACGGCTATTTGCTGGCTTTCCTTGAATGGAACGGCGGTCATGCCGTCTTCTCCCACGTAGTTCGTATCCAGGAAGCCGGAGATCATCACGTCGTCCATGCGGCGGCCTGCTGCGGCCTGGAGACCTTCAATCGTCTTGCTGACGGGAAGGTCCATGTCTCCCAGGCGGGTGGCGTCAAATTCATCGTAGCCAATGGCTTTGGTGAACGTGCGCGGCCGCATGGACCGGCGTGTGGTGGGAGCCTCGTTCAAAACGGTCTGCCCCACCCGCGTGGTTTTTTCCGTGAAGTCCAGAATGCCGAATTGATCCAGAAATACTACCTTGCCGCTCAAGTCGCGCATGACGCTGACATATTTGTCCAGCCGGGAGGCGTGCTGCTGGAGCAGGGTGCCCCATTTTCTGGTGTATTTTACCTGATAATTATCGCTGATAGTTACTGCCATGATTGCAAATATAATGATAGTTTGAATGCAGGAACGGCAATTTGGATTATCGGGTCCGGAATAACCGGAGCGGTCCTGCCGCAAGCGGGACGCGGCCATGTCCCCTGCGGGATTGCGGGCCGGTCCCATCCAGCGCTAACGTGTATGGACTACAAGGCAGAAAAGCGCACCACGGCAGAATCGTGATGTGCTGTAAAAGGAATGAAAGGCTCCGCTTTCCCGCTGTTAAAGAATAATTGCGTGCGGCCGTGTAGCGTGATCCGGGCCGAAAAGGGCCAGCATGCGGCCCGTTTGCCCTTTTTCCATGCGGTAGGAGTAAAAACGCTTGGTATCCGCCGCCGTGTCCAGCCCGGAATCATGAATCTGTTCTTCCGGTACCCCCGCTTCAATGAGCTGTGCCTTAATGGCCGTAGGAATGTCTTCCTCATAATGAGGCGGGCGGATACAGGGGGAAATGACGGCAATCAGGTTGGACGGTTCCACCCCAAGGCATTTTTTCATGGACTTGATAGTGTTGGAAACGATGTTGCCGGCGGTTCCCGCCTTGCCTGAATGAATCAGGGAACGGTGGCAGTTTTCCTTGTCGTACAACCACACGGCGGCGCAGTCCGCCACGTAAATGGCAAGCACGCAGTCGGAAACTCCGGAGCAAATCAGGCCGTCCACGCCTTCCACAGGATAATTGGAGCCGATGTCCCCCACCAGGGCAACTTTCGTGCCGTGCACCTGCTCGGCGCGGCGCAGGTCCTTCCACCGCCAGCCGAGAGCTTCCACCTCCGCTTTGTGGTACGGTTCCAGCCGTTCCAGGACGGTCTGGCGGTCTCCGGTGACGTCTACTCCCGGATTCTCTCTCAATGAATTGGACGATTTCTCCGGGATAGGACTGGATAGGCTTCAAGAATGCTGGCGTTTCCATAATTGATGGATCAATAAATGTCGTTGGGGACATCTTGTCGTTTTGTATTACCTAGTCGAGCAAAAATTTGGTGTAAAATGTCACGGACGCCGCCCGGTGACTGAGAAAAGGTTTTTTCCGCCTTTCCGGAGTGATATGAGCAATTCATGCTGCGCAGGTATTCTTTACTTTCCACTTTTTTTTTTTTGCGGGAATGGCCGCCGTGTTTTTTTTTCCTTTGCTGCCTCCTTGGCCCAGGAGACTTCTCCGGATGCCGGGCAGCTGCTGAAAAGGGTACGCCAGGGGGCAACTCTTCAGGAAAACAAGGACATTAAGGGGCAAATACGCAAACGCAGCGTCAAAATTCCCTTTTCCATGAGTCTGCGCGGCAATCTGATAGCCTTCCAGTACCAGCTCAATAATGTCTGGAACAGGTTCGACCTGAAATTCAAGGACCGCGGCCAGGAGATCCTTTCCTGGAAGGACGGGAAAGCCGGTGTTTTGCCGGTTGCCCAGTATGCGGTGCCCATTGCGGGGACGGACGTAACGTACGAAGATCTTTCCATGCGCTACCTGTACTGGCCCCAGGCAAAAATTGTCCGGGATGATGCGGCGAGCACCGTCAAGGGGCGGGATTGCTGGATTGTCCAGATACCGAATCCTAATTCCGGGGTGGGGCAATATGCCTGGGTGCGCGTCTGGATTGATAAGGAGAACGGCGCCATGTGGCAGGTGGATGGCATTGACCGCCGCGGGGAGCTGGCTAAAAGGTTCATGATTGATTCCGTGATGAAATTGAAGGACGGATCCTGGTTTTTCAAACGGATGAAGGTGGAGGTCCGGGATCCTTCCAATCCGCGCAGAACGGTCTCCGTCAGCTACGTAGATATGGACAGCCCGGAATAGCCTTCCGGTTCCCGTTCCATTCCCCGCGGAGCTTTCGGATTATTCTTTCCGGGGCATGGGGGCGGATTCCTTTTCATGCCGCACGGATGGATGATTTAGGACGTGACAAGAAGGCGGGATGGGCGTAAATCCTCCAAAAACCTGTTATGAAGAAACATTTATTCCTTGCATGTGCCCTGGCGTTCGGCCTGTCCGCCTGTTCCCAGCACCAGGAGCAGCCGGCGGAGTCCGGTTCTCCGGTGAAAACGACCATTTCTCCCGTGACTGCTCCTGGAAAAAGCCGGACCGGCCGGCCGTGAAATTGCCTCCCAAGTCCGTTCCGGTGCCTTCCGTAAGCCCGTCCTATAATAATACTCCTCTTTCCCCGCGCATTCCGGGGGTAACGGTCAACCGTGTGGCTGTGCCGGACAAGGTGGTGGCCCTCACCTTTGATGACGGTCCCCATGGAACGCTGACCCCCAGGGTGCTGGACATCCTGCGCGACAATAACGTCAAGGGTACTTTCTTCATGCAGGGCTGCAATGTGAAGGCTCATCCCCAGGTAGTGCGCCGCATGGTCAATGAGGGGCATGAAGTAGGCAACCATACATGGAATCACGTTTATCTGAGCAAAGTGCCCCGCGAAAAAGCGGAATCCCAGCTCCAGAGCACTAATGAAGCCATCCGCAACGCCTGCGGCGTTGTCCCCGTGGTCATGCGCCCCCCCGGCGGCTATACGAATGCAGGCGTGGCGTCCTGGGCCCGCCAGCGCTTCGGCTTCACCACGGTCATGTGATGTGGACACGAATGACTGGCGCAAGCCCGGCTCCTCCGTGGTGGCCGCCCGCGCCGTGAACGGCGCCAAACCCGGCTCCATCATTCTGGTGCATGACATTCACGCTTCTACGGTGGCGGCGGTTGACGCCATTGTGAAGGGATTGAAAAACCGCGGCTATGAACTGGTGACCGTTTCCGAACTTATCAGGAGGGTCGTGCCGCCGCCGGCCATGCTCCTTCCATGCCCGCGGCTCCTGCTGTTCCGGATTCTTCTCCTCTTGCCGTTCCCTCGATTGTGGCTCCCGCGGAGCCTGTTCCCCCGCCCGGCGGAGACGGTGGCCGGCATGTAATCCCCGGTGTTTTTCCTTTTCCTTTCAACCCGGTTTCCCTGCGGAAACCGGGTTATTCATTGCCTTTCCGGAGCATTTTTCCCACCGCCCCGGAAAGGAGGCTTTCCCCTTAACGGGCACACGCACAGAAGGCTTGACCTGCTGGTGAATTTCTCCACAATCCTTTGCCGTATTATTCACACCCAATCCGGATTGAAATGTCTATGAATCTCCTGGCATCTGCCGATACTCTACCCGCACCTGGCGGAATGTCCGCTCCTCTCGCCTTCATCTACGATCTCTTCAATAACCCTCTTTTCATCTTCATTGGCGGTCTGGTGTTGCTGGGTGTGTTTTTCTGGTACCTGGGTTCCGACCAGGACAAGGTCAAGCGCAATGCCGGAACGATTTTCATTATCGGCATTGCGTCTTTTTTCCCTGTTCTCCCTCTTCCAGCAGGGGTTGAAATACGGCATTGACATTGCCGGGGGCGTCTCCTTCACGTTGAGCGTGGAACCGAATATCGGAGACGACGGCAAGCCCATTCCCCCTGACGGACCAGGCCATGGAACAGGCATGCGTGATCCTGACGGACCGCCTTAACAGTACCGGGGCCAATGACGTCATTATCCGCCCGAAGAAAAAAAGACAACCTGAATCTTATAGAAGTTCAAATCCCCGCTGCGGATCCTGCCAGCGCGAGGAAACCAAGGCCATCCTGACCAAAGTAGCCAAGCTTCAGATTCTTCATGTCCACCCGCGCAACAACGAACTGGTGGCGGAGGGTCGCATTCGCGTTCCCGGCTACAGGATGTATGAATATACCTTCAAAAACGGCAAGGGTGAGGACGTCACGGAAAAAATATTCCTGGAAAAGCGTGAATCGCTGACAGGCAGGGATATCGTGCGCGCCGGAGTGGATCTGGCCCGTCCCGGCCACGTCAACGTCACCCTGAGCAACGAATGGGCGGACAAGATGTATAACCTGACTTCCCGCATGCAGCTGGGCCACGACCGTATGGCCATTGTGCTGGATGATGTGGTCAAGAGCGCCCCAACGGTCCAGGCCATTCTGTCGAAAAGTTTTGAAATCAGCGGGCTGGATGCTCCCGGAGAGGCTGAAGCCCTGACGAAGGTGCTTTCCAACCCCCCTACCAACAAGCTCAATTTTGAGTCCGCCAGTGAAATTTCGCCTCTTTGGGGCATACGGCCCTCCTTCAGGGGGAATACGCTGGCATTACGGGATTGATCCTCTGCTTCATCATGATGATCATCTACTACCGCTTTGCCGGTTTGGTGGCTATCATGGGTCTGACGATCAATGCCCTGCTTCTTCTGGGAGCCATGTCTATCTTCGGGTTTGAGCTGACGCTGCCGGGTATTGCCGGTATTGTGCTGACTCTGGGCGTGGCGGTGGACTCGAACGTGTTGATTTATGAACGCCTGCGGGAAGAAAAGGAAATGGGGCGCCCCTTCCGCGTGGCTATCCGCAACTCCTTTGACAAGGCGTTCTCCGCCATCTTTGACTCCAATATCACCTCGCTCATTACCGCCGTCATCCTGTACTGGATGGCAACCGGCACCATCAAGGGGTTTGCCGTCACGTTGACAGTAGGCGTCATCACTTCCATGATTGGGGCGATTCTCGTTACCCGCGTCCTGTTCTACTGGGCGGATACCGTCGGCATGATGAAGGATCTTAAATTCCTCAACCTCTTTAAGAAAAAGACGAACATCGACTTCATGAGCCAGAAAATCTGGTCCTGCTCTCTTTCCGCCATTCTGCTGATGATATGCATTGTATTTGGCGCCGTAAAGGGCAAGGATTGCCTGGGCATGGACTTTACGGGCGGTTCTTCCATTTCCTATCTGGTGAACAAGGGTGACATCTCCTTCCGGGAAGTGGAAGGCGTGGTCAACAAGCTGTCCCTGACCCAGAAGGCTACGGTGCAGGAGGTGGCGGAGTCCACGGACAGCAGCAAAGTGAATATTCTGATTAATTTTTCCGACCATGCCCAGGACAAGGAGGCTATCACCACGGCATTGGACAAGGCGTTTCCGGTTCTGGACAACGCTCCGTTCAGTGAAGAAACCATCGGGCAGTCCATGGGGTACGATACGCTCATTACTTCCGCATGGGCCCTTTTTCTTCGGCATTCTGGGAATCATGGTTTACCTGACGGTGCGGTTGAATGGACCTTCGCCATTGGTGCGGTCATCGCCCTGACGCATGACGTCCTGCTGGTGCTTGGCCTGGTGATTGTCAGCGGAACGGAGCTGAATGTTATTCATATTGGCGCGTTGTTGACGGTGGCGGGGTACTCCATCAATGACAAAATTATCGTATTTGACCGCATCCGCGAATTCCTCCGCTTCTCCGACCCGAATGAAAGCGCTTCACAAATCATGAACGAAGCCATTAACCAGACGCTTTCCCGTACTATTTTGACCTCTCTTTCCACGCTGGCCGTGCTGGTGTGCCTGTACTTCTTTGGAGGTCCTTCCATGGAAGACTTCGCCTGGACGATTTCCGCAGGCATTTTGATTGGTACGTACTCCTCCATCTTCATCGCTTCTCCGGCGGCTCTTTTCTTCTCCCGGAAGCATGGGTTGCATGAAGAAGTCAGACAGGCCATGAAGGCCGGAGCCTGAGGTTTGGCGTTGAGCCGTTAAATCTCTGACCGGGGAAGGCTGAATGCCTTCCCCGGTCTGTTTCTTGGAAAGAGAGGGAAAGGCTCTGTATGGAATAACCTCCGTGTTCTTTCCCCGTCCTATGGAATAACCTCCGTGTTCTTTCCCCGTCCGCCTCGTTCGCTTTTCCTGTTTCCACCATATGCGGCTACGGCTTCCGCATGGCTCTTCTGTCTCGCATTCCTCCCTCTTTTATTTCAGGCATAAGAAAAACCCCTGCCTGCCGTTAGGCAGACGGGGCCGTATCTCTGGTTTCCTGCTATGTATTTCTGCGGGTGAGATTATTCATCATCCCCTTCCTCCTGTGCCGGGGCGGGAGGGGGAGGCATGTCGTTGTTGCCGCGGGCTGCCTTTCTGGCTTCCCTGCGCGCTTCAAGAGCCTTGGAAGCGTCAGCGTTGAGCTGGGCCATTTCAGCCTCATTCAATTTTCCGTCCTTGTCGGCGTCATACTTTTCTTCAATCAGGATCCATCCGGCAGCCATGATCGGGGCGCGGTTGGGGTCAAGCTGGGGACGGGGACCGTTAGGGCGGTTGCCGCGGGGGCCCCGGTTACCGTCTTCACGGCGTCCTTCACCGCCTCTGCGGCCTTCCGGTCCTCTGGGAGCGCGGGGGCCTTCAGCTCTGGGGCCTCCCGGACGCCTCGGACCGTCCATGTTGGGCATTCTCGGTCCTTTGGGGCCACCGGGAACGGCATGGTGCGGGCCGGGCTGGCCGTGATGAGGGGGAATGGACTGCAATTCTTCCGGGGAGAGCTTCCCGTCGCCGTCTTTGTCAAATTTTTTTGATCATGGCGGCGGCGTGGGCTTCCTGGCGGGCTTTCATTTCTTCCATGCGCTTGGCAGCTTCCGGATGGTTTTTGCCCAATCTTCCCGCATGGCTTTCTTTTCCTCGTCGGAAAGCTTGCCATCGCCATCCTTATCGTACTTCTTAAGAATTTCGGCTTTCCTGGCTTCCTGGCGGGCTTTCATTTCTTCCATGCGTTTGGCAGCTTCCGGATGGTCCTTAAGCCATTCTTCCTGCATAGCCTTTCTTTCCTCCTTGGAAAGCTTGCCGTCCCCATCCTTGTCAAATTTCTTCAGGATGGCGGCTTTCCTGGCTTCCTGGGCCTTCTTGACGTCGGCTTGCAGAACGGCTATTTCCTCGTCGGAAAGCTTTCCGTCCTTGTCGGTATCGTATTTGGCCCAATACCAGTTCTTCTCCGACAATCATGATACCGGGATCGATTCTCTTCATCTGAACCCGTTTTGGCCCCTGGCGGTCTCTGCCTCCGGCATGGTGGCGATGACCTCCCCTTCTTTCAGGGGGGGGCTGCATTTCAGGAGCATCGGAAGGAGCCTCCGGAGCGGGAGGCGGCGGAGCGTCCTGAGCGAACGCGGAACATGCGGCGAAAGCCGCGGCGATAATCATTTGCTTGGTCATATCTTTGAATGGTGAGGTTTGATGCGTTTCGGAAAGGAGCGTGCGCTGCGGTGTTTCAAACAGGCGGAAACGTCTCCCTTTGCTAAAAGGAACCCCTGGAATTCATTCCGGTTGCAAAATAAAAAGGCAAATGCGTCGGAGAGGGGGTGCGCCGCTGTTTTTATGATACCTGTTTTCTTCCGGGGTAAAGAAGGGTGAACCCATTGAATATGAAGGAAATCAGTGAGGGAATACAGCAATCGGGCGCGAGTGCGTGCCGCCCGTGTCATAGCGGAAAAAATTATTCGCCGGAAATAAAGCGGATGTAGGCCTGCCACCACTGGCTGCCGCCCAGCAGCCAGATCAGAGCGGCGCTGAGAAGAGCGGGGCCAAAGGGGAGGTTTCTGCCGAACCCCATGCGTGAGGCGGCAGCCTGTACAATCCCCAGCAGGGAGCCGAGGAAAAGGCTGAACAGGGCGCCCTGCCAGCCGCACGCGCATCCGGCCATCATCAGAATCCAGGCGTCGCCTGATCCCATGGCTTCCCTGCTGGCATGGATATCCGTCAGATTTCCCTCCACGCTTTCCAGTCTTTCCAGAAGAAAAAAAACGTCCCCGTTTTCCATCTCTATCCTGTCGTACCGCAGCGTGACGGAGCAGGCAGGGTGCGTTTTGCCGTCAATGGTGACGGAACCTCCGGAAAGGACGGCCTTGTCCGTAGACCGGTGGAAAAGCATGGACCAGTCGTGAGGCTGGCCGTTGACGATGAGCTGAAGTTCCTCCCGCTCGGATTCCGGTTCCCTCAAACTCCACGGGGCGGGAACGTCAAAATGCTGTTTCCAGGTGCCGAACAGAAGCTTCCCCAATTCAATCACCAGCCTGATGACCGCATACCCTGCCGCTCCTCCCAGCACGGATGCCGTGAAGGCGTCCGTCCAGGTCATGACATGGCTGTCCGGCAGGAGGAAAAGGGTAAAGGGCGCAGGCCCCCGTTCCGGCCAAGGCGCCGATAAATGCCTGAGAGCGGAAGACAATCAGATGTTCCGCGTCAATGAACATGATGACAATGGCCATGGCAGTCCACAGGCAGAGCAGGACGGCTGCTCCTGTGGAAGCGTCCGCGTATTTCCAGCCAATGGCCGCGAAGAGCAGGGCCGTGAGCAGCTCCACAAAGCAATATCGGAAGCTGATGCGCGTTCCGCAGCAGGCGGATTTACCCCGGAGAGCCAGCCAGCTCAGAACCGGAATATTCAGGAACCAGGGAATGGGTTTTCCGCATTCCGGGCAGAAAGAACGCGCCGGATCGTTGATGGAGACGCCCCGCGGCATACGGTAGATAACCACGTTCAGGAAGGAACCTATGCAGGCCCCCATCAGGCCGAAAACCACGGGAATCACCCATGCGGGAAAGGCGTCAGGCATGGGTGGGCGGGGAATAGGTTCGGCTGGGCGTCTGGTTGATGCGGTCAATCAGAAGCCTCAGCCTGCCGTAGTTGCCGCGTTTGATGGGGAAGACGAGCCGGGGCAGGCGGTCCAGGTGTGGTTCGTCCGCTTCATCCGGCAGGGGGCCGCTCTGGATCATTTTCCCCCAGGCAGAATCAGGTCTGAAAAGTCCCGTTCCAGATGTTCCACCCACTGGGCGGGAAGCTGCGCATTCAGCCGGATGACGATGGAATCTCCGACAAAACGGTAGGAGTGGAAAATCCGGTAAAAACGGTCGATGTGTTCCATGGCTTCCGCCGGATTTTTAGTGACATGGATGAGATGAAGATCGTCTGCGGAAATCAGTCCGGAATCCACCAGTTCCACGCGAATGAAGGCCAGCCAGTTCAGCCAGAAGGTTTTGCCGGGGGAATCCAGAAGGACGATCGGGTAAATGGTCGCTTTTCCCGTCTGGATCAGAGTGAGCGTTTCAAACACTTCATCCATGGTTCCGAAGCCTCCGGGGAATGCCACCATGGCGTCGCTTTCCGCCACGAAGTTCAGTTTTCTGACGAAAAAAGTAATAAAAATTGATGAGTTTGTCACTGTGGGCCACCACATGGTTGGAGGTCTGTTCATACGGCAGGGTGATGTTCAGGCCGAAGGAGCGTTGCTCTCCCGCCCCTTCATTGGCTGCCTGCATGATGCCCGGTCCGCCTCCGGTAATGACCATGTAGCCGTGTTCGCTGGCTTCCCTGGCGAATTCCCTCGCCGTTTCATACGCCGGTTCGTCATTCCTGATGCGGGCGGAGCCGAAGACGGAAATCTTGCGGATGTGGCGGTACGGGGCGAAAACGCAGTTGGCGCGGTACATCTCCCGCCCGGAGCGGATCAGGACGGTAAAATCATGGTCCGAGGCGGCGGACTGGGCCATGTTGATTCCCGTTTTGATATACTCTTGGAGGTAGCGGGGATCGTGCCTGGTGGAGGCTATTTCGGAAAGCTTTTTAACGGCGCCTTCCAGAGTCTGGTAGCTGGAATCCATGGACATGGTGGAGGGGCGTTTCTTGTCTTCACCTGTAAAATCCCTGTTGTCCAAAAAATCAGGATGCTTCATGAGTTGGTATGATAGGTTTGCCCTACTATGCCAGATGACGCACATTAAGTCACAGAAAATTTACCGGCGGGCATGAAAAGAGTTGATTGTTGAAAACAGATCGTTACATTGCTCCCCGCACGGGCGTTCCCACAACATGCCGTTGGTCCTTCAGGCGCATTGGCCGCCATGTCCGTGTTGAGGGGAAACCCGGTACATTACATACGATTATGTCGGAAAACGAAACCACTACTGCAGAAGAAACCGCCGTTACCACGCTGGCCCGTTTTGAGGTTCCCAGCCGTCTGGAAAAAATTGAAGATCCGAATGATGCGAATCATTTGACCTTTGTGGCGGAACCGTTTGAAAACGGTTACGGCCATACGCTTGGCAACTCCCTGCGCCGCGTTCTTCTGGGTTCTCTTGAAGGCGCCGCCATTACCTCCGTCCGCATCGCCGGTGCGCAGCATGAATTTTCCTCCCTGCCCGGTGTGGTGGAAGATGTGACGGAAATCGTGCTGAACCTGAAAAAGGTCAAATTCAAGCATAACGGCAAGGAACCGCGCCTGCTCTCTCTGCGCGTGCATAAGCAGGGCGTTGTGACTGCTGCCGATATTGCCGACGACACCGTTTACCAGGTGGTCAATCCCGATCAAATCATTTGCACTCTGGACCAGGACACCATGTTCGAATGCGAATTCCAGGTTCGCGTGGGCCGCGGTTTTGCCACCGGCGATGAAAACAAGGTGCCGGATATGCCCATCGGCGTGATTCCGATCGACTCCATTTTCTCTCCGGTTACCCGCGTGAAGTATTCTGTGCAGAATACCCGTGTGGGGCAGATGACTGACTACGACAAGCTGATCCTTGAAGTCTGGACGGACGGCCGCATCGCCCCCGCAGACGCCATGCTCCAGGCTTCCGCCATTCTGCGCCATCATCTGGACGTATTCGTCAACTATGACGACAAGCAGGTCAACTTTGAGGAAGCTCCTTCCGCCGTCCAGGACGAGGAAACGGCCCGCCTGCGCAAGTTGCTCAACATGAGCGTCAACGAAATCGAGCTTTCCGTGCGTGCCGCCAACTGCCAACAATGCCAATATCACGACCGTTGGCCAGCTTGCCATGAAGAGCGAAAGCGAAATGCTCAAGTACCGCAATTTCGGCAAAAAATCCCTCAACGAAATCAAGGACAAATTGCTGGAACTGGGTCTCTCCCCCTGGGCGTTCAGGTGGATCCCTCCCTGCTTACCGGTCCCGTGCCGCAGGCCAAGCCACGCCTGGGTCTGGAAGAGGAAAGCCCCGTGGGCCTGGCAGACCTGATTGCCGCCAACATCGAAGACGACGACGACTAAATCTCACAAAACCAACACACATAGAAAAATATCATCATGAGACACGGTGTAAAAACCTCCAAGCTTCAGCGCAATGCTTCTCACCGCAGGGCTCTGCTCGCCAACCAGGCATGCAGCCTCATCCTCAATGGACGCATCACCACCACCCTGGCCAAGGCCAAGGCCCTGCGCCCCTATGTGGAAAAGCTGATTACGCTTGCCAAGCGCGGTGACGTGCATTCCCGCCGCCTGGCTACCGCTACCATTCATAATACGACCGCCGTTAAGCGGCTGTTTGATGAAATCGCTCCTCTTTGCGCGGAACGCAAGGGCGGCTATACCCGCATCGTCAAGCTGGGCCAGCGTCTGACTGATTCCGCCCTTGTGGCCATGATCGAAATTATCGATCTGCCCCGTGAGGCTGCCGAAAAGGAAGAAGCTCCCGCCACCACGGAAGCCACCGCCTAAGACGCACCTCTGGAACATCCTGTTAATACCCCGCTCCGGTCTTTTGTGAGGCCGGAGCGGATTTTTTATTGGCAATAAGGAAGTTATGGCGATAATATCGCTCTTGCTTCTTTCCTGCCGGAACGTTATAATCCAGCTTTAACTATGGACGCAGTATTATTGTTTTCCGGACAAGGTGCCCAAAAAGTAGGCATGGGCAAAGATTTGTATGACCAGTATCCCGTTGCCAAAGCCCTGATTGAACAGGCGGACAAGGCGCTTGGAGAATCCCTTTCTGCCGTCATGTTTGAAGGCCCCGGCGAAGAACTGACGCGTACCTGCAACTGTCAGCCCGCCCTCTACGTACATGGCCTTGCCTGCCTGGCCGTCTTGAAGGAGCTCGTTCCCTCCCTGAATCCTGTGGCTGCCGCCGGCCTTTCCCTGGGGGAATTCACGGCTCATGCCGCTGCCGGGACCTATTCTTTTTTGAAGAAGGCCTCCGCCTTGTCCAGAAGCGCGGCGCGTTTATGGAGGAAGCATGCAACGCCACGAAAGGCACTATGGCCGCCATGATCGGCGGCACGGATGAAAACGTCATTAAGCTGGCGCAGGAATGTGACGTGGATGTTGCCAATTTCAATTGCCCCGGCCAGACAGTCGTTTCCGGTACGGAGGAAGGTGTGGCCAAGGCTGTAGCAGGGGCGAAGGCCGCCGGCTGCAAGATTGCCAAGAAGCTCAATGTGGCGGGCGCCTACCATTCCCGTCTGATGCACAGCGCTATGGTAAAGCTGGCGGAAGAACTCAAGAATATTTCCTTCGGTACGCCGTCCATGCCTGTTTATTGCAATTATGAAGCCCGGGTAGTGGAAGGTCCGGACGACATCCGCAGCATGCTGGAACACCAGGTATGCGGATCCGTGCGCTGGACGGCTTCCATGCAGAAGCTGGTGGACCAGGGCCACCGCCTTTTCATTGAACTGGGGCCGGGCAAGACGCTGGCCGGCATGATGGCTCGCATCTGCAAGGAAGCTACGGTCATCTCCATTGAAGACGTGCCCAGCCTGGAAGCCGCCGTTGCGGAGCTGAACAAATAATTTCCCTGAATAAAAGGGGGTAAGCCGCCGGCCCGTTGGGGAGCCGGCGGTTTTTTGTTGGCGTGTTCATGGCGGGGTTCCGTCAAATAGGCAATATCCCATGGAACAGGGGAAATGCCTGTCTCCGTGCCAGCGGCCCTGCTCCTGCGCGGGCATTTTCCTCATGCCGCCGGTGGGAAGATGCATGAACATCAGCATCGTTCCCATGAAAAAAGCGATGGCGGGCACGAACAGCGGTTTCCATATAAGGAAAAGTGCGGGCATGATGGAATGCGCCGCTCCTCAGGTCAGAAGAATCAGGGCAATGAGGTAAAACAGGAGGCCGCTTTTAGGAGGCCGGCAGGAGAGCATGAAAGCCGAGGCTCTGAGCCGCGCCAGGCGTTCCTGGCGGCGCAGCCCCCTGCATCAGGCATGAAAGGAATTCCGTCAGGAAACAGGCGTTATGGAATAGAAATTCCTGATTTCTAAAGAAGTTCCGTCAGAGAGCGGATGATACTGGTCGCCAGGGAAAAATCCGCCTGCTCCGTTACCCTGTTTGGAACCGAGATGACTGGCATTCCTGCGCGGTGTGCGGCTGTAGTGCCGTTCTGGGAGTCTTCCAGCACCAGGCATTCAGACGGAGATTTACCCAGGTTTTCCGCGGCTTTCAGGAACAGGGCCGGATCCGGTTTGACGGGGAGGCCGTCGTCGCGGCAGACGACGGTTTGAAAATAGGGCATGATGCCCAATCTGTTCAGCCAGCCGTCCACCCAGCGGTGGGATGAACTGGAGGCCACGCCCATAGGGGTTCCGGCTTCCCCCAGGTTCCGGATGAGTTCTCCGGCGCCGGGCAGGAGGCCGGCATGTTCCAGATCCCGGACGATTTCCTCCTGGCGGCGGCTGTTGACGGTTTCCCAGTCGAAAGTGCGCCCCGTCAATTTCTCCAGATATTCTCCGGGGTTCCAGTGGGTGTAGCCGCTGCCCAGGCACTGGTTGAACAAGTCCAGGGGAAGAGGGTGGCCGCAGGACGCGAAAACCCGTTCCCAGGAGGAATAAATGGCATATTCCGTATCCACCAGCAATCCGTCAAAATCAAAAATAACGGCGTGTGCTTGCCGGAGCAGTGCGCGGGCTTTCAGAACGGCTTCCCGGGAATCGGCAAAATGATCAGGAGGGGTCATGGACGGGAGTCTTTTTCAAGCCTCTCAATAATTCCGAGAAGCTTCTGTGGGCCAGCTTGGTTTGAAAAAGGCGGATGGCGATGATGGTGTAAATGATGTTGGGCATCCATGCTCCCAGCCAGGTGGGGAGGTAGCCTGCGGAGGCCAGGGTGGGGAAAAACTCATACAGGAACAGCATGGCTGCCGCCAGGAACAGCGCAATGCCGATGCCGGACATGGCGGAGCGCCTCTGGAACGTGATGGCGGAGGGGATGGCAATAAACGTCAGGATGATGCAGGAAAATATGCGGGCTATCCTGACGTGCCATTCCGTTTGCAGGCTTCTGAGGTACCTGGCGTTTGTCGTTCCGGACTTGATGAGTTCTTGGAGGGCCGGGGTTCCCTGTGTATCCACGCGGACGTTGGGTGAAATCAGTTGCCAGGGTGTTTCGGGATAATGCTCTTTCAGCGTTTGGTATTCCTGCCCGGCAAAAACGGGAACATCGTGGAGCTGGCGGGGTTCCTCCTGGGAATAATTTCTTTTGATGGCCTGCCGGAAGGTCCATGTTCTGGAGGCCGGATCCCAGGTGGCTTCATCGGCAAACAGCTCGTACTTCATCTTTCCGGGGGCGCTGAACTGTTCCACCCGCACCTGACGAAAAGGATCGCCGGGGGAATCAATTCCGGGAGGATTGCCCAGATACCAGATGCGGGATTCCGCATCATTTTTGTAGATGGTGCTCTGGGAAGCATGGTTGTTTTTGTTCTGGCTCAGGGAGGAGAACATCAGTTTCCTGTACAGGGCGGAGTTGGGCGCCCAGTGGAACCCGAAGATGCCGAAGTTGATGGAGGCAAAGACGGCGCCGATGATGATGGGGGTGTTGATTCGGAGCAGGGACCGTCCGGACTGGAGCATGCCGGTGATTTCTGAAGATGAGGAAAGTTTGGTAAGTGCCCAGAGTGTTCCCAGGAGAAGGGTATAAGGCAGAATCAGGTTCAGGATCATGGGCAGCTGGCTCAGGTAAAAGCGGAACGTGCCCGTGAGGGGGGCGTCCAGGTTCATCAGGTCGCCCACATTGTCCGCAAAATCTCCGATAATGTAAATCAGCGTCAGGATGGCCGTACACATGATGAAGGCCGTGAACCAGGTGCGCGCCACATACTTGTCCAGGATGCTCGAACGGTTGTACAGGAACATTCCCAGAGCGGGGAGAAAGCAGCCCAGAAGGATGAGCCAGGGCCGCAGGAGCTGGGAAAGGGGATATTCGGACGGCGTACCGGGAATTTCCCATTGCATCTGGGACCATTCCCGGGGCATCAGGAACCAGGCTGCCGCTCCTCCCAGCGCAAGCAGGAGGAGAAATGCGGACCATTGGCGGAAATGTCGGGCCTGGATTGCCATGAAAAAAGAGGGTGGGGCAAGAATGCCAGATCGGGAGCGGGAAATAAAGCGTTATTTGGCCGCCGGACGGGGATAAAGGGCTGCCGGAACCGCATGTCCGTGCTTGCTTCGTGAACTTCAGTGCGGTTCCGCTCCTTAAAGGGAGGAAATGGCTGCGGGAGATGTTCCTCCTGATAGAAGTTGACTGTTGTCAACGTAAACTGGATGAGATAAAATCTTCCTGACAACTGTTTCCCGGCAGCAGCCTTTCCATGTTTAAACGTCTTGTTCAATTGTTTCTTCTGTTTTTTCTGGTTGCTGCGGGTGTTCTGGCGTGGTTTGCGTGGTACGTCTCCACTCCTCTGCTCATTCCCGTGGGAGGGGAGGAACTCTCCTCTTATCCCGTCGCGGGTTCCCTGGTGATGGAACCCGTGGAAGCCGTTTCATCCGATGGCACGGCTATTGAAGGTTATCTGGTGCGCCCGGGGCGTCCGGAGGCTCTGTCTCCGCGCCAGAGCCGCGTGCGGGATACTCTGAAATTGCGTGGGAAAATGCCACATTTGGAAGCAAAACCGGAGCTGGTCGTGATAGCCGCTTCTTGGAATGAGGGAGTGGAAAGTTCCCTCCCTCTGGCGGAAGGGCTGGCTGGAGCCGGTTACACGAGCCTGATATGGAATCCGCGCGGGAAGAACAATACCCGTCAATTCTGCACGTACGGATTAAGGGAATATGCGGATGTAACGGCGCTTTTGGACGCCGTATCCCGGAAGCAGGGTGGATTGCCTCCCGTGGCCGCCGTGGGGCAGGGATTTGGTGCGGCCGTGCTGTTGAAAGCCGCGTCTGAAGATCCCCGCATCCGCTGCATGGTCAGCATGGACTGCTTTCCTTCCCTGAAAACTGTGGCTGTCCGGGAGATGGAGCAGGATTGGGGCAAGCCTCTGTGCTATGCCGCTTATTGGCTGCTGGATGCCGGGGTGGATTGGCGTGCGGGTTTCAGTACGTTTGACGTGGCTCCCGTGGATGATGCCCTGAAATTGGATTATCCGGTCATGGTGGTTTGTACGAACCAATATTTTTTCTCCACGCTGGAAGATTGCCTGAGCATTTACGATTCCCTGAAAAATGAGAAAAAACAGCTTTATGAATCCATCCGGGAAGGGGAACCGTATGGCACCCGGGAACGGACTTTCCTGCATTCCATTGAAGGAAAGAAGGGGGAAAAATTTGAAAAGGTCTATAAGGTCAACGTCTATGCGGGGGATGACGAGCTGCAGGCTGGCATTGCGGAATGGATTCATGAGAATACGCGCATGCCCATGCCCAGGGTGTTGCCTCATGAGTCTTACAGTGCGCCCGTTACGGGTACCGCTCCTTCCGGTTCATGAATTGTTCCTTTCCTTTTGCTGATGATCCCGTGAGTGCGAATCAGGACAACAACCGAGAACTCCGCGAAAACCGCCGCAGGCGCAGCCGTTTTATTTTGCCCGCGCCTCGCCATCTGGCAGCTGTGGCGGCAGGGGCTCTCCTTGCCGCCGTGCTGGTGCATTACCTGGGGTTTATCGTTCTGAGCTGGTTTGACCTGGGCATTCATGTGCACAAAGCCCCCGCTGTCCAGGAGGACAGAAAGCCTCTGCCTGAAAAAATAGTTCTGAAGGCGGACGACCGTCCTGCTCCGGATGTAGCGGAAGCCGTTGAAAAACCGGATATTGAGCAACTTGAAGAGATTCCCCCGGAATTGCCGGATTTAGAGGATATGCTTCCGGAGCAAGTAGTGATTGCTCCGGGGGAAACCAGCTTTTCCGCGGATCCGGTAAGTCCTTCCCCCCCGGAATCCCTTTCCCCGAAAATGCCGCAGGTGAACATGAATGCCGTCGCAAAGGGGTTGCCCGAACCCTCTCCGCCTGAGATGCTGAAATCTTCCGCCAGTCCGGTTACAATCAAGACGGCTGAACCGGACATGGTGAATCCGGATGAATGGTATAACAATAAGCTCAAAGGGGCGGGCGGTCAGGATGATTCCCATTTGCCGGATGGGAGCAAATCTCTTTCCCAGCTCATGGCCCAGTCCTCCTTGGGCAAGGACAGCGGGTACAGCAGGCTGGGAGCGGATCTTCTTTTTGAATACAACAAGGCGGTGATGAAAAAAAATTCCGCCAGGCTGAGCATGCTTCAGCTTGCGGGGCTGATGATGAAAAATCCGGATACGATTTTCATTGTGGAAGGTCATACGGACAGCTTTGGTTCCGAGGAATATAATGCCGTGCTTTCCCTGATGCGTGCTAATGCCGTCCGGCAGTGGCTGAAGGATAACGGCATAGCTCTGACGCGTCCGAATGGGGAATGCAGGTTGTACATACGCGCTTGCGGCGCTTCCCGTCCCGTCGTTTCCATCAGGGGGGACCGGGATGCCCAGGCCGCCAACCGGAGGGTGGAAATCCACATGCGCAAGCCGGGAGAAGAAATACCCGCCGGGAGCCTGCCCCTTACGTATGCGGTGGATATGAACACCCCTGTCGCCCGCCAGGTGCGGGCCGGCGTGGGTGCCCGCGCCGGAATCCCCGCCTCCCCGGCAGAAAGGAAAGCGCCCCCCGCAGTGCGTCCATCTTCTGCCGCCCCGGAACGCCGGGAAAATCCTGTGCCGCGTCAGGAAGTAATTCCTGAGGCGGAACCCATTCCGGAAACGATTCCTTCGGCAGAGCCTGTGGAGGAACGCATCCCTTCGGCAGAGCCGGTAGAGGATGACATCCCGCTGGCTGAACCCGTCGTGTGTGCGGGGAGCCGCGCCGTAGTGAAGGGAGGTGCCGGATTGAGATGGAATTGATGCGTTTCCTTCCGGTCCGGGCGCTGCCGAAACCCGAACGGCTCCGGTATCTTTTCTCCTTTGATTTTGACGATACTCTGTTCACTCTTGGCGGCCCTGCGGAAGAAAGGAGCATTTTTTTTAGAACCATGCGCATGCTCCGGTCGCAGTATGGTGTTCTCTGGGGCGTTAATACGGGGCGTGACCCTGTCTACCTGAGGGAAGGTCTGGCGGATATGTTCCGTGATGATGCGGAAGCGTTTGCCCCGGATTTCACGGTGACGATGGAACGGAATGTTCATCTGGCGGATGCGGAGGGCAGACTGATGCCCGGTGTCGCGTGGAACGATGACTGCGCTGTTGCCCATGACAGCTTGTTCACCCGTTACGGCGGCATGCTGGAATCATTGATGAGCCAGTTGGAATGCCGGTTTTCCGGGCTGGGACTACGCAGGCAGGACAATGACGCTTTTTCCCTGGTGGTGGATGATGCCTGCGGCCTGGATGAAGTTTCCTGCGTCATTCAGGATACGGTTGGTCCGTATGAGGAAATTGTCACGCAAAGGGCAGGTCCCTACCTGCGTTTCAGCCACCGTGATTACAATAAGGGAACATCCCTTTCCTTTGTTGCCTCCCGGTTCGGCATTCCGTCTTCCCATGTCGCCATTTTCGGCGACGGGCATAATGATCTGGACGCCATGCGGCACTTGCCGGAGGCATTCCGGTGCTGCCCTTCCAATGCGGCGCAGGAAGTGAAAGACATGGTTGCCCGCGGCCATGGATACATTAGCCCGGAACCGCGCACCCGGGGCGTTCTGGACGGCCTGGCGCATGGAGTGTTTCCCTATTTCGGGATGAAGGCGGAGGTTTTGAAGGAGGATATTTGAAAACGGGGGAGGGCCGGATGCTGACGGGAGATCGGCTTTCAACATGTTTCTTTCATCAAGGCGCTCCCGGAAGGGGAAGAATCGTATTGACAAGGAATGCCTTCAATGCAGAAATGGGAAAGATTCTTTCCCAATCCCGATTACATGAACATTCCCTCTTTTTCCCGTAGCGTTTCCAGAGGTTCCGCCGTGGGCTGGTTTTTAGTGTTGCTGCTGGTTTGCGGTGCCGGAGCTGGATATTATCTTTACCAGGATAACCTGGCAAAAAGAAAAGCGGCCCAGGAATTGACCGCTGAACGTAAATTGAAGGAGAAAAAGGCCAGGGAAGCTGCGGAGAAACAGCGAATAAAACGGGAACGGGAAATCAGGGAGAAGAAGGAAAAGGAACGGCTGGCGGCCCAGAAGGCTTATGAGGAAGCGCAGGAAGAGAAGGCGCGGCAGGCGGCGGAAGCGGCCCGTAAGCTTCAGGAGCAGGCCGAACGCGAAGAACGGGAAAAAAGGAGAAGGGAGGAGCTGGAACGGCGCGAACGTGAGGAAGAGGCCCGCAGGCAGGAGGAAGATATTCCTGTGGAGGAAGAGCCTGAACCGGAAGGGCGTTTTCCCCAACCCGTGAAAAACCGGATGCCGGAGCTTTCCGTTTATTCTATTCCTTGCAGGGATGAAATCCAGACGGAAAAAGATAAGCCGCTGGAAACATGGTCCTGGGACAAGGCGGAAAAAATGGAGGGGATGGAGGAATTCCCCCACGAGTTCCTCTCCGTGGAAAAAAAAGGGAAAGACGCCGGACGCATGCAGGCGCTTCTGGAAAAATGCCGGGAATGGAAGGATGCCAAACTTGCCTCGCTGAAGGCGTGCCCGGCGGCGAAGGATTTTCCCGGCGTTCCGGAGAATGGGGCCCAGACGGTCAGGCGGACGGTGGAGATAGATTCCAATATTGGAGGCTGGCATAGTACGGGACTGTATGCGCCGCCCGGGGCGTAAATTTCGTGTGTTCCCTGTCCGGCGCTCCCAAAGACGGTTCGATCAGTGTCCGCATAGGATGCCATACGGACAGCCTTCATAAGCTGGATGAATGGAAAAGAGTGCCGGAAATAACCATGCAGGTTCCGGCTGGCCGTGGGCGCGTGAAAATGGTGAATCCGATGGGCGGCCTTGTTTATGTGAATGTAGGCCAGCGTCCCAGACGGGGGAAGGTCTTCAAGGTTCAGATTTCCGGAGCCGTGCCGTCACCTCTGTTCGTAATGGGGAAGACCACTCCGGAACAATGGGCCGAACAATTGGAAAATACCAAGGCCCCGTGGGGGGAAATCCGCATGCCCCGGCTTATTGTCACGATGCCCGTGGAACAGCTGAAACAGTGTCCGGATGTTCAGAAGACGGCGGAATTTCTGCAAAAAAACATGGCTCTTCAGGACTGGATTATGGGATGGGATACCAAGCCGGACCGCCTGCATCATCCGATGCGCTTTGTCGTTGACAGGCAGATATCCGCCGGGGCCGGGCATTCCGGTTATCCCGCCATGGCCACAAAGGACTGGACGAATTCCATCGCCACCGGTTCCATCATCCATTCCGGAAGCTGGGGTTTGTGGCATGAACTGGGGCATAACCACCAATCCCCTCCCTTTACGATGGAAGGCCAGACGGAGGTATCCGTCAACATATTCTCCATGGTGTGTGAAGTGATGGGAACTGGAAAAGACTTTGAATCCTGCTGGGGCGGCGGCATGGGGCCGTACGGCATGAGCGCGGAAATGAAAAAATATTTTTCAGGCACCCAGACTTACAATGAGGCTCCCAACAAGGTGCAGCTCTTCTTCTGGGTGGAGCTGATGTACTATCTGGGGTTTGACGCCTTCCGCCAGGTGGCTCTTCAATTCCATGACAAGCCTTATGACAACGGCGAACTGAGTGATGAAAAGAAATGGGAATGGGTCATGAACGCTTTTTCCAAGGTCACGGGAAAGAACATGGGGCCTTTCTTTAAGATTTGGCGTACGCCGGTTTCCGAACGCGCTGCGGGCAGAATGAAAGACCTTCCCGCCTGGCTTCCTTCCAAGGATTATCCGGCCTGTTATACCGCAGAGGAATAAGAAGGTTCCGGAACAGGGGGGAGGAGGCGTTGCCGCACTCGCTTCTGGACGGTTCCGCCGGCTGGGGCTAGGATGGCGGCGCTGTGAAATGGCTGAATGACTGGCTGGGCTTTTTCAAGCCCCTTCAGGTGCGGAACCTGCAAATATTCTGGTCAGGGCAGGCTTCGGCCCTGATTGGAATGTGGTTGCAGGTGACGGCCATGGGTATTCTTTTCTGTACGATATTTCCGGAGGCTCCGCCACGGCAGTGGGGGTGTTGGCTGCCTTGAACGCTCTTCCTTTCTTTCTGGGCGGCATGCTGCTTGCCGGGCTGGGGGACCGTTTTGACCGGAGGAAACTCCTCATAGCCGTGCAGTGCGTCCAGTGGCTGGTGGCTGTAGCCCTGTTTCTGCTGACTGTGCTGGATATGCTCCAGCTGTGGCACTTATACGCCGCCGGGCTGGTGATGGGCGTCAATCAGACGGTGGGTTTTCCCACACAGCAGGCTTTTGTGGGAGACCTGATACCGCGCCGGCAATTACAGGAGGCCGTGGGTATGTATTCTCTGGTATTTAATACGTGCCGGGCTATAGGGCCGGCGCTTGCCGGCTACATTATTGCGGAATGGGGCGCCGGAACCGCCTTTGGCGGCAATGTGGCGGCAAGCCTGCCGCTGGTTGGCTGCCTGGTTGCCTTAAAGGGACGCGTTGCGGATACCTCCGCTCCCAGAAAACAGCGCGGCGCAGGAAGGAAAGCATCCGGCCTCAAGGCGGTGCTTGCCACGCGCAGCCTGCTTTTCATCATGATCAGCGCTCTGATTCAGAATATCTGCGGGCAATCTCTCTATCAGATTGTTCCGGCATTGATGCACGGAAATCCCAGGAATACCGGCCTCATTCTGGGTGCGGTCGGAGCCGGAGCCATGGTGAGCATCCTCTTTGTCCTGCCGTTTGCACGCAAAAGCGACAGGGTGGGAGCCAAGCTTTCCTCAGGCACCCTGTGGATGGGGTGCGCACTGTGCGTGGCAGGCGCCATCCCGGTGGTGGAAGTGCAGGCCCTCTGTTTCTTTTTTTTTTGCCGGTTTGGCCACTTCTTCCCTCTTTGTTACTTCTTCATCCGCCGTGCAGCTTCTGTCGCCCCCGGAACGCAAGTCGGCCATTCTGGGGCTGTTCAGCATTGTCACCATCGGTGTGCAGCCGCTGGCGGCCATGGGGTGGGGAGCTGTGGTGGATGCCTGGGGTGTCCAGATGACGATTGTCGTGGCGGGGGGCTGGAAGCCTTGTTTTCCATTTGGATGCTGGGCGTTCCATTTTGGCGTCATTTCAAATTCTCCGGATGATTGTCCGGAGACGACATAGCGCCTTCCCTTCCATTTGCGGCAGGGGAAGACTGTCGGTCCTCATGCTGCGGGGAAAAGGGGTGTGGAGGGTTTTTCCCCCGCGGAAATCCCCGGGATGCAGCCGGCCAGGGAAGAGGAAGCAGGTTTTGGAAACGTCAGGAGCAGGAACCGGCTGTTAGCCGTCCGTTTCTGCCTCGTGGTCGGAATAGCTGATGCCCAGCATGCAGATATCGTCGGCCTGATTGGTGCAGCCGGTAAATTTGGCTACGCAGGTAAGGGCCTGATGGACGAAATCCTTGGTGCTGTGGGGGGAGGAATTATTAAAATAGTCAATCAGCCTTTCCACGCCCATTTCTTCCCCCCGTCCTGGTTGGCTGCTTCCATCAGGCCGTCCGTGTACATCAGGATGCGGGACCCCGCCAGGAGCGAAAAACTGGGCATTATGGTACGTAGCGTCATCCAGCAGCCCCAGGGCGATTCCTTTGGGCAGCGGCATTTTGCGGGCGACTCCGTCCGGTCCCAGAATGATGGGATGCGGATGCCCGGCTGTAGAAGCCGTCATGACCCCGGTTTCCAGATCCAGGTAAATATAAACGGCAGAGGCAAAGACGGTGGCGTTCGCCCGTTGCAGGATTTTGGCGAGCTGGTGGTTGAGGGAAGTAAGGAAAGCCGCCGGGTTATCCGCCAGGTGGGACAACTGTTCCATCAGGCCGCGGAGCATGGAGGCGATCAGGGCGGCGCGGATGCCGTGGCCCATCACGTCGCAGACAATGGCGCCGACGCCGGAACTGCCTACGGGAAAAGCATCGAACCAGTCTCCTGCAACCCCCTCCGAAGGAGTGAAAATATGGTGAAAATCCGCATGGCGGGTCAGGCCGTGTTCCGTATGGGAGCGGGAGGGAATTTCGTAGGGAAGCAGGGCGAACTGGATTTCCCTGGCCAAAATCTATTTCCTTTTCCAGAGTTCTGTTGCGTTCCTCCAGGATGCGGGCCGTTTCCGTGGCCTTGATTTCTGTCTTCACCAGTTTGGTGACATCACTGGAAATACCTACAATTCCCTTTAGCTCTCCGTTGCGTCCGTACCACGGGAACTTGCTGATTTGGCTCCAGGAATCATCCTTGTGGAGCCATGTCTCATGATGAAGGCGGGCGCGGATGGGGCGTCCGGTAACCATGATGTCCATTTCCTCCTTGCGGGAAATATCGGACATCGTTTGGTCAAAAAAGTAATCGTCCGTGCGTCCGGTCAGGTCTGCCGGCGTCGGTACGCCCAGCTTATTGGCTGTGGCGGTATTCGCCAGGACGAAACGTGATTCCCGGTTCTTGAAATAGATACTGTCGGGAATGTGTTCAATCAGGGTATGAAACAGGTCCCTGTCCTCCGCAGCACGCAGTTCCGCCGTTTTCCGCCGGGTAATATTGACCCATACACCCACCAGCATAACGGGCCGGCGCTGCTTGTCCCTGCGGGCGAGGCCGTTGACGCGGACCCAGCTCCAGCTTTTGGAGTTCAGCTTCTTCATCCGGATTTCAATGCGCATGGGCACATGGGAGTGGCCGTCCAGATAACGGCGCACTTCCTGGGAAAAAAAAGCCTGGTCTTCCTCGTGTATGGTAAGCTCCGGTTGGGTGAAGATATTGGGGGCTTTCTCCTTGCGGCTGGCCCCCATCATGGTCAGGCAGCGGTCCGTGTAATGAATGACGCCCGTTTTAATATTCCAGATATAAAATCCTTCTTCCGCCGCCGCCAGGGCCATTTTGATTTTGTCCCAGGTAAAAACTCTCTGGGCGGAATGTCTGTTGCGTGAGGGCGGCATTGCAGTTGCCCTTAATCTAACGACAAAACCGCTGTCTTGGCAAGAGGCAAAATAAAGGAATCCTTTCTGAAAGGAGGTCTGGCCGGGGGAACGCGTATGAAGGACACCGGCTGGTTTTTAAGATGGACTCCTATTTTTCTTTTTCCTTTTCCTGGGATTGAAGAAATTGCAGTTCTTTCTTCAAAGCGCTTCCTACGCGGTGCTTGGCCAGATAGACCTGGGCAATCGTGACGCCAAGTTGTCGGCGGACCTTGGCCGCGTCCCACTCCCGCAGGACATAATAGTCAAAAATCTGGAACTGCTTGGGCGACACTTTTGCTTTGACGCGTTCCAGAGCCGCCTGAAGAAGGTTATTCTGCCATTCCCGTTCCCATACCTGGTCAAAATTATTCTTCCCTTCATCCGGGATTTTGTCGATGGGGTGTTCCAGGGTATCCGTGGCATCAGGATTCATCAGCATGGCCGTGTCCTTTTTCCGCTTGCGGAACTGGTCATTGATGCGCCAGCGGGTCATGTTCCATAGCCAAAGTTTGAAGGAACCCTGTTCCGGTTTGTAAATATTTTTCCTGCTCTGCTTGGCGATGGAAAGAATGGTTTCCTGTACCACGTCCCAAGCCTCGTCTTCCCTTAATCCGGCCTTGAGGGCGACGGAATAAATAAGCCGCCAATATGTCCGGTAAAATTCATCCCAGGTGCGCTGGTCTTCCCAGTTTTCCAAACGCGCGATCAGGCTTTTCCTGGTATGTTCCGCGTATTGGGAAAGTGTCTGCTCGTCAGGCTGGGACTCGTTATGGGGTTGCAATGGGGGCACATTCATGGTTTATCATGAACTACGGATGGAAGTGAAGCGAAAGCCGAGTAATAGGCCGGAAAATTCTGCACGGTCCGGCCTGTTCATTCACTACGTCCGTCGTGGAGAAAATCTTTCAGGGAAACGGACATGATCAGGAAAACGTCAAAACGCAGGGGAACCTCCGTCATTGCGGCCCTGATTGCGTTGTGCGCGGTGGTGGGGTACGGTTTGACGGAGTGGGCGCTGCTGGATAATGAACCGCAGGCGGTTCCCGCCCGCCAGAGGGAAGAGCGGCAGACGGTTCGGGAGAAGGTGGAAATCCCCGACAAGGGGGAGCCCGTTCGTTTGCTGACCATGAACGCCGGCAACTACTTTGTGCCGGAAGACCCGAGGAGAAGCAATTTTCAGGTAAAATACAAGCCTGTGGAAGCCCGTGAAGCCGTGGCGGAGCTGGTTCGCCAATCGGCGGAAATCGTGGGGCTGTGTGAAATGGGCGGGGAGGCTGCCGTTCGTGACTTGCAAATGCGGCTGAAGAGAAAAGGAGTTCATTTGCCGTACAAAGTTCTTGTCATGCGGGACGGGGAGGACCGTGGTTTGGCCCTTCTTTCCAAATACTGTATCGCGGATAACCGTTCCGTAGCGGACATGCCTGTATCCGGAGAGGCGAAACGGAAAAAGACGATGCTGCGGGGCATTCTGGACGCCACGGTCAGCATGCCGGACGGACGGCTGTTCCGCCTGGTGGGCATTCATTTGAAATCGCGCCTCAGCCGTGACGGTTCCGCAGAGGATACGCGGCGAAGGGAAGCCTACGCCCTGCGGGACTACCTGAATGAAGCTCTTGCCTCTCAGGACGGCATGCCTCTGCTTCTGTACGGAGACTTTAATGACGGCCCGTCAGACAGCGCCGTGCAGGTCATCCAGGGGCCGGCTAAAACGGAATACCGCCTGAACCGTTTGAAGCCCAGGGATTCCCGCGGGGAGACCTGGACCATTTACTATGAGGACGGAGACACCTACCATTCCTTTGACCATCTTTTCCTGAACAATACGCTGAAAAAGCGCCTCGGCCGCAAGCCTCCCATGGGTATCCTTGACTCTCCCCCCTCGCTCCAGGCCAGCGACCACCGCGGCGTGTGGGTGGAATTGAGATAAGCAGGGCCTGATGTTTTTTCAGCAGGGGAGATGGAACGGAAAAAATGAAGGCTTTGGAAAAGGAGGACAAAAAATTCTTTTCTTGTCGTTCCGGCCTTATCCTTCTTGAAATGCGGGAGTTGGACCGACCGGCTGTTTTTCTTTTCCGGAAGGATGGCGGAAGCAGGGATTTCCGCATGGCGATTCCTTGCCGGAATTTTGTTGGACAGGAACATATCAGGCATTCCCGTTCCTCAAAAAATGATTGCCGTGTCCGTCTGAAACGGGTAGCATGCCAAAAATCGTTGTTCAATCCTGCATCATCTGTATGAGATATTTTTCCAAGCATTCCGGAATGGCTCCGCGCTGTTCCTTGTCAGGGAGCAAAGGGTTTACCCTGGTGGAACTGATTGTCGTTATCACCATTATGGTGGCCATGATGGCCTTGGCCGCCAGCATGTTAAGAGGCGGAGGCAGAGGGCAGGGTCTTCAGGCCGCCGTTGAAATGGTGGACGGCATGGTGCAGGAGGCGCGGCTGGATGCCATGGGCAAAGGAACGTGGAGCCGCCTGATTATTGTGAGCACTCCTGATGACGAAGCCCGCAATATGCGCACTTTGGGCGTGATGTCCAAAAATACCCGCACCGGGAAATGGCATTTGGTGAACCGTTTGCAGACTCTCCCTGCCGGTTTTTACGTCAGTCCGACCTACAGCACCCTTCTGGAAGGCGCGAAGAAAGCCAGGGGCGAGAAATCCACGGCCCGCGATTTTGCCAGCCGTGACGGGCAGGATACCGTCAACCTTCCCGGCAACAGAATGACGGATATTTACTTCATTGAATTTGACGAGGAAGGCCGTATGTCCCCCAGCCGAACGCCCCCACCCGCCTGGTGGTGGTTGCAGGTTCCGCCGGGAACGGCAAGGAGGAGAGGCCAACCCCGATGGTGGACGGCAAACCGGGCCTGGCAGGCGGCATTGTGATTTATCCCAAAGGCAATATCAGCCGTCTGAGGACGACGGAGCAGGTGATTCCCAATTAGTTTCTGTGATATAATACCGGATTTCCCATTTTATGTTGACCAAGTGTATGAAACAGTCTCGTGCCAAGGGGTTCACCCTGACGGAAGTGGTGCTTGCGATCGGCGTGGTGGCCGTGCTGATTGTAGTGTTCATGGCCATGTTTATTCCTGCCAGAAGGACGGTTCAGTCTGCCCTGACTATTCGTGAAGCGGACCGCATCGTCCACGCCCTGACGGCGGAACTGGGAGAACTCCGCAATTCCGAGCGTGCCGCGTCCAACGCCAGAAAGTCTTCCTCCTCCAAATATGTTTCTGCTTTTGACAAGGCGTTTTACTGGATGCAGTTCACGTCCAGGCCCGCTACGACCATTCTTGTTTACAATTACAGGGCGGATTTGACCAAGGGGGCCCGCAAAGACGGAACTCCCCAGCCCTGGCTGGAGGATGGCGGAAGCATTCCCGGCAAAAATACTGCGGTGGTGACAGGGGTCTGCCTGGCGAACAACAAAGAGCGTTGGGATGATTTCAAGGCCCTTGTCGGTCCCGTCTTCGCCGTGCGCATGACCCAGCTGGTAGTGGAGCGCATGGATTCCAGCTCTTACGGGTACAAGCTGGCTCCCAAGTACGGAACGATTTATAATCCTTACAACCGCGGCAAGGTGATTAAGGAACCTTCCCTGTATGTTTATACGCCGGAGAAAGGCGGCGGCCTGAATTTGCCGTGGGGGGCGGAAGTCCTGTACCAGGCGGAGTTCTTCCAGCTGTTGAATACGGACCCTGAGCGTTTACAACATCTGACGTGGGAAAATTTAAAGACTCCCGTGTTTACGCGCAATCTCGCTTTCCGCCGTTAGCGGGCATTATCTGAAGACCTCTGAAAAAACATGAAGACATTTGCCAAAATCAAATCCGGCGCGTTCACCCTGATTGAGCTCCTGGCAGCCATGACCATCACTACCGTGCTGGTTCTGGTCATTGTGGCTCTGACTTCCCGCGGGGTAGATATCTGGAGATGGGTGCTGCAGGATGTGCGGACCACGACGCTTGCCCGCACGGCCATGGATACCATGACCAAGGATTTTGAAAGCATGCAGTTCCGTCCCGGGAATCCCTTTGAGTGGATGCTGGTGCAGCGGGACAGCGATTTGGTTTCCCGTGCGGAAAAGACCAAGGTTTCCAGGAAAAAGGGCCGCTCTTCCTCCCTGAATGAGGCCCGCGTGAACCTGATGACCATGGGGCCGGAAGGCGCCAAAATCACAAATGCCTCCCAATTGGTTTTCTTTACCACGGCTACGGACCGCAATCCGGCCAAGTCCAGCATGGACATGCGGAATGACCGCATCATTGGTGATGTGAATTGCGTGGGATACAAGCTTCTTTACCGTGACCAGATTCTGGACCAGGACGCTACGGCGGAGTCTGACGGTTTTCCCGTTTATTCCCTGTACCGCAACTTAATCAGCGCGGAGGATACCGTGCGTAACCTTCTGGGCCAGCAGGATCTATGGTCCGCTTATGCACGGTACCAGCAGGATGAAACCGTCCCTTCCAACTTCCTGGTGGAGAATATTGTGGAAATGACGCTGATTTTTGAAGTGGATTACCAGAAGAAGATCGGCAATTCCGGCAGCAACAAATCGGACAAGGATGCTTCGCAAAGAGCATCCGTGCTGGTTCCGGTCATGACTACGGGCGCCAACCGTCTCGGCTCCTGCACCCAGATGGATGTGTATGGCAATCGCCTGGACATCATAGGCAGCAGCGTGAATATTGATGATTTGAAATCCGGCCGCGTTACTGCCGTGACAATTTCCATGACGGTGGTGACGGATGAAGGCATGGCTCTTGTGGACCAGATCCGGCAGAAAAAGCGTCCCGCTCCCTCTCCTGAGGAATTTTTCGAACGTTATACCCGGTCTTTCACCCAGAGGATTGCATTGCCGATGAACCGTTAGGCTTGTATCCGGGAAACCGGGGAGGGCGGAATCGGCCGCTGTTGCTTTTTGTCTGGAGCGTTCCTGCCGTTAATTGTTCTGTAGTTGCCATATGTTGGGTTTCACAAATATCGTCGGCAATTTATCCCCTCTGCCGGAATTAGTGCTGTGGCGCGATCCTGTTGCCAGAAGCGGGGAGGAAGCCATGGCCGTGGACGAAGCTCTGCTGGAATGGGGCAGGAAGCCTGTGCTGAGGGCGTACCGCTGGGCGGAACCGACCGTGACTTACGGTTATTTTGATGAGGAGGCCACGGCGCGCGCCATTTTCCCAGGTGAGGAGCTTCATTTTGTCCGCCGTTGGACAGGGGGGGGGATTGTAGACCATCGGCAGGATATTCCCTTTACTCTGGCCATGCACCGCAAGGGAGAAAAAGAGCGTCCTTCCAGCGCGGTTTTGTACCGTTGGATTCATGGGGCGCTGGCCCGCGTCCTGAGGGATTGCGGGGTGGAGTGCGTGATGCTGGACGGGGATGCCCCGGACGGAGGGCGGGCCTGTTTTTCCAGCCCCGTAACGAGTGATCTTGTCTTTCCCGGCGGGGAAAAACTGGCTGGCGGCGGCCAGAGAAGAGTCCGCGGAGGCGTTCTTCACCAGGGGAGCATCCAGAATTGTCTTCTCCCTTCCGGATGGGATGAATTGCTGGCTGCCCGCCTGGCGGAAAAGCATTCCCTGTGCGTGGACGCGGAATTGTTCCCCGGCATGAATGCCCGCGTGGAGGAACTGCTGGCTTCCAAATACCGTACGGAAGCATGGCGTTCCGGCGTACGGCATGGGCGTCCGTCTCAATCACGGTAATTTCCCTTTTTCCCGATGAACTATCTTCCAGATCCCGGCCGCTACAGCTACGCAGCCTACCGCCGTTGCGGGCGCAGCGGGCTGCTGCTTCCTCCCGTTTCCCTGGGGCTCTGGCACAATTTCGGCGCAGCGGATGATTTTGAGAACGCCCGCCGGCTTATTCACGGCGCGTTTGATGCCGGTATCACGTATTTTGACCTGGCGAATAATTACGGCCCTCCTCCCGGTTCGGCGGAAGAATGCTTTGGCCGTATTTTCATGCAGGATTTGTCCCGTTTCCGTGATGAACTTGTCATTGCGACCAAAGCTGGGCATTTGATGTGGCCCGGCCCGTACGGGGACTGGGGATCCCGCAAACACATGCTTGCCAGCCTGGACCAGTCCCTTTCCCGCATGAAGCTGGAGTATGTGGATATTTTTTACGCGCACCGGCATGATCCGGAAACTCCCCTTGAAGAAACGGCGGGAGCTCTCATTACGGCGGTTCGCTCCGGAAAGGCCCTGTATGCCGGTATTTCCAAGTTCCCGGCGGAACAGGCCAGGCAGATGTGCTCCATGCTCGGGGAGGCCGGCGTTCCGTGCCTGGTGCATCAGGTTCGTTACAATATGTTTAGTCGGGAACCGGAAACATCCGTTTTTCAGGCTGTCCGGGAAACGGGTATCGGGTGTGTTGCTTTCTCTCCCCTGGCCCAGGGGATGTTGACGGACCGTTATCTGGAAGGCATTCCCGAAGATTCCCGCGCGGCGGGTTCCTCCGTCTTTTTAACAAAGGAGCGGGTTCTTCAGCATGGGGATAAAATTCGCCGCCTGGCCGCCCTGGCCCGGAGCCGGGGCCAGAGCCTTGCCCAGATGGCTCTGGCCTGGGTGCTGAAAGATCCCGTAGTGACCACGGCCCTGATTGGAGCCAGCCGCCCCTCGCAAATCAGGGATTGCCTGAAAGCACTGGATAGTGCGCCGTTTACGCCGGAGGAGCTCTCTTTGATTGACGCAGATGCGGATAGATAGGCACTGTTTTTCCCGTGGTGCTGGTCTTTCTGCTGGAAGGGGCATTTCCCGTTCCGGACACAGGTTTTTTCCTTGGAGTAAAGTAGAGCTGGTGTTATGTTTTTACCACTTTAATTTAAAGTGTACTGACAATGATAACCATCCAGGATTTATTTTGGCTCATCCCATCGGCTTCCGTGCTGGCCCTCATTTTTGCGGGCATCTTTTTTACCGCATGAAAGCGCAGGATGAGGGGAACGAAGTCATGAAAATGATCGCCCGGCATGTCCGCAGCGGCGCCATGGCCTACCTGCGGCAGCAGTATAAGATTGTCGCCATTTTCTTTGTGCTCATTACTGTTGTCTTCGCTTTTCTGGCCTACTGCCTCCACATTCAGAACCCCTGGATTCCCTTCGCTTTCATTTCAGGCGGCTTTTTCTCCGGTCTGGCCGGCTACATCGGAATGAAGACGGCTACGTATGCTTCCGGCCGCGTGGCGAATGCCTGCCGCCATTCCCTGGATGCCGGGCTGCAAATAGCTTTCCGCTCGGGCGCCGTGCTAGGCCTGACCGTCGTGGGCCTTGCCATGCTTGATATCGGTGCCTGGTACTGGGTTCTGGATTGGTTTTACGGGGACATGGAGCTTTCCATGCGCCTGGTCGTCATTACTACCACCATGCTGACGTTCGGCATGGGGGCTTCCCTCCAGGCGCTGTTTGCCCGTGTGGGCGGCGGCATTTTCACCAAGGCGGCGGATGTAGGGGCCGACCTGGTGGGGAAGGTGGAGGCCGGCATTCCGGAGGACGACCCCCGCAACCCAGCCACCATTGCGGATAACGTGGGCGATAACGTGGGGGACGTGGCCGGCATGGGGGCGGACCTTTACGAATCTTACTGCGGTTCCATTCTGGCTTCCGCCGCTTTGGGTGCGGCAGCTTACATGGCCGTTCCTGAAATGGCGATCAAGGCCGTCCTTACGCCCATGCTGATCGCCGCCCTTGGCACCATTCTTTCCCTGTTGGGCGTGTACGCGGTGCGCGTGAAGCGCGGCGCTTCCCAAACGGAGCTGATGGCTGCCCTGAACCGTGGCATCAACTTGAGTTCCTTCCTGATTGCCATTGCTTCCGCATTCCTGCTCCAGCTCATCGGCCTGGATAACTGGGCCGGCATCTGGGGGGCCATCGTCACCGGCCTGGCGGTGGGCATCGTCATCGGCAAGAGCACGGAGCATTACACCTCCCATGATTCCTATCCCTGCCGTAAAATCGCCCACAGCGCGAAGACGGGGCCGGCCACCGTCATTATTTCCGGCATCGGCATCGGCATGATTTCCACCTGCATTCCCGTAATTACTGTTGTCGTGGGCACTGTGCTGGCTTACGGCCTGGCTTCCGGAGACTGGCATTTCACCGGGGCGGAAATGAGCAAGGGGCTGTATGGCATCGGCATTGCCGCCGTCGGCATGCTTTCCACGCTGGGCCTGACATTGGCGACGGACGCTTACGGCCCCATTTCCGACAACGCCGGGGGTAATGCGGAGATGAGCAAGCTGGACCCGGAAGTGCGCCGCCGCACGGATGCCCTGGATGCCCTGGGCAACACGACCGCCGCCACGGGCAAGGGATTTGCCATCGGTTCCGCCGCTCTGACGGCATTGGCGCTTCTGGCCTCCTATATTGAAGAATTGAAGATTTCCATCCTTCACTGGAGTGAGGCCACGGGCAATACCATTTACAAAATTAATGATGCCGTGAGTGTGGAGGTTTCCAAAATCTCCACTGCTTCCCTGTCTGATTTCATGGGCTATTTCCAGGTAACCCTGATGAACCCGAAGGTGCTCATGGGGCTCTTCGTGGGGGCCATGATGTCCTTCATGTTTTGCGGGCTGACCATGAATGCCGTCGGCCGCGCCGCGGAAAAAAATGGTTAAGGAAGTGCGCCGCCAGTTTAAGGAAATCAAGGGAATCCTGACCGGAGAGGCAGAACCGGATTACGTGCGCTGCGTGGAAATTTCCACGGCGGGAGCGCAGCATGAGATGATCTGGCCGTCCGTACTGGCGGTCATCACCCCCATCTGCATGGGTATCGTTTTCGGCGTTCCCGGCGTGTTCGGCCTGCTGGCCGGCGGCCTGGCTTCCGGCTTTGTGCTGGCCGTATTCATGGCTAATTCCGGCGGAGCGTGGGACAATGCCAAAAAATATATTGAGCAGGGCCATGTGGGCGGCAAAGGCTCGGAAAGCCATAAGGCAGCCGTTATCGGCGATACGGTGGGCGACCCCTTCAAGGATACGTCCGGCCCGTCCCTGAACATCCTGATCAAGCTCATGAGCATGGTGGCTATCGTCACCGCCGGCGTGAATATAGCCGTGACCCTGTTCTAAACAGAAAGATTCTTTCACGGAAAACGGAGGGAGTCCCGCTGTTCTAGCGGGACTCCCTTTTTTTCTGGCTGAAGGGAATCGTCCACTGGTGAGCGGTTTTTTAATTTCCGCTTCTTTCAAAGGCTCTCTGAAAGACTGTTCCTAATAGGAGGGAGGGGGTAAGTATGATTTTTTTTAATCATATTTTTATTTGTATCATATTTTATTTTGGTTAGTATAAAAAATAACAAAATGACTGACAGAATAGGCCAGCTAGCTTTTTCTTCCTTCCGGTTTTTATTCTGCTGTCTGGCAGTTTTTTCCGGCGTTGTTCCCTTGTGGGCTTCGGATGGCCCGGATGATGACATGAAGGAGACGGAAGAGGAAGCCTGCGGGCCCCTCCAGATTAAATCCCAGACAGAATTGTGTTCTGCGGATTATTATATCAAGGGAGGAAGTGAACAGGACAAGGAAGACGATAGAAAAAGAAAAAATATAGGAATTGGGGAGAATATCTCCTTTCTTCTGATCGGCAAACCTAAGGGAAATATTGAAGAAATTACCTGGAATATTAAAGGAGAAGGCTTCCAGCAGACAGATACTAATCCATTCAAAGGTTCGCAACAGATCACTTTGACTGCCAAAAAGGATTTAACCAAAGATGCCCGCGTCACCATTACAGCCAAAACCGGCGAAGACAAAGAAGCTAAAATCACCGTCAATATCAGGATTCCCAAGAAGATAACGAAGGAAAAATATGAGGGACACATGGGTCTGGGAGATGGCTTTTCCGCCAATACGGCTGATTTTAAAATACCCAAGGGAGAACACGGTGTCTGGGGATTTATTAAAGTGACGCTTTTTCCTACTGACGTCAGTTTTAAGGGAGTCAAGGTGATTGAGCGGGATGGGGGACTCATGTGGGAAGGAAAGGACGAGACTCCCCCCGCAGCCTCAACCGGAACTGGCAGCCGAACATGTAACCTGCAACATGGCCGCTCCCATTCAGGATAAAAATAATTTTTATGATATGGTAGGGGACAATCGCGATATTGAGGAAGTTCTTGAAACGATTCGCCGGTCCAAACATAATCCTCAACAATTTTAGTTTGTATGCAACTTCCATATTCATTGGGGAAAGGGAGGAAAAGGCAGTGAACAACAGGATTCCATTTTTTTAGGAACGACAAATCAAAAATACCGTATTGAAGCCATTGATCAAAATACCACAAAAACGGTTGTTGAGAAATTCGGCATCACCTTTACAAGAACCAGCAATGAGGATTAAAAAACAATGAACCTGTTATCTCCTTTATGCGCGTGTGCCGTCTGCCTGATGATCGGGAAGGGCAATCAGGCCTATTCCGATTCTCCCCCCTGGAGAGCCCGGCGTGCATCGACCAGTACAAACAGCCGTCCGCAACCATCCGGGGACTCTCCGGTTTGCTGAAGGACATGCGGCTCAAATCCTTCTACAACGGGGCCAGGAAACATACGCTCACCTTTAGTTTGACGACACAGGATAACATTGATACCGAGCTGAAAGAGAAAATATGGAATTATTATCTGGTAGCTTCAGCGCCCCTTTTTACCTACAAAACGTACCGGGAAATCGAGCCGGATATTGATATGGGCGATGATAGGGCTGATATTCACCGCAAGTCCGAAGCCTGCCTCCTCATGGAAAAATATATCGGCCTGGTTCGAAAGACGAACAAAATCAAGGAACCCGTCAAAAAAGCAGATCATCCGGCGCCTGTTTCTTTCCTATTACGCGCGCATCCTGAAACAGTACAAAAACGCGCAGGAACCCAATCCCTACCAGAGGGATGCCCAGGGAAATCCCGTCCCTCCCCTTTCCGACAAGGAAAAGGAATTCCGGAAGCGTGAGATAGAAAGAATCAAACGTCTCCCCGTTCAGGAAGTCCTCAAACTGATGCGTGAAGGTTCAAGCCACCGCTCTTTTATCGAGACAAGAAATGAAGTGTTTGGAGATGAAGTCAAGCATCTTGAAAAATCCTTCATGAAACTGCTTGTTTCCGAATTCCCCGGTCAATACGGCAAGGTAGAGAATTTCATTCTGGAAGCCGGATATTCGAAAGAAGACATCCCCAGCCTGATTGACCGCACCGTGGGCAGGGACGAAAAGACGGATTTCCTTTATAAAGGGAAACATCGTCAGAAACATGACAGGCTCTACAGGAAAAAGAAGTGACGGTGTCTAAAGCCGAATGTTCAAGACGCTCTTTCTTCCTTTTCTTTTTTGTGAAGAGATAGCCGGAAACCGGGGGAAGTGAAGAAGTCTTGCAATAACCGGTTTCTGGAAAGGGAATTCTGGATTCGTAAAGAAGGAAAAGAAAAAAACGTGCTGCGCCATGTTCGCAGCTCTGTTCCGCCGGTGGGAGTGGGGGCGGGCGGTTCCTTGGAAAGTTTGAATGCGCCGGAGAGGTGTCGTGTTTTTTCTCTGGGCCGATTGAGAAGCCAATACGGTTTTTTCGCCATTGACGGAAAGTTTTTTTGACAAAGAAGGGGCAGAGGAGTAATAAACGCGCAGATGCATTTCAGCACTGTACAGCCCTTTTTTAGCGAGAACCGTTATTACGGCAACGGCTATTGGTGGCGCGTACCCATGTCCGGACGGGGGAATCCCGAGGTGCAGTAATAGCATTCAGCTATGACCATTTTTCAAGAACTGCTTTGATTCCTCCGAGAGTCAAAGCAGTTTTTTTATTTTCAACTTACATCATCATCCATGCAAACACCATCCATGATCACTCTCCAACAGCGCAGCCGCCGCCTGAGCGCCGATCTGGAGACCCCTATCAGCCTGTTTCTGAGCCTGACTCAGAACAAAATTCCCGGACTTCTGCTGGAAAGCGCGGAAGTGGACGGCAGATGGGGGCGCTACAGCATCATCGCCTGCGATTATCTGATGACCGTTTCCTGTGTAGACGCCAGGCTGTCCCTTTCCATCAAAGACGACCGTCTGGCTTCCCTGAAGGAGCTGGAAGGCATGCCTTACCTGGATGGACTGCGCTCTCTGATGCAGCGTCTGGAGCTGGTGGGGGACGATATGAGGCAGGCTCCTATCACGCGGGCTCTGTACGGCTATTTCGGGTATGAAACCGCCGCTCTGTTCCAGCCCAGGCTGGCGCAGACCATTCCTGCCTCTTCCGCAGAGTCCTGCCTGGTGCTGGCCGGCACCGTGATTGTTTTTGACCATTTGTACAATCGCCTTACCCAGCTCAGCCTGGGCGAACACCGTGATTTGTCCCATGCCCCGCTCCATGGGGCAGAGGAACCTTCCATAGGGGAGGTTTCCCGCACGCCGGACCAGGCGGCTTACATGAAGGGGGTGGAGCATATCAAGGAGCTGCTGCATGACGGAGAAGCCATCCAGGTGGTGCTTTCCTCCCAGGCTTCCGCGGAGTTCCGCGGAGACGCTTTCATGCTGTACCGCCGCATGCGCAGCATTAATCCGTCCCCATACATGTTTTTCATGCGCCTGCCGGAGGTGACTTTGTTCGGATCTTCACCGGAACTGATGGTGCGCTGCACGGACGGAAAACTTCAGCTTTCCCCCATTGCCGGAACGCGCAGGCGCGGCAGGGATGATGAGGAAGACGCCGCCCTGGCCGCCGATCTTCTGAAAGATCCGAAGGAATGTTCGGAACATGTCATGCTGGTGGATCTGGGCCGCAACGACCTGGGCCGTGTCGCCAAGCCCGGTTCCGTGAAGCTGGAACGCCTGATGGAGATTGAACGTTTTTCCCATGTGATGCATATGACTTCCCGCGTGACCGCCCAGGTGAACGACGGGTTGGGCGTCTTGGACATTCTCGGCGCTGCTTTCCCTGCCGGGACGGTTAGCGGGGCCCCCAAGGTGCGCGCCATGGAAATCCTGGCGGAGGAAGAGCCTTTGCCCCGCGGTCCGTATGCCGGATGCATCGGGTGGCTGGGATTGGACAAAAACGGCGTTCACATGGATTCCGGCATTACCATCCGCAGCATGTGGGTGAAGGATGGGCGCATCCACTGGCAGACGGGAGCCGGCATCGTATACGATTCCGATCCGGCAGCCGAATGGCAGGAGTGCATGAACAAGGGCAAAATTATTGACGTTATTTTGAAAGGAGAAGACCATGTTTCTGTTCATTGATAATTACGATTCTTTTTCGTGGAATCTGGTGCAGGCGTTTTACGCCCTGGGACGCAAGCCCGTGGTGCATGCGAATGACGATCCGCGTATCTTGGAACTGGCGGCCAGCCCGGAGCTGGAAGCCGTGTGCATTTCTCCAGGCCCCAGCCATCCGCGCAACGCCGGGCTGTGCCTGGAGTTCCTGAAACGCCTCCCCGCTTCCGTTCCCGTGCTGGGCGTGTGCCTGGGGCACCAGCTCCTGGGCTACTTCGCCGGGGCGGAGGTCTCCCGCGCCCCGTATGTCATGCACGGCAAGAGCTCCGACATCATCCATGACGGCGCGGGGCTGTTTGCCGGACTTCCCAATCCCATGACCGTGGGCCGCTACCATTCCCTGGTGGTTCAGTCCAAGGAGGACGAGCCGAACCCCCGTTTTACCGTTACTTCCCGCGGTCCGGAAGGGGAAGTCATGGCTCTGCGCTACAATGACCGGCCGTGGGTGGGCATTCAGTTTCATCCGGAATCCATCCTGACGCCGGACGGGCTTCAGCTTCTGGGCAACTTCCCGGATAACGTCGTGCCCTCGGGGCAGAAGGAAAAGCGCATCAGCCGCATTCTGGACGCCCTGGCCGCCGGACAGGATCTGACGGCGGATATGGCCGCCGCAGGCTTTGCGGACATCATGGATGGCCGCATGACTCCGGCCCAGGCGGGCTGCTTTCTAATGGGGCTCCGCATGAAAGGGGAAACCCCGCTGGAAATGGCCCACGCCGTGGGCATTGCCCTGGGCCGCGCCAACCGGGTGGAAGGATTGGAGGGTGACTGCATTGACGTGGTAGGCACGGGCGGGGACGGCCGCAACTCTTTCAATTGCTCCACGGCCACGGCTCTGACGCTGGCCGGAATGGGATACAGAGTGGTGAAGCACGGCAACCGCGCCGTGTCCTCCTCCTGCGGTTCTGCGGATGCTCTGGAAGGCCTGGGGTTCCCGCTGGACGTAGCTCCGGAGGATGTCCGGCGCCTGTTGGACGAGCGGAACTTCGCTTTCCTGTTCGCGCCTAATTTTCATCCTGCCTTCCGTAATATAGGCCCCATCCGCCGGGAGCTGGGCATCCGCACCCTGTTCAATCTGCTGGGCCCCTCATCAACCCGGCGCGCCCCACGCACATCCTGCTGGGTGTGGCCCGTCCGGAACTCGTTGAGCTGCTGGCGGAGACGCTCCGCCAGTCCCACATCCGCAAGGCTGCCGTAGTATATGGTGCCGGGGGATATGACGAGGTGACGCCGCTGGGGCCCACCAAGATGATGATCGTCCACAACGGCAACTTGACGCCCATGTCCCTGGATCCCTCGGATTACGGCATCCAGCCCTGCAATCCGGAGGAACTGGCCGTTCATTCCAAGTCGGAAGCCGTGGATGTGCTGAAGAACATCCTGGCGGGGAAAGGCCCGCGTGCCATGATGGATATGGTGATTCTGAATGTGGGGGTAGCCATGTTCCTGCTGGAGGAGCACATGGACCTGTCCGTCTGCATGGCGAAAGCGCGGGAAGCCGTCTGCGCCGGCATAGGAAGGAGAACGCTTCATGCTGCTTGACCGGTTCCGGGAAGCCAAGGCGGAGGAAATAGCCCTGCTTATGGACATGGCCTCCCGCCGGGAACTGCCGCGCCCGTGGAAGGGGCGCCGGCCGGATTTCCTGAAAGCCATTGCGGAACCGCCGGACGGCCAGCCGGTGGCGGTCATTGCGGAGTTCAAGCAATCCTCTCCGTCGCGCGGCGTCATCGCCTCCGGGTTGAAACCGGAGGAAGTGGCTGAACAGTACGCTGCGTCGGGAGCCTCCTGCATCTCCGTGTTGACGGAAGAACAGTTTTTCGGCGGCCGCATCGGCTATTTGGAACGCATGGGCCGCGCCGGGCTTCCGCTCCTCCGCAAGGATTTCATTTTTCATCAGCTTCAGGTGATGGAGACGGCTTCTACGCCGGCTTCCGCGTTGCTGCTCATTGTGCGTCTGACGCCGGACGCACGGACGCTCCGCGTTCTCAGGGAGCAGGCGGAGGCTTACGGCATGCACGCCGTTGTGGAAGTGTTTGACCCGGCGGACCTGGACATTGCCCGGGAATCCGGCGCGCGCATCATCCAGGTAAATGCCCGCGACCTGGATACCTTGAAGACGGACAGGCAGGCCTGCCTGGACATGGCGAAATTCCCGCCGTGAGGGGAGGTGTGGATAGCGGCCAGCGCCATGAGCGCCGGGGCGCATCTCAGGGAAGCCGCGGAAGCGGGGTTTCAGGCCGTACTGATGGGAACAGCCCTGATGGACGGAGGAAAGCCGGGTGAAAAACTGGCAGCAATTTTAGAAGAAACAATATGAAGAAGCATTCATTTGCAATCAAGGTGTGCGGAATTACCCGCCAGAGCGATTTATCAACCGCCATGGGGATGGGAGCCCATTTCTGCGGCTTCATCTTTCATCCCGGAAGTCCGCGTTACATTGCGCCGCCGCGCGCCGCGGCTCTGGATTCCGCCCTGATCCGCCGCGTGGGAGTTTTCGTGAATCAGAATGCGGAGGAAATCATGGATATCATGAAAACGGCCCGGCTGGAATTCGCCCAGCTCCATGGCGCCCATTCTCTGGACTGCGCGCGCCGCATCGGCCCGGAAAAGGTAATCCGCGTATTGTGGCCGGACCGGTATGAATCCGTGGATGCCCTGCAAAGGGAAATGGAACTATGGGCGGACAGCTGCGCCTGGTTTCTGCTGGATGCCGGCACCCAGGGCGGCGGCCACGGCGTTTCCCTTGACTGGATCTCCCTGGCATCTCTGAGTTCCCCCCCGGCCCTGGTTTCTGGCGGGCGGCCTTTCTTCCGCCTCCCTGAACAGGGCGCTGGAACAATGCTCTCCGGACGGCATTGACCTGAACTCCGGCGTGGAAGCCATCCCCGGCCAGAAAAGCCCGCAGAAGCTGTTGGCGGCTCTCAAACCTCTCACCCCTTACACTCCTTACCACATCGCATGAAAAAAGAAGGATATTTCGGCAATTTCGGCGGCCGCTTCGTACCGGAAGCGCTGCGTCCCCCCCCCTCATGGAGCTGGAGGAAGCCATGAACTCCATCATGCCGTCCCGCGAGTACCGGGACGCGCTCCAGGATCTGCTGGTCCATTACGCTGGGCGTGAAACTCCCCTCACGTTCTGTCCCCGCCTTTCGGAAGAACTGGGCTTCCGCCTGTGGCTGAAACGGGAGGACCTGCTGCATACCGGAGCCCATAAAATCAACAACGCCCTTGGCCAGGCTCTTCTGGCCAAAATGATGGGGAAAACGCATCTGATTGCGGAAACCGGGGCGGGGCAGCACGGCGTGGCTACGGCTACGGCGGCCGCCCGGCTTAACATGGACTGCACCATTTTTATGGGCGCAGAGGATGTAGAACGCCAGTCCATGAACGTCATGCGCATGAAACTGCTGGGAGCGACGGTTTTCCCGATTGAGAGCGGTTCCCGCACGTTGAAGGATGCCATCAATGAGGCTTGCGCTACTGGATTTCCCATCAGGCGGATACCCTGTATTGTTTCGGTACGGCGGCTGGCCCCCATCCGTTCCCCACATTGGTCAGGCAGCTTCAATCCGTCATTGGGCGGGAGGCCCGCGCCCAGATGCTGGAGCGCGCAGGCAGGCTGCCGGATGTGGTGGTGGCATGCGTGGGCGGCGGCTCCAACGCCATCGGCATGCTTCACCCCTTTGTGGAGGATGAAGGCGTCCGCCTGGTGGGTGTCGAGGCGGGAGGCACCGGTGAGCCCGGCTGCTATAACTCCGCCCCCATCAATCTGGGCAGTCCCGGCGTGCTGCACGGCCATGTGACGATGCTTTTACAGGATAAAGACGGGCAAATACAGCCGTCCCATTCCATTTCCGCCGGGCTGGACTATCCCGGGGTAGGCCCGGAACACGCCTATCTGGCGGAAACGGGGCGCGTTCATTACGGTATGATTTGCGACGCCTCCGCTTTAAACGCTTTCCAGACGCTCACCAGGGAGGAAGGCATCATTCCTGCGCTGGAATCCTCCCATGCCGTGGCCTGGGTGCTGGACCATGCGGAGGAATTGCCGCAGGGAGGGGACGTTCTGGTCAATCTCTCCGGCCGCGGAGACAAGGACCTGGGAATCGTCAGGAAATATATCAATCTTTAAGCCGCATCATTTCCATGAACAACATGCAGAAAACACCGTTACAGGAAGCCGTGGAAAGGGCCCATGCCCTTGGCAGACGCGCCGTTATTCCTTTTATCACCGCCGGATTTCCGGACAAGGATTCTTTCTGGACCCACCTGTCCCGCATTGACGAATCCGGCGCGGATATTATTGAAATAGGAGTTCCCTTCTCGGACCCCGTGGCGGACGGCCCGGTTATTGAACAGGCATCCCGGGATGCCCTGGCCCGCGGCGTCAGCCTGAAATGGATTCTGGACGGCCTGAAAGCCCGTAAGGGCTGTTTTTCTGCCAAGCTGGTGCTGATGGGATATGTAAATCCCTTTTACCAGTATGGCCTGGAACAGCTTGCCCGGGATGCGGAGGAGGCTGGCGTCAGCGGTTTCATCGTACCGGATATGCCGCTGGAGGAATCCGGAATGTTCCGGGAAGTTTTCAGCCCCCGTGGCCTGACGCTCGTCACTCTGGTGGCTCCCAATACTTCCGTGGAACGCATGCGGGAATACAAGCCTTATACTTCCGGCTTCGTTTATGTGGTCTCCGTTCTGGGAACCACCGGAGGGAAAGCCAATCTGGAGCAGAGCGTTACGGAAACCATGCGCCGTGCGCGGTCCGTTTTTGATGTGCCGCTGGCGCTGGGCTTCGGTCTTCAGACGCCGGACCAGCTGGAGACGCTGCCGGAAGATGCCCGTCCGGATGCCGCCGTGCTTGGGAGCGCTCTGCTCAGGCATATTGGAGAAGGGAAGGACGCCTGGGAATTTTTGGGAAAATGGACCAGAGGTTGAACCGCGCGTTTCTCCCTGGCTTTTAAGGATAGGCCTGCGCAACTTATTGTGCAGGCCTATTTTATTTTATCTGGTAATAGATTATGAAAATACGGATTCGCAATCCGCTTCGCTTTTATTCACATATTATTCAATTTTCTAAATAAAAATTGTATTGATAATTAATATGTTATTATCTTCAGCATAATCTGTCGGAGGGAAATCTGGATTTTCTTTGACGGAAGGAACGTCCCGGATATTCCGGAAAACCGTTGTAACTGCTTCTTTTCCTTTGACAGCGGATTGCGAATTCCTTATTTATATTCACAATCATATTCCCCTTGCCGTGTTGTGGGAAAGGGTCTTATTTGTTTCATTAAATACCTAATTATCAAACGTTACATGAAATTACACCTCCCTTTGAATTTGTTGGCTGCCCTGATGACCTCCTTTTCCGGAGTAACGCTTGGCACTGTGAATGTGGCGGCGGGAGGTACGGCCTCCTATGACATTGGTACTGTCACGGCTTCTACCACCTTGAATTTTGCCGGAGCCGGCACGGCCACCATCACCAATTTGAACGGAACGGCCCCGGAAGCCATACTGACGGTAAACTGCGTGGCCAGCGGGGGCGCCAGCCTTTCCACGCTGACGTTGAACGGAGCAGGCACTTTCAATGGAATCATTTCCCTTTATTCCAACACGACGGGAGGATCACAGAATAACATCCTGAATCTCAACCACGCGCAGGCTGCCCAATACGCCACGATCAAGCTGGGCGGCCACGGTTACACGACGGGAGCTTCCGTCCTGAAAGCCGGCGTGAACACTTCCATCAGCAAGCTGGAGCACAACAATACCGCGGCTCTGATCACCGGGGAGGGGACTACGCTGACCATCACGGGGGAATTCTTCCTCCTACGGCGGCAGTTTCGGCGGGACCGTGACAGTGGACTATACGGGGGGGAGGGACCTTCACCCTGGGCAATTCCAACAAGGGTACGGCGCTTACGCCCGCGTCCTCTCCTGATGCCACTCTTAAAATCAGCAGCGGCACTCTTTCCCTGTTTTCCGGCAATGTCACCTGGTCCCAGAAACTGGTGATGGGTGACGGCACCACGCTGAACGTACAGGACGGTCCTTCCGTGGCGGGGTATGCCGGCTATAACGCCACTTCCGTCAACAGCGGCGGTTTTAACTTTTCCGGAGCGACGACGTTCGGCAGCGGCGTCAATCTGACTTCCAGCTGGGGCAAGAACGTGAAGTTTTCCGGTGTTCTTACCGCGGCAAGCGGTTTCTCCATCAGCGGCGGCGCGAATGAATATACCTATTACAACCTGCTCAATGCCTCCAATGAAATTGGAGGGACGATTGCCGTTACGCGTAACTTCACCTCCCTGGGAATTAGTTCTTCCGGCTCCCTTGGCAATGCTGCCGTAACCACTTCCACTGGTTCCCAGTATGTGACGTATTATGGTACTGCGGGAGAAACGGCGGATGTTATTGGCAACTCCATCACCGGAGCCGGCAACTTTGTTGCCCAGTCGGGCTGGGTGCATCTTTCCGAGAACGTAGCGCTTACGGGAACCTATACCGTCAATTCCGGCGCCGTTCTCTCCAAGGTCGGCTCTATCAACGCCGCTCTTGCCGGGGGGCAGACTGGATGCGGGGGCCGGAACCATGACCGTGGCGGGGCTGTCGGGAAACGGCGTCCTTTCCGCTTCTGCGGGCACCATGCATTTCCAGGACGCCTTCACGGTAGGGGGAAACGATGGGCATCCTTGCCAACGGTTCCGGGGAGATCACGGGCAATGTGACGGTGGATGGAGGCCGCCTGTATTATACTTCCATGGACAATGTAGGCAGCGTGCTGCAGAACGTGACGCTGACTTCCGGCCTCATTGATTTCTCCGGTTTTCAGGAATTCCAGGACCTGTTCGGTTCTGAAGCCCTGGTGAACACCTCCTATAACCTGGGCGTTGATCTGGGGGCTGGCTTCACTTTGGCGGATATTGACGAATCCCTGTACACGATCAGTACTGTGGACGGAAAAACAGTCATCACCTTTACGGCTTCCGGAGCCAGCGAGACCGTCTGGGACCCGGCCTGGGGGCTGGAAGAGGCTCCCTCTTCCGCTACCGGCATACTGGCGAACCAGCAGAATCTGTCCCTTTACGGTATCCGGCCTTCTTCCATGCAGGAGGGATTCGGCTCCGTGAATGCCGTCACCGGAACGGGAGACCTGACGGGAGTGACGCTGGCCGGCGGCTACTACAATACAGCCACCAATGCCACGGCTACGCAAATTACCACCGGCATCTGGACGGATGTGCTGGGTGGCAATTATAATCTGATTATCGGCGGCAGCTATGCCAATAACTGGAGCGGTTCCGGGAAGTGGGACATTACGGGGGACGTCCATACCCAGATTCAGGGGACACCTCCGTCAACTGGATAGTGGGCGGCAATTACAAGGACGGCCAGGGGCAGGCATTACGGGAGACATTTACGTATCCGTGGACGGGAATGCCGTGATCAAAGGCAGTTTGATAGGCGGCGGCACAGCCGCCCATAATTCCGTAAACAACCTTGACGGCAGCACGCACATCGTCGTGCGCAGCATGCAGAGCGTCACGGACGAAACCATTTCGCTCAACTCCGTCGTCCGGGGCTTCATCATCGGCGGCAGCGCTTATGAAGCCAATTCCGCGTCCCGCGCCGCCATTACCGGAAGCACCAATGTGACGATTGATTTGGGAGAGGCATCCGGCAATTTTGTCAAGAGCATCGTGGGCGGTTCCTATTCGGGAGGTTCCGGGGCATATACGATAGGAGGCGATTCCAACGTCAGCATCACCGCTGCCAGTGACGCCGTCTTTACCGGGTCTGTCTATGGCGGCGGGTACAGTTCTTCAGGAACATCCACCGTCAGCGGCAATTCCAGCCTGACGCTGGATGGGGGCGCTTACGCGGGCGCTCTTTATGCGGGCGGCGGGGGAACAGGATCCTCCGTAAACGGGGACGCTACCCTTACCGTCAAGAAAGCAGTATTCCGTACGGGCAGCACACTGAATGCATCGGAGGGTACGGTAGGCGGCACCTCTTCCTTGCTTCTGGGCGGTTACGGCAATACGGCGGACCATGCCATTTCCTTCTCCAATACGGCTGTGACCGGTTTTGACATCGTGACCATGTTCCAGGATTCCTTCTTTACGGGGAACCTGAACAGGGCCGGTTCCAGCGTGCTGGCGCTGGCGGGCGGCGCCGGAACGGGAATCAGCGTGGACGGTACGTTCGCTCTTTCCGCTGAAGGAGAACTGAATCTGGATCTTTCCGAATTCGGCACCCTGACAGACGGCATGTCCGTCCTTTCAACTACAGGCTTGTCCAATATATCCTCCATTAAGGCTTCCTTTGCTGACGGTGTGGCGGGAACCATCACCGTTTCCGAAAACGGCAAAGACCTTGTTTATACGGCGGAACCCTCCTCTTGTGGGCGGGCGGTGAAAGCGGAACCTGGAGCGCGGAAAACGTCTGGACGGATGGCGACGCCCCCGCCTCGTATGAGGACGGTCTGGCGGTTTCCTTTGCAGACCAGGCCGGAGTCTCTAACTCTGTTGTACAGCTGGATTCCGAGGTTTCGCCAAGCTCCATGCTTGTCCGCAACTCCACCACCCGTTATGAATTGACGGGGACGGGAGAAATAGCCGATACGGCCATTACCAAGGAAGGAACGGGAACGTTGGTTCTCGGAACCTCTTCCATATTCGGCGAGGGTACTACTGTAGCCGTGTCGCAGGGCGTTCTGGCATTTGGTTATGATACGGCCCTGCCTGGCACGGGGGTAACCTGGGAGGCCGGTTCTTTCCTGGGAGCGGCCAATGGAGCGACGGTGACGGTGGATTTGGGAGCCGTCGCCAACCCGGTATTCTCCCTTTCTCCGGATGCCGGTTCATCGATCGCTCTGGCAACTCCGTCCGACATCGTTTTCGGCAATGCCATCATCGGGGAAGGAACTGTCCGGAAAACCGGCACGGGCTTGTTGAAACTGACGGGGAGCAACTCCGGCCACATCGTGGTGCAGGAGGGGTCTGTCCAGGTGGGGAACGGAACCGCGTCCATCCGCTGGGGAGGCGCCGGTTCTTCCGTCACCCTGGAGAACGGCACGTCCCTGATTATTGCCGGCAACAGTTCGGGAAATTCCCACCACACCATTGGTTCCGATTTGATTTTAGGAACAAACGCGTCTGATGCCGTTTCTCTGAAATGGGTGGACGCTTCCCAGGCAAACGCAACCAATTATCAGCATGACTTTACGGGAACCGTTACCGTCAACGGGGCAGTCTCTCTGGTGGGCAGGGACAACTGGGCCAAGGAAATGGGGTTCACCGGGACGCTCACCGGAGCCGGTTCCCTGACGTACAGCCGCGGAGCGGGCGACGGCAGGTACAATGCCAACGGCAAGGAGACGCTTCCGGATTTACCGGAATGATCACCATGAATGCCTCAAACGGCTACAGCGCCGGGCTGGATCTGCGCACTTCCGTTTCTCAGGGGGGTGTCACTCTGACATCCGGAACGGACACTACCGGATTTGCCTTCATGCGCGTGCTGGGGGATGTTGAGATTGCCTCTCTGGACGGAACGGCGAATTCCCAAGTGGGAGCCGTAGGCGGCGCGCGTACGTTGACGGTGGGATCCGGCACGTACAACGGCACGCTCACAGACCGCGGTATTGTTCTTGCGTACGGGGCCACTTCCATTGCGTATGACGAATCCGGCGTTTTGTCCCTGACCAAAGTCGGCGATGAGACGCTGACGCTGGGAGGACCGGTCAGCTACACGGGGCTGACGGATATTCAGGGGGGAACGCTCGCCCTTACTGCCTCAGGGGCTACTTCCCTGCGGAACATCACGATGGCGGCCAATACGCGGATGACGACTGCGGGCGCTTTAAACCTGGCTGCCAACGCCGCGCTGACGCTGGATATCAGCTCCTCGCTCGGAGTGGGTGGGGCTTTCGGCTCCGGAACGTTCAACCTTACGCTGAACGGGCTTGAAGGCATTACGGAAGCCGGGGAATATACCCTGATTTCCGCCGCCAGCGGTCTTGATTCCGCCAGCGCCGTCTTTAACTGGGCCGGGTATGTCGGAGACGAAACGCTGATTTACGAACTGCAGCAGACCAATACTGCCCTTAAGCTGGTAGTGACTTCCGCCGGGGACGTGTGGATCTGGCAGGGAACGGAAGGCGTGAACTGGAGCGATACGAACACGGGCACCATGTGGGGCATTGAAGGTTCCGCGGAAACGGCTGCCGGGAAGGATCTGATCTTCAACACGGCCGGAGCGGGAACCGTCACCCTGTCCGGGGCGGTGAATCCGGCCTCCATCACGGTCAACAACGCCGCCGGCAGCGACTATGTCTTCGTTTCCGACGGCTCCGGAAAAATCGCCCAGGGAACGCTGACCAAGCGTGGCGAAGGGAAGTTGACCCTTAATTTGGACAACACGGGCTGGAACGGGGATATTTCCGTTCAGCAGGGCGAACTGGTGGCTCAGGTCGCCAACTCCCTGGGGTCCGGCGCCATTACCGTTACGGACGGCATGCTCACGCTGGCTACCGCGGAAGTTCAGCCGGGAATGGGCATGATCAACCTGCAGGGCGGCAGCCTCAATCTGGCTTCCGGTTCTTTTGCCACGGCGTTTACCGCAGACAACATGGCCTGGACGGGCGGTTCCATGATACTGGGCGGGGAGGTGACCGCCACCGTCGCCAAGGCTCTGGCCAATGGAAAAACTATGGAACTGGCGGACGGTTCCGTACTGACGGTCAGCGGGGCTAATGACAACTCGGCGCTGAACCTGAATGCTTCCGGCACTGGTACCGTTTCCGTGGGCCTGGGAACCAGCTATGGGGCCAATGTTCTGAACATGAGTACGGAATTCCAGGGGATCCTGTCCGTGACGTCCGGCTATTTCCAGTTGAACAACGTAACGATGGGTGCGGACGGCACGCTGAAACTGGCGGATTCCAACGTCCGTACGGAATGGAACGGAACAGCCGGAGGAACGTTTGCCAATGACGTTGTCTTTACGGGCAACCAGGTCTTTGCCACCAAAGGATTTCACCTTCAGCGGCGATTTGAGCGGAACGGCGTTCTCCACCCAGGGCGCGGGCAATATTACCCTGGCGGGCGGCGTCAACCTGGACGGTCAGCTTAAGGTGCACCGCGGCACGGTTACCGTGAATTCCGCCAATGTGGCCAAACTGGGGGACAGCATTGACATCCAGAACAACTCCACGCTGGCCTTTGCCCGCGATTTCTCCTACGGAGGCGTCATCAGCGGCACAGCCGGCAGCACGGTATCCGTAAACGCCGGAACGCTGGAACTCACCGGAGCGAACACCTTCCTGGGCGCACTCTCCATTGTGGGCGGCGCTACGGCGCGTCTGGGTGACGGGAGCGCCTGGGCCGGGTCCCTCTCCGGAGACGGTTCCCTGGTCATCGATACTGCCGGAGAGATAACGCTGGCGGCCGGCAACACCGGGTTCACCGGTTCCACCACCCTCGCGGGAACGGGCACCGTTACTTTGGGAGGGGCTGACTCCCTGGGGGCCGGACGGGTCACCGTCAATAACGGCGTTCTCAATCTGTCCTCTCTGGATGCGGCCAACGTCATTCTGATTACGAAGGGCAGCCTGGAAAACGCGGAAGCCAAAACCGCCGGGAATGTGGAAGTGGCCGCTTCCGCCGGAACGCAGGGAGACCTGAATACGATCAACCTGGGCGGTTTGTCCGGTTCCTTGGTCGGCTCCATCGTCATGGAGGATTACTCCCGGCTTACAGGCGTTTCCGGGGCTCTGGACATGACGGGCAAGACGGTGACGCTGAAACTGGATTCCGGCAGCCTTACCGCGGGCGGAACAACCGGACAGGGCGTCATTGATGCGGACAGCCTGACGCTTTCCGCCGCCGACACAACCATCAACCTCAGCAACCAGGGCGTTCTGGACCTGCTTGCCGCCAACCGGGATTCCACTGACGGCGTAGGGCTTGTACTGACAACGGAACCCTCGCTGTGGACAACTTCAAGCAAATCGGATTCTCTCCTCTCCTGGCTTCCCTCGGCTATACCGTGACGGAAGTCCTGGGTGCGGACGGGACGCTGATGGTCAGCGGCAATACGGACCTTGTCTATCTGGTGGACACCACCCCCAATTCAGACGACCCCAATATCAGCGATTACGCCGCGCTGGATCCCTACAAGGCTGTCGGCATTAATGGCACCACGCTTCATGTGAGCCTGAACGGGGCTCCGGAAGCCTCCCGGAACGGGGACGGCCTGAAAGTCAGCAACCTGGTTGGCAGCGATGGTGCGCTGGTCGTGACGAATACGGCGGATGATGCGGCCTCCAACCACGCCGTGGTGGATCTGGTTCAGAACGTTGACGCCGGCGGCAGCTACGGCGGAACCATCAGCGGGGACCATGTGGATTTTGTCAAGAAAGGTGCGGAAACCCTCACCGTGGAAGGCAACTTCACCGGGAATGATTCCATGCTCAGTTCCGCGGAAGGAAACATCGTCCTGAACGGTGCAGGCAATAGCCTTACTGCGCTGGAACTCGCGGGCGGAGACATAACGCTGGGCGGACGGAATGACGGCGCCTCCCGTGTAACCACGGTGGAGACGCTGGCTGCCGGCGCGGGAGGGGAACCCTGAATTTGGGTAACGGAACCCAGATGGTTCTTACCGGCCAGCAGGCCGGCAGCCATGTCACGGAGGTGATTATCTCCGGGGACGGTACGCTGACCTTGGGAGGTACGGGAACGGACTCCTCCCCTGACACTGGGCAACGGCTCTTCCCTGAACGGTGTCCTGCTGGATATCCGTGAAGGGTCCGCCCTGTCCGCCGCAACCGGTTCCGTGAATACCGTTTCCGGACTGGCGGGCGGCGGAGCGAAGCTGAGCGGTGCGGAAATGACGATCAATTCTTCCGCTTCCTATGCCTTTACCGGTACGCTGGACGGGGCATCCGGAACGCTCAACGTCAAATCCGGCAACGGAAGCGTCCAGACTATCAAGGGTGCAGGCAATGCAGGTTATCACCTGAATGTGAGTGACGGCGGCGTGCTGACCCTGGCCGGAGCGGCAGGGGAGGGCGGCAATCCCGCCCAGGCTTCCTATCAGGGGATTACCGTGAATGGCGGCACGCTCAATATCGGCAGCGCGGACGATCCCAAAACCCAGCTGACGCTTGGCTCGGACGGCTTGAGCGTGACGGGGGACAGCACGGTGGCCATTACCACTTCCTCCACAACGGTGGACGGCCTGGGCAATCCCTTTGTCACCTCCAGCGGAAATATTACGCTGGGAGACGGGACGGGGGAAGTCACGCTGGTCATGAACAATCTGGATACCCTGGTTTCCGGGAGTTCGGAAACGCTGAATATGGAATTGTTCAAGACAACGGACGGCGCGCTTGTGTCCCTGGGTGACAATGTCACCCTCCAGGATATGATTCTTGGTTCCATGTATGAAAACCTGGAGCTGACCACCAATAACAGCATGACGGCCATCATCCTCACCGGTACGGCGCGCACGGAAAACATTTTCCGTGACTCTTCCCTGACGCGGAATGCCGCCACTGGAGCGGACATCCTTTGGAATTCCCGCTATCACATGGAAGAAGGCACTGCCTTGCGCGATTTCTATACCTCTGTTCTTCTTTCCCAGAATTCAGGCGACTATTCCGGCGCCGCCCGCAAACTGGCCGCCGCCGCCGGCAGCACGGTTACCAGCCTGGGCATCGCCCAGCGCGACTCCCTGCGCGACCAGATGGGCTGGATACGCAACCGCGTGGCGCAGATGGGCGTTAACCCTGCATATGTCCATGAAGACATGCCCTACTTCCATATGTGGATGCAGGGAACCGGGTCTTATGCCAAGCTGGACACCAGGGGGGATGAAAGCGGCTACGAACTCACCACCTGGGGAGGCACGGTAGGCATGGACGTGGATATCAACGACCGCTTCACTGCGGGAGCTGCGTTTACGGCCAATTACGGAAGCCTGACGGCCAGCGCGGCGGATACGGCGGACGGAGACCTGGACAGTTACTATGTCAATCTGTTCGCCCGCTACCAGTACCGTAAATGGTCCCATCTGCTGATTCTGACGGGCGGCTGGAATGATGCCTCGCTGACGCGCACGGTGGATTACGGTACGGGGTCTTACCAGGCCCGCGGCAATACGACGGGAGCCGGTTTCGGCGCCATGTACGAGTTGGCGTATGACATCGCTCTCAATGAAGACAGGAGCGTGATTCTCCAGCCTTTGTTCAACGCTTCCATCGTGACGACCCGTATGGACGGCTATCGGGAAAGCGGTTCTGCAGGAAATGCCGGACTGAAGGTGGAAGACCAGGAACTGACTACGGCTGCTGTCGCTGTGGGCGCCCGGCTCTCCGGACTCATGGGGTCCAACGTCTTCGGGCGTGAAGCGCTGGGAGAAGTACGGGTGAACGTTTCCCAGGATATGGGAGACCGCCGCGGGCAGGCCAATGTGGGCTTCCTGGCGGATCCCTCCTATACGCGTCCGGTGTATGGCGCCAAGGTCGGAAGCACGGCCTTCCAGATTGGCGCGGGGCTGAGCGTTCCCGTGGGCACTCAGGGCGTCATTTTTTTGTGGACGGCAACGCGGATATCCGCAGCGGTTCCAGCTCCATCAACGGGAGTATCGGCTACCGCTACAACTTCTAAAGGAAAAAACGTCAGCCAATTGGAAAGCCGCTGCGGAATCATCCGCAGCGGCTTTTTTCATGAATGGACGGGATTTCTTTAAGGATAACTTCAAGCTTGGGTTGACTTCCCTGATGGCTGTTTACTTCCATTCCCATTCAATGGGCGTTTCCAGATCGGGCCGCAGCGCCTGGCGCACAGGGCAGGACAAGGCGGTTTTTTCCAGCATGGCGCGGAGAGGGTGGCTGCCTTCCAGGGGCATGATTGCCTTCAGTTCAATTTTTTCAATTCCCTTGGATGATTCCGCCGCACGCGCCAGAACGCGCATGCCTTTCAAATCCACTCCTTTTCTGGCCGCGACCACGGAAACCAGGCTCATCATGCAGGAGGCGAGCGTGGAACCGAGCAAAACTCCGGGGGAGGGGAATTCTGCGCGGCCTTCAAAAGAAGCGGGCAGGTCCGTGGCAAACGTAACGTTGGAAGGGATAAAGGTGGTTTCGCAGCGGAATTGTCCGACGTTTTCCGTTTCGGAGGTGTAATAATGATCAGTCATGAAGATGTGACAGCGAAAACCCTGTTCGGGTTCATCCGGCTCAGGTTATTGTCACGTTGAAGAGCCGTGAAGTTCCGCTTTGCAAGGAACCTGGCCGTTCCTTCATGACATGGTTGATTTTTCCCTCTCGCTTCCGGTTCCCGGCATCATTTCTTTTTAAGCGCTGCTCCGCCGTGTCTTCTTGCGGCGGAAAAAAGCTTACGCCGTCCCCTTCGGCTTCCTTGCGGCCAGAATGCGCCGGATGGGTTCCGCATAAAGCTCCGGATCCAGCAGGAAGGAATCGTGTCCCTTGGTGGAAGCGATGGTATGGAACTCCGTGGGAATATGGGCGGCTTCAAGCTGCGCCGCGAAATCCTGCTGTTCCGCCGGGCGGAAACAGCAGTCTGTATCAATGGAAAAGATAAGCGCGGGAATCCCTGCGCGGCGGAAGCCTTCCAGGGCGGTTTGAAATGTTCCGTCCGGGGTGTGGTCGCGGATGTCGAACTCCGCCCACATATCCGCAATGCGGATATAGGAGTTGGCGTCAAAACGTTCCGCGAACTTGGTCCCCTGGTGAAGCATGTAGCTTTGCGTGCTGCGGGTGGGGGTCATCCACGTGAGCAGGCCGTAGTTGCCTCCCACCTCTTTTCTGGCGCGCTGTTCCAGCCCCTCCTGGTAAACAAATGATTTGTGGCCGATGATACGGGCGAATGCCAGCCCTTTTTTGGCGCCGGCCCCGGTAATAATCCCCGCCCTGGAAATCCGGGTCAAGCTCAATGGCCAGGATTTGTTCAAACAGGGACAGGCGGTGTTCAATGGAAGCCCGGTAACCGGAGCCGATGGAGATGAAGCTCCGGACGCGTTCCGGGAATTGGCACGCGAAACTGAGGGCGATCAGGCCGCCCACAGAGGGGCCCATAAGATGAACGCGTTCTATGCCCAGGCTGTCCAGCAGAAGGGCCTGGAGGCGTGCCTGGTCTGCGATCTCCACGTGAGGGAAGCGGGAGCCGTAGGGCTGGCCGTCCGCAGGGCAGGGGGTAGCGGGGCCTGTGGTGCCGTAGCACCCTCCCAGGTAATTGGCGCAGATGATACAGAAGCGGTCCGTGTCCAGCGGCTTGCCGGGGCCGATGATGCTGTTCCACCAGCCTTCGTGGTTTTCCGGTTTCCAGAGGGAGCCGGTGCCCGGGACTTCCGGATTGTAGCCATAGGCGTGCTGGCTGCCGGAAAGGGCATGGAACAGCAGGATGGCGTTGTCTTTTTCCGGCGTCAGGGTTCCGTACTGTTCATAGGCGACGCATACCTTGTCAAGCGTAGCTCCATTCCTCAGGGAGAAGGAGTTGGGAAGATTCAGGAATTTGGTTTGGACGGCAGGAAGCTGCATGGATGTACGGAAAAGGGCTTGGTCAGCAAAAAAAGACCGGCACCCGGCGGGCGGCGGTCTTCTTGAAATCTGTGCTGGGCCAGGGATTACTTGACGCCCTTTTTGGAAAGGCGCGTGCCTGCCGTAGCGCCCTGGCGGGCCTTGAACTTGGGATTGCTCTTGCAGATCACATACAGCGTGCCCTTGCGCTTCACGATTTGGCAGTCTGCGTGGCGGCGCTTCATAGAGGCTAAGGAAGAAAGAACTTTCATGGTGTATAACTCCGGTTTGGTGTTCGGTTCGGGAGACGGAATATACCGTTTAGTTAAGAATTGTAAAGTCATTTCTTTGCCAAAAAGTAAGATGCCGTCTCCGCAGAGATGCTTTTATGAGGAAGATGCAGTAAAGCATGGGATGGCTTTGGATTCCGCGCCGGCGGAAAAATTTAGGGAAGACGTCATTTATCCGAGAAAATAAAATGCGGGAAGGGACCTCAGCCGGGGGAATAAAGGGTTTGTGGACCGGAGGATTCGTATAACATCTTTTCCGGTTTTCCTTATGACTGATTCTTCCTCACCTGATTCCTCCCCGGCTTCCCGGAATACGTTTGCCCATCATTTGGGAATGAAAGGGTTTCTGCTCATGGAAGGGCTGTTGAAGCTCGTGGGCATGAAAACGCTGTACCGGCTGGGGCGCGCGGCAGGGGCCGTGGCGTGGTATCTGCTTCCCCAGCGCCGGAACATTGTGGAAAGGAATCTGCGCATCGTTTTGAATCCGGCCCTGCGCGGAAAGGAACTGCAGAAATTAAGCCGGGAAAATTTCAAAAGGACCATTGCCAATTTCCTGTGTTCCGCGAAGACGGCCACCCTGACGGATGAGCAGTTGAAGCATTGCGTGACGGTCGGAGGGCACGAACAGTTTGCCGCGCCTGTGCTGGAAGGGCGCGGGCAGGTTTGCGCCATAGCCCACTCCGGCAACTGGGAGGCGCTGGCGAGAATACGCGCATTTTACCCGGAGGTGGAGCGTTACGGGTCCATGTACCGCCAGTTTGACAATCCGCTGATGGAGGAATACGTGTACCAGCGGCGCACGGAACGTGGAACTCAGATGTTCTCCAAGGAGGGGGCGGCATCAAGGCTCCCATGAAAATGCTCAAGGAAGGGGGGCCCTGGGCGTGCTGAGCGACCAGTTCGTATGGGAGGGGGTGTATGTCCCCTTTTTCGGCAAGGTGACCGGCACGACTCCGCTGCCCGCTCTGCTGCGAAAAAGGGCTGGCGCGGACATGGTGGCCATAGCGGTGCGTACGGATGCTCCCGGCCACTGGATAGCGGATATGGGGAATGTGGTGGATTTTTCCGGGTCGGACGGCTCTCTGGCGGGGGATACTATTGAAGTGAACAGGGGGCTGGAAACATTGATCCGGGAATCCGTGCTGGATGTGTTCTGGATGCACCACCGCTGGAAATCCGTTGACCGTTTTGCTCCGCAGGATAAAAAAACGGCTGCGCTTCTGGAAAATATGGAGCTGAAGCCGTACCGCATTCTTGTAGCCGTTCCCGGGGCGTTGGATGAAGCCCTGGCGACCGTTCCCCTGATTCGTGCCCTGAAAACCGTCCGGTGCGACATGCAGGTGAACGTTATCTGCCCGTCTGCCCAGATGGGAATATGGAAGACGGTGCCGGAGGTTACCCATGTGCTGCCGCACGATTCCCTGAAGCAGCTTCGGGAAGCTTTGGTGGCAGATGAATTTTACAATGACGGCCCGCTGGATATGGGCGTCATGCTGGATGGAGATATGGAAACCCTGAAAGCGCTGGAACCGTATGGCCCCATGATGTTCTCCGGGCTGGACACGCATCCCGGCGTCCGGAAATACAAATTCCGGGTAAAGGCCCCCGTCCTGCGCGCCGCCCCCCCGGCGCACCGGGTGCAGCTTTATCTGCAATTGGGGGGGCTGCATGGGCTGGACGTCGGTAAACCGTCTTTGTTCCCTGTGAAAAAAGCGGCCCCGGCGGAAGGCGCCCCCATTTTAATTGCTCCGTTTTCCCGTCTGGGAAGCGCCAGTGAATGGAGCCGGGAGCAGTGGACGGAACTGGTTTCCCTTTTGCCGGGACGGACGGTTCTGGTGGCTCTGGAAGAAGACCGGGAGCGCGCCGCCGCGCTGGCGGAACATTTGAATGTGGAACTGGCTGTGGGTGCGCCGGAGGCTCTGTTTTCCGTCATGGACGGCGCTTCGGTGGCGGTAGCCGTGGATGGCGATTTCCCGTCCCTCTGTTCCTTCCGCGGGCTTCCGGTGGTGACTCTGTTTTCCACCCGGCTTCCGGATGTGTACCGCCCTATGGGTACATTCAACCGTTCCCTTTACAGCCACCAGTGCTGTTCCCCCTGCTTCCGGAAGGATTGTGACCGGGATGTCCCCTGCAACCGCCACATTGCCGTGCGGGAAGTGCTGGATGCTTTGCGGGAAATTTCCGGAAAGGAATAATTTGGGAAAGGGGAGAAGGGCCTTTCATCCGGAAGATGAGGAGGGGAGATATCTGTATTCGGTTTGCTGCGGTTGATGGCGCCAAGGCGCGAAAATCCGGTTAATGCACGCAATCCGGAAAGCCTTCCCGCCGGAAAATGCCGCGGACCTGTTCCGCCAGTTTTGCGGACGCTTCCGGGGTGCCCTTCAAGGTATAATCCAGCTTCAATTCATCCCATTTGAATCTCCCCATCTGGTGGAAAGGGAGCACGTCCACGCGTTCCACGTTGCCCAGGAGCGCCGCATGGCGGGAGAGTCCCTCAATTTCTTCCAGATTATCCGTAACGCCGGGTACCAGCACATACCTCAGCCACACGGGCTTGCGGAGGGAGGCCAGGCGTTCCGCAAACTCCAGCGTAGGGCGCAGTTCCCCGCCTGTCAGGGAGCGGTACCGTTCCGGATTCCATGCCTTGATATCCAGCAGGACCAGGTCCGTATCCGCCAGCATTTCTTCGCCCGCATTCACGCCCAGATGGCCGGAGGTGTCCAGGCAGGTATGCAGTCCCAGTTCCCGGCAGCCTTTCAGCACGGCGCCGGTAAAATCAGGTTGGAAGAGGGGGTCCCCGCCGGAGAGGGTGACGCCGCCGCCCGCCGCCGCCTGCAAAAAATCCCGGTAACGGGCTATTTCCCCTGAGGACATCACCCGCGCTTCTGAGCCGGCCCCGCCGAACGTAGGAGGTATCCGGATTGTGGCAGTAGCGGCAGCGCAGGCTGCAGCCGGACAGGAAAAAAAGGACAAAGCGGATGCCGGGACCGTCCACGGTGCCGCAGGATTCCACGGAATGAACCAAACCGGTGACGGAGCTTTCTCCGTCCGGATCATGGTTTTGTGGAAAAACCTGCGGCATCCGTGTGTCGTCCGGGTTAGCGGGTGTGGAAGGTGCGGTTGATGACCTCCTGCTGCTGTTCCCGGGTCAGCTTGATGAAATTCACGGCATAGCCGGAAACGCGGATGGTAAGCTGCGGGTATTTTTCCGGGTGATCCATGGCGTCGAGAAGCGTTTCCCGTTCCAGTACGTTCACATTAATGTGGTGACCTGTAGCGGCAAAGTAGGCGTCCAGCAGGGAGACGAGCTTGACGCGGCGTTCCCTTTCCTCCTTGCCCAGGGCCTGCGGAACGATGGAGAAGGTGTAGGAGATGCCGTCCAGGGAGTCGTCATAGGACAGCTTGGCTACGGAGAGCATGGACGCCACGGCTCCGTTCCTGTCCCTTCCGTGCATGGGGTTGGCGCCGGGGGCGAACGGTTCCCCGGCTCGGCGGCCGTCCGGCGTGTTGCCCGTCTTTTTGCCGTACACCACGTTGGAGGTGATCGTCAGGATGGACTGGGTGGGCAGGGAATTGCGGTAAGTGTGGAGCTTGCGCAGTTTTTCCATGAAATTGCTGACCAGGCTGCATGCTATGTCGTCCACGCGCGGGTCATTGTTCCCGTAACAGGGGAATTCCCCTTCCGTCTTGAAGTCCACAATCAGCCCCTCTTCATTGCGGATGGCTTTTACGGTGGCGTACTTGATGGCGGACAGGGAGTCCGCCGCCACGGAAAGCCCGGCGATTCCCGTGGCCATCGTGCGCAGGATTTCCGGATCATGCAGCGCCATTTCAATGCGTTCATAGCAGTATTTGTCGTGCATGTAGTGGATGATGTTCAGCGCGTCAATGTAAGTTTTGGCGAGCCAGTCCTGCATCTTGTCGTACAGGGCCATCACTTCATCATAGTTGAGAATTTCTTCCGTGTAGCGGGGGGGGCGGGGCCACCTGTTTGCCCTTGAGTTCATCCACGCCGCCGTTCAGGGCGTAGAGAAGGCACTTGGCGAGGTTGGCGCTCGCTCCGAAGAACTGCATCTGCTTGCCGATGCGCATGGCGGACACGCAGCATGCGATGCCGTAGTCGTCGCCCCAGTGCGGGCGCATCAGGTCGTCGTTCTCGTATTGGACGGAGGACGTTTCAATGGAAACCTTGGCGCAGAAGCTTTTGAAGGCTTCCGGCAGGTTCCGGGACCACAGAACGGTCAGGTTCGGTTCCGGAGCCGGCCCCAGGTTGTACAGGGTCTGCAGCATGCGGAAGGAACTGCGGGTGACGAGGGTGCGCCCGTCCTCTCCCATGCCGCCGATGGATTCCGTCACCCAGGTGGGGTCTCCGGAGAACAGGTTATTGTAATCAGGCGTGCGGATGAAACGGACGATGCGCAGCTTCATCACGAACTGGTCGATGATTTCCTGAACTTCCTCTTCCGTGATGAGCCCCTGTTCCAGGTCGCGGGTGAAATAAATGTCGAAGAAAGTGGAAACGCGGCCCAGGGACATGGCCGCTCCGTTCTGTTCCTTCACGGCGGCCAGGTAGCCCAGGTACGTCCATTGCACGGCTTCGCGGGCGTTTGCGGCGGGGCGAGTGAGGTCGCAGCCGTAGGAGGCGCCCAGCTGGGCGAGTTCTTCCAGGGCGCGTATTTGTTCGCTCATTTCTTCGCGCAGGCGGATCAGCTCATCCGTAAGGGGGGAATGTTCACGGTTTTTGAGGTCCTTGCGGCGTTCGGCAATCAGTCTGTCCGTGCCGTACAGGGCCACCCGGCGGTAGTCCCCGATGATGCGGCCGCGGCCATAGGCGTCCGGAAGGCCGGTAATAATGCCGGCGGAACGGGCCGCCCGGATATCGGAAGTGTAGGCGTCGAAAACGCCTTCATTGTGCGTCTTGCGTATCTTTTTGAAAATATCCGCGGTTTTCTCGCACATCTTGAACCCGTAGGATTCCAGGGCCTGCTGGGCCATGCGCAGGCCGCCAAAGGGCATCAGGGCCCGTTTCAGGGCGTCCGTCTGGAGGCCTACGACCACTTCCAGTTACTTGTCAATGTAGCCGGGCTTGTGGGAGGTGATGGAGGATACCACTTCTTCATCAGCATCCAGAACGCCGCCGTTGTCTATTTCCCTTTTCAGCAGGACTTTCAGTTCATCCCATAAACGGAGCGTGCGCTGGGAGGGGCCGGAAAGAAATTCTTCATTGCCGGAATAGGGCGTGTAGTTATGCTGGATGAAATCCCGTACGTCAATGGACTCCGTCCATGCTCCCGGCTTGAATCCCTGCCATTCCTTCGGAAGGGCGGTGGACTCCTTCAAGTCTTTTACTATGCTGATCATAAATAGGATGTAGTGAAGAAGACCGGAGAAAAACGTTCCGCAGCCGTTGAAAGGCCGGAAACGGCAAAACTCCGCGCCACGTAATTATATCGTGAATTCCGGGAGACAACAAGGCTAATTCTTTGCGAAGAGAACGCGGGTGCGCTGGCTTTGGCATGTTTCACCTGTCTGTCCGTTGCGGAGCGGAAAATGAGGGGAACATGCGATTGCGGAAAAGTGACGGAAGATTATTTCTCTTTACTTTCCTAATCTCTATTGCAGTATCTCAACGCTTACCGTTATGAAATCTTATGCATGCCTTTGTTTATTGCTGGCGGGAGTTTTTTGCGTTGCTTGTTTCTCCGGTGCCTGTGCTGATGAATTGCCGCCCACGCTGAAGCCCCAGGAGAACCAGCGGGCCGTGCATGACTGGAAAAACGCCATGAGGCAGTGATGGAACGGACCCGGACCGTCAAACGGGGGTATGTCGTTTTTGGTGAAAGCATTACCCTCCGTTGGGGAGTCGAGCTTTCCTGGGGCAACAGGGCTCTCGGAACAGGAAAGGCCGGATGCGGTGTTCGCCTGGCCGCTGTTGCGGCGGGATTTGCCGGACGGGCAGTGGTCTTTTTTACTCTGCCGGCAAAAGTGGCGCCTGCGATCTTGATGCACGGCAGGATTTGCTTAAACTGGAAACCGGTTTCACTTTTTTATCATGAATTTCTTCTCCTACATGCTCGCCATATTGCTGGGGGGGGCCAGTGTGGCGTTTTCCGCACCTTCCATCCCTCCCTCCGCGTTGCCCGCAACCCTGAAGCCGGAGCCCCATCAGCGGGATCCGTATGATTGGAATGCCCGGCATGAAGCCGTTAAAAAAAGAAACCGGACCGTCAAGCCTGAATATGTGATGATAGGGGACAGCATTACCCACCACTGGGGGGGGAGCCTTCCGGGGACGGAAAAACACGGGAGCGGGTTCCTGGGAGAAATTATTCCGTCCGCATACTGCGACGAATATGGGCTTTGGATTTGATTATGTGGATAATGCCTATTACCGTGTGCAAAACGGGGAGCTGGACGGCATTTCTCCGCGGGTCATCATCGTGCTGCTGGGAACCAATAATCTGGGGCACCGCAAGGATACGCCGCAGGCATGTGCGGACAATATCAGGGCGTTTGTCCGCCTGGTGCGCCGGAAATGCCCCTCTTCCAAAAATTCTGTTGCTGGGCGTTCTTCCAAGGAAGGAGAAAAACCTGGCGGAACCGGTGAAGCAGACGAACAGGCTGCTGGCGGAGCTGCATAACGGAAAGAACATTTTCTTTGCCGATCCGGGAAAGGCTCTTCTTTCCGCAGACGGTGCTTCTCCTCAGAATGAATTTATGAAGGATGTGGTGCATCCCAATGCCAGGGGATATGAGGTTTTGGAAAAGGAACTGGCCGTACTTTTGAAAAAGCTTGATGCAAAATACCGGGGAGGGAAGCAGGCGGGAAAGCATTCCTGATGATCGTCTTCTGATGGAAGGCAGGATTTTGCTTGAAGGGAAAGCCCCGGCTGAGGAAAATATACGGCATTTGATATTTAGTTTATGAAAAACCTGTTGTTTGCATTGTTGACCGGTTCCTTTTGTTGCTGTTATGCCCAACAGAAGGCAGCACCTGTCCTGAGCCTGAAGTTGTCGCCACTCCGCCGGCTGATGCGGGGCGCGGCCTCATCCGTGTGGACTCCCGTGAAATACGCCATTATTCCGGTACCCGCAAGGGACCGGATTACCTGGTCAGCAGGGATAACGGAAAAACATGGGAAATGAAGGCCGCTCCGGCTGGCTACCCTCCCAACTACGGCGGCATTCCCAAGGAATCTCCGGCTATTGTGCGCAACCCCCTGACCAGGGAATTCATTCGTGTGCAGCCTATCGGAGGCTTTGTATTTCTTTCCAAGGGGGGCTGGACGGCAAGTGGTTTGCCGTCACGAATGACGGCAAGCTGGAAGAAGACTGGAAAGATCCGGAAAAGAGGAAAAATCTGAAAAAACTGGGCGGCATCATGCGCACCCCTGTTTTTGTGAACAAGGGCCGCAGGGTGATTGTTCCGTTCCACAACATGGGCAGCGGTACCAAGTTTCATATTTCCGATGACGGGGGACTGACCTGGCATGTATCCAGGAACGGTGTTACTTCCCCCAAACATGAAGCCAGGCCCCCCCACCAGGGTGTCAGATGGTTCAACAATGCCGTGGAAGCCACGGTTTTGGAGATGAAGGACGGTTCGTTGTGGGCGCTTGTCCGTACTTCCCTGGACCAGGCGTGGCAGGCTTTCTCCAGGGATTACGGTGAAACATGGAGCAAACCGGAACCTTCCCGCTTTTTCGGCACCCTGACCATGAATACGTTGGGCCGCCTGGATGACGGAACCATCGTTTCCCTGTGGACGAATACGATGGCTCTGCCTGAAAACGCCACAGCCGGCAACGGAACGTGGGAAGACGTGTTCACGAACCGTGATTCCCACCACATTGCCATGTCCGGGGACGAGGGTAAAACCTGGTACGGATTCCGGGAGATTATCCTGGACGAACACCGCAACCATCCCGGCTATGCTACGCTGGATGGTCCGGAAGACCGCGGCAAACACCAGAGCGAAATGGTGCAGCTGGACAAAAACCGCATCCTTATTTCCCTGGGGCAGCATAAAAACCACCGCCGCCTGGTTATTGTGGACCGCCGCTGGGTAGGGGCCAAGACGCGTGCTACGCAGACGGGGGGGAAAGATTCGGATTCCCAGTGGACCATTCATACTTATATTCCCCAGAAAAAGGGCCATTGCAGTTATAACCGCAAGCCTTCCGCAGAGCTGGTTCCGGATCCGTCCGGAAGTACGAAAAAAGGTGCTGCAAATCAAGCGTCTGAATGATCCCGAACTGGTCAATGAAAAATCCAATGTGGATTACCGGAACGCTGGAGCTGCCTGGAACTTTCCGAACGGGACCACAGGGCTGGTCAAATTCCGATTCCGTGCAGCGGACGGGGATCAGGCGGATGATTCCGGCCTTCAGGTCTCTCTGACGGATCGGCTTTTCAATGCCTTTGATTCCACTACGAAGGATTATGCCCTGTTTACCTTCCCGATCAGGCTGAGACCTGCGCCCCATCTGCTGCTGGGGATGAAAAAAGTGCCTTTCACGCCCGGCGCGTGGCATGAAATTTCCCTTCTGTGGCAGGGGGGCAGGCTGTGGTGTCTTTGGACGGAAAGAAGGCCGGAACGTTGAAAATGGCTAATAAGTCCCCCAATGGAGCCAGTTATATTCATTTCATCAGCACCGGTTCCCAACCGGATGCCGGCATTCTGCTGGATACGGTGAATGCCCGTGTGAAATAAACGGCGGTATTCAACGGTTTTCCTTCTTCGGAAGCGGCGGAGCGCTCAATTCCGGCAGGTATTTCAGCACCATTTGGAGATGTTCGTTTGACCGGTTGCCTATCCGCTGGAGGGCTGTGCGTCCGTATTTGTCTCTCAGGGAGGGGTCTGCGCGGTGGTCCAGCAGAAGACGCGCAATACCCAGTTTCAGCCGGTCCAGGGAATCGTCTCCCAGCAACATTCCTCGGCAGCACGCCATGAGGGGAGTCTCTCCGGCGGCGTTTTGATGGTTGACGTCCGCTCCCTCGCTGATGAAGAGACTGACCAGCTCCCTGATTTGAGGGAGCTGGGACACATCAATGAAAGCCAGCTGGCGGCACAGGTTCAGCAGGGCCGTGTCCCCGTGGTTTCCGGCAGGGTTGTGGACGCGGGCATGGCCGCATTCACGTCCGCACCGTATTCCAGCAGAATATGTGCGATTTGCAGTGCGGTGTTCGGAGTGTTCAGGTTCAGGGAAAGAAGGGGCGGGACCATTTCCCCGCGGAAATTGGGATCGTACCCGGCTTCGCAAAGCTTGCGGACCAGCAGGGGGTATCCGGCGGCCGTGGCCCATGTGAGCAGACTTGTTTTTTTACCTTTCAATTCAGGCTGGAGGGAAATATCCGCACCGCATTTCAGAAGAAACAGGGCTGCTTCCTCATAGGGTGCTCCTCCAATACCGGCCACACAGGTGATGACGAGGGGCGGCCAGCCCAGCGGCCCCGGTTTATTCACATCCGCACCGTATTGAATCAGGAGATTAAGGCAGGAGATCCTGTTATGCACCGGCAGGGGCGTGGAGTCGTCCATGCCTGGCTGGCAGGCGTAAGTCAGGGGGGTATTTCCCTGTTCGGAGTCCGGAATGGAGGGAAAGGCCTGTTGCGGCAGGATGATCTGGACGTTCGGGTCCGCATGGCGCTGTAAAAGGCGGTTCAGCAACTGCACTTCTCCGAGCCCGGCGGCAAGATGCAGCAGGGTTTCATGGGATGGAGTGATGCAGCGTCCGTCTGCGCTTTCCGCCGTGTCCCGTATCATCTGAAGCCGTTCCCTGATTTCGTCCTTCATATATTGGCGCATGGAAACTTCGGAAAACATGTGCCAGTCAATATGGCGTGAATTGAGGGAAAGCCCGCGGTAAATGAAACGTTCCGGGCTTCGATGGGCTGTGAAATTCGCTACGGTAAGAATTTGTTCTTTTTCCGCTTTTGTCCAGATAGGGTTGAAATTCCATTCCGCGGGAGAAGAATCATTCCTGTTCAGCCAGAAAACGGCGAAAGTCGCGGCAAGAGAGGCAAAGCTCAAAGCTCCAAGAAACCAGAGAGTTTTCTTTCTTAAAGTCATGTGTATCATAAGCAGGGGTACTGCGAAAGGCCATGATGCAGGAATCCATAACTCCGGGCAATGAAAAAATAGTATGAGCAAAGAATGCCCGGGGCAAACCATGTGGGGATTCGGGTGGCGGATTGCAAATTCGGAGGAGAATTTTTTTTCCTCTTCATCTGGGAAAAAGCTCGTAGATAAAGAGAATTACGAAGGAAACGGAAAATATGGTGTCATGGGCCGGACTTCACAAAAATTATGGAGTTTATGGCGTGGATTATTTAACTCCAATTATTTGAATTGTATCCGAATTTGCAATTCGGTGTGATACGCTAAATATTGCGGATGTGCGGATGGTTTCAAATTATTTGCATTTGCCGCTGCTGCACTCACGGTAGAATGAAGGAAGCTGAAACTTATGGAAGAAATGGAGATTCTCCCGTAAAATGATGGAGAGAACTGTATCCTTGCTGCTGGCCTCCTGGTCTTCCCTTTCGCTGTCCGCTCCATGCTGTCTGAAGCCGCTCTTGCCCTGGAAGTAAGGATAAACGATGATTCTGGCAGCGTTATGGATTCCGTCAAACTTATTGCGTCCGATATGGATGGGACGCTGCTTAATGGAAAAGGTGAATTGGACCCTGCGTTTTTTCCCTTGTTTAGGGAACTTGAGCTTCGCGGCATTCGTTTTGCGGCAGCAAGCGGCCGCCAGTATGACGGATTGCTCCGGACCTTTGCCCCCGTGGCGGACCGGATGCTGTTTATTGCCGAGAATGGCGCTTATGCGGCGGCGGGTAGAAAAGAATGGCTGCTTCTGGACATGGATCATGAAACGGTAGCCGGTTTGATTGCCGGGATCAGGTGCATTGAAGGAACCTGCATCGTCCTCGCAGGGCGGGATTCCGCATATATTGAGGACAAACAGCCGGAATTCGTCCGGGAGGCCCGCAAATATTACACACGCTGTCAAGAAGTGGGACCTGCTGGACGTGCGGGGAGACAAACTTTTGAAAATAGCAGTATATGACTTCCTGGGAGCCGGGGAAAACAGTTATCCCCGGCTGAAGCATTTGGAACATGGCTTCCAGGTGGCTGTCTCCGGAGAGAAATGGATGGATATCAGCCGGAAAGGGGCCAATAAGGGGGCCGCTCTGGAATTGATTCAGAGGAAACTGGGAATTTCTTCGGAGGAAACGATGGTTTTCGGAGATCAGATGAATGACGCTTCAATGATACGGCAGGCGCGTTTCAGTTATGCCATGGCGAATGCCGTGCCGGAAATCCGTTCCATGGCCGCATTTGAGGCGCCGTCCAATGAGGAAAAAACGGAGTGATGCAGGTGCTTGGATGGCCGTGTTCGCTTGCATTGGCGGTGTTTTTCTGGGAATGGGCTTTCTGCTGCTTAAATTGGCGGGAATTTTTTTTCGGAATATTGGCGGGGTGTATTATTCTGATGGAAGCGGCCGGAAGGTGGATTTCCCATTTGATGGGGGCGTGAGTCCGTTATTCCCGGCAATGAAGGGGATTCCCTGTACGCTTTCCGTGAGGGGAGAGCTTTCTGATGGCTGGGCCATTGCCGGCTGCTGTTGTTGCCGGTTCATTGCCGAATGCTGAAGTGGAAGGCTGCATCCTGCCTGGATTCTGCGTGTTAAAACCGGATAGCGGAGTTTTGTGATAAACAGACGTTTGCCGTAAGATGCCCTG